>Ga0163153_10005461_pt1 | contig 14989 bp, 13 predicted proteins | sample OliLakLV19MP6IB1_FD_148629 | JGI IMG/M metagenome (GOLD analysis project Ga0163153, IMG submission 148629) | Freshwater microbial mat bacterial communities from Lake Vanda, McMurdo Dry Valleys, Antarctica - Oligotrophic Lake LV.19.MP6.IB-1 | ecosystem: Environmental > Aquatic > Freshwater >... | reverse complement strand
TCCGGCGCGAAAAAGAAGTAACCCGGATTCGGGCCCGCGAACCACGCGAAATAACGCGAAAGGGATCGCTGATGTCTGGCGGTCCACAGAACACACGGAACGAGAGTCCGAATTCTTCCCTGTGTTCCGTGGACTAATCCCCACCCAATGTTTTCGCGTCCTTTCGCGTGTTTCGCGGGCAAATCCGAATTCCGCGATGTCGGCAATAGATGGGAGTTCGCTCGATGCGCTTCAAGCTGGAGTACGGCAAGACGGGTCTGGAAGTCGACTTGCCGGCCGAACGCATTGTCCGCACGTTGGGCTATAAGAACGCCACGCCCTTGCCGGATCCCCGCGGGTCGCTCCAAGCTTGCTTGGCGCAACCCACTGGCTCGCCCCCTTTGGCGGAAATTGCGCGGGGACGGAAAAGTGCGTGCGTGGTGATTTGTGACATCACGCGCCCGGTTCCGAATGAGTTGATCCTCGGCGAAATCCTGCCGACGCTCGAAGCCGCCGGCATTCCGCGCGAGGCGATCACCATCCTCATCGCCACCGGCCTGCACCGGCCGAACGAAGGCGAGGAGTTGATCGAGCTCGTCGGCGAGCGAATCGCTCGCGACTACCGTTGCGAGAACCATCACGGCCAGGTGCTGGAAGAACACACGTATCTCGGTGAAAGCCCGCGCGGCGTGCCGATGTGGATCGACAGTCGCTACATCGACGCCGATCTGAAAATTACCATCGGTCTGATCGAGCCGCATCTGATGGCCGGCTTTTCCGGCGGCCGGAAGCTGATCTGCCCGGGCATCGCCGCGCTGGAGACGGTCAAGATCTGGCACGGGCCGACGTTCCTGGAACACCCAAAGGCCGATTGCGGCATCCTGGACGGCAACCCCGTCCACGAGGAAAACACCTGGATCGGCCGCCGCGCCGGCTGCGACTTTATCTGCAACGTCGTCATCGACGCCGAACGCCGCCCGTTATTCTTCGTCGCTGGCGACATGGAAGCGGCGTTCCTGAAAGGCGTCGAATTCGTCCGCGCCGTGGTCACCGACAAGGTCGAGAAACCAGTCGACGTCGTGGTGACCAGCTCCGCCGGATATCCGCTCGATACCACCTTCTATCAATGCGTGAAGGGTATGACCGGCGCCCTGCCGATCGTCAAGGAAGGGGGCACGATCATCCTCGCCGCCAGCTTGAGCGAAGGAATCGGCAGCCCGCAGTTCCAGCAGTTGTTCCAGGAAAACGAGAACCTCGAGATCTTCGTCGAACGCATCCTGGGCAAGGACTACTTCGTGATGGACCAGTGGCAGCTCGAAGAGCTCGCCAAGGTCCGCCGCAAAGCGAAAGTAAAAATCGTCAGCGACGGCCTCTCGGCGGAGACGATCAACGGACTCTTTGTGGAAAGCGCCTCGAGCGTCGAGAGCGCACTCGAAGATTCGCTCGCCGAGTACGGCCCGTCGGCCACCGTGGCGGTGATTCCGAAGGGGCCGTACGTGCTGGCGCAGGTTGGGTAGCGAACCTCCGCTGTGCGACACCGGTCCAATACATTGTTGTGACACGGTCTCCCGACCGTGTCACTTGCTCGACCGAAGGTCTCCATTCGTTCTACCCCGACAACGTGGCACAGTCGGGAGACCGTGCCACAACCTTGGCGAGTTATGAGTTGATGCCCTACGTCCGCCCCAACATTGCCGCTTTGGCTGGATATGCTCCGGGCGAGCAACCCCAGGGCGGGAAATTCATCAAGCTCAATACGAATGAGAACCCATACCCGGCTTCTCCGGCGGTGACCACGGCGATCGAGGCCGCGCTGCGAAACGGTTTGCAACGCTACCCGGATCCGATGGCGACCGCTTTTCGCTTGCGCGCAGCGCAACTTTTCGCGGCCGAAGTGCCGGGCATCACGCCGGATTGGATTCTCTGCGGGAACGGCAGCGATGATCTGCTGACGATTCTCACGCGCACGTTCATCTGCGAAGGAGAATTGCTGCGGCTGCCGTACCCGAGCTACATCCTCTACCGCACGTTGGCTGAGATCCAAGGCGCGCGGGCGGAAGAAGTGCGATTCGGCGCGGATTGGTCGCTCAATGACGATTTCAGCGCCAAGGCCGCTGGTTTAAAGCTCGCCTTCCTGCCGAATCCGAATAGCCCGTCGGGCACGTACATCGCGCCGGAGCGCGTGCTCGAAATCGCGGAACGTTTGCCGTGTCCCTTGGTGGTGGACGAAGCGTATGTCGATTTCGCGGCGACGAATTGCCTGAGCCTCGTTGCGCGCAGCGAGAAGATCATCGTCACGCGGACGCTCAGCAAGTCGTACGCGCTGGCCGGATTGCGCTTCGGCTTCGCCATAGCGCAGCCGCACTTGATCCGCGAGCTGATCAAGGTCAAAGATTCGTATAACGTCGACGCCCTCTCCATCGCCGGCGCCACGGCCGCTATCGACGACCAGGCCTGGCTCCGCGAAAACCGCCGCAAGGTGCTCGGCACGCGCGAGAAGCTCACCGCCGGGATGAAGGCCCTCGGGTTCGACGCCGTGCCGTCGCAGGCCAATTTCGTCTGGTGCCCGCACCCCAAGCTGCCGGTCAAACCGCTCTACGAACAGCTCAAGACGTCCGGCGTCCTGGTACGCTATATGAACTATCCGGGCTGGTCCGACGGCCTCCGCATCTCGGTCGGCACCGACGATCAGAACGAGGCTTGCCTGGGGCTGCTGCGTGGTATGGTTTAGGGGGAAAGTGATGATTGCGGAGTGATGAGTGATGAGTGGAAGAATTGCCAAGATCGAACGTAACACCGCTGAGACGAAGATTCGGCTGGAACTGAATCTCGACGGAACCGGCGCGTCGACGATTGCCACCGGCGTCGGCTTCTTCGATCACATGCTGACGCTGTTCGCGCGGCATGGGGCGTTCGATCTCACCGTCGAAGCGCAGGGCGACTTGCACGTCGATCAACATCACACGGTCGAAGACGTCGGCATCTGCTTGGGGCAGGCGATCAAAATTGCGCTCGGCGACAAGGCCGGCATCCGCCGTTACGGGCACTTCACGTTGCCGATGGAAGAGACGCTCGTCACCACGACCCTCGACCTGAGCGGGCGGTACTATCTGGTGTTCAACGCGCCGATCCCGGCCGCCAAGATCGGCGATTTCGACAGCGAACTGGTCGAAGACTTCTGGCAAGCCGTGGCGGCGAACGCGCTGATGAACCTGCACGTCGTCCTCCACCACGGCCGCAACAGCCACCACATCAGCGAGGGCATTTTCAAATGCGCCGCCCGCGCGCTGCGCATGGCCGTCGAACACGATTCGCGGATGCCCGGCGTACCGAGCACGAAGGGGACGTTGACGGGATAGTTTTCAGTGTTCAGTTTTCAGTGTTTGGAAAACGGAGCCCAACACTGAAAATGGAGCCTGAAGCGTCAGCGCCTGGAGCGCGCCGCCCACGATCCCGCACTTCCATTCACGTGAAGCTGATCGATGGGCTACCGCTTTGACTTTCTACGCCCAGATCACGAATACTACGCCGCCTGGAGCGAGTATCGCCGCCGGCGACGGATCAAATGGATCGCGCTGCTGTCGTTTTTTCCTGCGACAATCGTCGCGGCGCTATTGCTTGTGCCTTTGAGCCTTGTGCTGGAGTCGGATATTCCCGTGGCGACCGCAGGGCTGATCGTGGGGATCGTTGCCTTTGGCGCGGCCGTCGTCACTCACGGCCGACAAATGTATTGGCAGTGCCCCAAATGCCAGCGGCCATTTTTTCTCGAAATGATTTTCTACGCCCCGTTTGACGACGCCTGCCGGCACTGCAAATTGCCACTTTACGTACCGTGTGACCCCACAAAGCAAGAGTGGGAGCGGGCTTAGCTTTACCCATCGACCGCGATCTCGGTCGGCTCCAGAGGATGGGTGTTCGACACGCGGTCTTGCTTGGCTTGGGCGCGCTCGACACGGCGATTGCGCAAAACCGCCAGGCCGCCGCCCATGAAACCGAAGCCCATGGCACAGTTCATTGCCGCAATGGCATCGAGGGAGGTGATGGGATTGGGAACGTCATACGAGTACGTGGCATATCTCATGGTAGGTACATAAGGAGCGGCTACTGCCAGCGGCGCATCGGTAGCGCTGGGGAGAAAGGGATCGTCACTGGGACTCGGGATTTCAGACTCCTCCAAGGAATCCGCCGGCGCAGCTTCAGGCGCCGGCACTTGGTCGTAATACGTTGCGGGCAACGCCACGGCGTCCGCCGTATAGTTTGAGCGACTTGCCCAAAGCTCCTTGAACATTTCATGAGGCAAGACACCGCTTGGCGGCGACGTCCTTTCCGCTTGCCAGACGAACACCGTCGCCATCAAGTAGGTCGCCACGCAACCGACGACCGCGCGGGCAAAGGTCGCTTGAACCCAATTCCTCGGACTGACGGCCAGCATGATGACATAGGCCATGATCGCCAGCCAGCCGGCCATCACGGCATAGCGCCACATCGAAAGCGGCTGTTGAAAGCTGGCGATCAACAGTGCGACATAACCGGTCGCGGCCAGTAGGGCGAGAATGGAGAACTTCATGGGAAATCCTTTTCTGCGAGTTGAGCTGGCCGCATTCTCGCACTTGCGCTGCGCCGCGACAATCAATTCGCCGATTTCTAAGCCGTGATTTGCCCTTGTTCGCCCTTTGCCCGATCTGTACGATCCCCGCCGATTCTCAGGGGCCGTTGCGCGGATTACGTGCGTCGGGCCCGCTGAGGATGGCCGTGGGTCAAGGACGATGCGCGGATTCGCCGGCTGGAGCTTGTGGTTGCTCTCGCTAGTCGGTTGTGGACTAGCCGGGTCCGGCTGCGCGCAGAACGCTTACACGCTTCAATCCCAGGTCCAGGCCTTGCAGCAACAGCAACAAGTGCTGGCGCAGCAGAACCAGGAACTGCAAACCCGGGCCACCGCACTGGATAAAGATAACCAGGACGCCAAGGCGCTCCTGGCTCAGGAAAAACAGCAGGGACGCATCTTCCAGGACGAAGTGGCGGCGCTCCGCGAGCAACTGCGGACCACGGCTGCCCAACTTGCCGAGGCCGGAAAGGCCAAGGAGCAATCCGACGCCCGGGCGTTGATGGCTTCCTCCCGGCGACCGGTGGGGGCGTCGATCTCCGCCAACAGCAGCCTGTTGGGCGACTTGCCGAAGATCAGCATTCCCGGCGTCGAAATCCGCCAGGACGGCGACGTGGTGCGAATCGAGCTGCCGGCCGACCAGTTGTTCCACGACCGCAGCGCGACGTTGAAGCCTGGCAGCGAGCAACTGCTGGCCGACGTGGCGCAGCGGATCATGCAGACCTATCGGGATCAGATGATCGGAATCGAAGGACACACCGACAGCGATCCGGCGGTTCCCGGACTGGGACTAAGCAATGCCCAGCTGTCGAACACTCAGGCCATGGCCGTGCAAGCCTACCTGGTGACGCAAGCCCGGGTGCCGGAAACCCATCTCTTCGTCGCCGGTCACGGCGGCAACCACCCAGTGGTCTCCAACGCAACCCCGGCCGGCAAGCAGCGTAATCGCCGCGTCGAGCTGGTCGTCTATCCGGAAAAAGCGGCCCGCTAGGTTTGCCTGTAGCAAGTTTGGTTTGCTGGTCCACGAGCGGCCGGTCCGCTGCAGGGACCGTGCCCTTGCGACATGGCGCCCCGCACGTCTGGCGTGGCGAGTCTTTTTTTCGCGTTTTGCGCTCTCTCCGCGCGTATGCCTCGCTTGGAGGAGTAGAGGAGTTCGGACGACGGTGTTCGATCTCCCCAGCCTCTCCCGCGGTTCTGAACCGCCTTGTCCAACTGGAGCGACCCATGCAACGCCAAATCACTATCTTCGCGCTGTCGATTCTGACGTTACACCTTGGCACTTCCTCATCGGTTGCGGTCGATCTCACCGTGCGTCCAGTCGTTCGCCAACTGCAGCACCCGGATCTCACTCCGCTCGCACCCGGCACGATCACCGTGCAGAATGCCGAACAGCTGCGCGTGGCCGAGGGGACCGGGCCATTGTTGGTCACCTTGGACTACTACGTCAGCATCAGCCAGCTTGCCGGTGGGCCCGGGGAACTGGGCTTCGGCAATGTTGTCGTCAATCTGCAGGCGGAAGGCCTGTCGCTCGATCCGTTGATCGGCGGCTGGAGTCCCGACCTCACGCTCGTCGACACCAATGGCGAAGAGTTAGGAGGGCTGGAGGCCATCTGGTCGGACAACGCCGATTTCGGCGCTTCTGGAACGGACCTGCAGTCGATTATCGTCGGCCTGGCGCCGTCGGGCTTTGGCGACGTGGGCGTAGATCCGCGCCGTACGCTGGCCCAATTTGAGCCGGCACTGATGGGTTCGACTACGTTTCAATGGGATCCGAATGTAAGCTCCACGGCGAGCCTGAACGTCGATGTCAAAGCCTTCAGCGTCTACAATGTGAACTTACAACTTCGCGAGCGCGTCTTCGGAGGCAAGTTTGGCGGCTCGATGCTGTTAGACGTGGGCACAGGGCAAAACGGCGACACGGACGCCGACGGCGACGTGGATATCAGCGACCTGAACAATGTACGCAATCACTTCGACGAGGCGGGCGAAGGCGTTGTCGGTGATACCGCGCCCCTCGACGGTGTCGTTGATATCAATGACTTGAATCGGGTCCGCGATAACTTTGGCGAATCGCTGCTCGCGGCCGGAGGGTTAACCGCGGTCCCGGAACCAGCCACGGCTGGCCTGGCCGTGTGCGGGCTGATCGCCTTGGCCGGATATCGTCACCGCCGGCGGCACGCTTGATTCTTGAAAATGAAGGAGCGAAACTATGAGCGCCCTGGCAATCGTCCGCGGTATCGGTTCAAGGCTTGGCATGGGGTCGGCGATGACCAAACGGAATGGCGAGTCGTTCGATCACCTGGAGCGGTTTCGGCCGCTCCTGAGTTTGCTGGTGCGTACCAAGGTCGATCGCAAGCTCGTCGGTAAGGTGGACCTCTCGGGCGTCGTGCAGCAAACGCTGCTCGACGCCTTTCAGGCCGGCGACAAATTGCACAACCGCTCCGACCAGGAAGTGGCCGCCTGGTTGCGGAGGTCGCTGGCCAACAACCTGATTGACGAAGTTCGACGTCTGCACGCCTGGGGCCGCAATCCGGTGGCCGAAGTGTCGATCGAGGCGGCGCTGGGCGATTCCTCCGCACACTTCGATCACTTCCTGGCGCACAGCGACCTCTGTCCGTCGCAGCGTTGCCAGGAACTGGAGCAACACATGCGGCTGGCCGAGCAATTGATGCAACTTCCCGAGCCGCAACGCCGCGCGATCGAGCTCCACCGGCTGCAAAACTGGTCACTGGATCAGACTGCCGCGGAACTCGGCCGCACCAAGGCGGCCATCGCCGGCCTGTTGCGGCGCGGCATGCATCAACTCCGCGAGTTGATGCGACAATAGCCGCGGCGGACGCGCTTGGAAGCGTCGATGTTTCCGAGCGCGTCGCGACGCGGTAGACTCAACGTCGGACTTCCCACACGTTGAACTACCGCGTTGATCGCCGATGGAACCTGTCAAAGCTCCCGCCGCCGATCGCAGTCGCATGCGGCGCACTTTGTGGCGTTTTGCCGCCGTCATGGTCTACGGCGGGCTCGTAGCACTGGCGCTCATTCGCATCTGGGACGATTGGCAGGCCTGTTTCATGCTGGCGCTGGGCGCAACGGTCGGCCTCGTCGTGGAACGCCAATTGAACGGTCGCGGATACATCGGCTGCGCGATCGGCGGCGCGATCGGCGCGGCTCTCGGCGACGGCAATTTTTCGTTCAGTCTGCTGGACGAGCTGGCGCAAATGCATCGTGGCTGGTCAGCCGCCGCGGCCGGGGCCGTTGGCGCGCTGTTGGCGCTGCCCTATGCCTGGCTGTGGCGACGACTCGACCCCTTTTGGGAACGCGTCGTCGCGGAGAAGGCGCAGCGTGGATTGCAGCAAGGCTACGTCGATTCCGCACTGGCGCAGTACACCTTTGCGATCGAGCGGCAGCCCAATGAAGCCACGCACTACAACAATCGCGGCCTCGCCTTTCTGCGGCTTGGCCGCCATGCCGAGGCGCTCAGCGATTTTTCTGACGCCCTCCGCATCAATCCTCGGCTCGCGGCGGCGCTCTGTAATCGCGCGCTTAGTTTCATGCAGTTGGGCGAACTCGATCGCGCCATGGAGGACCTGCGCCAAGCCACCGAATTGGAACCGCAGAGCGGTGCCATGCACCTGCAGCGCGGCATCCTGCTGCTGCATCAGGGCCAGGATCGCCAGGCGATCGACGCCTTCACGCAGGCCCTTGCGCTCGATCCGGGACTGGCCCAGGCGTACTACGAACGCGCTGCGGCGTCAGGGCGGCTCAAGCAATTTGCGTCCGCGATCGAAGACCTAAATCGCGCCGTTTGGATTGCGCCGGATTACGCCGCCGCCTTCCATCTTCGCGGACAGACACATGCCCAACAACGAAACTACACCTCCGCGATCCAGGATTTCACTACGGCCATTCGCCTGGATCCCAAGCGCGCGGAGTATTACCGCAGCCGCGCCGCGGCCTACGAGGCGACCAGCTACTTCGTCGAATCCCGCGCCGATCTGGAGCGCGCCGAGCAACTGACGCCGCAAGTTTCCTAGCCGCTGGCCGAATAGACCAAGTCGAACTCGACACTAGCCCGCAGCGCCAGCGAGGGAGAGCTGAGGTCGCTGAGAGTTTGGGCCGGAAACTTTCAGCAACGTCCTTTCTCCCTCGCTGGCGCTACGGGCTAGTGTGGGGCTATACTTACTTGTTCGCACGCCTGCCACTGGGATAACAGTCTCTCCGCAATGACCGTCGCTTATCAGCATTGGGCCGCCGAGGTCCGTCGCCTGGCTCAGGCGGTCATGTCCCTTGCGCCGATCGCCGCAAGGCTCGGCGTGCCCCATCCCGCCGAGGAAGAGTGGCACGAACTCCTCGTGCGGAAGCTTCTGCCGGAGGCCCAGGCCGAGCCGCTCTTGATCGTCGCCGTCGTGGGCGGCACCAATATCGGCAAGTCGCTGCTGTTCAATCATCTGGCGGGCGAGAACGCCAGCGGGGTCAGCCGGCTGGCTGCGGGCACCAAGCATCCGGTCTGTCTCGCGCCGGCGGCTTGGGCGGATGAAGCGAAGCTCGCGCCGCGGTTTGAGGGTTTTCAACTCCGCGCCTGGACGGCGGCCGAAGATCCGCTCCAGGAAAGCGCCGAGCACTTGCTGTTTTGGCGCGCCGGCCAACATGTCCCACCGCGCTTGTTGTTGTTGGATACGCCCGATATCGATTCCGACGCGCAGGTGAATTGGCAGCGCGCCGACCACGTCCGCCAGGCCGCCGACGTGTTGATTGCGGTGCTCACGCAACAGAAATACAACGACGCGGCGGTGAAACAGTTCTTTCGCAAGGCCGCCGCCGCCGGCAAACAAGTGATCGTGGTGTTCAACCAATGCGATCTGTCGGCCGACGCGGACTATCTGCCGCTTTGGCTGAATACCTTCGCCAGCGAGACCGGCGCGCACCCGGAGTTGGTCTACGCCGTCCCGTATGATCGCCAAGGCGCCGAGCAACTCAACCTGGAGTTTCATCGGCTGACGAACTCCGGCCATCCGCTGCCGGACTCGGCGACTTCGTTGCGCGAAGAATTGGCGGCGCTACGCTTCGACGCGATCAAGATTCGCTCGTTTCGCGGCGCACTGGAATCCGTGCTGGACGCAGATCGTGGCGCGCCGGCGTACCTGGCCCGAATTCACCGCGCAAGCGATCGTTTCGTCGAGGCCGCTGCCGGCCTGGCGCACGAGGAAGTCGCGCGCTTCGACTGGCCTAATCTGCCGCCGCAACTGTTGGTCGAGGAAATCGGCCAGTGGTGGGAACCGCGCCGCCCGCGTTGGGTACAGGGCATTCATGGCTTCTATCGTGGCGTGGCGGGCGTGGTCACCGCACCGATCAAGGCCGGCTGGCGCGTGATGATGGGCCCGGGCGAAGACCCGCTCGCCGCCTTTCGCTCGCGCGAGCGCGACGCCATCGTGCGGGCCGTGGAGCGGTTTCTCGACGACCTGGAACGCCTCGGCGCCGTGGGCAACGAGATCCTCAAGCCGCGCATCGCACGCTTGCTCGGCGGGCACGCCCGCGCGGCGCTCCTGGCGCACGTGCAGGAAGCATATGACGCATTGCCGGCGATGGGACAGGACTATCGCGAATTCGTCGCCGGCGAGCTGAATCAATGGGCCGAGCAGAATCCATCGGCGCTGACGGTGATGCGCTCGTTGGACGGCGCTTCGGCGGTCGGCCGGCCGGCCATCACGGTGGCGCTCGTCTTAAGCGGCGTCGCCTGGACCGGCGCCGATCACGCGCTCGTGCAAGCGGCCGGCGGTGCGATCGCCGAATTGGTCAAAGACACGCTCATCACCACTACGGTCACCGGCGGCGGCGAAGCGATCGTCGCCGTCGCCGGCGAAAATGCGAAGCAAGCCGCCGCGCGACTCTTTGCGCGATTGCAATCTGGCTATGCCCGTTTGCGTGCTAGCTGGCTAGCGTCGCTCTTGGAGCAAGAGTTGCTCGGCGATCTTTTATCTGAACTCCGCCTCGGCGCCGGCATGACGCAAACCCCGGAGTATCGTGCAGTGCAGAAAGCAATTCACGAATTGGCTGGTTTGACGCACACTGGCCCCGACACCAGCCCGTAGCGGAAGCGAGGCGGAGAGGACGTTGGTGATCGTTTGACGTGAACGCCAAACGGTCCTTTCGCGTCCCTGAGATCTCTCGCGGATTCGAAACTACGGTTTGTTGGGCGTATTCGATTGGTCGATCATCAACGTCAACTCTCCCTCGCTTGCGCTACGGGCTAGTGTTGATTGACATCGGCGCTACATATTGTTTGAAGCTCGGCGTTTCGCTTTCCACCACGCTGCCGTCGTCCGTCACTTGGACGAACAGCGCCGCGGCGCCGGGGTACTTTTCCAATAAGCGCGTTCCGTCTTCAATGCCTAGCACGCTGATGGCCGTATCGAGACTATCGGCGGTCATGGCATCCGGCGCCACGATCGTCACGCCGAGCCGCGTGGTCAGGCCGAGTCCCGTGCGCGGGTCGACGATGTGGCTGAAGCGCTTGCCGGCCAGTTCGACGAACTGCATCGTGTCGCCGGCCGTCGTCGCCGCGGCGTTGGCGAGAGTGAGGACGCGGCTTGGCGGCGTGTCGTCCAATGGTGAGGCAATCGCCAGCGACCAGCCCGACTTGTCCGGCGGCGGATCGCCGGCCAGGACATCGCCGCTGCCGTCGAAGAGAAACGATTCAATGCCCTGCTCGCGCAGCACCTCACCGGCCTCGTCCAATGCATAGCCAACGGCAATGCCGCCGGGATCGAGCCGCATCCCAGGCCGCTCAAGAATCGCCGTTTTTTGCTCGGCGTCGAGTTTCAAGTGCTGGTACCCGACTTGCTCCCGGGCTTCGGCCAGGCGTTTTTCCGATGGAAACTGCTGGTCGCGTCGGGCGCGCCGCCAGAGTTTTACGTAGGGACCGACGGTGATATCGAACGCCCCGGACGATTGCCCCGAGAGCGCCTGGGAGGCCAGCAGCACCCGCCATAGGTCGTTGCCGACGGGAACGGCGCGACCCTCTCCGGCGGTCGCCGTGAGTCGCGAAAGTTCGCTGTCGGGCTTGTAGTCGCTGAGGGTTCGGTCCAGTTCGGCGATCCGCTCAAAAGCGGCCGTGGAGGCCCGGTTTGCGGCGGCTTCGTCGGGGGCGTACAATATCAGCGTAAACGGCATCCCCATATGGACCTGCGAAAACTCGTAGCGAGTCACGTCCGCCGTCGGGGAGGCCGCGAGCAATCCCGCCCCTACGATCCACATTCCCAGGCTGTTTCCCACGGTCTTGCGGTTCCTTGGTTGACGTCGTCGCAGGGAGCGCTGCGCCCGTGATAACTCGTATTTCGGAGCACCGAGCGTGAAGCGCACTTCGACCTCTCTTAGAGTACGCCGCTGGACGGTCGGCGGGCAATTGCTGGGCCTCGGAATCCTGCTCGCCATGTCGACGGCGGCCGTGGCGGAGACCGTGGAAGTCGCGAAGGACGCGCAGGGACGGCCGGTGCTCAAAGTCCCCAACGCCGACGCGGCGACGCCCGAAGAGATGAAGCCGTACACGGAGCCCATCACCGGCCGCGACGTGAAGTTCGACATGGTGCCGATTCCCGGCGGCACGTTCCTGATGGGCAGCCCCGACGATGAAGAAGGGCGCGGCGACGACGAAGGCCCGCAGCACGAAGTCGAAGTGGAGCCGTTCTGGATGGGCAAGTGCGAAGTCACCTGGGACGAGTTCGAGACGTTCAGCTTCTCGCTCGATATCCAGGGGCGGCAACTCGCCAAGCAAGAACCCAACGAATTGGAAAAAGTCGCCGACGTTCTGATGCGGCCGACCAAGCCGTACACCGATATGACCTTCGGCATGGGGCAACACGGCTTCCCCGTGATCTGCATGACGGAACTCGCAGCGAAGAAATACTGCGAATGGCTGACCGCTAAGACGGGCCGCTATTACCGGCTGCCCACCGAGGCGGAATGGGAATACGCCTGCCGCGCCGGCACGACCTCGCTGTACTCCTTCGGCGACGATCCGGAAGCACTGGGCGACTACGCCTGGTACTACGACAACAGCGACGAGGTCTACCAAAGAGTTGGCAAGAAAAAGCCGAATCCCTGGGGCCTGCACGACATGCACGGCAACGTCTCGGAATTCGTCCTCGATGGGCACGATCCGAAGAGCTACGAAAAATATGCCGACAGGTTGACCAAGAACCCGTACGATCCGCCGACAGCGCTGTACGGCCGCGTGGCGCGCGGCGGTTCGTGGAACGATGATCCGGAAAAGCTGCGCAGCGCCACGCGGATCGTCTCCGAGAAAGCGTGGAAGCAACAAGATCCCCAGTTGCCGCAAAGCATGTGGTACTACACCGACGCCACCTGGGTCGGCTTCCGCGTGATCCGCCCGTTCCGCGAACCGACCGACGAAGAGAAGAAGATGTATGGCGCGGACAAGCTGCAGCAGTACAAGGACAAATAGAGACGCCTTTGTTGTGGCACGGTCTCCCGACCGTGCCACGACCCCGACCGAAGGTCTCCCATGTCAGACAACACCAAGCCAGGAGTGACATGGTCGGGAGACCATGCCACAACCGCGCTGGAAAGTCAGGCTGGAAAGCCTGACCTACAAACTCATTGCTTTTCTCCCATTCTTTTGTCGCGAGGGATCCCACACATGAGCGAATCGAACTCCGGCGGCGCGGCTGCGCCAGAATCGCCACGCGATGCTTCGCGGCGCGGGTTTTTGAAGACATCGACCTTGGCCGCCGCGGGGGCGACGTTCGCCGGCACGCTGGGCATCGCGCGGAGCGCGCATGCGGCGGGAGATGACACGATTCGGATCGGCGTAATCGGTTGCGGCGGGCGCGGCAGCGGGGCCGCGAATCAGGCCCTGCAAACCAAGGGCGCAGTCAAACTGGTCGCCATCGGCGACGCTTTTCAAAACCGCATCGACATCTGCTTGAACGCCCTCAAGGCCGAGGTCTCCAGCGATCGCCTCGACGTCCCGAAGGAACGGCAGTTCGTCGGCTTCGACGCTTACCAGAAAGTGTTGGAGTGCGATATCGATCTCGTGATCCTGGCCACGCCGCCGGGCTTCCGCCCGATTCATTTCGAGGCGGCCGTGAACGCGGGCAAGCACATCTTCATGGAGAAGCCGGTCGCGGTCGATCCGACGGGTGTTCGCAAGGTTTTGGCGGCCGTGGAAATCGCCAAGCAGAAGAATCTTGGCGTCGGCGTCGGGCTGCAGCGTCATCATCAACCGCCGTACATCGAGACGATCAAGCGTCTGCAAGACGGCGCGATCGGCGATATCGTCGCGGCGCGCTGCTACTGGAACGACGCCGGCGTCTGGGTCAACCCGAAGCAGGAAGGGGAGACCGAGATGCACTACCAGATGCGGAACTGGTACTACTTCAACTGGCTCTGCGGCGATCACATCGTCGAGCAGCACATTCACAACCTCGACGTGATCAACTGGGTCAAAGCGGCCTATCCGGTCCGCGCGCAAGGCATGGGCGGACGTCAGGTGCGCGTCGCCGAAGAGTACGGCGAGATCTACGATCATCACGCCGTGGAATTCGAGTACGCCGACGGCTCCCGGATGTTCAGCTACTGCCGGCACATCCCCAACTGCTGGAGCAGCGTCTCGGAGCACGTCATCGGCACCAAGGGCACCGCGGACATTAGTGCCGCGCGGATTATGGCTGCCGGGCAAGAACCGTGGCGCTACCGTGGTCCCACGCCGAACGCCTACCAGGTGGAACACGACGACCTCTTCGCCAGCATCCGCGCCGGCTCGCCGCTGAATGAAGGACACAACGGCGCGATGAGCACGATGACGGCGATCCTCGGCCGCCTCGCGACTTACTCCGGCCAGATGCTGAACATGGATGAAGCGTTGGCTTCGGAAGTCAGCCTCGCCCCGGCGAAATACGACTTCGACGCCGCCCCGCCGACGCCAGCCGTCGCCGTGCCGGGCCAAACGAAGGTAGTCTGATCACCGCGGAAGCACGACGAACAACTCCAGCCGGGGGCCAAATGGCTCCCGGCTTTTTTGTTGCCCGCGAAACACGCGAAGGGACGCGAGAGTGGCCAAGGCGAGGGGGTTGCAGTTGTAGGGCGGGCCGCGCGAGCGTTCGACACAATAGCGTCGAAACGGTTGATGAAGCGAAACCGCTATTGATTGAATTACGAAAGGCCCGCCGCTGCACAGATGGCGGGCCTTACCGAACTCTGTCGCGACGAGAATTGTTTTGCGACGCGTTAAAGCATTAAACAGTCGATGCCACGCGCGGCCCGCCCTACCTTTGTCTTGGTTCACCGAGAACTGGAACGCGCCGTGGGTAGGGTTAGCGGGGTAAGGGTTGTGGACGATGGCTGCTTTGGGACTTCTCCGCGGTGGGTTTTTCGCTTTGGGGTTGAAATGGA
>Ga0163153_10005460_pt1 | contig 14999 bp, 9 predicted proteins | sample OliLakLV19MP6IB1_FD_148629 | JGI IMG/M metagenome (GOLD analysis project Ga0163153, IMG submission 148629) | Freshwater microbial mat bacterial communities from Lake Vanda, McMurdo Dry Valleys, Antarctica - Oligotrophic Lake LV.19.MP6.IB-1 | ecosystem: Environmental > Aquatic > Freshwater > Lake... | reverse complement strand
GCAGCGGGCCGAACGTCGACGTCACGGAGCTGAAGCCGAGCGCCATGAACGCCACCGACTGCGGCAGGTTGTTGACCTGCACGTTGAACAGCTCCCCCAGACGCGGGCGGCTCGGCGTCGTCAGTTGTGCCGCCGGCAGGCTGCCCGGACAACCGAGACCCATCGTCTCGAACTCGAACGGGGTGAGCGAGAGGTCGTCGTAGTAGACGGACGTCGCGTTGTTGGCGAAGAGGTCGACGGCGCCGATGTTGAGCTGCCCGTTCGTGTTGGTGCCGAAGTCACCGAGGGTCCAGCGGTAGCCGCCGCCCAGGGTCGCGTGGTTCGCGACGGCAGGATCGTCGAACAGCACGCCGTTGTAGTAGACCTGCACCCAGTCGAGGTCGAGGTCGATGACCACCTTGATCTCTGCCCACTGGTTGAACACGAACGGCTTCGAGATGACGGCTGCGCCGCCCGCATTCAGGGAAGCCAGACCAGTCGCCCCGTTGAACAGCAGATCGAGCGACCAGCTGTACGGGCCGAGCGGGTAGGCGTACCGGTTCAGCAGGATGAAGTAGCTCGAGCCGGTCATGCCGGTCGGAATGAACTGCCAGGTCCGGTAGACCCACTTGCCCGTGGTGTAGCCCGAGTACTGGTAGACGAGATCGGTCGGACCGGCGACGTTGATCGAGTTGGTCGTGCTGCGCGACTGCGTGTTGGCGACGAGCGCGCCCGAGCCCGGGCCCCACTGTTCCCAACCGCCCTGGCCGACGGCCTGGCTGGCGGGTGCGTAGGCGTCGAAGTCCTCGTACCAGGACTTCAGGCGCGTCAGCGAGATGTCGTCGTAGTAGACCGCGCTCGCGTTGTTGGCGTAGAGGTCGACCGCGCCGATGTTGACGAGGCCCGTCGTGTTGGTGCCGAAGTCACCGAGCGACCAGCGATAGCCGCCGCCCAGCGTCACGTGGTTCGCGACGGCCGGGTCGTCGAACAGCACGCCGTTGTAGTAGATCTGCACCCAGTCCTGGTCGAGGTCGATGACGACCTTGATCTCCGCCCACGCGTTGAACACGAACGGCATCGAGATCACGGCCGGGCCGCCGCAGTTTTGCGAAACCTGACCGGTCGTCGAGTTGAACAGCAGCTCTATCGACCAGCTGTTCGGGCCGGACGGGTAGGCGTACTTGTTCAGCATGATGAAGTACGTCGAGCCGGTCGTACCGGTCGGGATGAACTGCCGCGCCCGGTAGACCCACTGGCCACTCGTGTAGCCCGAGTACTGATGGACGAGGTCCGACGGGCCATTGATGTTGATCGAGTTGGCGGGCGTGCGCGATTGCGTCGTGGAGACGAGGGCGCCCGAACCGGGACCCCACTCCTCCCAACCACCCTGGCCGACGACCTGGCTGGCGGGTGCGTAGCTGTCGAAGTCCTCGAACCACTGCGCGGTGAGGGACGGGGTGCAGAGTGCAGCGAACACTGCAGGCAAGAACAGGCGTTTCATCAGGGTGCTCCTACTAGGGATCTTGGGAGTGGCGCCGCGGTGCAATCGGAGGTTGTTCTCCGCCGCGGCCAAGTCGAGGAGAGTATTTGCCATGGAGCCGGGCCCTGATGGGTTCTTGGGCTGAAGTGACACGGTCCAGAATGCTTGCAAGAAGGCGACGAAGCCCGCGGATCGGGTCGAGCGAAAGGCCGAACGAGGTGCGTCCTCCTACGGTTCGAGTCTGTTCGCGTTCCGCGCCGCCTGGACCGAGGTCGAGGAGAAGACCGCCGTGCTGCGCTGCATCCCGGGCAGGGAGCACGGCGAGCTGAAGCGCACCACCGACGCGAAGTCGTCCAGCTCGGCGCGCAGCGGTTCGGTGGCTTTCGCCAAGATGCCGATGGCGCGCATCGCCCAGGCGATCGGCACGTTCGCGTTCGGCAAGGCGATGCTCGACGAGACGGGGCTCGACGGCGAGTGGGACATCAAGCTCGAGTGGACGCCCGGTGACAAGGCGTCGCTGGTGAAGGCGCTCGAGGCGTGCGGGCTCCAGCACGCGAGCGAGCCGCGCCGCGTGCGCAAGCTCGAGGTCGCAGCGAAGTAGCCCGCGGTCGCGGCGTGGTCCCTATCTCCGGCGTCGTCGCGGACAACCATGGCCGCGGCAGCCGAGGCCCGCTGCTACTTCGTGAACTTGCGCGCCCGCAGCCAGAACACGAGGTCCTGGGCCCACGGATGCGGGTTCTCGAAGTTGGGGGGCACCGCCATCAAGCCGATGCCGTGCCGGCCCCGTTCGTAGATGTGCAGATCGAATGGCACGCCGGCGGCGCGCATCCCCTGGGCGAACAGCAGGGCATTCTCCACCGGCACAGCCTGATCCTCATAGGTGTGCCACAGAAAGACCGGTGGTCCGCCCGGCTTGATCTGTTTCTCGTTCGACAGGTCCGCCACCAATGCCGCCGGTGGCGATGGGCCGAGCAGGTTGTCCTTCGAGCCTTGATGCGTGAAGCTGCCGAGCGTGATCACGGGATAACACAGAACGCCCAGCGCCGGCCGTGAACTCTGCCGGTCGACGGGATCGGGTGCATTGGCCGCGCCGGCGTCGAAGTGGGTGATCAGCGTCGCGGCGAGGTGGCCGCCGGCACTGCTGCCCATGATGCCGATGCGTTCGGCATCCACCGCCCACTCCGGGCCGCGATGCCGCACGAGGCGAACGGCGCGGGCGGCATCGCCGAGCATGATCGGGTGTCGATAGCCGTGGGAGCCGAGGCGGTACTTCAGCACGAAGCAGGCGATCCCTTCGCGACGCAGATACAGCGCGTAGTCCCGGCCCTCATGCTGGGCGAGCCCGCCATAGCCGCCGCCTGGACAGATGACCATCGCCGCCCCGGTGGCCTTGCCAGTCTCGGGCAGGAAGACGGTCAGCGTGGGATTGTCGTCGGCAGTGTTCCCGAGCGCGCCTGGGACGGATCCTGCCGGCCACAAGGGAAACACCGGCTCGGTCTGGGCAATGGCGGGGAGAGACACGACGAGCAGCGCCACCAGGGCGCGCCAGGAATGCATGGGAGGATGGGGAGGGGATGGTCGCGCGCCCGCAGTCACACCGACCGCGGACGCAGCGCGCACCATACCGCGGCGGGCGGCTCCCCCGCGACCGCCAGCGGGGCGGGTCGAGCCGCGAGCTCCCGTTCGGACTTGCAACGCGTCGCCACGGCGTTGCTCGTCGTGGATGACGAGGTTCGAGAGGCAGGACCATGGCGGACACTCCCCGGGTAGTCTGGGAAGGTTGCCTGCTCCTCCCACTGCTCCGTCATGAAGTGGATTGCTGCACTGCTGCTGGCTGTGGTGCTGCCCGGCCAGGCGGCAACTGCTGTCCCATCGCAAGCCTGGTGGTCGCTCCAGCCCTTGGTCCGTCCGCCGGTGCCGAACGGGCCCGCGCACCCGATCGACGCATTCCTCGCCGACCGACTCCGCCAGGAAGGGCTCACCCCCACGGCCGCCGCCGACCGCCGGACCCTGGCGCGGCGGCTCTGGTTCGACCTCGTCGGCCTGCCGCCCACGCCGGAGGAGCTGGAAGGGTTCCTGCGCGACCCGTCGCCCTTGGCATATGAACAACTGGTGCAGCGGCTGCTCGACAGCCCGCGCCACGGCGAACGGCAGGCGCGGCATTGGATGGATGTGGTGCACTTCGCCGAGACCCACGGCCACGACCAGGATCGCATCCGAGAACACGCCTGGCCATACCGGGACTACCTGATCGCCAGTTTCAACGCCGACAAGCCATATGCGCAGTTCGTCGCGGAGCAGGTGGCTGGCGATGCGCTGTTTCCCGACGCGCCGCCGGCGTATGTCGCGCTGGGTTTCCTCGCGGCCGGGCCGTGGGACGAGAGTTCGTTGCGCGACATCCGCGAAGACACCCTGGATCGCGAGATCGCCCGCTATCTCGACCGCGATGACATCGTGACGACGGTGATGCAGACCTTCACTTCGATGACGGTCCAATGTGCGCGCTGTCACGACCACAAGTTCGATCCGATCAGCCAGAGCGATTACTACGCCTTGCAGGCGGTGTTTGCGGGCGTGGGGCGTGGCAATCGGCGCTATGACCCGGACTCAGCCACGCACCAACGCCGCAGCGAGCTCGCCGAGCACCGGACTGCGGTCGAACGGGGGGATGCAGCGACGCTGTTCGACGAAGGCGCGCAGCGGACCGTGGCGGAATGGGAACGCCATGGCGTCGGTGAGATCGCATGGCGCGTGCTGAAGCCCGACGTGTTCGTGTCGGCGACCGGGGCGACCCTCACGCGCCAGCCGGACGACTCGTTCCTGGCGAGCGGCAGACACGGGCCGACGGACACCTACACCTTCACCGCCCTGTCGCCGCTGCCGCATCCCACCGCGGTCAGGCTCGAAGTCCTGTCCGATGATTCGCTGCCCATGCACGGGCCCGGTCGCGAACCGAACGGCAACATGCACCTGTCGGAGTTCCAGGTGCTCGCGTTCGAGCCCGGATCGACGGTGGCGCGGCGGATCGGACTACGCCATCCGTCCGCAGATTTCGACCAGAGTGGTTGGACCATTGCCCACGCGCTCGACGGTAAGGACGAGACCGCGTGGGGGATCTTTCCGGAGGTCGGGAAGCGGCACGAAGCTGTGTTCGAGATCGCGGGGCCTGTGGATCTTCGCGAGGGCACGCGGCTGACCTTGGTGTTGCGGCAGTTGCACGGCGGGCATTGCATCGGCAGGCTGCGCTTCTCGGTGACGGACGTGCCGGCGCCAGTGCAGGTATGCGGGGAGGAAGTGCGCCAGGTGCTCGCGACGCCCGAACTGCACCGCTCCCTCGCGCAGCGCGTCGGGCTGGCCCGCCATGTCCTGCTGGCAGCGATCGATGCCGAAATCGCCGCCCTGCCGCCGCCCGCGCTCGTCTATTGCGGCGCCAATGATTTCGAACCGGACGGCAGCCACGTGCCGGTGCGCGAGCCGCGCGTCGTGCACTTGTTGCACCGCGGTGAGATCACGCGGCCGGAGAAAACGGCGCAGCCCGGTGCGCTCGGCTGCGTCACGGGGCTCCCGGCGCGGTTCGACCTACCGCAACCGATGGACGAAGGCGCACGCCGCGCGGCGCTCGCGCGGTGGTTGACCGCCCCGGACAATCCGTTGACCTGGCGTTCGATCGTCAATCGTGTCTGGCAGCAGCATTTCGGCAGCGGCCTGGTGGCGACGCCCAATGACTTCGGCCGGATGGGCGGCACGCCGTCGCATCCGGGGTTGCTCGACTGGCTGGCGGTCTGGTTCCGCGACGATGCGCACGGGTCCCAAAAGCAGTTGCATCGGCTCATCGTCACCAGCGCCGCCTATCGCCGCGCGGCGTTCTTTCCCGCCAGCGAGCCAACGGCCGCCGCGGCATCGTTCGGCGCCGCCACGGCCGCCGACGCCGACGATCGCTTGCTCTGGCGCTTCCATCCGCGCCGCTTGGATGCCGAGCAGGTGCGCGATGCCATCCTGCAGATGTCTGGACGGCTCGACCTCCGCATGGGCGGCCCGAGCGATCGCATGTTCGACCTCCAACCCGGCATCCACGTCACGCCGCTGGTCGACTACGGCAAGTTCGAACTCGACTCCGCAGCCGGCAGCCGGCGCAGCGTGTATCGGTTCCTGTTCCGCACCCTGCCGGATCCGTTCCTGGATGCGCTCGATTGCCCCGCTGGCGACCAGCTCACTCCGCTGCGCAATGCGGGCGTGACGGTGCAGCAGGCCCTGGTCCTCTGGAACAACGCGTTCATCGCGCGGCACTGCGAGCATCTGGCCGCGCGATTGGCCCGCGAGGCTCCGGAACTCGCGGACCAGGTGCAGCGCGCGTTCGCGCTCACATTGGGCCGTCGGGCCAGCGACGAGGAACTGCACGACTTTCTCGCCTACGCGCGCGAGCACGGCCTGGCCAACCTCGCGCGCCTCCTGTTCAACAGCAATGAGTTCCTGTTCGTGAACTGATCCCTATGAACCCCTCCCTCATGACCGCATTGGCAGCCCTGGGTTCCCGCCGCGAGTTCCTGTCGCGCCTGGGCGGCGGTCTCGGTGGTGCGGCGCTGGCGCAACTGCTCGCCATGGACCAGCTCGCGACGCCCCGATCGACTGGGCCCGGAGACCCGCCGTTGCCGCACCACGTGCCGCGGGCCCGCCACGTCATCCAGTTGTTCATGAACGGCGGCGCCAGCCAGATGGACCTGTTCGACTACAAGCCGGAACTGTTCCGTCGTGCGGGCGAAACTTTCGATCCAGGCTCCGGCCAGCGCGTGGAGGCGGCGACCAGTGAACCCGGCAAGGTGCTGCGGCCGCAGTTCGAGTTCCGCCAGCACGGTCAATGCGGCCGCTGGGTGAGCAGCCTGTTGCCCTGTCTGGCTACCTGCGTCGACGACCTGGCGTTCTTCATGGCGATGTCGTCGCGCACGAATGTGCACGGCCCGGCCAGCTACCTGATGAATTCCGGCTTCCTGTTGCCGGGGTTTCCGTGCTTCGGCGCCTGGGTCAGCTACGCGCTGGGGCGCATCAGCGAGGACCTGCCGGCGTTCGTGGTGCTGCCCGACACTCGCGGGCTGCCGTACAATCAGCGCGGCAATTTCAGCAGCGGGTTCCTGCCGGTGCAGCATCAGGGCACGGTCATCGACATGGGCAAGGCGGCGCCCATTGCCGATCTGAGGCCGCCGGCCGGCGCGTCGTTTGTCACCCCGGCCGCCACTGGCGACGGGCTCCGCCTGCTGCAACGGTTCAACCAGGCGCATCTCGCCGAGAACCCCGGCGACTCGCGCCTCGACGCGCGCATCCATGCCTATGAACTGGCCGCGCGCATGCAATTGAGCGCCCCGGAAGCGACGGATCTCCAGGGTGAGAGTGCCGCGACTCGCCGCCTGTATGGACTCGATTCCCCGGTGACCGCTGATTTCGGCCGCCGCTGTCTGCTCGCGCGCCGGTTGATCGAGCGCGGGGTGCGTTTCGTGCAGATCTGGAGCGGTGCCGGCGGCCCGACCAACAACTGGGACAATCACGCCAACATCCAGAAGGAACTGCCGCCGATGTGCGCGGCCACCGATCGGCCCATTGCGGCATTGCTCCAGGATCTCAAGGCCCGCGGCCTGCTGGAAGACACGCTGGTGATCTGGAACACCGAGTTCGGCCGGATGCCGTTCAGCCAGGGCGGCGAAGGACGCGACCACAACGGCGGCACGTTCGTCGGGTGGATGGCGGGCGCTGGCGTGCGCGCCGGTGTGGCCCATGGCGAGAGCGATGCGTGGTCGTGGAAGGCCGTCGATCGGGTCACCACCACCTACGACTTCCACGCCACGGTCCTGCACCTTCTCGGCCTCGATCACAAGCGGCTGACCGTGCGCCACAGCGGCGCCGACCGGCGCCTCACCGATGTGCACGGCAAGGTCGTGAACGAAGTGCTGGGTTGAGAACCGCTGAGCCTCTGGTGCGCAGCTACCGCCGGGCGGCCTGACGGCCCCTTGGTCATCACGCAGCGCCGGCTTCTCGACCCTTGAACTGCGCCACCGGTCCGCCCGCCGGCACGAAAGTGCAATCGCTCTTCGGTCATCGGCTGCCTCGAAACGACCAATTCGACAACAACCTGCCTCGGCCGACTTCCGCCCCACTAGGGTCGCCGCATCGTGAACTCGGAAAATGAACCAAGTTGCACGCGGTGCCGCACATCCATGAAACCCGCGGCACGCAGCGCCACGAGCACGCGGTCCGGCGGCACACACCGGTCGATGGTCCGCCAGTAGTAGCTCCACAGTTCGGATGTGCGGGCCCCGGGCCGGACCAGGCGAAGAATGATGGACAGCAGCCCCATGTACCCGCGGAGCACCGCGCGCCCGATGCGCCCCGCGGGTCGCGTGATCTCGAGGATGCAAAGCCGCCCGCCGGGCTTCAGCACGCGGTGGAACTCGGCGAATGCCGGGACCAAGTCCTCGACATGCCGTAGCGCGTATCCCATGGCGACGAAATCGAAGCGGCCCGACTCGAACGGCATCGCCTCCGCGACGCCGCCGACCGTCTCGATGCCGAGGTTCTTCCGCGCCTGCGCCAGCATCCCTTCGCTGGGATCGATACCAATGATGCGCCCGCCCGGCCCCGCGATCGTGATGGCCTCGCGCGCCACCAGCCCCGTGCCGCATGCGACATCCGCGACGATCATCCCCGGTGCCAAACCCGCTCGCCTGAGCGCCTGGCGGCGGTACCAGCGCCCACTACCCAACGAAAGCCACGACTCCACGCGGTCGTAGTCACCGGCCGTGTCATCGAAGATCTGCCGCAGCCACGCGCGCTTCTCCGCGTTGTCGCCGTAGAGCTCGGGCATCAGCGGATGCGGCGGCACTGGTTCCTGCTGGGCGGGAGACATGCCGGCGCACGCTAGCCGGAGCCCTTGCTTTCCGAAACACGAACGCGTCGGTTCGAGCCCGGGGATGCCCCGGTCGCTCGTCGAACAGCTCGAGGCGACCGCACGTGGAGCGAAGATCGACCACAAGCTGCGATCGGCTGACTGGAGCGCGATCTGGCGGCTCGTCGCGCGCTGCGCAGATCGATCCGCTGCGAGAACCAGGGTGACGCCACCCGAGTAGTCACTTCGCGAGCTGGGGGCAAGTGGCAGAGCGAGGGAACATTCCGCCGCCGTGCCGCGCGCCGAGTCGAACGACGCGCAATCGCCGATTCGCTACCATCCCGCCGCTACAGCAGCAGCAGCTTGCTAGAGTCGGCGCAATGACCAACCGCTCCGGCCACCATCGTTCCGACCTGCGGGAGATCGCGCGGCGCGCGATGCTCGAGCGCGGCCTGTTCCCGGACTTCGAACGCGCGGTCGAGGAGCAGTTGCAGGCGATCCGGGGCCCGGCGGTGGCGGCTCCGGACGACGCCAACATCCGCGACCTCAGCGGCCTGCTGTGGTGTTCGATCGACAACGACGATTCGCGCGATCTCGACCAGCTCAGCGTGGCTGGCGAACAGGCCGGCGGCGCAGTCGAGATCCTGGTGGCCGTCGCCGATGTCGATGCCGTGGTCGGCCAGGGCACGCCGATCGACCGGCACGCGCGCAACAACACCACGTCGGTCTACACCAGTGCCTGCATCTTCCCGATGCTGCCCGAGCGCCTGTCCACCGACCTCACTTCGCTGAACGATGGCGAAGTGCGCTTGGCCCTCGTGATCGGTTTCACCGTGGCCGGCGACGGCAGCGTGCAGCGTCCGGTGGTCTACCGCGCGCGCGTGCGCAACCAGGCCAAACTGGCCTATCCGGGCGTCGGCGAATGGCTAGAAGGTAAGGGGCCGATGCCGGCGGCGATGGCCCGCGTGCCGGGCATGGACCGTCAGGTGCGGATCCAGGACGGGGTCGCGCAACAGCTCCGGCAGCGGCGGCACGAACAGGGCGCGCTCGACTTCGAGACCATCGAAGCCAAGGCGGTGTTCCGCGGCGAGGATCTCGCCGACCTGCGGCTCGACCCGAAGAACCGCGCCAAGGAACTGATCGAGGAGTTCATGATCGCCGCCAACGGCGTATCGGCGCGCTTCCTGGAGCACAACCGGTTCGCGGCGCTGCGCCGGGTGGTGCGCTCGCCGGAGCGCTGGCAGCGGATCGTGGCGGTCGCCGCCAAGTATGGCGAGAAACTGCCCCGCGAGCCGGATTCGGCCGCGTTGGAGACGTTCCTGGCCAGACGACGCAAGGCGGACCCGCTGCGCTTTCCCGACCTGTCGCTGGTGATCGTCAAGCTCATGGGGCGCGGCGAGTACGTGGTCGAGCAGCCGGGACGGGAGAGCGTTGGCCATTTTGGTCTCGCCGTGCAGGACTACACCCACTCCACCGCGCCGAACCGGCGCTACCCGGACCTGGTCACCCACCGCCTGCTGAAGGCCGCGGCGGCGCGCGCGGGTTCACCCTATTCTGGCGACGAACTGGCCGAACTGGCGACCCACTGCACCAAGATGGAGGACGCCGCCAACAAGGTTGAGCGGCAGGTTCGCAAGTCGGCGGCCGCCCTTCTGCTGGAGAACCGGGTGCACCAGCGCTTCGACGGCGTGATCACCGGCGCTTCCGACAAAGGCACCTGGGTGCGCATCTTCCAGCCGCCGGTGGAAGGCAAGCTGGTCGACGGCGCGGCAGGTCTCGAAGTCGGCGACCAGGTCAGGGTGCAGTTGCTGGCGACCGACTTCGAGCGCGGCTTCCTCGACTTCCGCCGCGTGCACGGCTGACGCCGTCGCCAAAGCTGACGAGCCGGCGTAACGCAACCTGAATCGCAAGGACACGAATGAGGATCCCTACGTGCTGAACTGAACTGACCGTGGACCGCTCGCTCGCGTTCGCAGCCAGAGCTGTGCGCGACGTCGTCGCTCGGCTCACAGACTGCCGACCGTCAACTGCACGCCGTTCGACGCGGTCACCAGGCTGATGCCTGATGCGCCGATCTCGATGACGCGGACCTGATTGTGCAAGGTCATGCCAACGAGTGCGCTCGCCAGTGGCACGTTCAATGTGGATCTCACGACACCGCTCGCCACGACCAACAGCGGTCGCGGGGCACGTTGGCGTCAGTCGACCGAAGTGGCCGGCGGCCAACCCGCCCAGTCCCCCGTCGGGCCATTCACGTCCGCACACAGCAGCGCTTTCACGAAAACGGCGCGTCGCGACTGCCCTGCCCGACGCGCAGGTCCCGATGCCCGGCCCGCTCGCCGAGCGCGGCTCGCCCCTGCACCGCCGCCGAACCCAACTCCTGCAGCAAGTCCTCATCGGCATGATCGCGTCTGGCCACCGATTGATCCCGCATCGAACCCCTTGGCCTGATAGATTCAGGGGCCCGAATGGATTCACCGCCTTCACCGATGCGGGACGTGGCGCAGCGCCTGCTGGCGACGAGCCAGGTCGTTGCCGGTCCGGATCTGCATGAAGCCGTGATGGTGAGCGAACGACTGCGGATCCCCCTGACCCGTTGCATCGGTGTCGACGGCTTCGCCTCGCTGCACCGGCGGGCCTTGCTGTTGGCCGCCGAGGAAGTGCCGGCGTTGCAGAGCGCCCGCATCGACGGAGAAGGTCGCCTCGGCGGATTGGAACGGTCCGCGGACGCGGCAGGGGGCGAGGCAGCGGTCGTGCTCGTCACCCATCTGCTCGGGCTGCTGGTCACCTTCATCGGTGCACCCCTCACCTTGGCGATGGTTCACGAGGCCTGGCCCGAACCGCCGCGCGCCGACAAGCAATCAACACCCAAGACCGCTGGCACGGAGACTGTCCGATGACGAGCAAGAAACGAGATCAGGAAAAGAATCGCGTGCCCATCGGGCAACTGCGGACCGGAGTACCGGGCCTCGATGAGATCCTCTGTGGCGGCCTGCCCGAGTTCTCCTTCAACATCATCGCCGGCGCGCCTGGCTGCGGGAAGACCACGCTGGCGCATCAGATGATGTTCGCCAACGCCACCAAGGAACGGCCGGCGCTGTACTTCACCGTGCTGGGCGAGCCGGCCATCAAGATGCTGCGCTACCAGCAGCAGTACGGTTTCTTCGACGACGCGAAGGTGAACGGCGTGATCCGTTTCGTCAACCTCAGCCAGATCGTTCTCGACCAGGACCTCGGGGCAGTCCTCGAAGCGATCATCAAGGAAGTCGAAGCGTCAAAGGCCGGCATCGTCGTGGTGGATTCGTTCCGCACCGTGGTACGCAAGGCGCTCGGCGCCGCGAACGAAGCCGAACTCCAGGGCTTCGTCCAACGCCTGGCGCTGCATCTCACCAGCTGGCAGGCCACCACGTTCCTGATCGGTGAGTACGTCGAAGGGGAGCTGCGCGACAACCCGGTGTTCACCGTCGCCGACGGATTGTTCTGGCTCTACCAGAACGTCGAACGCAACTCGATCGTGCGCAAGATGCAGATCATGAAGCTGCGCGGCCAGACTTCTGTGCCGGGCCTGCACACCTTCCGCATCACCGACGACGGGCTGCAGGCCTTCCCCCGCACCTTCGGCCTCGTCGGCGAGTCAGGCCACGTCAAGGGGCGGCGGCGCCTTTCGACCGGCATCAGCAAGCTCGATGCGATGCTGGGCGGCGGCATCCCCGAAGGCGACAGCCTGCTGCTGGCCGGCCCTTCCGGCGGCGGCAAGTCGATCCTCGGCACACATTTCATCGCCGAAGGATTGCGCCTGGGCGAGCCGGCCATCGTGGCCGTCTTCGAGGAGATCCCGGCCGAGTACGTGCAGCGTGCGGACGTCCTCGGGTTCGACTTCGCCACCCCCCAGAAGGAAGGGAAGCTCGAGATCATCTACCTCCGCCCGCTGGACCTCTCCGTCGACGAGACGGTGCACGAGATCGTCAACAGCGTGAAGCGGCTCGGTTGCAAACGGTTGGTCATCGACTCGCTGGCCGGCTTCGAGATGGCGCTGGCCCCTGGCTTCCGCGCCGACTTCCGCGAATCGCTGTACCGCATGATCGCGGCCCTGACCCGACTGGGCGTGACCATCGTCAGCACCGTCGAGATCGAAGAGGACTTCATCTCGATGAACCTGAGCAACTTCACCGTCTCGTTCCTCGCCGACGACATCGTGCGCCTGCGTTATGTCTCGATCAACGGCCAGCTCCGCAAGATGCTGTTGGTCGTCAAGATGCGCCGCAGCGGGCACAGCATCGACATGTGCGAATACCAGATCACGGCGAAAGGCATGGTCCTCGGCGAGGTCCTGCGCGGTTACCGCGGTCTGACCAGCGGCGTGCCCAGTCCCTTGTCCGCCTCGCCCGATGGCGACGTCCCGCCAATTCGCATCAAGGCCGAGGAGGATCCCAGTGGCTAGCGGCCCGGCGACAAGTCCCCTTGTTCCCCAGCCAGACCAGGCGTTTGAGCGGCGGCTGCGCGAGATGAACGAGGCGCTGCTGCTCTCGTCGGTGCGACAGCACGAGCTGGCCCATCAAGTGGAGAAGGCCAATGCGGTGCTGCGCGAGAACGAGCGGCGCTTCCGCGAGATGGTCAATGCCCTGCCGTCGGCCGTCTACACGACGGACTTCGAAGGCCGTCTCACGCACTTCAATCCCGGGTGCATCGAACTCGCGGGCCGCACCCCGCAACTCGGAACCGACCGCTGGTGCGTGACCTGGAAGATGCTTCGTCCCGATGGCACGACCCTGCCGCCCGACGAATGTCACATGGCCATCGCCGTCAGGGAGGGCCGTGTCGTCAGCCCCCAGGAGTTCCTCATCGAACGGCCCGACGGCACGCGCCGCTGGGTCGAGGCGAGTCCGACGCCGCTGCGTGATGCAGATGGCTTGGTCCTTGGCGGCATCAACATGCTGGTGGACATCACCGCACGCAAGCAGGCGGAGGAGGCACGCGCCAGGTTGGCCGCCATCGTCGAATCGTCGGAGGATGCGATCCTCAGCAAGGACCTCGCCGACATCATCACCAGCTGGAATGAAGGCGCGGAACGGCTGTTCGGCTACACGGCGCGAGAAGCGATCGGCCAACCGGGCAGCATGCTGATTCCTGCCGACCGGCGGAACGAAGAGGCGGAAGTGTTGCTGCGGCTCGGCCGCGGCGAACGGATGATGCCGTTCGAGACCGTTCGCATCCGCAAGGATGGTTCGACGGTGACGGTGTCCATGACCAGCTCGCCGCTCAAGGACGCCAACGGCCGCATCATCGGCGCCTCGAGGGTCGCGCGCGACATCACCGGGCGCAAGCGGGCCGAAGCTGCCCTCGAGACGCAGAACGAGCGGCTGCATCTGCTCTGGGAGGCTGCGGGCGTACTGCTGACCACCGACGACGCCGGCACCATGCTGAACGGCTTGCTGGCCAAGATCGGCCCGCAGATCGGCGTCGACGCCTACCTCAACTACATGGTGGACGACAGCGGTGGCACGGCGCGGCTGGTTTCGTACGACGGTCTCCCCGAGGCGGCCGCCAGCTCGATCGATCGCGTGGAGTTCAACCAGGTCCTTTGCGGTACGTCGGCCCTGCAGCAGCCCATCGTGGCGACCCACATCCAGGAGTCCACGGACCCGAAGCTCGCATTGCTCCAGTCATTGGGCATCCGCGCCTACTCCTGCAACCCGCTGCTGTCCGACAACCTTCTGCTGGGCACGCTGTGCTTCGCCAGCCGCACGAAGCATCAGTTCGATGCCAGTGAATTGGCGTTCCTCCAGACCATCTCCAACTACGTCGCCGTGGCCTACGCACGGCTGTCGGCGCAGGACACGGTGCGAGAGAGCGAGGAACGGTTGCGGTTCATCATGGACTCGATGCCGCAGAAGGTCTTCACCGCCAGACCGAACGGCGACATGGCCTACTTCAACCCGCAATGGACTGAGTACACCGGCATGCCGTTCGAGCGTGTCGAGGGCCGGGGTTGGGGGCAGTTCGTGCACCCAGACGACGCGGCCGAGAACGTCCGGGGCTGGCAGCATGCGATCGAGACCGGCGAGCCGTTCCAGTTCGAGCACCGCTTCCGGCGTGACGATGGCGAGTCCCGCTGGCACTTCAGCCGGGCGATGCCGATGCGGGACGTGGCGGGCCGGATCATCATGTGGGTCGGCTCGAACACCGACGTGCAGGACATCAAGCAGGTCGAGGCGGCCTTGCGGGAATCGGAGGTGCGGTATCGGCGGCTGTTCGAGGCGGCCAAGGACGGCATCCTGATCCTCGCCTCCGCGAACGGCTTGATCGTCGACGCCAACCCGTTCATGACCGATCTGTTGGGCTACGCACACGCCGATTTCGTCGGCAAGGAACTCTGGCAGATCGGCCTCTTCACCGACAAGGCGGCGAGCGAAGCCGCGGTGCGGGAACTGCAGGAGAAGGGTTTCCTGCGTTACGAACACAGGGCGCTCGAATCCTCCCATGGGCGGAAGGTCGAGGTCGAGGTGGTCGCCAATGTGTACCGCGAAGGCCCGCACAGCGTCATCCAATGCAACATCCGCGATGTCACCGAACGCAGCCGCCTCGAGAAGCAGATGCAGCAGCAGTCCAAGCAGCTGTCGGAACTGCACCGTCGCAAGGATGAGTTCCTGGCGATGCTCAGCCACGAAC
>Ga0163153_10005458_pt1 | contig 15000 bp, 14 predicted proteins | sample OliLakLV19MP6IB1_FD_148629 | JGI IMG/M metagenome (GOLD analysis project Ga0163153, IMG submission 148629) | Freshwater microbial mat bacterial communities from Lake Vanda, McMurdo Dry Valleys, Antarctica - Oligotrophic Lake LV.19.MP6.IB-1 | ecosystem: Environmental > Aquatic > Freshwater >... | reverse complement strand
CTTCTTCTTCGAGCGTCGCGAATAAATGGTCGACGCGCGCGGGGTCGATCGCATCGAGGTCGCCGAGCTGCATGCGTACATAGTCGTGGCGCACGTCGGCATGCAACATGCCCAGCGCGCAGAATGCCCCCGCGAGCCGGGGCACATAGACGCGACGGCAGCCCAACTGGCGCCCGACCGCGGCGCCATGCACGGGGCCTGCGCCGCCCGCAGCGACCAGCGTGAAGCGGCGTGGATCGTGGCCACGTTCCACGCTCAGGCGCTGCACCGCGTGCAGCAGTTTCTGTTCCATCAGGCGCACGATGCCCGCTGCGGCGGCGTCGCGGCTCACTGCGAGCGGGTCGGCGATCTCGCGTTGCACGGCCGCCGTCGCGAGCGCCTCGTCGATGCGCAGCACTTGTCCGGCCTTGCCCGACGCGCGCAGCCGGCCGAGCACCACCTGCGCATCGGTTACCGTCGCGCGCGTGCCCCCACGTCCGTAGCATGCGGGGCCAGGTACCGCGCCCGCGCCCTGCGGCCCGAGCGTCAACATGCCTTCGACGACAGTGGCGATCGTGCCGCCACCGGCGCCGATCGAGTGCACGTCGACCGAGCGTGTGACGACGTCGTACCCGCCGATGCCAAGCTGGTCGGTAAACGCGATGGTGCCGCCGCTCATCAGCAGCACGTCGCAACTCGTGCCGCCGATTTCCATCGACACCAGGTCGTTCGATCCGATTGCGCGGCTGTAGAAGTCGAGCGCGCCCACGCCAGCGGCTGGGCCGGAGAGCAGCAGCGTAACCGGCCGCGTAGCGACCTGGTCGACCGAGATTGCCCCGCCGTTACTCTGGATCAGGAGCAGCGGACGCTGCAGGCCGAGGTCGAGCAGCCGGCGATTGAGGTTCTGCAGGTAAGTTACCGTGCGCGGCGTGATGTACGCATTGAGAACGGCGGTCGAGGTCCGTTCGTATTCGCCCATCACGGGCGCGATCTCGGCCGAGCAGGTGACCCAGGGGTTCGGCCAGCAGCGCGCAAGCTCCCGCGCGGCCTGCGCTTCGTGCTCGGGATCGAGGTAGCTGTTGAAGAAGGCGACGACGACCGCTTCGACGCCTGCCTTCTGGAATTCGGCCGCCGCGCTCCTGATGTCGTCGGCCGAGACGGCGCGCGCTTCGCGTCCGTGGCGATCGATACGCTCCGCGACGGGCCGGCGCAACGCGCGGGGCACGAGCACGGGCGGGTAAGGCAGGCGGTGATCCCACGGGTTGTCACGCAAGCCGCGGCGGATCTCAAGCGCATCGCGAAAGCCGTCGGTGACGAGCATCCCGACGCGCGCGCCGCTGCGTTCGAGCACCGTGTTGGTCGCGATCGTCGAGCCATGCACGAACAGCGTGGTCCGAGCCAGCAGTTCGGGGACCGTGCAGCCGACGCCGGCGGCGGCCGCGGCAACCGCATCGAATGCACCCTGCGCCGGATCGGTGGGCACCGTCGGCACCTTGAATACCTGCACGTGCCCGCTCTCGTCGGCGAGCACGAGGTCGGTGAACGTGCCGCCGATGTCGACGCCGATGCGCCAACTGCGCGCCGGATCGTTCATGCGAGGGCTTTCGCTCTTGCCTTGCGTGGACGAGGCGCCGGCGCCTCGTCGGGGGCCGGACGCGCCGCCTGGAAGTGGCGGACCGGTTGAGCATGCGCACTGATTTCCTTCGCCGCCGCCATCACCGCGCGAGGCACGCGCTTGTTCCAGGCGGCGTCGATGCGGTAGCGCGGCGACGATACGCAGAGCGCAGCGACTACGCGGCCGTCGGCGCCGAAGATCGGGGCGGCGACGCCGCCGACATCGGACCGGAAGGTGCCGAGCGTCTGCGCATAGCCGCGCTGGCGGATGCGCGCGAGTTCGCGCAGCAGCACGTCGTGGTCGGTGATCGTCTCGGGCGCCCATGCCGGCAGTGTCGGCGGCAACACCGCCTGCAATCGCTCGGGCGACAGCCAGGCGAGGCATGCGAGCCCGGTCGACGACACGTGCGCGGGCAGCCGCGAGCCGACGTCGATATAGACGCGTACGGCTTGCCGGGATTCGATCACATGCAGGTAGACGACGTCGAAGCCGTTGTCGATGGCGCCCAAGATGGCGCCGTCACCGACGACATCGGCCATGCGCTGCATGACCGGCACCGCACGCGGCACGAGTTCGACGCCGGGCACCGCGCAGCCAATTTCCCACGCCTTGTAACCGAGGCCGTAGATGCCGCCTTCGCCGCGGACGACGAGGCCGCGCGCGCAGAGCGTGGCAAGGATGCGGTGTATGCCGGCCTTCGACATCCCGATCGCCGCGGCGACCGCGCCGAGGGAAACCGGTTTGCGTTCCCGGGCTAGGAACTCGATGACATCGATTCCATGGCTCAGCGCGGTCAGCATAGTCGTTCGCTATTGGAAAACGCTGTTTCTCATTGGGTAATCGTAGCATCGCAATCGAAGCAAGGTCAACGCCGTCGCCACGAGCCGCGCTTGCAGGAACGCTGTTGGCGAGGCAATGACTACGAGATATGGATCGTGGACGCCCAGGCGATGGGGCAGTACATCACCGATGCGCGCGCCAAAGTCGCTCGCAGGGGAGTGACATCAGAACCCTTCGAAGCAACGCTCCAGCGCCTGCGCCACCTGTTCCACGTCGGCCAGTTGGAGGCACATCGGCGGAACCAGGCGCAGGATGTTCCTGTGCGCACCCGACTTGCTGACGATCAGCCCATGTTGGCGCGTGCGCTCGAAGATCTCGGCAGTCTCCGGTGTTGCCGGGGCCTTGCTCTGGCGGTCGGTGACGAGCTCGATGGCCTGCATCAGGCCGCGCCCGCGCACCTCGCCAATGATCGGGTGGCGCGCATGCAGTTGCAGAAGTGCCGCGCGCAAGGCCGCGCCGACATGGCGCGCATTGTCCTGCAGCCGCTCGTCGTCGATCACCTGCAGCACCGCACGTCCCGCGGCACAGGCCATCGGACTGGCGCCATAGGTGTTGAAGTAGAACTTGCCGGCGAGGCTGTCGGCCACCGCCCGCTGCGCGACCACCGCGCCGAGCGGAAAGCCGTTGCCGATGCCCTTGGCCATCACCACCACCTCGGGCATCACGCCGTGATTCTCGAAACCCCAGAAATGCTCGCCTGTCCGGCCGAAGCCCGACTGTACCTCGTCGACGATCAGGATGCCGCCCGCCGCGCGAACCTTCGCAGCGGCGGCCGCAAGATAGCCCGGCGGCAATTCGACGATGCCCCCGTAGCCCTGGATCGGTTCGACCAGCAGGCCGGCCAACCGCCCCGGCGTGGCGTACTGGATCGTGCGGTCGATCTCGTCGAGATAGGCTTGCGTGTCAACGCCGAAGATGCCGCGGTAGGGGTCCGGGTTGGGAATGTGGTGGATGCCGCCGAGCAAGGGCATGCGATGTCGGAACGCAGCGATGCCGGTCAGCGACTGCGCGCCGATGGTGGCGCCGTGGTAGCCGTTGCGCAGCGCCAGCATGTCGATGTTGCGCGTGGACGTCTGGGCCAGTACCAGCGCCAGGTCAATCGCCTCGGCGCCACTGCTGGTGAAATGCACCACCCAGTCGGGGCCGGCGGGCATGCGCGCCGCCAGTTCCTCGGCATAGTGGACCGGCACCGGGTGCGAGAACATCGTCGTGCAATGCTGCAGCTGCGCGATCTGCGCCTGCACCGCAGCGTTGACCACCGGGTGCGCGTGGCCGACCGAGATGCATACGTTCATGCCCAGCAGGTCGATGTACTTCTTGCCGCTCTCGTCCCACAGGTACTGCCCCTGGCCGCGGCTGAATACCAACGGCTCGCGGTAGGGCATGAAGGATTTCTGCGACGCCGCGTAGTAGCGCTCGCGGCGGGCCAGGATCGCCGGCTTGGACCAGTCGAGATCAAGGTCGGGCATGGTGCGATCCCTTTAGTAGGTGGCCTGCAGCTTCGACGTCCCTGCACCTTCGCTGCGCACCTGCGCCACCGCGGCGCGCACCTCGGCCAGGTATTCGTCGAGCGACACGGCGTGCACCATCGACATCATCCGATGGATGCCGCGCGGCTGCTGCACGAGGCCCGGCAGCCAGCCCTTGGGCGCCATCAGTTCAGCGATGCGGAAGACATCGAATTCGTCCGACCCATACGTGACGATCGACAGGTGCGGGTTGCCCAGCACCTTCAGGCCGTCGATGGACTCGATGCCTGCGCGGTAGGCGTCAACGAAGCCCATCAATTCGCGCGCGACGCGCTGGTAACCCTGCAGGCCCAGGTACTGGAACACGGCCCAGGCCGCAGCCACGCCACCCGCTGGCCGCGTGCCGACCAGCGTGGAGGTGAAGAACCGTCCGTTCGGCCAGATGTTGGCGTCGAAGTGTTGAAACTTCGCACGGTCGGGCGTCCGATAGAACACCGTCGACGCGGGCTTGGGGCAGAAGCCGAACTTGTGCAGGTCGGCCGAGATCGACTGCACCGCCGGCACACTGAAGTCGAAGCTCGGGATGTCGCGCCCGATCATCTTCACGAAGGGCGCCAGGTAGCCGCCCACGCACGCGTCCACGTGCAGCCACAGACCGCGCCGTGCCGCCAGCGCGCCGATCTCGGCGATCGGGTCAATGACGCCGAAGGGAAAGCATGGGGCCGAGCCCACCAGCATGATCGTGTCGTCATCGATCATCGCTTCCAGCGACGCCACGTCGGCGCGGAAGTCGGCTCCCACCGGCGCGCGCCGCACTTCCAGGTCCATCAGCTTCGCGGCCTTCTCGAAGGCCGGGTGCGCCGTCAGCGCCGCCACGATGTTGCCGCGATGCTGCTTGTCGCCGCGTTGGCCGCGCGACCAGTCGCGGCAGGCTTGCACCGCCTGGATGATGCTTTCGGTGCCGCCGGTGGTCATGAAGCCCTGCGCCTCCTCCGGCGCATGGAAGAGGCCGAGCGCCATCGCCACCACTTCGGCTTCCATCTGCTTCACGCTGGGAAATGCACGCCCGGCGCCGAGCGCGTTTTCGGTGAAGTACTCGAAGAACGCCGCGCGCCCCATCTCGTAGAGCGGCTCGTCCATCTTGAACACGTACAGCGGCGCGCGGCCATGCGGCCAATCGCAATCGCCCGCTTTCCGCGCCCGCATTTCGGCAAGAATATCGGCTTGCGGGCGCCCATGTTCGGGCATCGTCATGCGCATGGCGTCTCCTTGGTCGGGCCGCCCCCCGGCGTGCCTTGACCGAGCCTACCCAGCTGGCTAGTATTCGTCAATGTCGACCCTTCGTTCGGCTTTGACGAACACTGTAGAACCGCGGGCACGCTCGGGCATCAACAGCGGACTCGATGTGCTGGAGTGCCTGGCCGCCAGCCCGCTGCCGATGAACCTGACGCAGGTAGCCGTTGCACTTGGCATGGCGAAGTCCAGCGTGCACCAGTTGCTGCAGGCACTGATCGGCCGCGGTTACGTGGAGCGCCACGCCGAACTGCGCTACGGCGTTGGCGTCAAGGCCTGGGAGGTGGGCTGCCGCGCCGCCTTTGTCGAGATCGGCCGCGTGGCCGAGCCCTACATGGCGGAACTGGTGCGCACAGTGCAGGAGGGCGCATCGCTCGGCAAGCTCGATGGCGCTCACACCGTGTGCATCCAGATCGCCGAGAGCCCCCAAGCCGTGCGCGTGCACGCGGCGGTAGGTGAGCGCAATCCGGCGCATTGCGTTTCTAATGGCCTGGTGCTGCTGGCCGCGATGAGCGACGACGAGGTCACTGCGTTGCTGCCGCGCAAGCTGCAGCGCGTGACGCCACACACACTGGTCACGCGCGAGGCCGTCCTGGCCGAGTTGCAGCGCATCCGGCGGCGCGGCTATGCGGTGTGTCGGGGCAGTTGGCGGGTCGATGTGGCAGGCGTGGCGGTGGCGGTCCGCGGGCCGGACCAGCGTGCCGTGGCGGCGGTCTCCATCGCGTTGCCGCTGGAGCGCCTGACGTCGAAGCTGCTGACGCGCATCAGCGCGGGGTTGTTGGTCGCTGCTGCCGGCATCGAGCGGAAGCTCGGCGGGACGGCGGCGTCGGCCTGGTCGCCCCGTTAACGACGTTGACGATGTGCGCTCGGCAGCGGACGCGGATCGCCAAGCGCCAGTCGACTCGGTTCCCCTGTCCTTCGCTGATATGCTCGGCGATTCCGTCACCGGGATCATCCCCAGATGTTGTTCGCCCTGCGGTTGTTGCATTGAAGACCCACAACGGTCGAGGAGCCTTGGCCATGACCGCGAGCATGGCCTGTTTCGTAGGCGGCGATGCGCTGGTCAAGCTGGCCGGACAGTCCATCTCGATGTCCCAGGTCATTTTCGTGCGCAGCATCTGCGGCGCCCTCCTGCTGTTGGGGCTCGGTGTCGTTCTCCGCACACCTCACTTCGGACGCACCCTTTCCGACCGCAGGGTTCTGGCGCGCATCGCGCTGGACGCCGGAGCCACCATCGGCTTCTTGACGGCATTGGTCCACATGCCCCTTGCAAGCGCAACGGCCATCAACCAGGCCACGCCGATCATCATCACGGCCATTGCCATGCTCGCGCTGAAAGAGAGCGTGAACACTCGCAAGTGGCTCACCATTCTTGCGGGATTCGTGGGGGTGCTGCTCGTCGTGCAGCCGGCAAGCAGCGACTTCACGATGTGGTCGCTGGTAGTTCTCTTCACGGCGTTCCTGTCCGCCATCAGGGACGTGGTGACCCGCACGGTCGACAGGCAGATCAGCGCCCTCCAGATCGTGCTTGCAAGCACGGTCTGCCTGATCCCGATCTCCGCGATCTGGGGACTTGCCGACGACTGGCAGGTGTTGTCGGCGGTTGACGTTCTTGTCCTGACCTTTGCCGCCGTGTTCGTCTCGGCGGCCTACATTCTGATCACCTACGCCATTCGAGAAGGGACGGTCGCGGTTATCGTGCCCTTCCGCTACACGGCGCTGATCTTTGCCGCCATTCTCGGGTGGGCCATATGGGGCGACCTGCCCAACACGCTGGCATGGTTCGGTATCGCGGTCATCGTCATGACCGGCACCTATCTGCTGCGAAGCCGCTAGCTGCGCGGATCGGCGATGTCCGCGCAGCGCTAGTTCACGCTGGCCTCGAATGCCATCCCCGCGCTGCCGATGAACAGCACGAGCGACCCCGGCTCGATCGCCACGGCTGGCGCTCCCTCGAACAGACTGTCGAAGGCGATCGCACCGCTGGGTGCATAGATCACGATGCGCGCGTCTGCGGAGACCGTGCTCTTGAATTGGCCGCGCGTCGTTACCGCGCGCGCGACATTGAGACCGTCCGCGTCGATCACGACGCGCTCGGCCGGTCGCAACGGCACGACGGTGGCCGCATCACCGAACTCGAAGATACCCGCCTTGAGCACCTTGCGCCCGTACTTCTGCACGATCTCGAGGTCCAGAAGGTCCGCCTCGTACGGCAGGATCATCTTCGTCTTGCGCTTGTCGGCAAGGCGATAGGGCGTGGCGCTGCCGGGATTGCCATCGTGCAAGTAGACGATGCCCGGAAGCACATCGATCGTTCCGGTCCTGTAGAGCCCGCCGTACATCAGCGTGACGAAGTCGGGCGCGCGCATGTTGAGCGGCACCCACGTGACACCTTTGAATTCAGACGTGTCGACGCCTGCTTCCGGGCTCACGCGCTGCGCCACCGTGACCACCCCGCCCTGGTGTGCAGCTTGCAGACGCAGGAGGTGGCGCCCGTCCGCGCCCAGCTCGAGCGAGTAGCCCATGTTGTCCGGCCCGTAGAAACGCCCGTCGTCTCGATACTGCAGCGCTGCCCCCGCCACGAATCCGCCGTCGACGAGTCGCGCCGTCATGAGCGTATTCGCGCTCCGGTCGAAGGTCAGTCGAACGATCGAATGCCCCATGCCGCCATAGAAGCCCTCGAACGGCAGGAGGCGCTCCGGAATCGATGCCGCAGTGGGTGGCGCCGATGGCTTTCCGGCGGAGGGCGAAGGCATCCGGCCGCTGTCCTCCAGCGCGGCTGCCATAAGGCGTTGGCCGATGCCGATCACGACGTCGCCCGGCAACGAAGCGGGGCCGGCGAGAATCGTGACCATGGCCACGTTCTGCTCCGGGGCAATGAACATCTGGCTGCGAAACACCGTCGTGAAGCCGTCCTTGCCGAGTACCGTGACGCCACGCGCAGCGAACGCGGGCTCGGACACGGTATCCCAGCCCAGACCGGTGCGCGCGAGACTGTAGCCGGCACCGAGGCGGCCCGGCTGTGCCGCTTTGAGATCCTCCATCGAGCGCGGGCTCAGGAGCTTGCCCTCCATCAGCGCCCATGAAAACAGGCACAGGTCCACGGCCGTCGTGGTCAATCCCCCAGTGCCATGCGCGTTCACCTGCTCGCTTGGCTCGATTGCGCCACGCGCCCCTGACGCGTATGTCGCGGCTATGTTGGCGTTGCCCGGCTTGAAGCCGTAGCTCGAGTCGCGCATGCCGGCCTTGTCAAAGATCTCGCGCTGCACGAACTCGCGGAGGCCTACGCCGGACAGCTTCTCGACGATCGCCTGCGCAACGATGAAACAGTCGTTGCAGTAGACGTTGGTGTCGCCCGGATCCGCCTTGAGCATGCTGCCTTGCAGGAGCGCCAGCGTTTCCACCACGTACCCTTCTCGCTCCGTCGAGGAAAAGAGATCGTAGTAGTTGGTCCCCGGGAATCCCGACGTGTGATTGAGCAGCATGCGCACCGTAATGCGGTCGTATCGCGGGTCCGCCATCCGGAACTGTGGCAGGTATTGCACGACGGGCCGGTCGAGATCCACCTTGTCCAGGTCGCGCAATCGCAGGATCGCGATGGCGGTGAACACCTTGCTGATGGAACCCGCGTTGAATTGCGTCCGCGCGTCCGGGCGCGCCGTGCGATCGCTGCCGATGGTGCCGAAGGCCTCGGACTGGACGATATTGCCGTCGACGATGACCGCGGTCGTCATGCTGAACACGCCGTCGGATTCGATCGCCTTCGCGGCCTCCGCGCGTGCGACGGCCGCGGTGTGGGCGAAGGGGTCGTCCGAGTTGCATGCGCTCAAAGTGCCGAGGGTCACGAGCGCCCAGAGGGTCGCCAATGCGAAACGAGAAGTCATTGAATCTCCAAATGCGTCACCCCAAAGGCTGCGGAACGCTCAAGCAGGGTTTCAAGCTGTTCTGAGTCGCTATATACGTTCATTTTCCGCGCCCCAATTGTCGCTGAATCAGAACCACGAACACCCAATGAATAATTGCCCATCGATGGCGATTCGTCGTCGTTGCCAATATATACAGAAATCTGTATCATGGTCGCATGAAAACCACGCTTGACCTCAACGATGAATTGTTGGCCAAGGCCAAGGCGGAGGCCGCCCGGCAACGCACTTCGCTGACTCGATTGATCGAGGAAGGTCTGCAGCTCCGGCTGCGCGCCCCCGGCCGTTCCGCGCGAACAGCCAAAGTGCAAATTCCGGTGTTCAAGGGGCGCGGCGGTCTGGTGGCTGGCGTGAACCCGACCAGCAACAAGGCCATGTTTACCGCGCTCGGCGATGACGCCTGACGTCAACGTTCTGCTTGCTGCATTCCGCACCGACCATTCGCACCATGCGGTGGCCCGCACCTGGCTCGAGTCATCACTCGCCGCGTGCGAGCTTGGCGCCACGTTCCGGATGATTCCTCTCGTCATGACCAGCTTTCTGCGGCTGGTCACGAGTCCGAAGATTTTCAAGGTGGCGACACCGATAGACAACGCCATCGCCTTCATCGACGCGCTGCTCGCCACGCCAGGGGTCGAGGCCGCCACACTCGGCGGCGAGTGGCCGTTGCTGCGCAAAATGTGCATCGAGAAGAAGCTGCGCGGAAACGATCTGCCTGACGCCTGGCTCGCCGCCGCCGTGATTCAACTGGGTGAACATCTCGTGACCTTCGACGCAGACTTCAAGCGACTTCTCGCGCGACGGGATGTCACGGTGCTTGCTCTTCAACCGGCGTGATCGTTGCCCGGTTCGATGACTTCGCGCGCAATCACCCGGTCCATTCGCTGCTGCGACCCACTCCCGACCCTGGGTGCGTCGTCGTTGTCTACTTGGCTAATTTGTCCATGTTGGCTAACTGGCGTAGAATGGACCTTCAAGCCAAGGAGTGGGAATGCCGTCGTCCGTCATCAGAATCCGTAACCGCCTTGGGGAGCTCGTCGAGCCCGCGAAGATTTCATCGAGCGATGCCAAGAACCGTTTCGGCAAGATACTGGAACGCGTGACGGAGGAAGGCGGTGTCGCCATCACCCTGCGCAACGAGCCCAAATTCGTGGTGATCTCGGTGGAGACCTACCAGCGCTTGGCGCGCGCCGACGCGCGCTCGCTCAACACGCTGACCGAGGAGTTCGATGCCTTGCTCGACCGCATGCAGGAGCCCGGCCAGCGCAAGGCGATGGAACGTGCCTTCAACATGACCCCTGCCGAGCTGGGCCGGGTGGCGCGAAAGCATGGCGGCGTGGTGGCGCCGGCGGCCAGCAGTCGCGCGCCCGCCACGGTCAAGAAGACCAAGAAGCGCAGCGAGCGTGGCTGAGGCGGCGACGCCGGCACAGCGCGGCAGCATCATAGTGCTTGCCGGCTGCAACGGAGCCGGCAAGAGCAGCATAGGCGGCGCCGCATTGCTCGAGTCCGGGGTGCGTTTCTACAATCCGGACGAGGCCGCGCGCAAGATCGCAGCCGCCAATGCACACCTCGATCCGCCGCTTACCCCAAGCGAGATCAATAGCGAGGCTTGGAGTCGAGGCCGTACGTTGCTAGAGCGGGCGATCGACCAGCGTCTCTACTTCGCCTTCGAAACCACACTCGGTGGCCATACCATCCTTGAACTCCTGGAGCGGGCGGCCAGCGAAGGGGTTGCCGTTCGTGTCTGGTTCGCGGGACTGCAAGGGGCGGAGATCCACCTGCAACGCGTGCGCCAGCGCGTCGCGCGCGGCGGTCACGACATCCCGCGCGACAAGATCCTGGAGCGCTATGGCGCCGCGCGCACCAACCTCATCCATCTCCTGCCACAGCTCGCGTCGGTTCGAGTCTTCGACAACTCTGCTGAAGGGGCGCCAGGGCAGGGACTGACACCCACGCCGCGGCTACTGCTCCATTGCGTCGCGCGCAAGATCGTCGCGCCCACCAAGCTCGGCACGCTGTTGGCGAACACGCCGGAGTGGGCGAAGGCGATTTCAGCGGCCGCTCTCGACCTGCATATGAAGCGCCGCTGACACTGGTCGCTGATTTCGTTCATTTCCCCGGCCCCAAGCCTTGCTGAATCAGGAATACTTGCATCCCAAGGGAGGCAGGCCATTGCAAGACAACCTGAGCGAAGACGACATCAGCGTCAAGTTCATCACCCCGGCCATCGTCAAGGTCGGGTGGGATGAGGCCACGCAGATCCGGCGTCAGGTGTCGTTCACCAAGGGCCGCATCATCGTGCGCGGCAAGCTGGTCAGCCGTGGCAAAGCCAAGAAGGCCGACTTCGTCCTGTACTGGCAGCACATCCCGATCGCGTTGATCGAGGCCAAGAAGTCCCAGTTCCCGGCAGCCCATGGCATGCAGCAGGCGCTGGACTACGCCGCCGCGCTGCAGGTGCCCTTTGTCTTCTCCAGCAACGGCAAGTCCTTCGTCTTCCACGACAAGACCGGTCTGGTCGCCCCGGGGGAAACCGATCTGGCGTTGGACCAGTTCCGATCGCGGGATGGCCAAGGCTGCCCGACTGGCGGCCGACCGAGCGAACGGATTCCGCCCGACGCTGCCGGACGAAGGCCGGTTTGCATGTAGGGTGCCGGGCCGTTAGAGTACGGTAGTTGTCATAAAAAAGGGCCCCGTCGCGCCGCCGCAATGTTGCGGTTGGCAGCGGCCTGACCGATTCTCCATGTGAGGAAAACCGTCATGAAACTATTTGCAACGATTGCCATCGGCGCATTCGCGCTCGCAATAGCCGTGCCCGGTGCGGCGCAGGCCCCTATTGTCGTCAAGTTCAGCCACGTGGTCGCGGACAAGACCCCGAAGGGTCAGGGCGCGCTCAAGTTCAAGGAACTGGCCGAGAAGAAGCTTCCCGGCAAGGTGGATGTCCAGGTCTTCCCTAGTTCCCAGCTCTTCGGCGACGCCAAGGAACTGGAGGCGCTGCTGCTCGGCGACGTGCAGTTCATCGCGCCGTCGTTGTCCAAATTCGATCGCTATACGAAGAAAATCCAGGTCTTCGACCTGCCGTTCTTGTTCGACGACATCGCGGCAGTGGATCGCTTCCAGGCCAGCAAGGAGGGGCAGGCGCTGCTGACCTCGATGAAGGGCCGGGGCCTGCTCGGTCTCGCCTATTGGCACAACGGGATGAAGGAGCTGTCGACGAACAAGGACAAGCTGGTTGTTCCCGGCGACGTCAAGGGGCTGAAGTTCCGTATTCAGGCCTCGGACGTGCTCGAAGCGCAGTTCAAGGCGCTCGACGCCAATCCGCAGAAAATGGCCTTCAGCGAGGTCTACCAGGCGCTGCAGACCGGCGTGGTCGACGGGCAGGAGAACACCTGGTCGAACATCTACTCGCAGAAATTCTTCGAAGTACAGAAGACGATCGCCGAAACCAACCATGGCGTGATCGACTACATGGTCGTCACGAATGCCAAGTGGTGGGACGGCCTGCCGCCGGATGTCCGCAAGGGGCTCTCCGAAGCGATGGCGGAAGCCACGGCCTACGCCAACAAGCTCGCCTCCGACATCAACGAAGCCGACAAGAAGCGCATCGAGGAAGCCGGCAAGGCGAAGATCCAGAAGCTCTCGAAGGCGGACGTCGCGGCCTGGCGCAAGGCGATGGAACCGGTGTGGAAGAAGTTCGAGGGCGACATCGGCAAAGACCTGATTACCGCAGCGTCGAAGTCCAACCAGTAACCCTTCGCGAATGGCCTGGGAGACCGGGCCATTCTCGTATCCAGGATTTCACCTGTGCGCTGGCTCGAACGCCTCGAGGAGTGGTTCATCACCTTCCTGATGGCGGCCATGACGCTCGTCACTTTCGCGCAGGTCGTTGCGCGGTACGTATTCAATTACAGCTTCGTGTGGGCGCTGGAACTGACCGGCGTGATGTTCGCCTGGCTGATCTTCGTGGGCATGTCCTACGGTGTGCGCGTCGGCGCGCACATCGGCATCGACGCCCTGGTCAAGTTGTTGAAGCCGGGTGCGGCGCGCGCCGTGGGCTCGATCGCAGCGATGCTCTGCATCGTCTATGCGGTGATCGTCACCATCGGCGGCTACATCTACGTCAAGAAAATGTACGACGTCGGCATCCTGATGCAGGATTTGCCGATCGAGCAATGGATTCCGCGTGCAGTGGTGCCGGTGGCCTTCGCGTTGCTGGCGCTGCGCTTCGCGCAGGTGTTCTACCGGCTGGCGACCGGGCAGGAAGCCTATCTGCTCGGCGACGAAGCCAAGGATGCGCTGAAACTGAAGCAGGGTGATTCGACCGAAGGCGTGCGCGAATGACCACGGTCGCGCTCTTCGCGATGCTCTTCGTGTTCATGCTGATCGGTATGCCGGTGGCGGTGGCGCTCGGTCTTTCGTCGCTGCTCACCATCCTGATCTTCGCACAGGACTCGCTCGCGTCGCTGGCGCTCAAGCTGTTCGAAACCTCCGAGCACTACACGCTGCTTGCCATTCCGTTCTTCATCCTTGGCGGCGCGTTCATGACCACCGGGGGCGTGGCCAAGCGGATGATCCGTTTCGCCAACGCCTGCATCGGGCACATGCGCGGCGGGCTGGCGATGGCGTCGGTTCTGGCGTGCATGCTGTTCGCCGCCGTGTCGGGTTCGTCCCCGGCCACCGTGGTCGCGGTTGGCTCGATCGTGATTGCCGGCATGGTCAAGGCCGGCTACCCGAAGCCTTTCGCCGCTGGCGTGATCTGCAATGCCGGCACACTGGGCATCCTGATTCCGCCGTCGATCGTGATGGTGGTCTACGGCGCGGCGACGGAAACTTCGGTCGGCAAACTGTTCATGGCGGGCGTCATTCCCGGGATCATGCTCGGATTGATGCTGATGGTCGCGATCTATGTGCGGGCGCGCAGCCTGGACCTGCCGCGCCAGGCCCGGGCCACGCTTGGCGAAGTTCTGACCTCGGGGCGCGATTCGCTGTGGGGTCTGTTGCTGATCGTCATCATCCTGGGCGGCATCTACGGCGGTGTGTTCACGCCGACCGAGGCTGCCGCCGTGGCCGCCATCTACGCGTTCTTCATCGCCGTGTTCGTCTACCGCGACATCGGCATGCACCGTGTGCCGGGGGTGCTGCTGGAGGCGGGCAAGGTCACGGTGATGCTGATGTTCATCGTGGCCAATGCGCTGCTGTTCGCGCACGTGTTGACGACGGAGCGCATCCCGCAGGCGATCGCGGAGGCCATCATCAGCTGGGGAATGGCACCTTGGCAGTTCCTGATCGTCGTGAACATCCTGCTGCTGATCGCCGGAATGTTCATGGAACCGACGGGCATCATCCTGATTCTCGCCCCGATCCTGTTCCCGATCGCGACGCAGCTCGGCATCGACCCGGTGCACCTTGGCATCATCATGGTGGTGAACCTGGAGATCGGCATGGTGACGCCGCCCATCGGACTCAACCTGTTCGTCACGGCGGGCATCACCGGCATGTCCATCACGGAGGTCGTTCGCGCAGCGATTCCCTGGACGCTGGTGCTGCTGGTCTTCCTGATCATCATCACTTACGTACCGCAGATCTCACTCTGGTTGCCGAATCTGTTGTTCTGAGTCCGGCCTGACATTCGGCACACGCCTCAACGCGCGGGCGGACGCGCAAGAGCGGGAAGGGTCGATTGGCGGAACTATGCCGGTGACCATCGCCAACGACCAGTCAGGCGGTGCGCGATCGCTTCCGGCGGCCGGCATCACACGATGATTCGACCTTGACCAGTTCCGCCAACCACCGGCCGGCCTCGATGAACGCGCGGCCCGACCGCTCGGCGCGGCCCCGGATGTAACTGCCTTCGATCGCCGTCAGCATGAACCCGGCAAAGGCT
>Ga0163153_10005457_pt1 | contig 15005 bp, 10 predicted proteins | sample OliLakLV19MP6IB1_FD_148629 | JGI IMG/M metagenome (GOLD analysis project Ga0163153, IMG submission 148629) | Freshwater microbial mat bacterial communities from Lake Vanda, McMurdo Dry Valleys, Antarctica - Oligotrophic Lake LV.19.MP6.IB-1 | ecosystem: Environmental > Aquatic > Freshwater >... | reverse complement strand
GGGGGGTGCAGGGGTTGCGGGGGTATCTGGACGTTTGATGAAGAAGATACGATGAAGAGTTCACCACGGAGAGCACGGAGGACACGGAGAGAAGAGTTTGGATTGAAGAGTCTTCAACTGATTTCTCCGTGAACTCAGTGCTCTCCGTGGTAAGCGACTTTCTGGATCTCAGCATGACCCGACTCTCGATCACCAAGACGTACAAGCTGTTCATCGACGGGAAGTTCCCGCGCTCCGAGAGCGGGCGGACGACGGTGCTGATGCCGACGGGCGGGGGCGACGCGGCGGACCGCCCCCACCCCCACCCCCACGAGGCGGTGCATGTGTGCCGCGCTTCGCGGAAGGACCTGCGCGACGCGGTTGTGGCGGCGCGCAAGGCGCAGGAGGGCTGGTCGGCGTCGTCGGCGTATCTGCGCGGGCAGATCCTGTACCGGCTCGCGGAGATGCTGGAAGCGCGGCGGGGGGAGTTTGAGGGGATTCTGAGCGAGGGCGCGGCGTCGGCCACTGCGGCGAAGGGGAAGCGGACATCGAAGGCGAAGGCGGGTGCGGCGCGGGTGAAGTCACCCGCTGGTGCCGCGCTCACGCCCGCGGCCGAGGTCTCCGCGTCGATCGACCGGCTGATCTGCTTTGCCGGGTGGGCGGACAAGTTTGCCCAGGTGCTGGGGTGCAACAACCCCGTCAGCGGGCCGTTCTATAACTTCACGATTCCCGAGCCCACGGGCGTGATCGCGGTGATCGCCCCCGATGCGCCGCCGCTGCTCGGGCTGGTTGCGCTCGCGGCGCCGGTGCTGTGCTCGGGGAACGCGGTGATCGCGATCGCGGGCGAGACGTTCGCGGCCGCGGTCTGCGCGTGTGTGCTCGGCGAGGCGGTCGCCACCAGTGATGTGCCGCCGGGCGTGTTCAATATTCTCACGGGCGAGCGCTCGGAGCTGGTGCCGGTGGTCGCGTCGCACCGCGATCTGGACGGGGCGCTCGCGGCCGGGCTCGATGGGCGGATGTCGGCAACTCTTCGCGCCGGCGCCGCCGAGAACCTCAAGCGGGTTCACATCGTGAGCGACCCGGGGTCGCTTGCCGATGAAAGCGCCGCCTCGTCACCACGACTCATCGAACCCTTCGTCGAGTTCAAAACCGTCTGGCATCCGGCGGCGACCTGATCCCTCGTTCCCCGCCTCTTCCGGCGTCGGCGGCTTGCCCGTGCGGAAGCGCGACGGGACGACGAAGGCGGGGGGGCATGTGGGCGCCGGGGTTGGTGCTCGGGAGCATCGAGGCGCCGCGGATGGCGTCGCGTCCGAACTTGCGGTTCACGGCGTCCATGGCGGCGCCGATGCGCTGGTCGCGCGCGGGCTGGCCGAAGAGGAAGCCGGTGGTCGCGCCGACCGCCTCGAGCCCGGTGAGGGTGACGGCGACTTTGAAGAGCTTGCTGCGGCGGACGAACTCGGGACGTGCGTCCCAGGCGCCGACGGTGGCGGCGACGAGGCGGAGCGTGTCGTTGGCCGGGGGTTCGAGCTTCTGGGTGAGGGCCCACTTCTGGTGCGGGTCGTCGGGGGACCACTTGTTGAGACGTGCGGCCACGGTGAGCTCGGCGGCGAGGTAGCCCTTGTCGCGGGCGCGGGACGCGGCCTTGTGGATGAGGCGGACGAGAACGCCGCGGGCGGCTTCGCCGGAGCGCTGGTCGGGGCCGAGGACGTGCTCATGGCCGATGGAGCGCGTCGGGGCTTCGGGGGTGTCGAGGTGCTCGCCTCGGATGAGGTGGTACCAGCGGCGGCCGACGATGGAGCCCCAGGCGGTGGCGAGCTCGAGCTCGGATTTTGCGTAGAGGTCCGCCATGGTGTGGATGCCGCACGCGGCGAGGCGTTTTTCCATCTGCGGGCCGACGCCGGGGAGGTCGCGGGGCGTGAGGGGGAGGAGCTTGGCGGGGATGTCCTCGGAGTTGAGGACGGTGAGGCCGTCGGGCTTGTGCATGTCGCCGGCGACCTTGGCGAGGAGGCGGTTGGGGGCGATGCCGATCGACGAGGTGATGCAGACGCCGACGTGCGTGCGGATGGAGGCCTTGATGCGCCGGGCGATGTCGGTCGCGGCCGCGGGCGTGCGCTGGGTGGGATCGAGGAGGCAGTCGAACTCGTCGACGGAGCAGACGCGGTCGACGGGGATGACGAGGTCGATGGCGCGGAGCACGCGGTCGTGGAAGTCGAGGTAGTTGGCGTGGCCGACCTGGACGAGGATGAGGCCCGGGCACATGCGTTTGGCCTCGCCGACGTTGGTGAGGGTGCGGACGCCGAACTTCTTGGCCTCGTAGCTCGCGGCGATGACGCTGGTGGTGTCGGCGAAGACGGGGACGACGGCGACGGGTCGCCCTCGGAGCGCGGGGTTGAGCTGCTGCTCGCACGAGGCGAAGAAGGCGTTGAGGTCGATGTAGAGGTGGCGGAGGGACATACGCCGGCATCCGATCATAGACCGAACCTGGCCGGGCTGCGCGGCGGTGAAGGTGCGGGGTGACCGGCGACCGCCGCTTGGAGCGGATGCGGGGTTGCGGGGTGCCCGGCAACTGGCGCCCCGCCAGATGCGACTATCGGCGCCTCAACTCGCTTTCAATTTTCCCCAACGTCTCGTCGAGCAAGTCGCATCGCACCTTCACCAACGGACGTCCATATCGGGCACCGTTGTCCGCGTTGATGCCGTAGTACAGCTTTGCCTCCGCCACCATAGCATGTATGACCTCCAAACAATCGGCCCGTGTCTCACGACGAACCCGGTTGATCGTATCGACCACTTCAACTTCAACACTGCCCTTACGCAGCGGAAAGCGGACATTTCCGGAGTTCTCCCCATCAAGCTCGACCACCTTTGATACAAAGCAATCGTCCAGTCTAAGCTGAAGAAGCGGCCACAACGCCCTCAATTCGTACAACTCCCATGTAGCGGCCAAGTCATCCTCACCCACCAGGACGGCCGTGCGCCCAAGCATGACATCGCACTTCGACTTCAGTACGGCACTTTCCAGCGGTACGATCTCCGCTCTCTTTGGAACACACATCGCCCCTGATACAAAGGTAGTAAATTTCAACACAATCGGTGTTTCCGCATTAATATAAGTTGATACTAAACTATCGCCCGGGAGCGCGGCACCACACTTCTCTCCCTTCGCTGATCGTGGGGCAATCTTGCGTCGTGCCACCGGGCTTTGGGCCCTGGCCAAAGCCCGGTGCTTCGTCGCGGGGGTGGGGGGAAGGCCCGGGCGTCCCGCGTCGGAGTTTCTCCACAGCGTCGTCGTGGAGTGTACTGCGCGCTCAGGGCTCGTTACCGGTCCAATTCGGCGGCGATCACGTTGATGCTGCCGAGGATGGCGACGATGTCACTGAGCATGTGGCCTTCGGTGAGCTTGGGCATGGCCTGGTAGTTGATGAAGATCGGGGCGCGGGTTTTCACACGCCACGGACGGGGGCTGCCGTCGGCGACGATGTAGAAGCCCTGTTCGCCGTTGGCGGTCTCGGTCGCGGCGTAGGCCTCGGCGATGGGGGCCGGCCAGCCGCGGTTGGACATGATTAGCTCGAAGTGCTGGATGAGGCCCTCGATGGAGCCGTAGACCTCGCTCTTGGGGGGCTTGACCATCTTGCTGTCGCTGAAGGTGTCGATGGGGCCGCCGGGGATGGCGTCGATGAGCTGGGCGATGATGGCGATCGACTGGCGGATTTCCTCGCAGCGCAGGACGAAGCGGGTGAAGACGTCGCCGCCGCCCCCCCCACCCTTGCCGTTGGCGGGGTCGTTGCCGACGGCGACCTTGAACTTGACGGCGGGCGCGCCCTGGCCGTCCCAGTTGTCGGCGTAGCAGAGGTAGGGCTCATCCTTGCGGACGTCGCGGGCGACGCCCGAGGAGCGGGCCATGGGGCCGGTCATGGACCAGCGCAGGGCGTCGGCGGCGGTGATGGCGCCGATCCCCTGGGTGCGGTCGACGAAGATGCGGTTCTTGAGGACGAGCTTCTCGACGTCCTCGAGCGAGCGCGGCAGGTCGTTGAAGATGAAGTCCTTGACCATCCGCTTGAAGATGGCTTCGTCGGGGAGGTCCTGCATGGCGCCGCCGACGCGGGTCCAGTCGGGGTGGAAGCGCTGGCCGGCGATGAAGTCGCAGATGTCGTAGATCTTCTCGCGGGGGTTGAAGCCGTAGAGGAAGGCGGTGATGCCGCCGAGGTCGAGGGCCGCGGCCCCGACGCAGAGGAGGTGGCTCTGGATGCGGGCGAGCTCGCACATGATGGTGCGCAGGGCCTTGCAGCGCGGGGTGATGTCGATGCCAAAGAGTTTTTCCACGGCCCCGTGCCAGGTCATGTCGTTGGCGATGGGGGCGGAGTAGTCCATGCGCGAGACGATGGTGACGTACTGGTTGTAGTCGAGGTGTTCGCCGAGCTTCTCGAAGCCGGAGTGGAGGTAGCCGATGTGGGGCGTGCAGCGGGCGATCCGCTCGCCGTCGAGTTCGAGGACGAGGCGGAGGGTGGTGTGGGTGGCGGGGTGCTGGGGCCCGAAGTTGAGGACCCAGCGCTCGCCGGTGTCGAGGTGGTGCTTGAGGTAGTCGGTCGATTCGACGTCGACGTCGTAGCCTTCGAAGGGTCGCAGGGTGTAGGCCAAGGGGGGTCTCCGAGCGATCGCGGCGGGAGTCTGGCCCGTCGCGGGTGAGGATGGTAGCGATCGGGGTCGGGGACGCGGGCCCAGCAGACGCCCCGACTGCACCCCCGGGGCGGCCCAATTCCTGGCCCGCAAGACCCTCATTTCGCATGAAGGCGCTGGACGGGGGACCTGTTTCGGGAGAGACTAGCGACTGATCGCTGAGGAGAGACCCCAATGAAGCGAATTACAAAGCCCGGGCGCGTTCGGTACGTTCACGATTCATCCATGTTCGAGCGGCTCGATGAGCGACTCGCTCTGGCCGTGGTGGTGTGGGACGGCGGGCCGACCGGCAACGGCGCGAACTGGCAGGACGCGGTCAACTGGGTAGGCGACGTGCTGCCGGGAGCGGTGGACGACGCGCAACTCGGGGCGACGGGGGCCAGCCCGGTCATCTCGATCAGCACTGCGGTCAGCGTCAACAGCGTGACGAGCACTCGCAGCGCGACGATGTCGAGCGGGTCGCTCACACTGGCGGCAGCGTCGAGCTTTGCCGTGGGCACGGCCTTCACGCTTTCGGGAGGGACGCTGGACGGTGCGGGAACCCTCACCCTCGACGGCGCCTCCACCTGGTCCGGCGGGACGATGTCGGGAACGGGGCGCACCGTGATCGGCTCGGGCGGCACAGGCACGCTCAATGGCTCCAACAAGACGCTGTCGAGGGTGCTCGAGGTAGACGGATCAGCGTCATGGACTGGTGGCAACTGGATTATCAGCAATGGCGTCGTTCAGAACGACGGGACGTTCGCCGCCACTGCGTCGCTGTCCACGACCGGCGCCGGCGGCACCAACCCGTTTACCAACAACGGCACGTTGACGAAATCAGGGGCGACCACGACCACTTTCGCGGGCTTCACTTTCTTCAACTCCGGCACGGTGAATGTGACCCAGGGAACACTCGCGGTGAACAGCAGCCCGGCGACCAGCCTCGGCCTCTGGGACGTCGCCGCGGGAACCACGCTGTCGATCACCGGACAAACACTCAGCGGCCAGCTCACGGTGGCCGGAACGTTGGAGCTCCGGGGCGCAACGACCGTTTCCGGGACGCTGACGGGCACGGGCACGGTACAGGTGCTTGACGGGACCACCACGTTCACGTCGAGCCCCACCTTCAACGGCAGTCTGTTGCTTTCGAGCGGAACGCTCTTTGCGAACGGCGCCATCGTCACCTTCAACGGCGCGTCGACCTGGAGCGGCGGCAGCCTGTCGACTGCGGGCGCCGGACGGGTGGTCATCGGCGCGAGCGGGTCGCTGGCGATCAACGGCGGCGGAAGCAAGACGCTCGGGGGCGTGCTCGAGATCGACGGGGCCGGGACGTGGACCGCCGGGAACTGGTTCTTCCTCGGCGGGACGGTTCAGAACGACGGGACGTTCGGTGTGAGCGGCGCGGTGACCACCTTCTTCGGCGGCGGCGTCAACACGTTCATCAACAACGGCGGCTTTACGAAGTCGGGTGCGACCACGGCGACGTTCTCGTCGGTGGCGTTCAACAACGCCGGAACCATCACGGTGAACGAGGGAACGCTCGATCTCAGCGGGGGCGGGACCAGCACCGGAACGGCGAATATCGCGGCCCTCGCGGTGATGGCGCTCCAAGCGACGCACTCGCTCACCGGCCTCGTGACGGCGAACGGCACGCTGCGCGTCGACGGCGGAACGGCGACGATCGGCGCGGGGATCGACGGCGCCGGCGCGCTGCAGGTGACCGGGGGCACGGCGACGATCTCGTCGGCATTCGCGTTCCCCGGGGCGCTGCTGCAGTCGGGCGGGACGCTCAACGGATCCGCGAACGCGACGTTTAACGGCGCGTCGACCTGGAGCGGCGGCTCGATGGCCGGCGCGGGGCGGACGGTGATCGGGTCGAGCGGGACGCTGGCGATCAACGGCGCGGGCAAGACGCTCTCGCGCGTGCTCGAGATCGACGGCTCCGCCGCGTGGACCGCGGCCAACTGGTTCTTCAACAACGGCACCGTCCAGAACGACGGGACCTTCACTGTGGACGGTACGGTCAGCGAGTTCTCCGGCGGGGGCATGAACGCCTTCAACAACAATGGAACCTTCACCAAGACCGGGGCCAACACCACCACGTTCAACTCCGCCGGCTTCTCCAACAGCGGGACCCTCAACGTCAACGAAGGGACGCTGGAGCTGCTCTCGGGCGGGACGAGCCCGGGGAACGCCGCCATTGTCGGGGGTGCGCTGCTGACGCTCAGCGGCACGCACGCGCTGAGCGGGGGCGTGACGGTGACGGGAACGCTGCGCGAGGAGGGGGGTACGACGACGGTCACCGGGACGCTGACGGGGGCGGGGTTGGTGGAAGTCACCGGGGGCGCGCTGACGGTTGCGTCGAGCGGGATCTTCGCGGGCGCACTGTCGCAGTCGGGAGGCACGCTCAACGGCGAGGGCACCGTGACGTTCAACGGCGCCTCAACCTGGACCGGCGGCACCATGTCGGGCACGGGGCGGACGGTGATCGGCGCGAGCGGGACGCTGGCGAGCAACGGGGGGAGCACAACGCTCTCTCGCGTGCTCGAGATCGACGGCTCCGCCGCGTGGACCGCGGGGAGCTGGTTCTTCAACAACGGCACCGTCCAGAACGACGGGGCGTTCACCGTAGACGGCACGGTCAGCGAGTTCTCCGGCGGGGGCGTGAACGCCTTCAACAACAATGGAACCTTCACCAAGACCGGGGCCAACACCACCACGTTCAACTCCGCCGGCTTCTCCAACAGCGGCACACTCAACGTCAATGACGGGACGCTGGAGCTGCTCTCGGGCGGGACGAGCCCGGGGAACGCCGCGGTCGCCGGACTCGCGAGATTGACGCTGGGCGGCACGCACGCGCTGAGCGGGGGCACGAGCGTGGCGGGGACGCTGCGCGTGGAGTCGGGCACGACGACGGTCAGCGGGACGCTGACGGGGACGGGGTTGGTGGAACTCACCGGAGGCACCCTGACGGTGGTGTCGAACGTGACGTTCGCGGGCGGACTGTCGCAGTCGGGAGGCACGCTCAACGGCGCGGGCACCGTGACGTTCAACGGCGCTTCGACCTGGAGCGGCGGCACCATGTCGGGCACCGGGCGGACGGTCATCGGCTCGAGCGGAACGCTGGCGGTCACCAGTTCCACCAAGACGCTCGCCCGGGTGCTCGAGGTCGACGGCTCGGCCACATGGACGGGGGGAGCGTGGTTCTTCATTGGCGGCACCGTCCAGAACGACGGGCTCTTCACCGTGACCAGCGCGGTCAACGAGTTCTCCGGCGGGGGCGTGAACGCCTTCAACAACAATGGAACCTTCACCAAGACCGGGGCCAACACCGCCACGTTCAACTCCGCCAGCTTCTCCAACAGCGGCACACTCAACGTCAATGAGGGCACGCTGGAGCTTCACGGCGGCGGGACGAGCCCCGGGACGGGCGAGGTCGCCGCGGGCGCGAGCCTGACCCTGGCCGGCGCGCACGCCCTGAGCGGGGGCGTGAGCGTGGCGGGGACACTGCGCGTGGCGGCGGACACGACGACGGTCACCGGTTCGTTGACGGGCACGGGGTTGCTGGAACTCACCGACGGCGCCCTGACCACCGCGGTCAGCGTGACGTTCGACGGCGGCTTCTCGCAGTCGGGAGGCACGCTCAACGGCGCGGGCACCCTCACGATCAACGGCGCTTCGACCTGGAGCGGCGGCGTCATGGCGGGGACCGGGCGGACGGTGGTCGGCACGGGCGGGACGCTGGCGATCACCAGCTTCACCAAGACCCTCGCCCGAACGCTCGAGATCGACGGCTCCGCCACGTGGACCGGGGGAGCGTGGTTCTTCGCCAACGGCACCGTCCAGAACGACGGGTCGTTCACGGTGGACGGCGACCTGGGCGAATTCTCCGGCGGGGGCGTGAACGCCTTCGTCAACAACGGAACCTTCACCAAGACCGGCGCCAACACCGCCTCGTTCAACTCCGCCAACTTCTCCAACAGCGGCACGCTTCATGTCAGCGAAGGCACGCTGGCGCTTTCGCCCGGCAGCGGGGCCTTCGTGAACGCCGGCGCGATCCATGTGGGCGCGGGGGCGCTCTTGAGCATCACCGGGACCTTCACGATGGGCGCCAGCGGGAGCATCGTCACCGACATCGGCGGGCCGGCCACAACGCAGTACGGCCGGATCGTGGCGTCGGGCGTGGTGACGCTGGACGGGTCGCTCGCGGGGGTGCTCGTCAACGGCTATTCGCCGGAGGTGTTCACCCGCTTCGACATCGTTACCGGGTCGAGCGTGACGGGGACGTTTGCGAGCGTGAGCACGCCGGCGCCGGGGGCGGCGAACCGCAGGTGGATCACCATCTACCAGCCCGACCGGGCGCAGCTGGTCTACTCGTCGAGCGCGGACTGGAACAACGACGGGCTCGTGAACTCGACCGACGTGTCCGACTTCATCAACGACTGGTTCTTCGACCAGCTCAAGGGCACGCTCCTGACCGACTTCAACGACGACGGGGTCTCCAACTCGACCGACGTGTCCGACTTCATCAACCTGTGGTTCGGGGATCAATAGCGCGCCCGGGACCGCCGGGCCCGTGGAAAGCGACTGGACCGGCGTGCGGCGCGGGCGGTAAACTCGGGCCATGACGACCCTGCTCGCCAACGCCCAAGGGATCGACGACCTCATCGCGAAGCTGGCCGAGCGCGTCCGCGCGGCCGCCCCCGATCCCGCCGCGATCGCGATCATCGGCATCCGGCGCCGTGGCGACGTCATCGCCGCCCGGCTGGCCGAGAAGCTCGGCGTCCGCGACGTCGGGTCCATCGACATCACCCTCTACCGCGACGACCTCTCCGAGACCGGGCCCGCGGCCCGAGTCGGACGCACGAACATCCCCTTCAGCGTCCAGGGGCGCGACATCATCCTGTGCGACGACGTGATCATGACGGGGCGGAGCGTGCTCGCGGCGATCCGCGAGATCCTCGACTACGGACGCCCCAGCCGCGTGCGGCTCGCGGTGCTCGTGTCGCGTCCGGAGCGCGAGATCCCGATCGAGCCGGATTTCACGGCCCTGGACGTCAGGCCGGGCCCGGGGGAGAAGGTGGACGTGCGCATAACGCCGCAGGACACCGAGGACCGGATCTCGATCAACCCGCGCTAGCGCGACGACCTCGGGCGTTGACCCCCGCGAGGTGCTTATCGAGACGTCAACTCGTCGAGTCGGGCCCGCGAACGCCCGATAGGCGCTTGGAACGTGTCACGCATCACGAGCGACATCCTGGGCATGATGGGTCAGCGGGCGCTGGCCGACTCTCGCCGCGCCATGAACACGGCGATTGAGCGCCTCGCCACCGGCAAGCGGATCAACCGCGCCAGCGACGACCCCGCCGGGCTCGTGGCGGCGACGAACCTCTCGGCGCAGGCCAAGCGGGCCGAGCGTGAGATCCACGGCCTGGAACTCTCCAACCGCCGGCTGGACGCGACCGAGGGCGGGCTGGGCGTCGTGAGCGACCTGCTCGTGTCGCTGCAGAGCGTGGTCGTCGAGGCCGCGAACACCGGGGGCAGAGACAAGTCCGAACGCGAGGCCCTGCAGATCGAGGCCGGCAGCATCATCGAGGCGCTCAACCACCTCTCGATGTCGACCAGCTACAACGGCGAGCAGATCCTGATGGGGTATCACGCCGGCGCGCTGGGGGCCCGGACGGTCGTCGACTCGGTCACCATCGACCAAACCCCCAAGCCCGACGCGCCCGAGGACCCGTTCGACCCGGCCTACCTCGAGAAGCTGGCCGAATGGGCCCAGCACCACGGCAAGACCAAGGTCGAGTCGCACACCATTGCGCTCGCCGACCTGGCCGAGGGCAAGGCGCTCAACCTGATCGACGGCGACCTCAAGGTGGCCCAGGAGGTCGTCAAGGCCGCGGTCGATCAGGTCTCCAGATCGCGGGCCGAGCTGGGCGCCAAGTCGAACTCGAACAGCTCGCGGATCCGCGCGCTCTTCGCCGAGTTCGAGAACACGATGGCGGCCAAGAGCGCCATCGAGGACACCGACTTTGCGCGCGAGGCCTCGGAGCTGGTGCGCTCGCAGATCCTCGGCGAGGCGTCGATCCGCTCGATCCTCATCGGGCGCCAGCAGGCGGCGTCGGTGCTGAGGCTGCTGTAGGGGCCGGATGCGTCTGCGCCCCACGGCGACCCGCATGGCGAGATGAACATCGGCGTGGCCCGTCCCTTGCGCTGCGGGCTCCTATCGCAGCACATCTTCGAACATCGCGTGCCAGCGCTCGGCCCATACCGGGGCGGCGTACGCCGCGGCGTAGTGAACGCTCCGCAGCCCCATCTCCGGCAGGCGTGCTTCGTTTTCGTGCATCCACAGGAGCTTCTCGGTGAGGTCTAGAGCGCTGTCGGAGGCGAACAGCAGGCCGTTGTAATACGGGCGCACCAGGTCGATCCCCGCCGACACCGCCTCCGAGCAGATCAGCGGCAGGCCGCTCGCCCCCGCCTCGGCCGGGGCCACGCCCCACGGCTCGTACCGGCTCGGGAAGACGAACGCCCCGGCCCGCAGCAGCGCCGCGGGCAGGGCCGCCGGCGGCACGAACCCCAGGTCCTCAACCCCCGGGCAGGCGCGGACGAGGGTCTCGAGCGGCCCCTTGCCGGCCGTAAGCAGCGGCCAGGGATCGCGCATGCGCTCCCGATACGCCTTGTACGCCGCCACGAGCGTGTCGAGGTTTTTCTCAGGTGCGTACCGCCCCAGGTACATGAACCGTCGCGGCCAGCCGCCGGGCTGCGCGAGCCGGGCCGCGTGCAGCCCCTTGAGCGGCTCGAAGTCGAACCCGTACACGCCGATGTAGACCTGGCGCGTCGAGAACCCGAGGTTGCGGGCCAGCATCGCCGCCCGCTCGCCGGCGGTCATCACCGCCGCGATCCGCGAAAAATACCGCCGGTACACCCACGCCCCGGCCCGCTGGCGCAGCGTCCCCTTCCACGGCGTGTCCATCGTCATGATGAGCTTGGCCCGCGCCAGCCCGGGGCGAGACGCCGCGGCGACGAACGCCGGCTGACTCCAGCCGCACAGCACGACCACGTCGGGGGAGCGCTCCTCGATGAGCTTTCCCACGTGCTCGGCCGACCGGTACTGATCCGGCTCCAGCAGCGTGTGCGGGATGCCCGCGAGCAGGTCGGTCGAGAACGCCGACTGCTTGCTCACCGCATTGCCAGTGCCGGGGGTGCGGGCGATGACGAACAGCTCGACGCCCGGGCGCGACGCCAGTGCCCGCCAGCACGCGGCGGCGTATCCCGAGATGTCGGTCCAGCAGATGACGGCGCGGATGGGTTTGCTCGGGTCGGGCATGGGAGGAGATTGAGGAGTGCGGCCGCTCAGGGTACGGGGTGAAGACCGTGTCATCATCGGCCCGCGAGAGTCGGCGGCGTAAAGTGCCGCATATGGCCGATTACGCCGCCCTCGCCCAAGCCGCCCTTGACGCCGTCCGTGATGCTTCGCTGGTCTGCCGGACCGTGCAGCGGACCATGGACGCGGTGCGGGCGATCACCAAGGACGATTCGAGCCCGGTCACGATCGCGGATTACGCGAGCCAGGCCGTGGTCGCCCACACGCTCCGCGGCCGCCTCCCCGGCACGCTGCACCTGGTGGGCGAGGAGACCAGCGCGTACCTGCGCAACCCCGAGCACGCGACGCTGCTCGCGGGAACCGTCGAGGCCGCCCGCGAAGTCTGGCCCGAGGCCGACGACGACTGGCTGCTCGAGGCCGTCGACCTCGGGGCCGGCGAGCCCAACCCCAGCGGCTTCTGGACCCTCGACCCCATCGACGGCACCAAGGGCTTCCTTCGCGGGCACCAGTACAGCGTGTGCCTCGCGTACATCGAGCACGGCCAGGTCATCATCGGCGTGCTCGGCTGCCCGAACCTGGCACGAGACTTCTCCGTCGAGTTCGACGAGCGCGACGGCGCGGGGAGCATCTACTGGTGCATCCGCGGCCAGGGCGTGTGGGAGCTGCCCTGCACGCACTCGGGGAGCGAGCGCCCGGTGAAGATCGAGCGCCTGCCCCACGCGTCGCCGACGATCAGCTACTGCGAGAGCGTGGACAGCTCGCACACGTACCGCGAGGCGGTCATGAGCGTGATGGAGGCGGTGGGCGCTTCGGGCGAGCCCAGCCGGCTGGACGGGCAGGGCAAGTACGCGGTCGTGGCGCGGGGGCAGGTCGATGCCCACGTGCGGCTGCCGCGCAAGCGGCCGTACGTCGAGCGGATCTGGGATCACGCGCCCGGGGCGCTGATCGCGGCGGAGGCCGGGTGCAGCGTCAGCGACGCCCGCGGCGAGCCGCTGGACTTTTCGCACGGGCGCGGGTTGGAGAAGAACATCGGGATCGTGGTGGCGCCGCCCGCGCTGCACGGGCGGATTGTGGGGGCGATTGCGAAACGCGGGCTCATCTGAGCGAACCCTGAGCGCGAGCCCAGAGTGAACGGCGCCGAGAGGTCGGGCGTCCGCTGACTCGAATCGCGCCGCGCCGGGTCCATGCGTTGTGTCACTCGTGCCCATCCCGCCTTCAACCGTTCCCCTTGAGCTTGCGCTCAGGGCTCGTTCCGCTTCACCGCACCGCATGCTGCAGCGCAATCAGGCTGTACGACGTGATGAGCACCGGGTCACTCTCCATCCAGCGGTCGTCGATCGGCTTGAACGAGCCGTCGGGCTGCTGGAGCTTGGCGAGGGCGTCGATGAGGTCGTTGGCCCAGTTGCGGGTCTCGCTGGGGTTGCCGCGGACCGGGGCGGTCGCGTCCTCGCCGGTGTTCGCCGTGATCACGTCCACGGTCGCCTTGCCCCGCGCGTCCATCGCGCGGCTGAACGCGAGCAGGAAGTAGTAATAACCGCCGGCGCCCACGCCGGGGTTCTCGCTGAGCGTGTAGTTCTCGCTGATCCAGCGCTCGACCGCCTTCACCCGCGCGTCGTCGGGCTTGAGGCCGGCGTAGATCAGGCTCTTGAAGCCGACGTACGACATCGAGCCGTACGACCGCAGTCGCGACGTCGGCACGCTGGCGGACACGGCCCGGGCCGTGAGCTTCGAGCCCTTCCCAAAGTCGCCCAGCGCGCCCGTTACGATGACGGGCGCGTCGATCAACAGCAGCGGCAGGTACACGCTGAACTCCGATGCCGTCTCGCCGTCGCCACTGGGACCCATCACGATGAAGTGCCCCGGAGCGGGCGGCAGCATCGCGGCCTCCCTGGGGTGCGACTTGGCCATCGCCTCGCGGATTTTCGCCTCCACGGGCGTGCGGGCGATCGTTGCCGGCCGTCCGTCCCTTTCCGTACCGAGCGTCACCTTCACCTGCGTCCCTGACCCGCCGGTGAGGCTCTCAACAACCTCCCCCGCGGGCGACTGCCCCACGCCCACCTTGTCCTTGCTCACGCTCGTCGCGTAGATGAACCCCCCCTGGCTCGAGCCGTCGGCGTACGGCATGTCGTTAGCGCTGTCGAGCATCTGCACGCGGCTCAGGAACACCAGCGCCCGCTGAAACGCGGGGTCATCGGACGCGACGCCCGAGTCGTGCAGCCCTTCGAGCATGAACCCGAGGTTCGAAAGATCGGGCCGCCCGTGCCGCCCGTAGCCGATGCCGCCGTAGAACGGGTCGGCCTTCGTCACCGTCCGCGCCGCCTCGCTCCCGCCCAGAGACGGGTCGGCCTCTTCAGAGAACTGCAGCTTGCGCAGGAAATCCTGCGCGGGCTTGATCGCCGCCTTCGCCTCGGGCGTGTTCACCTGCGCCAGCGTCGACAGGGTGATCGCCGTGTTGTAGCTGGGCAGCACCCGGTCATAGATCCCGCCGTCGGGCTGACGGTACTTGAGGATGAACGCGACGCCCTTCGACACCGCCTCGTCCTTCGCATCGATCCCCGGCTGCATGAGCATCCCGTTGAGCGCCAGTGCCGTGATCGCGGGGAACACCGGGCGCTGCGCCTCGGGACCCGGCACGCCCCACCCGCCCCCGGCGTCCTGCTTCGTACGCAGGTACCCGATCGCTTTGTCGATCATCGCGACGGCCCGGGCCTTGTGCGCATCGTCAGGGTCCGCCCCCCGCGCGGGCCGCACACCCAGCACCAGGATCGCGGCGGCCACGGTCACGAGCAGCATCGATCGGACGGTCATGGTGGAGCCTCCTAGCGAAAGACGGTTGGCGTCTCCAACGCTAGCACGGCGCGTCCAGCACGATCACCGCGCCCGCCACCGCCGCCGTCTCGATCCGCATCACGTGCGGCCCGAACTTCGCGAGCACGACCCCCGTTGCCGCCACGATGGTGTCCCGTTCCGCGTCGGTCCACCCGCCTTCGGGCCCGATGAGCAGTCGGACGTTTGCCGCACCCTCCCCGGCGCGGTACCGGCC
>Ga0163153_10005455_pt1 | contig 15010 bp, 14 predicted proteins | sample OliLakLV19MP6IB1_FD_148629 | JGI IMG/M metagenome (GOLD analysis project Ga0163153, IMG submission 148629) | Freshwater microbial mat bacterial communities from Lake Vanda, McMurdo Dry Valleys, Antarctica - Oligotrophic Lake LV.19.MP6.IB-1 | ecosystem: Environmental > Aquatic > Freshwater >... | reverse complement strand
GTTGGATACCCTGTATCGGTCCGATTTTGGGATCGGTACTAACTTTGGCAGCGGCCTCATCTACAGTCGGTCAAGGGGCAATATTACTAACAATTTTTTCTCTTGGTTTAGCTACTCCTTTTCTAATAATTGCAGCTGGTGCTAGCTCGGCGGTGAAGTATTTGGACAAGGTAAAGCGTCATCTAGAAGTGATATCAAAGATTGGCGGAGGATTACTTTTTGTCTTAGGCTTACTCCTAGTATCTGATCAGTACGGATTATTCGTAGGGTATTTTTACCGCTGGTTCAATATTCTAAACTATGATGTCTTACTTAATTATTTATAAGTAGTCTGACTAATATTTCTCATATGACAAACAAAAAAAATACTTGGCTGATCGCAATATTGCTGCTGACTTTTTTTGGCGGACTAATCGCTTTATGGTCCAATAGACCAGGCTCGGTCAGTAATCTAGGTATAAGTCCGCCAGAACTGCCAAACCTAGAGTCTGGTAATGTTGCTATAGACACTAGTGATCCTGCTCAGCAGATTCCCAATAGTGATCTATATATCACGACCGGTAAAGACGCTGCTGATGATAATTTTTTTATTGCCGGACGCGTGGAAAGTCTTGCTTCGTTGGCCGATACTTCAAAGCAAGCAACTATCGTTTGGGTCTCTGCTAGTTGGTGCGAGATCTGTCATATTATGCGACGGTTTGTAGCTACTAGTGCCAATAAATATGCAACTAAAGTTGCCTTGAAAGAGATCGATTATGACAGTAACCCTGAGATTGTACGCGATCAGGCTATTCGTGGCACCCCAGCATTTTTTGTCTTGGATAAAAATGGCTCCGTAGTCAGTCGCTTCGGTGGAGCTAACCAGAGCAACTTCGAAGCTCACCTTGAGAGAGCTAGCCAGCTCCAAAGTGGGATTAACTAATTCAAACTATCAGAAATTCCCGATGAAAAAAATAACACCCTCAGTAATTCTATTGTTGGCGCTACTAGCAATTATTGCAGGATATATTTTTTATAGACTGGTAGTCACTAGGCAGCTCAAGTTTATCATACCTGAGCAGTCTAATAATGCAGCTACCAGTATAAAACACTCTATACCCTTAGACCAGATATATGATGGCGGTCCTGGTAAAGATGGTATTCCTTCGATTGATAATCCAAAATTCATTTCAGTTTCTCAGGCTAGCTCTGATTTCTCTCTGGCTGGTCTTGGCCTTAGTGTCTCTTTTAATGGCGAGGATCGTTTTTACCCCTATCAAATATTGGTCTGGCACGAGATAATCAATGATGTTATTAGGGACGTTCCAATCTTAGTTACTTTTTGTCCTTTGTGTGGTAGTGGACTGGTCTTTGATAGAAGAGTCAATGATCAAATCCTCGAGTTTGGTGTTTCAGGTAAGCTGCATAATTCTGATCTCTTGATGTACGATCGTCAGACAGACACTCTGTGGCAACAGCTTCTTGGCGCGGCTGTGGTCGGACCATTGACTGGTACTGATTTGTTGCAGCTTGATGCTGATGTGGTTACTTTTTCGGCCTTTGCAAATAAATTCCCATCAGGTCTGGTGCTGTCTAAGGAAACTGGGTATGTCCGTGACTATGATCGTACACCTTATCAAAACTATGACTCAAACTCTGACATATATTTTCCCGTGACGAACTTGGATAGTCGCTTACATCCTAAGACCAGGGTGTTGGGTGTTATTATCGGCGACAAGCATAAGGCGTATGTGGAGGAATCTATCCGCACTCTAGGCGTAGTGACCGATACTTTCAATGACAAGGTAATAAAGTTTGAGTCTAAAGCTGGTTTTATCACAGTTACCAACATGACGGATCAGACTAAAATTATACCTGTATATAATTTTTGGTTTGCCTGGGCAGCCTTTTATCCTGAGACAGAGCTTTATCAATAGTCTAACGACTACTATACTTAATAAATATTAATCTAATTTCTATGAAGACAGCTAAATTAACCTGTCCGCATTGTCAGGCAGAACAGCATGTTATAGTTCCAGAAAATGGTACCTGTCTAGCAAGGCACGAGTGTAATCAGTGTCAGAAGGTTATCAAACCAAAACAGCACTGCTGCGTAATTTGTGAATTTTCTGCTGAGAAATGTCCTGTGGCCAAACATGATTAAGATTCAAAAGTTAGCCATTAAGCACGGCTCTGCTAATTTTGACCAAATAACTGAGTTTATTTGGATCGGTAATAATATGTGCTGTGCTATGCACAATCAGGAGTTAAGGCAGCTTGGTTTTGACGCTGATATCGATCTAGAGGATCTGCGAGCCGAAGAGCCACCTCACACCAGTATATATTTATGGTTACCAACGAAAGATCATACCCCGCCCAAACCAAAAATTTTGAAAGTCGGTGTGGCAGCTCTCAGAGAGATGACAGCTCGCAAGATGAAAGTTTATGTCCATTGTAAAAATGGTCATGGCAGAGCACCGACGCTGGTGGCTGCCTATCTGATCAGTCAGGGAATGAAGGTGGAGGAGGCGAGGCAATTTATCAAAGCTCGCCGTAAGGTTATTCATCTGCAGACTTCACAACTCAAGGCGTTGCGGCAGTTTGCCAGACAATTTGAACGAGGTTAAAAAATGGCTGCCAGGGATTGGATCGAACCACCACTATCCGTGTTAACCCCGCAGCACTCACCCTCGTTGGGCTCGGGTATCGTTTACGGGGCGGGCAGGACTCCCTTCGACTTCGACCCGCTCAGAGGGTCTTCGCTCAGGGTAAACTTCTCGTCCATCATTGTGAGTTTATAATTTAAACCGCGTATAATCTGATAAAACCGTATCTAACCAGCCTTTGGCTGGTGGCTGCTCGGGCAGGACTCGAACCTGCAACTTTCGCATTAACAGTGCGACGTTCTACCATTGAACTACCGAGCACTATATAACTAAACACCCGCCGGTGAGCGGGTGGTTTGTATCAAATCTGGATAATAACAAACTGCCACTCACATGAGAGGATTATTATTATTATTATTTAATATTTGGCAGGTCATGGGATCAATATAGCACAAAGTAGTATAAGGTCAAGGTAGCATCGCGCATTGTCATTGCGACCCCGCTTTAGCGGGGGAAGCAATCTGTAATTATAGTGACAGATTGTTTCGACCTGAGTACATGTCTCGCAATGACAGAGGTTAAGCTTGCGTTTGCAACAATTTCTCAAACTTGGCTTTGACTTTATCCAGCTTGGGATTGATGACAGCAGTACAATAAGCTTGATCTGGATGCTTGGCATAATAATCATGGTGATACTCCTCTGCTTCGTAGAATTCAGTCAATGGTTTCACCTCTGTCACAATGGGGTCGCCATGTTCGTTGGAGCTATTCAGGTCGGTGATGAATTTTTCTGATAATTCTTTCTGCTCTGGTGTGGAATATAAAATAATAGAACGATACTGCGTACCAACGTCATGTCCTTGACGATTCATCGTCGTCGGATTATGTGAAGCGAAAAAAATAGTCAGAACTTGGTCAAAAGCAATCTGATCAGTGTAATATTCAACTTTGACTACTTCAGCATGACCGGTCGTACCATTGCAAACTTCTTCGTAGCTAGGTTGTGGCTTCTCACCGCCAGCATAGCCCGGGACGATAGCAATGATTCCTTTGATCATTTTGAATACAGCTTCCGTACACCAGAAACAGCCTCCGCCGAGAACGATTGATTGTTGCATGCAAATTATTTAATTGAAATTAGATCTAGAATATTCAGCCAACTATCAAGCTCTACCTTTGTCGCTACATAGCCACGAATATTTATAACACTGCCTTTGTATATTCCTAAATGTAAATGTTTACGCTCACCACCTGTCTGACTGCTATAGCCTTGACCGAGATTACCTATTGCCTCACCGCTAGTAACTTTATCACCTATCTTTATTTTGACGGCAGCGATATCCAGATGACCATAGACGACCGTCACTGGCTGATTGTCATAGAGACAACTTTGAACTACCACACCGCCATATCCCGTAGACGTTCTCACTTGCGATATCTTACCACTACAGACCGCTTGAACAGTCACTATTGTCTCGGCTTCTTCAGTAAACGTTTCAAAATCAACTCCTGCATGATAGCCACTAAACTTCTCAGGCTGGACGGGAGAAGTTTTGGGATTGATCAGAATACCGAATGGTTTCTTAGTTACGCGTTGCTCTGCTCGATCGAGTGGAAGTCGCCAGCTACTATCTGAGACAGTGATCGGCGTTGACGTTGTAATAGTATTAGTCGTTGTAGCATTTTCACGAGTCGGGATAACAACTGTCGGACGACAAGCTGTGATCAAGAGGCAAATAGCTAGAGCTAAAATTAAACGTGACATAAAGATATCATACTGAGCCACAAGCTATCTGTAAAGGCTTGCGATTTGACATATTATATAAAATGTTGTATAAATTGATTTAACAATCGTTCATCATAATCTTTCTCTATAATCTCACCACTATCCATAAGGAGACCGGCTTGAATTGGCCAACAATAAGACAGGAAAGTGCGTCAAAGCACTACCGGTGTCGGCAGTGTCGACATATCATCAAACCTCGAACCTTGGATCAGAGGCGACGTAAGGTACCAGGCGGGCTACACTTTGTCATTCGTATCAAGGGAAAAAAGGTTCGCTATTGCCTTGATCATGATATGACAACCATCCAAGAAGCCATACTGGTTGAAATGCAAAGACAGTGTGGGCCAGACGCTACGGTTTCAGCTATGGTAAGGCAGGGAACTTTGCCTTATCGTGAACGAGGACGTCCAGTTGTGACTTTCCTCCAGCAGCTGGCCCTAAGTCATCCAGTCTTCATTGACCCTGACCAAGTCGCCACTAAATTTGGCGTCCATCGATCAACGGTCATTGGTTTTCTCAAAAAGCTGGATCTGCCCCGCAGAAGATCGGGTCGTCCGAAAAAACATATCCCATCACCAATCCACCAGACTTAAGGAGGTAAGCGTCATGCCCGAACCAACCGCTACACCGGTCGTCACACTCGCCGTCCGCATGTTCACGCCTTATCCTTTCTGGTGTGAACAAGAAAAGCGTCCATTTTACATGCTGGCGAAATCACCAGCAGACATCCCACCGGCAATCGAACATTGCTGTTGGTGTGATCAACCACACCAGCTCCAGTCAGTCGCCTAAGATTTTCTTCCTATCGTTTTCATAACACCCGACTCTCCACGAGCCGGGTGTTTCATTATATCCGTATTTTATGTCCGACAAACCACCATTTATATATCATAGCTCCTGCTACAATAATTATTCCTAAACCTGCAACTAACCACCAAATAAAATTATTACTAATTGCACTAGCAACACCCAGTTGATGTATCGTACTCGTGGCTGTAGAAGTTGTAGTCGATAGCTCGCTATCAATGTTAGTGGACAAACTAATATCATCTGTTGTCATAGGACGCAGTCGTAGTGTCTGACCAGACTTTTGAATAATACCGCGGACGATAATAGTATCTTCTTTCTTGGGAGTATAGGTACCCCACTTCCAATCTGGCCCCAGATAGACACTTAAACTGTTGGCATCATCATCTTGTAATATTAGCGTCTGTTTGTTTACCTTTTGTACGATGCCCTGAACAGCAACCAAATGATGCACCAGATCAGCGGTAATATCTGTCAGAGATAAACTATCAGGCGTGGGGATCTGGTCGTGAGAAATGATCTGAATATCACTAGGAGTACTAATCTTTAGGCGTGTCAGACCTGAATTGATTGACGATTCATAATTAGTAACGCTAATAACGTCACCAGACTTCAATGAGGGGAAGTCCCCACGGTAATTATAAACTTCCGTCACCGCACCTTCCGCACTTGGGTCCGTAAGGAGATAAAACTTTTGCCGTGCCCACAGTCCTGGCGCAACCAAAACTAATCCAGTTGTTTGATTGCTAGTGATACTTTCAGCTGAAGTGCTGGTCGTAGCAGAATCGCTAGCCGCTTCCGTAGCCAAGCCTAATATTTTCACCTGAGCTAATCCTGGGGTTGGCTCTGCTTGCCATTGCCATTCTTCACTATCAAAATCTTTGATATATGATTGTCCTTCTTTACCGCCGCTATATTCTACCGCATCTAAGACCAGACCCTGAGGGTCAAGCAGTCGAACCTTATCGCTATCATTATTCAAAGCTAACTTAGTCGCCATCTTGGACCAGACCTGATACTGCTTACTACCAATTTTGGAATTGGCCGGAAAGTGAAACGGTTTACTGCCGCCTTCCTCGTCATCGAGTAGCCAACCGCTGATATTTACCTCAGTCTCTCCTGTATTATAGAGCTCAATCCATTCGGCGGCATCGCTACCGACTGGGTTTGGCACAAACTCTGATAGGCGTATCGTATCAACGATGAGAGCTAGTGTCTCAACAGTAGTCGTTGCTTCAGCTACAGCTGTCTTCTGAGGCTGAGTCAAACTTGATACTTTAGCGCTATCTTTAGCGGCAATCTCAATCCTAATAACCTGTTCACTGACTTTTCCGCTCTTATCCATCACCCGCAAACTGATGTTAAAAATCCCACTAGTTTTAAAGGTATGACTAGTTGTCTTACGATTACTGGTCGTACCATCAGTAAAATCCCAAGCATAGGTCAAGCTCTCTCCTTCTGGATCACGACTACTACTGGCGTCAAAGGCAATACTACTACCAATCTGATACGGCGCGCTACTCAAGGTATAGCTGATCACCGGCGCTTGATTTACGGGTATCACATTATCTGCGCCCGGAGTAGGCTGGCTGGTCCAAGTCCATTGATCATCGATACGTGCATAGCTCGAACCTTCAGTCACATCTGTATAATCGACCCGATCAAGCTCTCGACCTGCGTTGTCTTTAATAATCACACGATCTTGATCATTATTGAGAGCAATATCTGATACTGTTCTACCGAGAACAAGGTATTGATGAGCCCCTAGGCTATCTGTAGAGACAAAACGATACAGGCTGGTACTACTATCCTGCACTGTCACTCCAGCTAAAGACACTGTTTCATCACTAGTATTAAAAAGCTCGATCCACTCACTAGCAGTGTCGATTCCAACTGGATTCGGTAATAATTCAGTAATGATAAGTTTACCGTTCAAGTCAATTGGGCTAGGGACAGGATTAGGGTCAGGGACAGGGTCGGGATCAGGATTAGGGTCAGGCAAACTTCCAGGTGTACCGAGATCAACTAGTGACTCGCGCCAATTGGCTCGATCATTGGTACCTGCTGGGTCGATTTTTTCTAGAGTTTTATTGGTACCACTTCCACCCCAGCTAGGATCAAAGGTGAAAGTACTATCGGCTGTCGGCTGACCATTATGATACAAGGCTATAGTACTACCGCTATTACCGATACCCACCACCGAATCAAATAGTATCCCATCATATAATGGATACTTAGTTAAAAATAAATCTGGCTTATCAGTAATGATGGCCAGAGCCTGACCAGCGATGGTAGCAGTACCTTGCGTCACTGTCAGATTGTGACTACTGCCATCAAAAAATTTCCACTGGCCATCCAGCGATATCGGCTCAGCACCCTGATTATAGATCTCGACCCACTCCTGGCCAGCATCGCTACCTGTTGGATTATACATAACTTCAGTAAAGACCAGCTGTGCATTAACTAAAGTAGGAAAGATGGCCAATAGACTAAAGAAGGTTATTATTTTTTTCATAGGATTGAATGAGTGGATCAGGGTCGGGGTCAGGAATTTGGACTCGGGTTCCGACCCGAATTCCTAATTCCCAATCACGACAAACTAATTATCTTGAGCAAGAGCTGGAAGAACAGGGATGAAACTTCCAGCCCAAGCTCAAAACAAGTTTGTTATTCTAAGTCCTCGACTGCTGGTTCTTCTTTGGCCAATGCTTCGGCCGATTTTTCTGTCTTGCTATCTTTATCACGATGTCCCAGCATAATCACATCTTCAGCAATGACTTCGGTGATATAATGCTTCTTACCTTCTTTATCGTCCCAATTTCTACTTTGTAATCTACCTTCGATATATACTTTGGCCCCTTTCTTCAAATACTCAGCTATAATGTCAGCTAGATGGCCCCAAGCCACCACATTGTGAAACTCGACTGACTGCTTTTGCTTCTTAGTCTTGAGATCACGCCAAATATAATTAGTAGCGATGGCAGTAGTGGCGACTGACTGACCACTGTGAGTCTTACGTATCACTGGATCCTTTACCAGATTACCAATGAGTGACACTTTATTGAGATCCATATTCTTTTTCTTTCTGGCAACGACAGATTGTAATTACTGCGTTGCTTAGTTAGTTAATTGTTCAAACCTGTCGCATCCACCCCCTCTGCATCTCCCCCTTAATCAAGGGGGAGGGACGGTGGGGGTTTGATGCTGACAGTTTAAATTCACACCTCATTGACAATCGCCTTAGAAATTTCTACTATATAAAAGCAGGCTTTCACATTTATCGTGAATGTCCTCAAAATCGCTTTTCTCCAGAACCATCCAGCGTCTTCACAAAGGGTGGTTTTGGTTTACCCAGCTGAGCTGGGTTTACCCCGCTAAGCGTGGGTTTACCCAGCCTGAAACGTTGAGCGTTTCTGAGCGGGCTGATTTATCCAGATATTTTTTAGCCGTCTCTCGTGAGAGCCGACTGCATATTGTTTCTAAACTTAGCTAAATATATTCTTTCTTACTTCGTTTCAGCCCTCTTTTTGGCTAACTTCAGCTAAATTTCTATAGGTATTGTAACAAGAAACTCATTTTTGCAAAAGAAAAACTCGCTTTTAGTTTAAACCTAATAAGCGAGCTACAATATGACGGACAACAGATTAGAGATCATCAATCAAACCATAATGACGGAGATTTTTCTCGTGGGCGTCTTGATGTTCAAGCCAAAGATCACTAAACATTGTCTCCAATTTTCTCCGCAGTGGTGGTGCGATGATACAACACCATGATACCACTCGCGCACAGATGTGGATGAACATAGTGAAAATAAAGAGCTAATAATTCCGCTAAAAAAATAAATCTCAATCGGAGAAGTAATTAAGATTATTTTGAGCGGACTTGTATGATAGCAGAGCCATTGACTTATTCAAGAGCAAAACTGTTGATAAGTAGCTGACACTTGATAATTCCTCCTATTTTAAACGAGCAGTGCTATCAGCTGACACGACTATTGGCTGTTGTAGCCGTTGTAGTGTCGTCGTAGCTTCACCGCTAGTAATGATACGAGGCTGCGAATAGTCGTCTATCAGTATCGGAATGATATCTACTTGTTTAATCTGATTATTGACAAAAGATAATCGGACACCAAGACCGTTTCGAGTATCAGCAGAAAACATTTGGTCAAAAATAAAATTACCAAGACTATAAAAAATATGTTTATCTTTATAGACTTCGATATTTTGCACCACGTGTGGATGATGACCAATGACAACCTCAGCTCCCTCGTCGATAGCAGCATGAGCAAAGGCTATCTGTCGTTTGTTGGCCTCTGGAGTGTATTCTGTACCGGAGTGCATAGAGACTATGACGACATCAGCTAGAGACTTGGCGCGAACCATAGCTTGATGTAGCTGAGCGAGATCCATCAGAGCCGTGCCTGCGTGACTCACACCTGCACCGTAGCTTGGTGGTACGACATCTCTATCATTAAAAGCTAAAAAAGCAAACTTTACGCCGTTACGTTCGATCACGGCTGGCTCTAGCGCTGCTAGCAAATCTTTACCAGCTCCAGCATGAAGAATCTTCTGCTCGTCTAGATATTTCACCGTGTCTAATAATCCTACAGCGCCATAATTGGGACTATGATTATTCGCCAGAGACACTACATCTATCCCTGACTGAGCCAAGGCCACTTCACTCCCAGGATCGGCATGAAAAATCAGTGATTCTGTCGGGACAATAGGTCCAGCCGTAATAGGGTTTTCTAGATTGGCAAAAGCAATATCAGCTGATGATAGAAGTTCTGTCACTTTCAAGAAAGGATAGTCATTACCATAGAGACGCATCTTGGCCGCGACATTACGTGAGAGCATAATATCGCCAAAAGCTATCAGGGTGGTGGTAGCTGAGACTGTCGGCTTTGGTGCCACAGGAGCAATAAACGGTAAGGGTTTAAGGGTAATAGATTGATGAGATAGTGTTTTTTTCCAATCAGAACGATGGAGGTACAGCCACGCCCAACCGGCACTGATTATTAATAAAAAAGCTAGGGCGATGAGAGTGATTCTTTGGTTCATAGAATGATAATAACTTGATATTGTATAGCTGACAAGACAGATAATATATATTTAAAAAAATATGGACGTAAATACCCTAAGGTATCTACGTCCATTTATTGTTTCTCTTTTCGAATATGGAACCGGTGACCAGTCAGTTTGAACAGTATCGCACAGAATAGCAGTCGTATTGGATCTCGGGTCCACCATTGTAACGACTGGCCATAAAAGCCGATCCAACCGACCCTTCTTTTTAGCACGGTAAAACTGTGTCTACGTACCAACTGTCGACACATGGGGAGATGGAGGAAAGGCTGAGCTACAGGTATAACCTCTGTGATATGATAACCGTGAAACCAATCGGCTGCTTTGGTCATCACCATATCTGAATTCAGATAGACATTGGGTTCTGAATAAACGATATGGTGAGCCTGACAACTTAGGGTCTCCAGAGCTCGAGCTACCTCCCACTGTGCCACCACTACAACCTGACTACCCTCAGCCTCAACGATGCGTTTGACCGCCTCAGCCAATCGGACATTACAGGGATTTGGTTCCTCTGCCCCTAAGGCAAAGGAGAAAGCCACTAAGCCTTTCATCTCTACCTCCGGTGTAAAAACTGTGAAATGTACGAACTGCTATCAACCTAGCGATTTATCTGGGAGTTGTCAAATAAAAAACAGTCCCCAGAATGTTTAGTTTTTTGAGTCTTATTGGAGACTTTCTACCTCTTGCTCGATGTCGGTCACTAACCCCCTTACCTCGTCATAGGCTATATCTCCTCGCTCTCCATATTTTTTAATCCGTAAAAACTCACCCCAGACTCTGCTGCGTCCAAAATCAAAGGTATGCCAATTATCTTTGGTAATAGCCTTATCCTGACCCGAATAGATAACATCAAAGGACTGAAGTAAAATCTTAGCTGTAGGGAAAAATTTACGTAAAGTTAAATAACCACGACCAACATCATGAGTTTTAAAAATCATTAAGATACTTTTACAACAAGCAAACTCTGGATTCTTTAAGCTTTCAGTCACATTTTCCAAACTATTAGTTGAACCGGTTTCAGTATGAAAGACAATATTGGGAAACCGCATTTGGTCTATAGCATCTAAAGTGAGCTCAGCCTCAGAGACATTTTGAAGTAGAGAGTAAGATGCAGACTGATGGCTCACCCTTACTATAGCTAAGAAGATCCTCAGGGTAATATCTACGTGACAGACGAGTTCAACCACCGTGTCGAGAAGTTCGATAGCGTGAGAACATTCCTTACCAAGTGGGGATCGACAGGATTTGGAGCTTGGCAGTTCAGTGCCCTCCCCATGGTGTCGCCTTGGACGGTAGTGGCTAGCTTGAATGGATAACGGTAATCGTCTATACTAGACACAAAATTACCTAACCTACTCAAATTAAAAATATGACAAAAAAATTATTTACTAGACGAGCAGTTTTTTTTATTTTCTTCCTATCAGGATTCTGCAGTCTTCTCTACCAGATTGTCTGGCTACGTCTTGCTTATGCTTCTTTTGGCATCAACACGCAAGTGATGTCAGTAGTTATTTCGATTTTTATGGTTGGTCTGGCGCTGGGCTCTTGGGTGACAGGCCGTTGGTTGTCACGAACAAAGTTTTCCCCTCTCTATCTCTACGTTTTAGCTGAGCTTGGTATCGGTGCAGGCGCACTACTGGTGCCTCAATTATTTCTTCTGGGTAGTCACTGGTTACTGCAAACAGGAGGAACCGATTCGCTAACTTATCTCATATTCTCCGCCCTGCTCCTCAGCCTTTTTCTACTTCCTTGGTGCTTCCTGATGGGTGCTACTATTCCCCTGATGATTGCTTTCTACAATCGAGTAGAGCATGATAGAACTATTTTTAGCTTTCTCTACCTAGCTAATACTCTCGGTGCTATTATCGGAACTATGGTGACCGTTATGGCTCTCATTGAGCTGTATGGCCTAAATCTGACACTCAAGCTGGCAGCAGGATTAAATATTTTGATTGTCATCATAACTCTGGTTATCATCCGTCTAAAGGTTGAAACCTTGACTTCAAAAGAGGCTCAGGAGGAAACTGCGCTACCAGCAAAATTAGCACCAGAGATCCCGCGGTCTTCGAGCTTTGTGCTGTTGTTTATCACTGGTTTTTGCTCTATGGGTCTCGAGGTGGTCTGGACGCGGACTTTCACTCCTATTATCTGGACGACCGTATATTCATTTGCTTCAATCTTGATACTCTATCTCATCGGTACCAGTGGTGGACTCTGGCTTTACCGCTTCCATCTCGGTCAAAAAAGGACTATTCCTATAAAGTGGTTAGTCATAGCTCTAGCTTCTGTATCTTTCGGCCAAATTGTGCTAAATGATCCGCGCCTTAGTTTGGGATTATATGCCTTCATTGGCACTATTTTTATCTTTGCTTTTTTACTTGGCTACCTGACTTCAAAACAAATTGATAGCCTTTCAGGTGGACAAGCTCAACGGGCGGCATCAGCCTACGCTATTAACATCATGGGTTGTATTGCCGGACCTTTAGTCGCCTCCTATATCCTACTACCATTATTTGGAGCCAAGGTAGCCATGATTATATTCGGGCTACCATTCTTAATATTTCTCTGGACTCTGCGACAAAACCGGATGCACATGACAAATATTGCCTCCCAGCTCGCCATGAGTGTGGTGGCGCTCTTATTCTTAGCGTCGTTGTTTGGTACTACCTATGAAGAGGGTTTTCCTTTGCCAACAAAAATTATCAAACGTGATTATAATGCTACGGTGGTAGCTTACACTGGAAAGACTGACAGGCAAAAGCAGCTTCTGATCAATGGCGTTGGCATTACCCATATGACTCCGCTGACCAAGATAATGGCTCATTTACCACTGGCGCTGGCAAGTCAGAAGCCAAACAAAGTCCTGAATATCTGCCTAGGTATGGGCACGACCTTCCGATCCGCTCGAAGTTGGGGTGTCGATACTACGGCGGTAGAGCTCACACCCAGCGTCAAAGAATTATTTCCCTATTTCTTTGCCGACGCCGATAAAATCCTAGGAGATACCGGTCGGATCGTTATTGATGATGGTCGTCGCTACCTCCAACGTAAAGATGATCTCTATGACATGATTACTATTGACCCTCCACCTCCAGTCCAGGCCGCCGGCTCGAGTCTACTGTACTCAGAAGATTTTTATCGCTTGGCCAAGATGCGTCTGACAGAAAAAGGCATTTTGCAACAATGGTTCCCGGGAGATAAAAGTACCACCTTACAAGCTGTCGCTCGGGCCTTGGCTAATGTCTTTCCCTATGTAGACGTCTACCCTTCAATCGAAGGCTGGGGGTATCATTTTATTGCTTCAAAGTATCCCCTAGAAACTCTAACACCTGAGGAGTTTGTGGCAAAATTATCGCCTGAGGCTACGAAGGATTTCGTGGAATGGAATACCGGCGCCGATATCGACCCAGTGGTATTCGCTCAAAATATCTTGTCTCAGCGACAGCCAATCACTGACTTTTTGTCAGATAATACCGACTTAACTATTACTGATATCCGACCATATAACGAATATTACCTACTCCGTGGTTTGTTTGAAGACGACGCTTTGTAACTATACTGCCAAAAGTAGAAAACTACCAATCCAGTTAGAATCCACTCGTTTCTGCCCCTGATTGCATTGCCGCCTTACGTCCAAACCGGTAGAACATCGAAGGAATTAAGAATAATGATATTATGGTTGATGATATTAATCCTCCAAAGATTACAACCGCCAAGGGATTAAGTAACTCTTTGCCTGGCTCATTACCAGCTAACATGAGAGGAATGAGTCCCAAGGCTGTTGTCAGAAACGTCATAAGCACTGGAACTGTTCTTTCCAGTGAGCCCTGAAGAATTGTTTCCGGCGTGAATGGCTTACCTTCTACACGTACCAGACTGATACATCTGCCTATCAACATGATGCCATTTCTTGCCACAATGCCGGTGAGTGCTATTAACCCGACTAGATGAGCAAGGTTTATGACCCCACCAGTCAGCCAGATACCGATCATTCCACCTATGAACACTGTGGGAATAGTTAACATGATTTGACTGACAAGTGCTACAGATTTGAACGCCTTATAAAGAATACCAAAAATTAATAACAATCCTAATCCGAACAGAATAGTTAATCTTCGACTATTTTCTTTTTGGCTTTTGTAGGTTCCTTCATAAGATATTTCTTGTCCGATTGGAAGTTTTTTAGAACTCATGGCTGTTCTGACATTTTCTACTGCCCCTACGATATTAGAGCCTTGATAGTTAGCGCTGACGACAAGTATGCGCTTGCCACCTTCATGGCTAAAACGATTACGCCCGGCATCAAGCTTAATGTCTGCCGCCCCGCCCAGAGATCCTGCGCCAATAAACGGCAGAGACAGATCACGTAAAGCATCCGAGTTACCACGGGATGTCAGGTCATAGCGAACAACCACATCAACACGTGCTGGTCCTTCTTGGATCTGACCAATCTTTGTTCCTAAAAGTCCTGCTTCCAATTCTTCAGCCACTTCGCCGCTCGAAACTCCATATTCTGCTAATCTATTTCGGTCAGGGTAAATACGGAATTCTGGAACCATAACTTCTCTTTGTATTTGTGGATTCTTTACACCTGGTTGTTTTGCAAGTTCGCTTTGTATCTGTTCCGCTGTTTGTCGTAAGGCAACAAGATCATCACCAAAAATTTTCATTACGATTGGCGCACGCACACCAGATAACAACTCTTCAATCCGATGAGTAATAGGCTGCCCCAAGCTGTAGTCAGC
>Ga0163153_10005451_pt1 | contig 15014 bp, 16 predicted proteins | sample OliLakLV19MP6IB1_FD_148629 | JGI IMG/M metagenome (GOLD analysis project Ga0163153, IMG submission 148629) | Freshwater microbial mat bacterial communities from Lake Vanda, McMurdo Dry Valleys, Antarctica - Oligotrophic Lake LV.19.MP6.IB-1 | ecosystem: Environmental > Aquatic > Freshwater >... | reverse complement strand
ACAGTACAAAACTCCAAGGGAAGCATTAATGAAAGAGTTACAGAAACAAAAAAAACCACAGGTCGGTGGTATGATGAGAGAAAATTATTTACTTAATTAGGTGTTCGGATTCGGGGGTTTTTCTAGGGTATTGTTCCTGTGTTTCTGTATATAACACAAATACCAAAATGTCAACGACACATTCTCCTACGTTTTTTATCTTCGAACCTTGTAACGCAAAAATCGCCTCTCAAAAGAAAAGCGATTTTTACTAACAAGCTCCGCGGGTAGGAATCTCTCCTTCGACTAAAACTTTTTCGGCAAAAAGTTTTGTCTAGGCACCAGCTCACAAATTTTTCTACTGAAAAATTTAGGTTCCGCTGTTCGAGTCCTAACAGAAAGTGTGCCACACTTTCTTCCCGCGGAGCTCAAAAAACTAAAAGACCCCTTTTGGGGGTCTAAAGTTTTTACAAGCTCCGCGGGTAGGAATCTCGATCCTTACAGGATCAGTACCCCGAGTGGATTTTTTCTTCGTTCTGCGAACTCGAAAAAATGCTCAATCGGGCTTCGAGTCCTACCACATAAGGTCTCCCAGACCTTATTCGCGGAGCTTGTAACGCAAAAATCGCCTCTCAAAAGAAAAGCGATTTTTACTAACAAGCTCCCTCTGTACGACGAAATCCGAACTTTTTTCCAACAAAATCCTGATGTGGAATGAATCGTTCCGCCACTGCCTCGCTTCACTCGGCAACACCAAAGAAAAATGTTCCTTACTTTCTTGATTTGGCGGGGGTGAAATTTTTCTTGAAAAAGGAAAGGACATTTTTCTTTGGTGTTCTGCCCTCAAGGTCTCGGGCAGGTGGCGGAACAATACGGACGAAGTTTTGCAAAAACTATTTTTTGGGGTGAGAAAGTGTGGGACACTTTCGCAAGACCTTGAGCATTTTGTATTCAAAATGTGAAAGGTGTACAGCTTCTGTAAGAAGAGGATTTTGCAAAACTTCGGCTCATTTGTTTTTGAATTCGGATGTCGCAAATGGAAAAGGAGGGGTTTGGGGAGGAATTTTCCATTTGCTCCTCTTTTTGTTTTGGGGGAATTTGGGGCGGACAAAAAATACAAATTCAAAATAAAAATATTGTCTCGGTCATTTCTATTTGTTAGTGGTTGTCCAAGACTAAAGGGGTACCACCCTCGGCATCCGCCTCGGGCATTTCCGCTAGGGCTACTCGCGCCTAGGTGCCTTTGTGTGTGCTATCGCACACGCTTCTTGGGGAGAGGAAGTTTCCTCTCCCCGGGTCGGGCTACTTCTCGAAGAGAGTACTCTCGAGAAGTTCCGCCCTCGCCATCCCCACTCCACGCTTTGCAGGTTTGTGTTTGTGGTGTCGCTTTCGCTACTAAACTTCAGTAAGTTATATTACTTCGGCGCTCATCCTTTAGTCATGGACGCCACTAGCGGAAATGCCCGAGGCTCAGATGCAAATGCGCTTGACCCACCCTCCCGTTCGCGCGCAAGCCCGCTCGCAAAGGAAGAGAGGGATGCGAGCGGGACTCCCTAAGCTTAATTAAACTTTAGCCCCTCAATATTATGACCATTTAGATTTGAAAAAATAAAAATAAATCTCGTTGCAAACCACTCCTTCATCTTTTTCAAGCTAGCACTATTTTCTGTTGCTTGTTTTATATGTTTTTCTTTCATTGATTTTACAACTTCATCTCGTCTAGCTTTTACGCGATTTCCATCGAAATTAACTCCCGCCGGAAGGGGCATTTCACCAGTTACCAGTGAACTTAAAAATTTTCCGGTCACTAAATCCAATTCTGTAATAGATCTTTCATGAACATGCTCTCGTCTTAAACCCGAAGTTATTTTTTCAAATTTGGTATGAATTTGTTTAGATAAGTGTTTAATAGCTTTTTCAACTTCGCCGTGATTTTTAAAATTATAATTTGGTAGATCTTCAATAAGTTTATCAGTAATTTTTCGTACTCTCTCTTGTAGTATGTAAAAGTCTCCGATGTAAGATCTTAAATGGTATTCAATGGCTTCAGATTCAGAAATTCCAGATTTTTCCGGTGGCAAAAATTCCTTAAAATACTTCTCATATCTAATTAACCGATCAAAAACAGCGAAGACTTCAGTGAGCTTTTCAAGGTAGTAGTGTGCAAGTTCTTCAATCTTATTTGGGGGCTTCTTCTGGTCTAGTAGTATTTCTATAGAAAAATTATCTAAAAAATATTTTATAGCCAATGAAGATTGTTCATTTTCCATAAAATTCTATCGTGAATACAAATTCTTTTGAAAATTAAAAAATATAGAACGAATACTATCCACATTTCCAAGCGACTGCTCCGCATTCGCGATAGCGTGATATTTCAAATTTAACAAGACGGGAAGTTTTTCTTCATCGAGTTCCTCGACGCCCTTTTCTTCATACTTTAATAAAACAAAATTCAAAAATTCTTTCTGCTTCTCATCTAACCCTTCAAAAATCTTATCCTTTGATTGCTCCACTCTTTTCACTCTTGTAATTGGTTTAGTTAAGAATGAAATATAAGTCAAAACATCGAATAGATCACTTTGTTCGGCATCAATCATTTTCTGCAATGTTTCTAATTCGTCTTTGCCAAATCCTTTATCTGCAATTTTTTCTAAAAACACTTTGCGAGTTGTTGGGTTTGACCAAATTTTTCGGAGTTCATCTTCGCTCTTGAAAAATTCCGGCATAGCTCCAAACATATTGTCCATAAATTCTTGAATTGAAATCGGTTTGCCATCCGCATTCCAAAATGAAGTTGATATCATGTGTTGAATCTCTCGCTCTTTTCCATCACGCAATTTAATTTTCAATTTCTTTTTTGGTTCTTCAGGTGGTTCTGGTGGTAAGAGCGGTTCCTTAGGTTCTTTTGGTTCCTTTTGTTCTTTTGGTTCTGTTTCCGTTGTTTCATCCACAGGATCACCATCCCATTCTGGGTCAGCAAAATGATGATATGCATCCACAAAATCAAGAATTGTAAAATATTCTTTTCCATCAAAAAGTCTAGTTCCTCGTCCAATTATTTGCTTGAATTCAATCATAGAATTCACCGGTCTCATCAAGACAATATTTCGAATATTACGAGCGTCAACACCAGTTGAAAGCTTTTGAGAAGTAGTCAAAATAGTTGGGATTGTTTTCTCGTTGTCCTGAAATTCTCGCAAAAATTGATCTCCACGAGCGCCATCATTTGCAGTAACACGAACACAATAGTTTGGGTTTTCGCTATTCTTCATCTGATTCACTAAGTCTCGCACAGCGAGAGCGTGGTCTTGGGTCGCACAAAATATAATTGTCTTTTCGTTTTGCTTTATCTCATCAAGCACCACACGCACCCTTTTGGCTTCTCTTGCTCTAATTTCAATTATTTTATTAAAATCAGGTTCTTCGTAAATTTTTCCTTCTTCCACTTCTCCCTCAATTATTTGGTCATCAGAAGTATAAATATAATCATCAAGTGTAGTTTTGATTCGCTTTACTTTAAAAGGAGTTAAAAATCCGTCATTTACACCTTCTTTGAGAGAATAAATATAAACTGGCTCGCCAAAATATTTATAGGTGTCCACATTATCTTTTCTTTTCGGTGTTGCGGTAAGACCAAGCTGAACAGCGGGAGAGAAATATTCCAATATTCCACGCCAATTACTTTCATCATTGGCTCCGCCACGATGACACTCGTCTATAATTATGAAATCGAAAAAGTCTGCTGGGTATTCTCCAAAATACGGTGCTCCATCTTTTCCACTCATGAAAGTTTGAAAGATTGTAAAATAAACGCTTCCACTCATTGGCACTCCACCAGTTCTTCGAATATCAAGCGGACTTATACGCACAAGCGCGTCTTGAGGAAACAGAGAAAAAGCATTAAAAGCTTGATCAGCTAAAATATTTCTATCAGCTAAAAATAAAATCCTTGGTCGGCGAGAACTATCACGCTTCAAATTCCATCTTGTTTGAAAAAGTTTCCATGCGATCTGAAAAGCCACCGCTGTTTTTCCTGTCCCTGTTGCCATCGTCAAAAGAATTCTGTTCTTTTCTTCCGCAACAGCATTTAAAATATTATTTATCGCATTTTCTTGATAATATCTTTTTCCGTGTTCTCCTTCATTCGGAATATTTGCAAACTTCTCTTTCCACTCATTCCAATCAGAAAAAGTACGATTCCATAGTTCGTCAGGAGTTGGGAATTTTTCAATTACGATTTCAGCGCCCGTTTTCATTTCTACCTGATAGATTTCTTTACCATTTGAAGAAAAGGCATAATCTATCTGGAGTTTTTTAGCCGCTGAAACCGCTTGCTCTTTTCCTTCAGTTACAGAAAAATCAATAGATTTTGCCTCAAGAGTTCCAATTTTTCTGTTTTTATATTGCAAAACATAATCTATAATTTCTGGCTTACCTCGTGTTCCACCTGTTTGAATTTTTCCATCAGTAATACGAAATTCACGAAGAATTTTTGATCCCTCTACTTCACCCCAACCAGCTTCTTTTAGCTTTGGGTCAATATATTCTGCTCGTGTTTCTGATTCGTTCATAAATTATTTATACCACATTATAGCTCTCCTGTAAACGCTTTATTCAAAACTGATTTTTTCAATTCTTCCAAATCATTCAGTTTTTTCTTGTATATTTCTTCTAGTTTTTTTGTCCGTTTTGAAAGCGCATCAAGTTTTTTAATGATGGTTTTTTGCTCCAAAATAGCGGGTGAAAAAAACTTATATTTTTGAACCATAGGAATAGTTAATTGCGGAATAGAGCTTCCAGTATTCAAAAACTTTATGTTTCGTACCGCATAACTTAAAAAATTCAAATCAATAATATTTGTATTGGGTGTCAACACAATTAATCTTACAACGGGATAAAAATCGGTTTCCCTTATTTCGGAATAACCAATAGTACCTCTTGCTGATATAGTTATACTTGGTTTGGTAATTTTCTTTATGTCCGTATAGCCAAACAATCCTTTATTTTTTTCTCCATTTGCAAATATCGGGACACTATACTTATCTGTCTTTGTTTTTGAAAATCTTTTTTTAGGAACATCTCCACCAGCACATAATGCCTCACATACCTCTTCTAAAGTTTTCTCTTCCCAATTTTTCTTTGGCTTCGCAAAAATACCATGCAAATACGATTCAAAAAGCTCTTTAGAATTTTGGAGGTTTTTTTCAGTATTTTCTTTAGCTCTTTCTATTTTTTCAAAAGCATCATCTAAAATTTTTACAATTCTTTTTTGCTCTAAAAGAGTAGTAATTAAAACAGGAAAATTAAAAATGTCATTTTTACTAAAACCATTTTGAGCCGATCTAGAAGAAACTTTCAATAATCTATCTTGAAATTCAAAAGATATTAGATAGTAAAAGAAATATTTTTTATCTATAGTATTTAAATTGGGAATTGTTTTCATAAGCGCAACATTATACGCTCCTTCCTCTCCACTTAATATTTGACCAACAGAAGCACCATACCTACCAATTAAAACATCGCCTTTGTTACAAAGTCTATTCTTTTTCGCTTCGGGTATGTAAGTAATATTTTTATCACTTTTAAAATCCCGTATTTGTAAGAAACGAACATAACCTTTACGGGGCAAAAAAATAAAATTACTTTTAGGTGGTTGTGAACCACCCTCAAAATCACATATTTCACCAAGTTTTTTTGTTTGCCATGTCATATTTTTGATTTTCCTTTTAATTTAGCAATTTTCTTATCAAAGAAATCAATTGCCACCAAACCTATTGCAATTATGGCCTGATAATCCTTACCCTTTGAATTAATCTTATGTCCGTAGGTATTGCGATCCCATTTGACTGACATGAGTTTAGAAAATTGGGAATTAGAAAGAACTGGCAAACTCTTGTTGTGCAAGAATTCTACTTTTTTGTGAAAACCAAGAGTCAAGATTTGATCTTTAGTTAAACTAACTTTACCCGTCTTTTTAAGAAAAAGAATGTATTCTGTCACAAGGTTTTCTAAAAGTCGCCCAAGTATGAAGATGGATTCCCCAGGCAGTCCCACGGAATAAGCTGTTTTTGCCTTTTCTATTTCATTTTGTATGTGCGGTCGGAGATTCGCTCGATCTATTGAGTCAAAAATTTCTAAAAATCTATTTATACTCTTTACAAAATCTGATAATGATAATTTTGTCCTTAATATAATGTTTTTGATCTGTAAAGATGTGTGTTTGCGAGCCAGAACAGAAGGGGAATTTCCTTTTCCCATGATTTCATGCACAAATGCCCCAGCACCCTCTGCTTGAGGATGATGACCTTGATGAGCTAAAACAATTTTCTTAACTGCACTAATATTTATTTTTTCTATGGGAGTTAATGAAACTCCAGATTTTTTAAAATACTTAATAAAAATATTAAATTTATGAATTTCATTATTTATGAATTTAATACTCTGTGTTGCAGAACTAATAAAATCACTCTTTAACTTCCTTCCTTCCTTTTCGTCCTTATAGCGTAATGAGTTAATGAAAAGACCAAGGTGCATACTTTCAAAACTCTCTATCCCAGACCTAATCTGCCATAAGTCAGTTCCCAATATTATAGCTAATTGTAAATTGATCATACTAGTTTTTTGTTTGCCAATTAGTTTTCATAATTAAAATTCGACTTGAGATAATTCGCTCTGATTATCTTTTTTACGCTTTAAAAAAACTTGATTACGATTCTTAAATGATTCCCACTGAAAATCCTCAATCTCCTCTATAATTGAAAGAACAAAACCTTTGTTTTTATCATCCTCTAGGATTTCAGGCATACTTACAAAAAATGAACCGTAAATTTGATCATTTATTGTTGCCGCCTTTATTATATTTTTATAATCATCAAGCGTTAGATCAGTTTTGAATTTTGTAAGCTCAGTAAAATTAGAACCGGCTGACATCCAACTTCTACTACTAATAAAATTCATAATAGCCTTTTTCTTTTGTTCTTCCTTTTCTTGTTCAATAATTTTATCAATATCAGCCCCGAGCAAGTCCTTTAAAGAACTAATGCTTTTCCTATAATGAATAGTGACCTTGAACTGTTTTAATTCATTAGCGAGAAATGGGTTGAATCCTTTTTTTCCATAACATCCATCATCGGACAAGAAATAAAGAATTGATTTCTTATTATTATCTCTGAAAAATTCTAAAACAGATTCCCAAATTATTGCATCTGTGTTCTTTTTCTTGTCGTAAGGAGGATTATTTTTTTGACTTCTGATTATTGCCTTTCCCATGACAATGTCCGAATCGATAATTTTTGCTTTTGCCTCTAAAGTTTCAAAATATCCGATAGACTTACTCTTTTTGGGGTGTCTATAACGTTCTTCTGCTAACATTATCTCTTTTTCATAATTTTTTAAATATTTGTTTTTTTCAACTTCCAAAGTCTTTTGCAACTTTGGAAACTCTTTTAGGGATTCAATTTTTGAAGTCAAATTACTGATGTAGTTTTCTTTGCTTTTCTCTTTTTCATTACACTCAGTAATAAACCAATCCTCTAGATGATTTCTTTTGACTTCATCAATGACCTGTGTTGGCATTACTAGAATTAATTTTTCATTATCAATAAGTTTTTTTATCAAATCTACAACATCACCAGAAAAAGTGGTGTTTTCGTTAAATAGATACTTATATATGTTTGTGTCAATAAAAAGATATTTCATATAATTATCCATTACAAGATGGGTTGTATTGCTGAATCATTAAACTTTCAATCAGGACCCTTTGGGAAGGATCATTTTGACGAAGAATAAAAAGTGAGTGAGAAGTTACATATTTTCGCCAACAATCCATTTTATGATGATTATCAAGCCTTTGATTGATATCTTCAGTAATACCGACATATAATATTTTGTTTCCAAACTGATGCGTTGGCTGAACAACCATATATACACATGGGAAGGTGGCATTAAATTTTCTATCAAAATAATACCGCCCCTCAAATAATAAGTTGTGAGTTTTCCCGTTGTATAAAATTGGTACGGTTAGGTTATTCATAAAATATTTGTAATTTCAGATAAAATATATGAGTTCTCTTTATCCAGTCGTGAAATATCTTTCAGAATTTCCTTTGGTGTGCGCAAAATACTGGCGTTCTTTTTATTTGGATTTTTTACCGACAAATCAAAAGTCTTTTGATTGACATTTTTAATATCAACTGACCAAGAATTTTCGCTATCTGCTTTGGTTTTTTGCAACTCCACAAATTCTTTCAAATCTGTTTCACTCAAAGGTTGTCCTTTGCCGAGATTGCGAACAAGATTGAGTTGATAAAACCAAATTTTTTTTGTAGGTACGCCTTTTTCAAAAAAAAGAACAACAGTTTTTACTCCCGCACCTTGAAAAGCTCCACCCGGTAAATCCAAAACACTGTGCAAATTGCAATTTTCTAAAAGAAGTTTTCTTATACTAGCTTCAGCACTATTTTCTTTACCATTACTTAAAAAAGTATTTTTAATAACAATGCCGGCTTTTCCTCCCGCTTTTAACATTTTGATAAAGTGCTGAAGAAAAAGAGAGGCAGTTTCGCCAGTTTTGATAGGAAAATTGTGTTGCACCTCTGGTCTTTCTTTTCCACCAAACGGAGGGTTGGCAATAATTACATCAAAACGATCCTTTTCTTGTATATCAGCCAAATTTTCTGTCAAAGTGTTTGTATGTTTTATATTTGGAGTTTCTATTCCATGAAGAATCATATTCATCACTCCAATTATATAAGGCAAAGATATTTTTTCCTTACCATAAAATGTTTTTGTTTGTAAAATGTCCCATTCTTTTGAGCTTAATTTTTCTCTGTTTGCTGTTAAAAAATTAAAAGCTTCAACCAAGAACCCAGCACTTCCGCATGCTCCATCATAAATAGTTTCGCCCAACTTTGGATTAACGACTTTTACAATAGTTTTAATAAGAGGGCGTGGTGTGTAATATTGACCTCCATCACGACCAGCATTCCCCATATTCTGAATCTTGCTCTCGTAAAGATGCGAAAGTTCATGTTTTTCTTCGTCAGTTTGAAAATGAAGCTTATCAACTGTATCTAAAATATTTCGCAAAGAATAACCACTTTGGATTTTATTTTTTAACTCATGAAAAATTTCACCTATTTTATATTCAATCGTATTAGAATCTTCCGCTCTGAATTTTTTCAAGTACGGAAAGAGTTTATTGTTAACAAAATCTCGTAAATCGTCGCCATCAAGCGCTTTATGATGATCTAATTTGCCATCTGTCCCTTTAGGACTTGCCCAAACACTCCACTGATATTCAGGAGATAGAATATACTTGTATTTTTTGCCTGCTAGACGAGCACTTTTTTCTTTGTCTTTTTCTAGGTCATCAAGATATTTCAAAAATAAAATCCAAGAAGTTTGCTCAATATAATCAAGCGCACTTCCGGCATTATCTGCCCTTAAAACATCGTCTATATTTTTTAATGATTGTTCAAACATAATTTTATTTCAAAAGTTCACTACTGGAAATTCCCAAAGCCCCCGAGATTTTTTCCAAAGTCGAAAGAGTAGGGTTCATACGACCATTTTCAATGTTGCTGATATAAGCCCGATCAACACCCAAAACCGTCGCAAGGTCTCCTTGCGATAAGTTCTTTTTCAAGCGCAGTTTTCTTAGGTTTTCCCCAAGTTTTTTACCTGTTGCCATAGATACATATTAGTAAAACTTGCATTATTTTGCAAGAGTGCAGTATAATTCATACATGTCCGCCCATAATTCCCCCAAAACAAAAAGAGGAGCAAATGGAAAATTCCTCCCCAAACCCCTCCTTTTCCATTTGCGACATCCGAATTCAAAAACAAATGAGCCGAAGTTTTGCAAAATCCTCTTCTTACAGAAGCTGTACACCTTTCACATTTTGAATACAAAATGCTCAAGGTCTTGCGAAAGTGTCCCACACTTTCTCACCCCAAAAAATAGTTTTTGCAAAACTTCGTCCGTATTGTTCCGCCACCTGCCCGAGACCTTGAGGGCAGAACACCAAAGAAAAATGTCCTTTCCTTTTTCAAGAAAAATTTCACCCCCGCCAAATCAGAAAAGCAAGGAACATTTTTCTTTGGTGTTGCCGAGTGAAGCGAGGCAGTGGCGGAACGATTCATTCCACATCAGGATTTTGTTGGAAAAAAGTTCGGATTTCGTCGTACAGAGGGAGCTTGTAACGCAAAAATCGCCTCTCAAAAGAAAAGCGATTTTTACTAACAAGCTCCGCGGGTAGGACTCGAACCTACGACCAACTCGTTACATTTGTTCCACTATTACTAATGGCATGGACTATATCATCATCCTTCATCGTTTATGAATTGGATGCGAGGCGCTTCGACCCCATTGTTTTTAATTTTTGGGGGCTACTCCCTTGCGGGATAGTCTCTACACCTTCTCTGAAAAATATCAGAGCTTGGCTCGGGATCGCCCATACTTATTAGGTATTAGGGTTTCCCCGAATTCACCTCGTTTTTCAATTTCGCATTACTGCGAAAAGCTGCCTTTGACAGCGAGCCGCTCTACCAGCTGAGCTACCGCGGAATGTATTTACTGACTGAACCAACTCTATCAGCGAGCCTCACAGATAATTTTATGCTAAAAATTTCCGTGAGCACGCCTCGCGCCGCCGCGCTCCGGCCTTGCGAAGCTCCAAGCTTTCGCTTCTCACTCCACCAGCTGAGCTACCGCGGAATGTATTTACTGACTGAACCAACTCTATCAGCGAGCCTCACAGATAATTTTTTGCTAAAAATTTCCGTGAGCACGCCTCGCGCCGCCGCGCTCCGGCCTTGCGAAGCTCCAAGCTTTCGCTTCTCACTCCACCAGCTGAGCTACCCGCCTCGACTCGTCGTCTTCGGCGAGGCTGGCCCGCTTCGCCAAGGCTCTGCGAGGCGAGCCGCGGAATGTATTTATTTGTTCACCAAACCTTCAGCGAACGGTGTGATAATAACAGAGGATTGATGAAAGATAAAGTGGGGTTATAATGTATAGATGAAACAAAAAACTACAATCGCAATTGCAGTTGTTATAGGATTATTAGTTCTTGGTTATTTTCTACTTCCTTTATTTTTTAACCCCAATAAAGGAGGACCTCTTGAAGAAGGTTTCTTAAATCAAAACCAACCACAAAATATGATGAAATTAGAAAGCTTAGCTTTTAAGGAAGGAGATTTTATTCCTTCCAAGTATACCTGTGATGAGGCTGCATCAAATGGTCCGTATGGTTTTAATCCGCCACTTTCGATTTCCGGCGTGCCTCTTGAAGCCAAATCATTGGTCTTAATTATGGATGATCCTGATGTGCCAAAACAACTTCGTCCCGAAGGGGTTTTTGATCATTGGGTGGTCTACAATATTCCGGCTCAAAACGGCTCATTTAATGAAGGAGAAGTTTTTGGTACGACAGGATTAAACGGTCGCGGGGAAGCTAAGTACACCGGCCCATGTCCACCGACGGAGTATCAACCAACGACTCATCGTTACTTCTTCAACCTTTACGCCATTGATCTGCCAAACTTAAATTTTGTTAAATCCCCCACTAAGCAAGAAGTCTTAAAGGCAATTGAAGGACATATTGTAGAAGCAACAACACTGATTGGTAATTACGACAGAACAAAAACCGCCGCCGAAAATAACTAAGCTAACTCTTAACTCTTAATTTCTACTCATCATGCTGACTCTATACCTAAAAAATGGCTGTGACTATTGTGCCAAAGTCCAAAGTAAGCTCAAAGATTTGGGACTTGAATGGACAGAAAAAAATGTGGCCACACCAGGAGTTTACGAAGAGCTAGAAAAAAGAGGAGGGGAGAGACAAGAACCGTATCTTGTCGATGAAAGTACCGGATTTGAAATGTATGAATCGGATTTTATTTGTAAGTATTTAGAAAGAACTTATGGTGGTAAAAAACAAGGCTAACAATAATTGAAAAAAGTGTCGCGCCTTAATGGACGATTGCGCGACATGATTTCGCCAAAATCATATGCAAACACATATTAAAGCAACCAGCATAGTACTTACTCCCGCAATCACGGACTACATAGACAAAAAAGTAGCTAGTCTACAGAAGTTTATATCTAAGGACGATACTAGTGCGGACTTGGCCGTTGAAATTGGGCGTACGACTGGGCACCATAAAAGTGGGGATGTCTTTCGGGCGGAATTTAATTTACACTCTAAGGACGGCAATTTTTTTGCGGTAGCGGAAAGAAGTGATGTTTACACGGCCCTTGATGAAGTAAAAGATGAATTGCTGGACGCTTTACGTGCCAAGAAGGGCCGACGTTTGAAACTTTTGCGCCGCGGCCAGCTTAGAATAAAAGAATTGATTCGCGGATTTTATCAGGAATAATTAGAAAGTTTTGTATGATGAAAAAAAAGATTTCTTTTGGAGTAAGTTGGACTTTGATTGGTTGTGCGGCGATACTTTGTTTTTATGCCTCTCAATTACTGACTGTAGTAAATGATAATTTTCTGGTAGCCGATGCTTATGCTTTAAGCAGTGGCGTTGTTCTAGAATTTAAACAATCAACCCCCCCGATTAATAATAATTCGAATAATACTATTCCTAAGACTCATATGGCCACAATAAAAACAAATTTTGGAGAAATAAAAATAGAAATGATGCCGAATCTGGCACCAAACACCGTTGCTAATTTTGAAAAATTGGCCAAGAGTGGCTTTTATGATGGTACAAAATTCCATCGAGTTATTAAAGGTTTTATGATTCAAGGGGGCGATCCGCTTTCAAAGAATAAGGAGGAGATTAACAGCTGGGGAACTGGTGGCCCGGGCTATAAGTTTAATGATGAGATAAACACCAACGATGCGGTTTATAAAAATGGTTATGAAGCGGGGATTGTGGCTATGGCCAATTCTGGAGCAAATACCAACGGTAGTCAGTTTTTTATTATGCATCAGAAAAATAACTTACCACCCCTTTACACAATTTTTGGCAAGGTAACGGCTGGGTTAGACGTGGTCAACAAAATTGCTAACGTCGAAACCTTTATGCCCGGAAGAGTTGACCGACCATTAAGTGACGTGGTGATAGAAAAAATTTCAGTAAATTAATGTATGTCACTTGAATCAAAAAAAGATTCTGAAGAAGCATTTGATCCTGTAAAAATACTTGAGTCTTATAGGGACGTTGAAGTTGACTATGATCCAGAGAAGAGGGACGTGACCGGCTTACATAAAACATTTGAAGAATTAATGGAGAAAATTGAAGCTCATCTTTCCTCATTTAAAGAGCATGAAAAAGAGGCGGCTGAAAAGAATGATCAAGCCTTTTTTATAGCACATGAAAAACTTCAACAATTAAAAGTAAAACTCGAATTTACGTTAGCCAAGATTGAAGGCAGAATTCATTAGTACTGGGTATGAAGACGCCGCACGAAAACGGGAGGGGCGTTTTCGTGCGGCGGATTTGTTTCATTCTTTTTCCCAGTGGGCCAGTGGGAGAGTATGATTATTGCTTTGTCGGGTGAGTCTAAGAAATTTCCAGACCTTCCAAATACCCTTAACACAACAGTTCCGGCATTTCTGCGTGTCCGCTGGCTTCTGATATTCGAAACTTTGCAACAGCCTTTTTTCCTCCCAAATTCAAAATTGCTGGCGTTGATGTCAGGGCAGAGACATACTTTACATATGGAACTTGTAAGGGATGGATAGACCCGTCAAACCTAGTTCGCACGCATACTAACGTGCGCTTCTGCGGCATAGAGTGGATAGTCATAAATTCCCTAGTTAAGAACTGCTAGTTTAGTTAAGAAATGATACATTTATCACTTTTTCTACATTTTATAATAAATGTTAATCATGAATTTTGAATGATGAAAATTTAATTTTATTGACCGCGTAAAAAATCTTCATAGCTCATCTCGTGGCCGCCTTCAGGCAAAACTTTTGTGATGACAAACTCGCTATTCGAAAAGTGAGCTTCTTTAATAATCACTCTTGTTTTCCTGCTGGCCTCGTCTCCACCTTGCTCGAGCGGGTCACCCTTTCCGGCGAAAAAATAGGTGCCGGGCCAGCCTTGGTAAGCCAAGAACTTTAAATAGTTTTTTCTTTTATCGTCATTCAGATCAAGAAATCCATCCTCCTTTTTTATTTTGGCAGTGAAAGTTACCTTATCTTCACTTTGAGAAACAGGCTTAACGGTTTCTTCAAGATACAGTGGAATAACTTTGGCTAGAATTCTGCCGCCAATTGAAGCTAAGATATGTGACAGAACGGGAGCGGGAATCGGCATTACTCCCTCATGTAATTTTTCTTGAATTAATATGGGCCCATGGTCCATTTGTTCGTCCATGAGTATTATAGTAACGCCGACTTCTTTTTCATCATTTAATATTTGAGACTGCAGAGGGGAGGCGCCGCGATATTTTGGTAGAAGGGAAGGATGAACGTTTAAGGCGCCATGTTCGGGAATATCAAGAATCTCTTTTGGAATAATTTTGCCATAAGAGGCTACTACGAACAATTCACAATTAATTTTTAACAATTGACTAGCGAATTCGGGAGAAAGTTTTTCTGGCTGGAGAATTTCTATATCATGTCTCTTGGCCCATATTTTTATAGGTGGCGGCGTAAGCTTCAGATGTCGTCCCTTTGGCCTGTCGGGCGGAGCCACAATCAGGCTTGGTATCAAATGTTCAGCGGCCAATTCTTCAAGAACTGCTACCGAAAATTCATCAGTACCGAAGAAGACGAAGTCGGGAGAAGGAGGCATGATATATGAATTAAGATTTATGAAATATGAATAAAGAAAAAGGATGAAAATAGATAAGAAAATAGTACTAGAAATAGCTTTAAAAATACAGGCTTTCTTATGCTTGACAAATAGTTTAAATATAGTATAATAGAGTATAGAAAGTTGACCTAGAAAAACCCCCGAATCCGAACACCTAATTAAGTAAATAATTTTCTCTCATCATACCACCGACCTGTGGTTTTTTTTGTTTCTGTAACTCTTTCATTAATGCTTCCCTTGGAGTTTTGTACTGT
>Ga0163153_10005448_pt1 | contig 15027 bp, 15 predicted proteins | sample OliLakLV19MP6IB1_FD_148629 | JGI IMG/M metagenome (GOLD analysis project Ga0163153, IMG submission 148629) | Freshwater microbial mat bacterial communities from Lake Vanda, McMurdo Dry Valleys, Antarctica - Oligotrophic Lake LV.19.MP6.IB-1 | ecosystem: Environmental > Aquatic > Freshwater >... | reverse complement strand
GCTGCTTGTAGCTGCAGCTTACTGGTGGGGAAGCAAAACCGGCCCTCTTCCTCCCGAACCGGAACCACCGCCGCAGGAACAACAACCCTCACCCGAACCGTCACCCGAACCCTCCCCTGCAGAAAAGGGTGCGCCGGTTGTTCTCCCTGATGGATTCCCAAAATCCCATGAGGGCTTTACCTTGGAAAGCGTCAAAAAGGAAGAAACGGTGGATGGAGTGCTTGCCTACTTTGTGGCCAGATACCTTACACCAGATGACTTGGAAATCAGCGTCCGTCTCCTGTCTCTCGCCCCGGCCACCTCGGACCAATTCACAAAGAATCTCCTTAAAGCCCTGGTCACCTCAGAAAGTGTCAAAAACGCCGGCGTCTCCAACCTTGCAGTCCCCACAGGCTGGAACTCCGCCCATCTTTTCAGCCGCGAGGACGCAGGCATCTACATCGCCCACAACACCAACGCTCTCGTCATGGTCTCCGCCCCGACACCGGACATCGCCAAGAGCTTCGGAAGCTCGCTGCATCTCACCCGGCCGTGAGGGCAATAGTAAAATCGGTCAGCGGGTCTGCCGGGGCTCATGCCTGAAATTTGTAATCTTTCCAAGGCGTGCCAATCACGCTTGTTGTAGCCGCCCCACTCTGCTGGGGCGTCATCGCGGCGAAGCCGCCTAGTATTGCCCTTTTGCCTTCGTGCATGCGCCCGATGAGCTGAGAAGCAGCAGGGGTTTCCATAGTAGTGATGACTTTTTACTAATAATTAAGAAATTAAAAAGCCTGTCCAAAGGGGGAGCCCTTAATTTTAGTTTCATTTTTTCTTGAAATCAATGAAGCCAAGGTGTGGAATTCTTCTCGATGTTGATATCTTCTGATCTGACGACAAAGCCGGCGAAAGCGGAGGGGTCCCTTTCCGAGTTGGAGGTGGAGGCCATTGAGATGTTTATCAACTTCCTGAAGCTCATTGGTTTGCCAAAGTCCGTGGGTGAGATTTACGGGCTGCTCTTCGTGTCTCCGCAGCCTTTGGCCATGGATACCATCATCGAGCGTTTGGACATCAGCCTGGGGGCCGCCAGTCAGGGTCTCAAACTGTTAAGGAACCTTGGAGCCGTCAAAGCCGTGTATTCTCCGGGTGACCGCAGGGACCACTACGTGGCCGATCTGGAGCTCAGCAAGTTTGCGACCGTATTTATTCAGGAAGAGCTCATGCCGCGCATGGATCGCGGCATGGAACGGATCAAACGCATGGAGGAACTCCTTCCGACAATGAATCTGGCAGATCGAAAAATCACCAAAGCCCGCATTGAGCGTCTCCGTCACTGGCTCGACAAAGGCCAAAAAATGCTGCCCTGGATCATGAAATTCCTGCTCCGATAGCGCACGCTGACGGAACAATCCGTCACACACCGCACCCAATGCGGAAAAAACACAGTTTAAATTGGCCAATTGGTTTCGATTTTACGCGAACGACCAAGGGCGGCAGCTTATCCGGTGAGAATCACTGAAAAACAGGCACTCTCCATACGGAATGCTATTGAGGAAGCAGTGCCTGAAGCCAAACCCTTCTTGTTTGGCTCACGGACGGACAACTCTGCCCGCGGCGGAGATATTGACATTCTCCTTCTCACAGATCAGAAACTTCCCTTGGGCAAACTTTTGAGAATCCGGAGGATAATCCTACAGAAAATAGGTAACCAGAAGCTGGACCTTGTAAATTTCAGCAGAGATTCAGATTCCCCATTCAAAAAACTAATTATTGAAACCGCCGTAAGGTTATGAGTTCCGAATCGCTCAGCCCGTCCTGAAACATAATGTCCGACCACCAACAACAGGCCGAGGGATTACAGAATGACCTCATTCGCAAGATGTCGCCCGGGCGTCGCTTGGAAATCGCTGCCTCGCTTTATCAAATGGCATGGGACCTCAAAATGAGCGGACTCAGATCCCAACACCCCGATTGGTCTGAAGCGGTCTTGGCGTCCAAAACCCGCAGAATCTTCGTGACCGGCTATGCAGGAGCTTAAGCTCATCCTCGACAAACTCGAAGCGGCCGAAATTCCTTACTGCATCGTCGGCGGACTCGCCGCGATTGCCTACGGGCGGCCCCGTCTTACGTTGGATGCCGACCTTGTGATCGCACTCACTCCAGCTCTCATCACAGCTATAGTGGAATCTTTCCCACCTGAAGACTTTTACCTCCCGCCGGAAGAAGTGCTTCTTGCCGAAGTCCAAAGAGAATCGCGCGGCCACTTCAATATCCTCCATCAACACAGTGCGCTGAGAGCAGATTGCTACCTTCCCGGAACAAGCCGCCTTGCTCGCTGGGAACTGGAAAACAGGCGAAATCTGGAAGCCCCCTTTGGTAACTTCTGGTTCGCTCCGGCGGAATCAATCATCGTCTACAAACTTCTGTTCTACCGCGAAGGCCAGTCCTCCAAACATCTTGAAGACATCCGGGCCATGCTGGACGCTCGTTGCGTGTTAGATAGGAGCCAACTCGACCGATGGATCACTGAATTCGGAATTGAGAAGGAATGGTCCATTGTCTGAGAATTTGCCAACATTGTGCTGACATCAGATTTCATCCGATGACACCGTGGCTAAGAAAACTAGTCGTCGGACTTAAAATCAGGCGAAAAACCTACGGCAAAAATAACCAAATCCGCTTGGGAGGAATCGCTCCGAAAAAGTTCCATTTCTACCTTTGCGGAAACGACAATTCGATCCAAGTGGGCCGCCAGGTTGCCACCGGACACCTCTCAAAATGCTGTCCTGAATCATTAAATTCCTGGTGCGGTAAAGGCCGCCATCCCTAGCGGACCGCGTGTGGAAGCGGAAACGATAAAATGATTTTTGCCGATTGGTTTCGAAAACATGCGAATGACCAAAGACGGCAGCTTGCCCGGTTGAGTCCAGTCTCAAATGGTGGGGGGTCATAAGGCGGTGTCTGCGGTGGGAAAGGTGACATCGCCAAAGAAGCCCGAAAAGGGTGAGCCGGACAAGGAAGTGTTGAGAATCGTCAGCGACAATGCCTATTTTCCGGGGCTTTGTCTGACTCTCGCTTCCACCGTTGCTTTCTTCCCCAAATCGATCTGCCCGCTGGTGTCCGTGATTCATGACGGTTTGAATGCCAAGCATGCCATGGTGCTGGTAAGGCTTCTTAGTCGCTTTCATTCATCCGCCAAAATTGACCTGATCCGTGCCGATTCGTTCCGAATAACATTGCCGGATGCTCCCAGGCTTCATCAGTTGGCCTAGACCCGCCTGATCGTTTCGGAAATTGTGGAAGAGGAAAAATTTATTTACTTGGATAGTGATCTCCTCGTTCTGCGGGATATTTCTGAACTTGCAGGCTTTCTCGATTCGGAATTTACTGCAGCCGCTCTAATTTGCGGTGTGCTGTAGGACGATTGTCCCTGGCTTGATTCGGCGAAGATGAACCTCCAGGACCCCTGCTTTTGTTCGGGGGTTATGGCAGTGAACAGGAATTTGTGGCAAAGACAGGGTTTGACAAATTCCTCAACCTCGCTCACGAAAAAGGATCCCGCCATCTGCAAAGTTACGATCAAACTGTTCTGAACTATCTGATGCATGGGCGGGTCAGGTTTTTGGATGAAGCATGGAGTTGAAATCACTGGCGTTTTGAAGAAATGCCTAACGCACCAGTGATTTTGTATTTTATCACGAAGGGAAAACCGTGGCTGGCACCCCATGGGGAGGGAGCTCGCGGGCTCTGGCTTGAAGCCTTCCGCAAACTTTGTAGCAAAACCATGCCAGGAACTTATCTGCGGTTGTTACTGGTGTCTAAATTCAACAGGCTCAAGCAATCCGTCAACAGACATGAGATGGGCGGTCAAGAAAGCCAGCGACGAGGTCGTTGGCCGCTCCCGGGTGAATCTGCAAAGTGCCCTTCAGCGTCTCGACCAGGTTGCGGGTTCTGGAACCTGAGGAGCCCTCAAGTCCCCCTGACATCCACTTTTATGATTTTCACGATTTTCATTTCCAGAGTTGCTAGCTCTCGCCTTGCAACCGTATTGGACATTCCGGAGTGGCAACTGGAGGCTCCCGCTCAAAGTAGCAGACCCCGCATGACTGCGGAAACCACATCCCAACATCTGCCATTTGGTTTCGCAGCGCCGCGAACGATCAATGGCGGCAACCAGCCCGGATGAGCCTGAGGATTCTTATTGCCGGTGCCGGGTTTTCCGGTGCGGTTTTGGCGAGGCAGCTGGCGGAAAGTCTCGAATGCCGGATCGAAATCCGGGACGAACGCAACCACATCGCAGGAAATTGCCATACCGAGCGCGATGCGGAGACGAATGTTATGGTTCATCGTTACGGGCCGCACATTTTCAACACCGACAACCAACGCGTGTGGGCTTACGTCCGTCGCTTCGGGGAGTTCCGTCCATTTATCAATCATGTGAAGGCGGTCACGGCTCGGGGGGTGTTTTCCCTGCCGATCAATCTCCTCACCATTAACCAGTTTTTCGGGTGTTCAATGGGTCCGGACGAGGCGCGGGAGTTCCTGCGTTCGCAGGGAGACCAGCGCATCATAGAGCCGGCCAACTTCGAGGAGCAGGCACTCAAAATGCTGGGCCGGGATCTGTATGAGACCTTCTTCAAAGGCTACACCATCAAGCAGTGGGGATGTGATCCGCGAGACTTGCCGGCCTCGGTGTTGAAGCGCTTGCCGGTTCGTTTCAACTACGATGACAACTACTATGACAAACCTTACCAAGGCATCCCCTCTGAAGGCTACACGTCGCTGATTCGCAACATCCTCGACCACCCTGGGATCACGGTGCGGCTTGGGTGCCGACTCGACCCGCTGGAGCTTGGTTCCTTGTCCTCTTCATTCGATCATGTTGTTTTCACGGGTCCGCTGGATGCCTTTTTCGGCCACTCTGAGGGACGGCTTGGGTACCGCACGGTGACATTCGAGCGCATCAAGACGGAGGTTTCCGATTTTCAGGGAAATGCCGTAGTAAACTATCCTGATCTGGCCGTGCCATGGACACGGATTCACGAGCACAAACATTTTGCGCCATGGGAGAAGCACGATCGCACCGCAGTCTTCCGTGAATACGGCCAGGAGACCGGTCCGCAGGACGTTCCCTATTACCCGAAGCGGTTGGCGACGGACAAAACTCTGGTCAAGCGCTACCGTGCCATGGCCGGAGAAGTCAGCCGCCCGTCACCCGAAAAAGTTGGAGTCTCGTTCCTCGGCCGTCTGGCCACTTACCGTTATCTTGATATGGGACCTGCGATCGCTGAGGCGCTGGAGTTCTCAGAAACCTTTATTGCGAACGCGAAGTCTGGAAAGGCCTTGCCGGTGTTTCCGAACGAGGAGATTTGACCGGCACCACACGGGCCCATCCACCAATTTCTCAAACACAATCATCCAACAAACAGACATGCAACATCCAACCACTCCCGAGCAGAAATGGACGGCCATCGTCACGCCGGACAAACCCTTGTTCAGCCTGCCTCTCCGCGAAATCTGGCAATACCGCGACCTGATCTACCTCAACATCCATCGTGATCTGGTCGTTGCTCACCGTCAGACTATCATGGGGCCTCTTTGGTATTTCATCCAACCACTGATCAGCACAGTGGCCTACCAGTTCATTTTTGGGAATATTGTCGGCGTTCCAACGGACAAGATCCCGCCATTCCTGTTTTTCATGTCGGGCATTCTGATCTGGTACTATTTTTCCACTTGTTTCAGCAGAACGTCCACCGTTCTCACAGCTAACGGCGGGCTATTTACGAAGGTTTATTTTCCTCGCCTGACCATCCCGATATCACAAGTATTGTCCAGTATTTGGCAGTTCCTGATCCAGTTCGGAATTTTCCTCTTTTTTTATGCCTTTTTCCTTTTGAGAGGGGCACCGATCGAATTCAGTTACCGTATCATAATCCTGCCTTTCTTAGTCCTCCAGACCGGGTTGCTGGGCCTGGGTCTCGGTTGCTGGGTAGCCTCGCTGACCACGCGGTTTCGTGATCTTCAAATGGCCGTGCCGCCGCTGCTCCAGATGTGGATGTATGCGAGTTGCATTATTTTCCCGCTCTCGATGGCCCCGCCGGCCATTCAAAACATCCTCATCCTGAATCCCATGGTGCCTATCGTCGAAACTTTTCGCTTCGCTTTGATGGGCCAGGGTCAGGTTGAAATTTGGCACTGGCTTGTGAGTGTGTTCGTCACCCTTGTGATCCTCGTCGTGGGCCTGATTTCCTTCAACCGTGCCGAGAAAACCATGGCGGATACCATCTGAGCGGTGGACCTGACGCTGTACCCATCTTAGTCTAAAACCTCTTATCTTATGCTCTCAGTTTCCGTCGAGAATGTTTCCAAGGTGTATCGCCTTGGCGAAATCAACCGAAAACAGTTCTTCAGCGATATCCGCCGCTGGACGAAAGGCAAGTCCCGGGCCTCGCATGGATTTGGCGAACAGGAGCCAGGCGCCACGGACCTTTTTTACGCGCTGAAAAATATAAGCTTTCAGGTCGAGGAGGGCGAAACGCTCGGGATCATCGGGGCCAACGGGGCCGGCAAATCCACTCTTCTCAAACTCCTCTCGCGCATCACGCTTCCCAGCACCGGGAGGATACGCTTAAAGGGTCGCATGGGCAGCCTCCTCGAAGTCGGCAGCGGCTTTAACGGGGATATGACAGGGCGCGAGAACATTTACATGAAGGGCGTGATCATGGGGATGAAGCGCAAGGAGATTTCGGCAAAATTCGACGCCATTGTGGCTTTTGCGGGGACGGAGAAGTTTCTCGAGACCCCGGTCAAACGGTATTCGAGCGGTATGGGCATGCGGTTGGCCTTTTCCGTGGCCGCCTTCCTTGAGCCGGAGATTCTCATCGTTGATGAAGTGCTTACCGTGGGCGACCAGCAGTTCAAGGACCGCTGTATTGCGCGCATCGAAGATGTCATTAAGGGCGGATGCACCATTCTCTTTGTATCCCACGTTGGGGAGTTGGTGCGCCAGGTTTGTCGAAGGGGCCTCTACCTCAAATCCGGATCGCTGATGTATCTCGGCGATGTGGACACTGCCTTGGACAAGTATGAAGCCGTGGTGAAGGCGGAGGCGGAAAATGCTATCACCGTTCATCCCACCTCCGGGAAAGAGTATTGACGCCGTGGATTGTCGTGGATGCTCCGCAGATTAGTCGCCCTTTGCTATCTCGTAATACAAATCGCCCAAAGCAATGACCGCCATCGGCTGCATATCAAGAAATCTTTGGGTCTCGCAACTCTGCTAATGGGAAAACGCCTTCATCTGCCTGATGGGCTCTTACGAATGGGATATGCCGTCTATGACCGGGTGGTTCTTCCTTGGCGCTTCAAATCGGAAGCCTATCTTGAGGCAAACCCCGAGGCATCTGCGGAAATCGCATCTGGAAAGTATCGAAGCGCCCGTGATCACTATCGGCGTATTGGGCGTTCGCAGAATTTGGATTACTCTGGGCACGACAAAGAATGCCGCCAGGTGCCTAATGACGTGCCGGTTGCACTCATGCTTTTCAACCGCCCGTCCCTGACTGCCGCAGTCTTTAAGCAAATCCGGCAATTTAAGCCCTCCACCCTGCTACTAATTGCCGATGGTCCCCGCAATGAACTGGAAGCGGGGCTTTGTGCGGACGCCAGAGCGGTCACTAACCAAATCGACTGGCCGTGCAAGGTTCTGCGTAATTTTTCCTCCACCAACCTCGGTTGTAGGGCAAGGGTTTCGAGCGGATTGAAATGGGTGTTCGACCAGGTCGATGAGGCCATCATTCTCGAGGACGACTGCCTTCCGGATCCAAGTTTCTTTACCTTCTGCAGCCATCTCCTCTTCGCCTATCGCAAGGACGAGCGAATCATGCACATCAGTGGAAGCTGCTTTCTGCCACGCCCTTTCACCCGGGATTCCTACTGGTTCTCACGTCATAGCGACATCTGGGGCTGGGCCACCTGGCGCCGCGCTTTCCGGCACTATGATGAGAACATGACAACCTGGCCAAGGTGTGGTGCGCTTAGCAGGCACCTACTCTGGAAAAATCCTCTTGAGCGTGAGTATTGGAAGCAGATGTTTGACAGAACCCACGCCGGCAACACCGACACGTGGGATTTTCAATGGCATTGGGCCGTATACCGCCGACAAGGGAGGACGATCATCCCGCGAACTAATCTGATTACCAATCTTGGGCACAACCAGTTTGGGACCCACACGCGCAGCTCAGAGTGTCCCGTCTCGAACCTCGCGACGAGACCGGTCCTTGACATCAAACATCCACGTCGCTTCCGCACCAATCCACGCGCCGACTTTGACTGCTTTAACGCCCGCCACTACTTCGAAAATTTAACCCATAGCGATCTCGTGATTCCCGCATTCACCCGACCAATAGACGTGGTTGTATCAAATGAACTTGCGCTTGGCTCTGACAGCATCGGATCCCAGGTGCAGAGGATGCTTCGGGGCGCCTCCCTGTGCATCAACATTTATAGCAAGCGCAACCCCAAGCCGAGAATGGCCGACTTTCCCAGCCTGCTCATCGAAAGCTTTGAGGGACGGCCAAGCCGGGCCTTGACCATTTCGGCTCTCACCAAAGCGTTGGGCGATTCGTTAATTGGTTCCGTGATGTCCATCCCTCATTCGAATCAAGATTGTTTAACGGCAATTTGTCTGTCCGAAACATATCGAGCACCTCTCAGTCTTTGGGTGATGGACTGTCAAAACATTCGCACGCCGGGAATTTCTGACTCCCTCATGAGGGAGTTGATTGAGAAATCCGAGACCCGGCTGGCAATTTGCGAGGAAATGAAAATTGCCTACGAGGAAAAGTTCGGCCTGCCGTTCGCGGTAAGGATGCCAGTCGAACAGGAATCCGATCTCGATGGTCAAAGCCTTCGCGCTCCTCCTTGGATCTCTCCTGCTGAACGGCTTGTCCATACAGCGCGATGATATCGCTGCCTGGCGCATGCAGAAAACATTTTGGTGTGGTGTGATCGAAGCCGTGCCGGATCTGGGACCCGATGCTCTGACCGTTTTCTTCGGCAAAAGACCGCGACAACCTCGCGTCATGCATGCGAATTTCTGGGCAGATACACTCGTGCTTGGCGAACTTGTGCGTTTCGAGAGCGAAACACCGTCTGTTTCCGCCGATACATAGCGTGGCCCCCCCGGATCCAATCGCGTGCGCTTCCGAGGCGATGCCGAAGGACCCTCCCTCCTCTGGGGCATTAATACGTTCTGCGGGTATCCCAGAGGATTCAGACAGGAAGGGGATGCGATTATTGTATTGCCCATGCTATTGTAAGAGAACGAACAGATATTAGATCTCGAACACACAATCGTAGTCGAAAGACGGGGTGATAGAATAGAAAAACTGACGGAGTTTGATTTCAGCGACGGGATCAAGGTGCAAGGGCGAGCGGCTGACAACGATTTGAAATCCAATTTGAGAATCAGCCCATTCGGGAAGTTTCTTCTTGCTCCAGCCGAATAATTATCCGCGAGAGACACCGCATTCGGTTTTCAGGAAAGGCTGCTGAAAACGCTGCGTACGCCCTATTGAAGCCCTCTCGAAGATCAACCTTTCGGCAATTCATTCCCCTTTTGCCAAACAATTAGCTTTTAAATTATGAAAACGCCTTCGCATCCCGCCCTCTCCTTCTACAAAAACAGAAGCGTCACCGTCACCGGTGGTGCCTCATTCATTGGAAGCCACCTTTGTGAGCTCTTATTGGACGCTGGAGCAAAAGTCACTGTGATCGACGACTTCAGCAGCGGCACGAGAGAAAATCTTTCTAATATTGAGGATTCCATTCGGATCGTCGAAGGCGATCTCCGGGATCCAAAACTTGCAGAGGCGGGTTTAAAGGGCGCGGAAGTTGTCTTTCACCTTGCCGCGCAGCATGGAGGGCGCGGTTACATCGAAACGCATCCCGTCGAGTGCATGAATAACATGCTTCTCGACCACGTCGTCTATGCGGCCTCGGCAAAGGGAGGGGCTGGCAAGATCGTCTTTGCCAGTTCCGCCTGCGTCTATCCCACCAACCTCCAGGCCACGAATTCGTCCCGTCTGCTGCTTAAAGAAAGTGACGCCAACTTTGAAGAGCCAGGCAAAGCCTTTTCTGACGGCGAGTATGGGTGGGCCAAACTGATGGGCGAACTGCAGCTGAGGGCTTTCTGTAAGCAGTTTGGCATTCATGGCGTCGCCTGTCGCATCTTCACCGCGTATGGCGAACGCGAGAACGAAAGCCATGCTGTTGTTGCCCTGATCGCCAAGGCGTCGGCACGAATTGATCCGCTTCCCATTTGGGGCGACGGACTGCAGACCCGAAACTTCACGTACGTTCAGGATACCGTCGAGGGTCTTGCCGTGGGTGGTGCCACGTTGAACGGTTTTGATTGCATTAACGTTGGCTCTTCTGTTCATCATACGATTATAGAGCTCATCGAGACAATTTTTGAACACATGGACTGGAGGCCGCAGGCAATCAATCGGGAACTTGACCGCCCCGTTGGCGTTCTCAGCCGCGCAGCGGACAATCAAAAATGCAGAGAGAAGCTCGAATGGGAGCCGTCGAGGACACTGACGTTCGGCGTGGGCCGGACAATCGACTGGTATCTTTCGACCCTTTCCCAGGAACGCCTGGATCGTCTCGAAGAGCTTCTCCTCGAGAGAAAATGATGCTGCTCTGGCGCGCCGTCGACGTCCCCCCCCGCTTTGTCAAGAAGGCCGGATCCCATGGCGATTCCGTGTGAAAAGCCCGTCAAATGCGAGGATAGGCGGAAAGCGATTCGCAATCAGGGTCAGCCCACGAGGCGTTCGCAGCATCCTTCTCGACGCTGGGAGCACGACCTTTGCGCGAAGCTCTCAGCAGTTTCGCCCAGAACTCGAGTCAGGGGCGCTATGAACGGCAAGGAAACTGCCGTAGTCAAAGTGCCTCGAGGGGTCGTCTATGCAGCTTTTGGAACTCATTGCCTGGACGAGTGCTCGGTTTCGATTGACGGTCTCTCGAAGCGATCCCCCTTCCTTCCCTTTGTGGTTTTCACCGACGAACCCGATTCGTGGATTGGTCGGAACTGGAAAGCCGAGAACGTCGTGTTTCTGGCCCGCGATTCACTTTCAACAACCACCCTCACCGGCATCAAGATTGAGGCAATTGCCCGCTCGCCGTTCTCCCAAACACTTTATCTCGATACCGATACCGCCGTTCTTGGTGACGTTTCGCCGCTCTTTGATTTGCTGGACCGTTTTGATGTTGCCGCGTGCACCTGCACGCCTTGGTTCGGACAATGCACGGCAGAGAATCTTCACGACTCGCAGATTCCGCTTATTTTCCCGGAGTATAACGCAGGCGTGCTCGTGTTAAATTCGATGTCTTCCAAGACGATAAACTTTGTTACTGCTTGGAAGGAGATATTCCAGCGAAATCAGCTTGACCTCACAACCCGCTCAGGTGATCAGCAGGCCTTTCGAGAGGCGGTTTGGGTTTCGGATGTTGCCATTCTGACTCTCAAGCAGAATTTCAACTATTGGGCCGATGAAGGCATCCACATGCCGGTAGTCATTGCTCATAAGATTCTCAATAAACAAATGAATCACCCCAGAGCGCGGCCGCAGGACCTGATGGCGGAAATTTCATCTTTGGGTGAGGACAAAGCCTGGGCATTGCTATGCGCTCTTAGGCGCGGTGGCGCCACGACTGGGGAATTCAAGCGATTGAAGCGATACGATATCAACTATTTGAGTCTCCGAGAGGCAGAACCTGGGGATTCTCGATCGGTCGATGATCGGTTATTTGGAGATGCATCCATCGGGGATCAAACCACCCTTCCCTCACACGTCATGGCACTCTCGCGAAAGCTGCAACGACGGTTTGGCGCCGAACCGCGCTCCTGGCGGCAACGCATCTTGTCCGTTCTGTGGGGGATTCCAGCCCTCCGGGGGTGGATTGGAAAATCATGGTCAGCGACCACGCCTCGACGGCAGGCAGCGCCCGAGAGAGTATAATTTTGGCACCTGCTGGAAATACTTTGGGGCACCAATGCGTCCTGGCGGCAATGGTGCGGCCCAATCTTGAAAAGGATTCCGACCCCCGCCTGCTGGATTTCCTGAACCCCTCTCCTATTCCTCCTCATTCCGTCCTTAAGAACTGCCTATGAGCGGACCTCTGGTCATTGATCTAACCGGTTTCCATCGCGTCGCCGGCGTGTGTGACCTGCTGCGCGCCGTGACGTTCGGGGCCGCCGTGGCACAGGCCCGGGGCGTGTCTGCGCTTTCGATCAATCAAGTCCCCAGGGTAGGTTGCGAGGACATCCTGGTCGATCTCTTCGCCCTTCGGGATTTCACCCTGAAACGCTGGAAGCCCGACGACGGCCCCACGGAATTCATCATGGATTCCTACACGTCGTTCCCAGGCATCAAGACCGTCAGCGGGCAACTGTCGAGCCTCGCTCTCCAGGGCATTGACCCCGCTGAGTTTCTAGGGAAGTGGAAGGCAATTTTCCCGCGTCTTCAACCCGCGCCGGATATCGCGGCGGCTGTGGATGCTTTGGGAGTGGACGACACGTGCGTCGGTATTCATGTGCGGGCGACGGACAAGGCCGCCAGGAAACCCAGTGCCGTGGAAGTGCATGCCGGAAAACTTCCGCGCGTAATTCTGCAGACCGAACGTGCCGCCTCCGCGCAACTGTCATCCCTGCATCTTGAAAAGGCCTATGTTGCCTCCGACCACAAGGAAGCGCTTGGGTTTCTGGAACAACGATTGGCGGAGCGGGGGATCCGGGTGCTTTCCAACCGGGGTACCCTGTTTGACGAAACGAGGATGAGACAGACATCGGGCAGGGACTTTGTCGTGGACCTGTTCGCACTGTCGCGGTGTAAAGTGCTGGTTGGTACCATTAACAGCGGTGTGCCGGTTACCGCGTCGCTGATCGCGGGCAGGCCGACGTCCGACATCCTTTGGGGGCGGTATTATCGTGGCCGCTACGGCCTGATGATCAATAAATACCTCCATTCCCTCCGCCGTGCCTGGAATCACAAGGCGGTGCTCAAGGGCACCAATTTTTGCCCCTCAATGGCCTTTCTCTCCGTCTGAGTCCGGCTCGACGGCCTCCAAAAAGCTTCTGATGGCTCTCTCCCTTCATCCGTCCCAGTGGAAAACCTGCCTGCGCTGGGCTCGTTCCGTGGCGCATTGGAATGTTGCGTTCCCACTGCGCTATGCGTACATCCAGCGTCAGTACGCGAAGAACCGGCCAAAAACGACCCGCTCGGAACCGATCCTCGGCAAATATGACGGAATCTTCCTGATCCGCATCAATCACAGCTATGCCGGTCTCTTTGCTTATTTCATGTTCGTTCTTAATCAGATTCGATACGCCGAAAAACGCCGCTTGATGCCCGTGGTCTACTTTGGAAAGCAGTCCGGCAACGGCGACAATGCTTACTATGAGCCCGAATACGGTGAGAATGTCTGGGAGTATTATTTCGAACCCGTCGCCGAGTGGAGTTACGCAAAACTTCAGAGCCTCCTTGAATCACCCGGCAGCGGAATCACTTCGGCGGACGTCTACAAGCTCAACTTCGAATACCTGACCTATCTCCACATGTATGATCCAAAGAGTATCTACGGGTACCCCTATGGATTTTATCAATACATCACGGAGTACGATGCGGCATGGTTCGCGCAGCAGCGCGAAAAGGCGCGGGATCTCGTGGATCGCTATATCCGGGTCAAACGGTCCATATTGGATATCGTCGATGCGTTCCACACACGCCATTTGCGCGGGCGGCCGGTGGTCGGCGTGCATATGCGCGGCACGGACAAGGGCGCTGCCGTCGGCTCGGATCGAACCATGGCAATTATCCGGCCTGAAGCTTATTTCGAGCAAATTGATCGTTTCGAGGAACGGCATCCCGGGTGCCTTGTCTTCGTGGCCACCGACCAGACCCAATATCTTGAGGCCATGAAGGCCCGATACTCTGAGCGGGCTACCTTCCGCGACGTACAGAGATCAAACGACCGCCTCAACCCCTTCCAGAAAAAAGAAGGCAGCCCTTACAAAAAGGGTGAGGAGGCTCTTGTAGACTGTCTGATTCTTTCGCGTTGCGACTTCCTGCTTAAGTGCACCTCGCACTTGAGCGAGACGGCAATGTATTTTAACCGCCGATTGGAGTGCACAGACATGAATTACCTGATTCCCGAAGCGGGACACGTGGAAAAAAAGCCCCGGCTTGTCTCGTAATCCAATCCGCTCACAAACCCAACCAATTTTCGAAAGTATGCCTTACTTTGCGCAGTGGACAGTTTCTAATGAAACAGGTTTCTGTCGATCAAAGGGAACCACTCACTTGTGAATCCCAATCCCAATAAAATCATCATCGTCCTAGGGATGCACAGATCGGGAACTAGCGTCCTCACCAGGGCCTTTAGGGTTCTTGGAGCGAGAATGGGAGACCGATTTTTGGACCCGCGCGAAGATAATCCGAAAGGGTTCTGGGAGGACCACGATTTGTTAAATCTCAATTTTGAGATGTTTGATTGCCTGGGAATGGAATGGAACAGGCTTACTCCGATGACAGATGACGAGGTGTGCAAGTTGGTGGAACGCGGATTTCTTGAGAAGGCTTGCGCGCTGTTGGTCAGCAAACTCAAGAGTGGCGGCACGGTTGCGCTTAAACACCCCGGAACCGCGAAAATATTTCCCTTCTGGAAGAAAGTTTTTGCGCAGTGTGGATGTGAAGTTGACTTATTGCTGGCTGTTAGACACCCGCTCAGTGTCGCGAAATCTCTGGAACGCCGTGATGGGATCCAAAAATGCTATGGAAGTCTCATGTGGCTTGCCCACGTGATCCCAAGCTTTTCGTTGCCCAAGGGATCCCGTGCTCTGGTTACGGATTACGATTGCTTCATGAGCGATCCGGCGAAAGAACTCACGCGCATTGCCAAGTGTTTTCAGCTTCAAGTGGATCCGGCAGAAATGAAAAGCTATCAAAATGAGTTTCTGGATTCCAACCTTCGCCACTCCAGTTATAC
>Ga0163153_10005447_pt1 | contig 15029 bp, 8 predicted proteins | sample OliLakLV19MP6IB1_FD_148629 | JGI IMG/M metagenome (GOLD analysis project Ga0163153, IMG submission 148629) | Freshwater microbial mat bacterial communities from Lake Vanda, McMurdo Dry Valleys, Antarctica - Oligotrophic Lake LV.19.MP6.IB-1 | ecosystem: Environmental > Aquatic > Freshwater > Lake... | reverse complement strand
GAATAAACGGGTAACTTGGCAACAATGCTGAGCCGAGAAGTAGCAGGATCGAAGAGCCGGAGGTAGCCGTGGCGTTCGATGAGCAGTATTTTTCCGTCGGGCAACTGATCTAGTTCCATGGGTTCGTTGAGGCGATCGGCGACAACCGTTTTGACAAAACGGGTCTGGTCGGGGCGGGGGAGGCTTCGGGCAAGATGGTAGTTCAGCGGTTTTTGTTTCCCGATGGCGTAGCGGATGCCGCCGAGCAGGTGTTGCCGAAATGCCGGGTCGCTGTAAGCCTCGGGCGCATGGCCTAAAGAAGTATAAAAAGACCTGCCGCCGTCGTAGGTATGCTTCCAGGCCAGCGGATGATGCGCTTTGTCAAACTGGCCGTCGGGCAAAGAACCGCCCTTGTATGTTCCTTCGTCGATACTCAGTAGAATCTCCAGATCGGGTTCGTAATTCCTGAAATTGTACCACTCGTCTTTCCATTTCCAGTTGCTGCAACCGAGGTGGGCAGTCGATGGGTCGGCGCAGCGCTCTATCTGTACCTCCGGTTCCTGTATTGTCGGGTGGTCTTTGAAATAAGCGCCGAGCAATCCGCCGTACCAGCGCCAGGTGTACTCCGTGGCGGATGACGCATGTATGCCGACAAAACCGCCGCCTGCCTGAATATACCGCTCAAATGCGGCTTCTTCATCGGCGCCAAGCACTTCTCCATTGGTGCTGAGAAAAATGACTGCGGCGTATCTTTTAAGGTTTGTATCGTTGAACTGCCGGTTGTCCTCCGTGGTGTCCGCCCATATTCCGTTCTGGTAACAAATATTCACCAGCGCATTTTTACCGGCTTCGATGCTCAGGTGGCGGTAACCGTGCGGACTGGTTTTGGAAAAAACGAGTACCCTGGGCGGAATGGGCGCGCCACAGGAAAGGAGGAAACAGGTGGCTGCAAATAAGGGGATACAGACTCGCAAGGAATGAAGTAGGTAAGTAAATGGGTGAAAATGAGACAGCCTCATTTATTTTTTACAAATCATTGTAATCTTTACCATACGGCTCTTCCCGGTACGAAATCGACCAAAGGCCGCCGAAAGTGAGCAAACCATTGATGAGGATGGTTAAAAAGCCCACATCAAACCATTGTTTACAGGAAACCTCGATCAACCAGGTGACGAGGGGCGCAGCCAGGCAAATGTACAATACGTAGCGGTCCTGTATTTTCAGGTTGGTAAACAATCCGAAAGAAAACAGACCCAGCAGCGGCCCGTACGTGTAACCGGCGATTTTAAAAATCAATGAAATAACCGCTGAATTGCTGACGGCATTGAGTATCAGAATAATCACCACAAAAGCCGCTGAAAATCCCAGGTGTACAAGGGTGCGGGTTTTGCGTTGGCGCTGTTCTACCTGCGCGTCGTAGGCATCACTTTCGGATGTATAAGCGAACTGTCCCGCCTGGCTTTTGTTTTTTTCAAAATTCAAAAAGTCGATGCAAAAACTGGTGGTCAGTGCTGTCAGCGCCGAATCGGAACTGGCATACGTGCTGCCGATCAAGCCCAGGATAAAGAAAATGCCCGCCACGGCATCGAGGTGATCGAATGCAATTTTAGGGTACAGGTGGTCGGTACGGGCGGGAATTTCCAAACCAATAGAACCGGCATAGAGGTATAACAATGCGCCCAACGTCAGGAATAAAAAGTTGATAATCACTAAGTTGACACAGAACAACAACATGTTTTTCTGCGCTTCGCGAATGTTTTTACAGGCGAGGTTTTTTTGCATCAGATCCTGATCCAGGCCCGTCATGGCGATAGCGATTAAAGCGCCGCTTACGAACTGTTTCACGAAGTGGTTGGGGTCGGTCAGAAAGTTGTCGAAGAAAAATATTTGGCCGTAACGCCCGCCCATGACTGTTGAAAACAAGCCGCCACCACTCAGATTCAACGCCTTCCCGATGGTAAATACCGTAAACACCAGCGCCGCCAGGAAAAAGGTGGTCATGATCGTATCCGTCCAGATGATGGTTTTCAGACCGCCCTTGTAGGTATAACCATAAATCAGGGCCAGCATGATGATGACCGTAACGGCAAAAGGAACCCCCAGCGCATCGAACACAAACATCTGTAACACGCTGGCTGCCAGGAACATACGCGCAGCGGAACCAAGCGTTCGCGACATCAGAAAGAAACCAGCGCCGGTTTTATACGACCACCAGCCGAAGCGTTGTTCCAGATAGCCGTAAATGCTCGTCAGGTTGAGCCGGTAGAACAAAGGCATCAATACCATAGCAATAAACAGGTAGCCCAGCAGGTAGCCGAACACCACCTGCATATACGAAAAGGCCATATTCAGCCCTGTACCTCCTACTGCTCCCGGAATACTGATAAATGTAACGCCGCTGATACTGGTGCCGATCATGGCATAAGCAACCACATACCAGGGCACTTTTCGATTCGCGAGAAAGAACCCTTCATTGGTCACACCACGCCCGGTGTACCAGGCCACACCGACGAGCATGGCAAAGTAGAGCAGTAAAACAATCAGTACAAGTGAGGGGGTGAGGTGAACCATAGTGCAATGGTACTTGTCAGGAATGGAATTGTAGTCTCTTTTTGGTAAAAAATTTTGCAAATCTACTCAATTCAAAGGTACACCCACAGGTTAATCGCAATTTTTTCCAAATTGTACAGAGCGAACATTTTCATGAAAAAAAAAGACATGAATTATTAAAAAGTATTTTACGTTTGTCTTGTGGCAATTAGTTGTTTGGTGAAATATTTTGTTAGCCAAATGATAAATCCATTTTTATTCTCTAATCAATTTTTAACTCAAACTATTTTGTTATGAAGTACAAAACTTTAACCCGACATTTCGGGTTAGCCGCACTGTTATGGCTGGGTGGTGTCCAGGCGCTCCTGGCACAGTTTACGATCACAGGCCGAATCACCGATAATAATGGTGAAGCGCTGCCGGGCGCTACGGTCGTTGTTCTCAGTACCCGAATTGGTACGATCACGGATCTGAATGGCGAATTCAAGTTGCAGGCGCCCGGCACAACTGCCCGCATTTCTGTTGCTTACACGGGTTACAAATCCATTACAATGGAAGTGTCGTCCTCCAATCCACGCGTGGATCTTGTCATGGATGATGACTTCTCCGGACTGGATGAGGTCGTGGTTTCCGGTATTGCGACCAATGTCAAACGGGCGAATTTAGCCAATGCCGTGTCTTCTATTACCAGCAGCGAATTGGTGGGAACCACCGTGCAGTCCACGATGGATGGAGCCTTGTACGGCAAACTTACAGGGGTCAATATTATCTCCAACTCCGGCGCTCCGGGCGGCGGCACTACCGTGAAACTGCGCGGTATCACCACCCTGAATGGTAATTCGCAACCCTTGTACATTGTCGACGGGGTGTATTATGATAACTCCTCGTTTGCCGCTAACGTCAACTTTATCTCTCAGGCTGCCGGGCAAGGCAGTAATGCCAACCAGGATAATCCTTCCAACCGCGTAGCCGACCTCGACCCGGAGGACATCGAACGGATAGAAGTGCTGAAGGGTGCCTCCGCTGCGGCTATTTACGGATCGCGCGCTGCGGCGGGTGTGGTAATTGTTACCACCAAACGGGGTACCCGCGATGGCAAAGTGGGTGTAAATGTTTCACAATCTGTTGGTTTTCAGCAGCAACTGCGCAAATTGGGCGTACGCCAATGGGATGCGGGCAAAGTTGAAGCATCTTTTGGAGCAGCCCAGGTACCTGTCTATCAGCAGGCAGTTCAGAACGGAAAAATTTATAATTATGAAGATGAACTTTACGGTGAAAAAGGAATGCTCAGCACTACACGGCTTTCTTTAAACGGCGGGTCTGACAAGTTTGGCTATTTCGCCGGCATCACCCGTAAATCGGAGGACGGGATTGTTAAAAACACCGGTTACGATAAAACATCCGTGCGACTCAACCTCGATACAAAAGTGTTCTCCTGGGCCGATCTCCAGTTGAGCATGAATTATGTCACCTCCACAGCCGATCGCGGCTTTTTTAACAATGATAATACCTCTACTACATTGGGGGTGTCCTTTGTTTCCACACCAGCCTGGGCCGACCTTTTCCCGGATCAAAAGGGCAACTACCCGAACAACGGATTTGCTCCATCCAATTTCCTGCAAACGCGGGATTTAGTGACAAATAATGAAAAAGTAAATCGCCTCCTGGGTGGCGGTATCGGTACTTTCCGCTTATGGAACAATGATAATAATGCGCTCAGCCTGTATGTTCGGGGTGGGGTGGACCAATACACCCTCGAAACACGTTCTATTTTCCCGCGTGAACTACAGTTCCAGAAAGACGGCAACGGGACCAACGGCGCTTCCATCCGCAGTGTCGCGGTCAGCAGAGGTGCCAATGTCGCCGCCTTCCTGATACATACCCTCTCGATGGATAACGATCTTTCCTTCCGCTCGCAGGCAGGTGTTACCCAGGAAAATCTGGATCAGGACTACACCAATGCCGTTGCCACACAACTCATTGGCGCACAGACGAATCTGAATCAGGCAGGCTCTATTCAGGTCAATCAGAATCGCCTGAAACAGATCGATAAAGGCTTTTTTGTACAGGAGGAAGTGAACTTCCAGGATATGGTTATTTTCACTGCCGGTTTGCGCGGCGATAAATCGAGCCGGAATGGCGACGCCAATAAACTGTACTACTATCCAAAAGCATCCGTTGCCGTCAATCTCCATGAAATGACGAATCTGGGCAACACGATCAATCAGTTGAAATTCCGGGCAGCCTACGGTCAGTCGGGCAACTTTGGTCCTTTTGGTGCCACGTATACGCCCCTGACGCCGAGTATTATCGACGGCAGTACGGGTTCGCTCATCGGTACCACGCTGGGTAACACGACCATCGGACCGGAGCGTCAAACGGAGATAGAGACCGGTTTTGACCTGGGTTTGTTTGACGGCAAAATCAACCTGGAATTTACCTATTACAGCAAGAATATCAACGACCTGATTCTGCTGGTCAATACGCCCAGCGCTTCCGGATTTACTAATGCCTGGCAAAATGCTGCCGATCTGGAAAACAAAGGTTTCGAAATCGCGGTGGATGCTACTCCGCTGCGTGGGAAATCGCTCACGTGGAATACACGCCTGAGTTTCTGGCGCAATACAGCGCTTATCAGCCGTCTGGATGTGCCGGCTTACAACCTGGGCGCATTCGGCGCTACCCTGGGAACTTACCGCATCGAGGAAGGCAAATCGCCGACCCAATTGGTGGGTATCGACCCCAATCCGGAGGCAAACGGTCTGCGCGTATTCGGCAATGCGGAACCTGACTTCCAGATGGCTTTCAACAATTCCCTGCGTTACAAGGATGTTCAGTTGAATTTCCTGTTCCACTGGAAAAAAGGAGGTGAAAATATCAATCTGAGTACGCTCCTGTCCGATATTTTCGGCACCAGCGCCGACTACGACGATAAAGGTGTAGACCCAACCAATGCCCAGCCAAATGGCGCTTATCGCCTGTCGCAATTGGGCGTGTCCGCGCAATCATGGATCGAAGATGCCGGATACCTCCGTTTGCGCGAAGTGGGACTTACCTACTACCTGCCTTCCAGTTGGTTTAAGGACAAGGCAAAGTTCCGTGCAGGGCTTTCTGCACGCAACCTGCTGAACTTCTTCAAATACAACAGTTATGACCCGGAGGTATCCAATTTTGGTACCAGTGCTATCTCTTCCAACGTAGAGGTGACGCCATTCCCGTCTGCCAAGAGTTTCTTTTTCACCATTGGCGCTTCTTTCTAAGCATCATTGAAGAACATGAAACCCAGCTCATTCATTTTCAAAAAATAACAACATGATACGGCGAAATATTTCAAAAATCATACTGCCATTGCTGTTGGCAATCGGCTTTGCGTCTTGTGAAATCGAGACCATAGAAGACCCCAACAACCCCAGTGTAGGGTCCATTCTTCAAAATGCTTCTTTAAGCGAAATTCAAAATCTGGTAACCGGTATCGAGGGCGGCATGCGCCTGAATCTGGGTACCTATTACGATGGTGTGGGCGCAATCGGACGCGAAATCTACCGTTTTTCCACCTCTGACCCGCGTTTTACCTCCGACCTGCTTGGTAAAGGTTCTGCCACATTGGATAACAATACCTTCTACACAACCAATCCTTATTCTGCGCGTTATCGCACGGTTAAAAACACGAACATATTGATAGAAGCGGTGGATAATTCTTCGTCCATTACAACAGATGCGTTGCGGAATGCCGCTAAAGGTTATGCCAATACCATCAAAGCATACCAATTGCTGATGGTCTGGGTACAACAATATGACAACGGTATTCGGATCGACGTAGCTGACCCGGATAATCTCGGGCCATTTGTCGGAGTGGGCGACGCTAAAGCCTCTTTACGCGCTATCGCAACCCTGCTGGATGAAGGCTACGCTCAGCTGAATGCAGGCGGCGCTGCTTTCCCCTTCCGGCTGGGAAGCGGCTTCGCGGGGTATAATACGCCTGAAACATTTGCTGAAATAAACAGGGCCATCATAGCCCGTGTACACCTGTACGACGGCAATTGGGATTCGGCGCTAACGGCGCTTGGAAATTCCTTTTATGATTTGAACGGCAATTTAAACAAGGGGGTTTTTCACACTTTTTCCACCGCAGGGGGCGATGCGCTCAATCCACAATGGTATCCATTGGGCGCTACCGGCGAATCGCGCGTGGCACATCCTTCCTTTATAACGGATGCAGAAGCAGGCGATTTGCGTTTAAGTAAAGCAACCCTGCGCGATGAAGTGGAATTTCAGGATGGGTTGTCGAGCAACTACGACCTGTCAGTATATGCTACCAATGCTTCTTCAATTCCCTTGATTCGCAATGAAGAACTGGTGCTGATTTATGCGGAAGCACAAATTCAGAAAAACAACTCCGCGGAGGCCATTATTGCGCTCAACCGGGTCAGGAATGAAGCCAATCTGCCCGACTATGCAGGTGGTACCTCATCCGCTGATTTGATCAATGAATTGCTCCGGCAGCGTCGGTATTCATTGTTTGGAGAGGGGCATCGCTGGGTGGATCTGCGTCGGTATGACCGGCTCAATACATTGCCCATCGATCGCGCCGGCGATGATGTGTGGGTGAAGTTCCCACGGCCGGCTAATGAGGAATAGTTGGGTGGTTTAAAAAGGTTTGATAGTTTGAGGGGTTTGATGGTTTGAGGTGGTAACTCATGGCTTTAAGTTACCACTTCAAACCATCAAACCTTTCTTTTGTCTTTTAAAATATTCCCGGAAAGAAATCATCCTTTGCTGATCCTCGTCCCAGAGCTTGTTAAAGATACAGCGCAGGCTTTGCCAGAACGTGATTTTATTGGCAACCTGGTCGAGTACGGGATTTTCGTGGTGGCAGCGCGCCAGTTGATAATTCGGCACCAGCGGATTCAAGTGGTGGATGTGGTGATACCCGATGTTGCCGGTGAGCCAGTGCATCAGGCGCGGCAGTTTGTAATAGGTGCTGCCCTGCACTGCTGCCAGGATATAGTCCCATTTATCTTTCCACTGTTTATACGTTGTTTCGTGCTGGTGCTGTACATAAAAAAACCAGATCGCAATGGTTCCAAAAGCCACCAGAATGGGGAAATGTACCAGTAGAAACGCTTGCCAGCCGAGGAAAAAAATGAGGATCGAATGGATCGCCAACAGCAGCAGGTTGTTCCACAAAAGGGATCGGTTGACGATCTCCCAGCCTTTCAACTTGATGATTGGAAAACGGTTGTTGTAAAAAATATAGAACAGTGGCCCAAGGACGAAAAGCACCGGCGCACTTCGAAAAATCATGTATTTCATTTTTCCGAAACGACTTAATGCGCTAAACTCCGCAACAGTAAGCGTATTAATGTCGCCCAGGTCGCGGTTTTCGCCCAAAATACCATTGTGTCCGTGGTGGTAATTGTGGTTTTTAGCCCAGTATCGGAAGGGGAGAAAAGTCAGAAAACTACTCACGGCTCCGATGATATTGTTCGCTTTTCGGGATGCCGTGAAAGACTGGTGACCGCAATCGTGCTGGATTATGAAAATCCGAACCAGAAAAAAGGCATTCACCGTTGCTAAAGAAATGACCAACGCAAACGATACATCGATCAGAAAATACATCGCTACCCAGATGGCAACGAAGGGCAAAAATGAGTTAAGTATTTGAATAACAGCCTTTTTGGTATCGGGGAGTTGATAGGCGTTTACAATAGCAGGCAGGCGCTGAAGCAGTGCCTTGTCATACTTGTGCTGAAATTGTCCCATTGAGATAAAAAATTTAAGTCCCGGGTGGCATAGGCGCACCCTAATCGCCGTCAAAAGTCCGGCATTTTGTCGAGACTCTTTCCTCTTGTTGTGTTATTTTTACTGCAACTAAAGAAGGCGGCTGCACGTAGTTTGTTTGCGCGAAATTGGCAAACCTACCCACAAGTCAGTATAAACAGATTTTTTGGTTGGGGGTTCATAACAGCGTAGTGACGGATTGTCGTTATCGAATCGGCAGGGGATAAAAAAAAGTGCTGCATACTTCATAGGTATGCCGCACTTTTTCATAAAACCGACCCGACTTCAACCTATCGGGCTAAAAACACACACCTTTGTCCATTGACCTGTACAAACAAACTACCACCTGATAAGCCGGACAAATCAAGCGGAAAATTCGTAGCGCCCTCTGCTTCGAAGTTCCATTCGCGCAGTAAGCGCCCTTGCATATCGAAGAGACGCACATACATTGCTTCATCTATTTCCGGGAATGCAAGGTAGGCTACATCACCGATTACAGGGTTGGGAAAGACTGAAAAATCCAACTGCGCCTTATTCAGGTTGATTTGCAAAATTTTTGAAACCTCGGATGTGCCGTCAAAGTCGACTTGACGGAGACGGTAGTAATTCAGGCCTGAAAGCGGCTTAAGGTCTGTAAACTGGTACTTCTGTGGCTCTTGAGTGCTGCCGCTGCCGGCAATCGTACCAATGTTTTCCCAAGTTCTGGAGTCAGTGCTGCGCTGAATGTCGAAATGAGCGTTATTGTGTTCGGTGGCAGTAGCCCAGGACAACTGCACGGTCTTATCTTTTGGAACGGCTGAGAATGCAATGAGTTCGACCGGTAGCGCTACATAAGAATAGTTGCTGCCGCCATTATCAAGGTATTGCAGTGTGGCCATGCTTCTATCGATTTCACTGTTGGCATTCAACTGCGCCAGGCTACGGGTAGAAGAAAAAACATAATAACGTACCGTTTGGCCAACGGAAAACGCGGGAATGGTAGCGGTGCCGCTTGATCCGGTCATTGAAACCTGTACTAAACTGCTGGAACCTGCGCCTGAAAAATCCGAGCCTGTTGTGTACCGGACAAAGATTTTTTCTTCGGTTGAGAGGCTGGCGCTGGTGGTTACACTGATCGTTGCAGTACCCCCGACATTTGGGGTTCCACTGACCGAATTGATGGTAACAGGCGCGGCCGAAGTGCGGCCAACGTAGAATTTGGAATTTGTCTGGGTGTACCCTACATCATTGAAAACAAAGGTATAATAGCCGGTTGAGCTCATATTCAAGCCCATATCATTCCCGGAATTGTAGGCGGAAAAGTTATTGATGCCATCTAAGGTGCCTTGTGCAACACCACTAAATCCCCATTTATTTTGAAAACGATTGCCGGAAGGACCTGAAATAAAAAGAAATCCAACGTTGGGGCCGCCTGGCATATTGATGGGTGTTATATCTCCGCCGCTGCTTTGCACATTGAAGGTAGTTGCCCATTGACCCCGACCATCTGTAGGAGTACCAGTATTGACGGATACTCTTCTGTAAGCAGTAGTGCGGTAATCAGCGTTATATGGAGTAGTTGTGTAGCTATTAAACTGCCCAACTACCTGTACCGGTTCGCCGGAAAAGACATTCTGGCTGGAAACAGTAGGTGTTATTCCTACAATGGCGAGCAATGTGATCGCAAAAATTTGTAGTGTGGCGTTTTTTTTCATGAGCAGGATTTATGAGTAGAAAAACAAATAAAATAAATAATATTGGAAAAATGTCAGTGCAAAAGTATGGAAAAATACACTTTGAAATACAAGAGTTTGGTTTTGGGGATGGAATAGGCTTTTTTGCGGATTTAGAATAGGCACTCCTGGAAATTTTTTGCCTGTTTTGTATATGATACTCCAAACGGCTACTTCACCTCGCTACCACAACCCGCGTATTCCATTGTGTCGCTGCTCCTTCCATCTGAAGTTGTATAAAATACGTACCCGACGTCAAAGCGTTCAAATCCAATTGTAGTGTATTGCTGCCATTAGCAAACTGAATGTTTTGTTCTGCCACTTTTTTCCCGGAAGGGTCGCTGACCTCCAATTTGCCCGATCCTTCCACCGGCGCAACAAAGGATATGCTGCAATAGCCTTTTGTCGGGTTGGGCGTGATGACGGGTTTGCTCCATGCCTGCTCCAACTTCGCGCTGCGCACCGCAGAAAACGTAAAAACGCCGTCCGTATCGAGCATTTTGAGGCGGTAGTAATACAAGGTTCCCGTTAGCACGCTGCGATCGTCGTAACTGTAGTCATTGGTTGCAATCCCGCCTTTGCCGACGATCCAGGCAATTTTTTCAAAAGTGCTGCCGTCAGTGGAACGCTGAAGCTCATAACCCGCAAAATTTTGCTCGTGGGCCGATTGCCAGGTGCTTAGAATAGACGTTCGTTGGGCCAGGGCATTGAATTGAAGCAATTCGAGGGGAAGGGCAGCGTCCTGCGGAACCTCAAAAGTTACAGCAGCCTTATACTGTAGAAAGTTTGTGGCATAGTAATAAAGATCAGTAAAAACGCCTGGCGTGGCCGTCTTCCATTGCAGGCCTGCTGTGCCACTCGGATTAGAAATGCCACTGATTTTAAACCTGCCCAATCGGTGCGCGCCGCTGGTGGTATTAATATTGGCGATGTTGTCATCCAATTCTGTATTGTCACTTGCTAAAACAGTATTCAGATTAATACGGAGTTCATTTCCCGAGATACTTACGGTCGTGCTGGCGTTGTAAAGTGCCTGACAGAGTGCAGCGTTACCCGTATTGTTTGGAACAAAATTGCAAAATCCGGCCACCTTAGACAATACCGGGCTGCTAAAATTTGCATTGTTAAAGGTCAGCACAAAGTCGCCGTTGGCGAGGTACAGATTGCCGGGGACATTGGTGGTGGCCCGCAGGTAAACTTCAAAGAAAAAGTCGCTGCCGACAGACCCCTGATTTAAAATAGAAACTGTTGCACCCTGGTAAGGCAGGGGTGGAGCAGGTACCTGGGCAACAAGCGCTTGTACAGAAAGTAGCAGGCAAAGCGACAGCCCGAATAGGCGCTGTTGCAGGTTCAGTATCAGACGATTCATGGTATAAATTTATTGTAGGTTAGTGCATAGCCCTCAGGGGCCACAGAAACACGTATGAAGATTTTGGATGCTATTAGGGAAGCATGGAACTCAGGTTTCTGTTGTTCCACACCACACTTCGATCTGCAGCGCTGACCAATCCGTCGAGACCCACATCAGCCGTTCTGTAGCCGGTTGTGTTGCGGTCATTCCAGGTAAGGCTCCGGTCTGCGGCAGCTACCACCCCGTTTTGGTCAATATCTCCGGCAATCATGCCATACACGCCGGGCGATAAAGTCGCTTGAGCGGTATTCAGATACAGCGGAACGGAGCCATCGGTAAAATTGACCGTTCTGACCGAAGTATTCATGGTCAGGGCAGACTGCGACATCACACTCAGGTGGTTGCGGTGCCGAACAACTACGAAATAATCGTCGTTTGCCACGCCATTGAAGAACAAGGGCGAACTGCCATCCATGCCGACCACGTCTCCATCTGCCTGTACGAGGGCATTGCGGGTCTGGACAACATTGGACGGCGTATTTTTGTCGCGCAGTTCCACAAGCATCCAGTCGACAATCGCATTTGCGCCGGTAACGGTCAGCGCGGCGGGCCGCAACATTTCTGAACCGCCGTAGGGCGTAGTGGAAGGCAGGTGCCCGCCGCTGCGGAGCGCATCCGTCATCAGACCGGCGTTGTAGGGGCCTTGCAGGAATACTTTCGGGCGCAACGTGAGCCCTGCCCGATTGGTAAATGAACCGGTAAAACAGTTGGGAACCGAGGGCATGAACGCTACCGCATGCGGAATGACCACAGTGCTGCTGCAAGTCGGAATCAAACCTTCTTCCCAGTTCCGGCAATCGCTCCAGTCATCGGAACCGCCGTTGCTGGTCCAAATGGATACCGCCGTCTGGCTGGGATAATCTGCCGTATTCACCACCTCCGGCGCATCATATGTCACTTTGACGTAACATTTTTGCCCGGCTGTCGCTGCGCTGGTATTGCGCACTTTCATGGTGATCCAGCGCGTTGCAGTATTGGTAAAGGAGCCGGAAACAGAAATGCCGCTGCCATTGTCCGTGTGCAGCAGGTCGCCGTTCAGGTCATAAAACTCCAGTGTCAGGCTATTGGCGGGCGTACCCAGAAACAGGGTGTAGGAAACGCCGGAACTGCCTTTGGCGAATATTTTTCCCACCACGCGGGCATTCGGCGAATTGTCGGGTGTGCGGCCGCCCTGACCGAGCGACTCGCAGTGGCTGTCGCCGAGGTCGTTTTCCATTTCCCATTCCTGGGTCGTTGGAAGAGCGGAATTGGAGTAGGCATTCAGATCGATGCCCACGGGTGCCCAGATAGAATAACCGTGGTAATGCTGCCCGTGATCCGCATACGAAGTGGAATAGTCATCGCCATAACCCGGCGCGGCATCATCAGGCCAGGCCACAGCGCGGGTCCTGATTTGTACCCGGTTGCCAGCAGTAGCGCAGCCGTCGGCATTGGTGGCGAATACAGTAACCGTGCCGCCATAACCGCCTGAATAATCTTTCAAAATGGTGCCGGCCGGGAAATCCGTGTTGACGTACACTTCCTGATCCACATCCCAGACATCCGTTGCTGCGATGATGGCCTTTCCGCTTCGTTCGATCACGATAATATCGTTGTCATTATCTACGGCATTGCGGCAGTTTCCGGTCACGACATTGTACATCGTGCCTTCCGTTGCGCTGCTCCGTACTTTATAGTCGCCGCCTTTAAAATCCAAAGCGCCGTGCGCCAGCATGATATTGGCAATATCGGAATTGTCGGGCAGGTCAACGGTGTTTTCCGGCTGGTGCGAGAACCGTTTTCCTGTATTGGCAATATTGAACAGGTCTTCAAAAAACACCTGTGGATTGCCATCCATGGCGCACATGGCAGCATAAGCGGCGCCCAGGCGGGGTTCTGTAATTTCCACGTGTGCAGACAATTCATCTCCGGTATTCCAGCCGGTAATATTTCCATTGACGGCTTTTTGAGGCCGGTAGGTATCGTGGTTATTGATAAAAGGTACGGTGCGGTGGATGCGTGTCATGCCGATGTCTATGTACCGGGTGTTTTGTTGTGCTCCGGGCAGGTTACCCAGATCGAATCCGCCGTTTCCATAAATCATACCGCGCAAACCGCCGCTGCCGTCGAAGGCGCGCAAACCAAAATCAAAGGTGCCGGAGCGGTTGTTGACCGCCGCCGTCCAGGCATCTAAGGCCGTTTTATCGCCCACCCATTCGCCTACGGCAAACATTTCATCGCCGCCGTCGGCCCAGTCAGCCTCTTGTTGCAGGTTGTACAAAAAATCTTCGGAGGACTGGTTGGTGAAGTGTTTCACTGCGTCGATACGCACCCCGTCGAAACCCATTTGTTTTTTATACCAGATCAGCCATTCGCGGGTGTGTTTTCGCATGTAGCCGTTGTTGGCGCCGATGCCGCCGTTGTTGTAGGGCGAATACGTATTCTGCGCAGGGTTGTAGGTGGCGTTGCCGCTCAGGCCCCATGCCCCGTCGAAGTAACACACATCGGGACCAAAGCCCTGCCAGCAAATAGGATCGGCATTGGGATCGCACAAGCCCGAACTACAGCCGTGATCCGGATTGGGGTGAAAATTCTGGTGGTTTTTTGGAAAACGGCCCTTTCTGGCAAGATAATCGGTTGCCGATTGATCGGAAGCCGGCGTTTCGTAGCAGGTATAACGGAAATTTTTCCAGAGATCGGTGCAAGACGCTCCCGGCGCAGCCATATCCTGCCCGCCGCCGCCGGTGTCGCTGCCGGCGCCGATCACGTGGTTCGGCACAATATCCTGAATGACTTCAATGCCATTGGCGTGTAGTACAGCCACCATGCGCAGCAGATCGTCTTTGGTACCGACCCGGGTAGTGGCGTCGTTTTTCTGAAATTTGTCGCCCAAGTCATAATGGTCATAAGGCGCGTAGCCTACGCCCTTTTCTCCAAAATCCTGATTTTTGACCGTAGGTGGTATCCAGACGGCATCTACACCCATTCCTTTCATACGGGGAGCGAGTTCGGTGAGGTAATTGGCCCAGCCGTTGGGGAAGTGATCGTTTTTGTAATCCCACCAAAAACCTTGTAAAACGACTTTTTTAACCCTTGTAGTTTGAGCTATTATTTGAAAAGAGGGAAGCAGAAATAGTAAAAATAAAATGAATAAACGATTCATAGACAACTGTTTACGATGCGGGTAAGAAATATCGGATGATCTGGATTCGCCACAAAAATACATTATTTGAGCATTTTACCACACTACTGGACATTTTTCAATTTGCTGGTCAAGGTACCGCCGAACCCTGTTCGGCGATGGATGCCGAACAAGGTTCGGCGGTACATTTCGGCACTAATCTGAAAAATGTCCAGTAGTGTGGCATTTTACATATCCAACGTGGTAAAACGACAGCAAATAGCAAAGCGCTGCATGGGTTCGTGTCAAAAGGCCGGGCATTTGCGATGGTGCAAATTTCTATTTCGTTTTCGCTACCACAGACCTTTGGAACGTTTCCAAAATGAGGGTACAGAAAACCGAGACATTACCCGGAGACATTTGTACCCTTATTTAAAACCTGTTCCTTACGTGAGTTGTCATGTCGCAACGCAGTGAAGACATCAACACCAGCAAA
>Ga0163153_10005442_pt1 | contig 15038 bp, 11 predicted proteins | sample OliLakLV19MP6IB1_FD_148629 | JGI IMG/M metagenome (GOLD analysis project Ga0163153, IMG submission 148629) | Freshwater microbial mat bacterial communities from Lake Vanda, McMurdo Dry Valleys, Antarctica - Oligotrophic Lake LV.19.MP6.IB-1 | ecosystem: Environmental > Aquatic > Freshwater >... | reverse complement strand
GCTTTGACCCGCCCGCCGACAAGTGGCCAACCCGCCCCACGATGGATCAAGCCAAAGAGGCGCTGTTCAACATCCTAAACAATGTGCTGGATTTTGAAAATTCGCGGGTGCTTGATCTTTTTGGCGGTACTGGAAGCCACTCCTACGAGTTTGTTTCGAGGGGTTGCGAAGATGTGACGTATGTGGACAAATTTCCAGAGGCAGTACGCTTTGTACGTCAAACAGTACAAAAACTTGGCATCGAAGCTCAAATAAAAATCTTCCAGATGGACGTGTTCCGTTTTATCGAAAATGCCAGCGGACAATGGGACTACATTTTCGCCGGGCCACCTTATACGCTGCCGACGATTGATACCTTGCCAGACCTCATTTTGGAAAAAAACCTGCTCCTGCCCGACGGGCTTTTTGTGATGGAGCACAATCCGCATCACGATTTCTCGAAGCACCCCAATCTTTCAGATGTGCGGAACTACGGAAAGACAATTTTCAGCTTTTTCAAGCCGACCGCTATTGCTGACACTTTAGGATGATTGCCCCCGTTTTTATTTCGTTGCTTTCGTGACCGGCTCGGTCGCGGATTTTTATAAAATAGTGAAAGGTGTCGAATTGCATGGTATTTGGCACATCTTCGCAGGCAAGTTTGAAGCCGTCGGGGTCAATAAATATGCAGCACACTGTCGGGAGATTTATTGTTATTTCCCCAGAAATACCGTTGCCCGCACCCTGCGGCTCTACATAAGGCAATTGTAGGGGAGGCTTGGCGAACGAATCGCGGGAATCGCGGATAAAGACACTGGCAGTAGGGTCGGTTTCGGGATAACCCAGATCGCCGTCGCCGTCGGTGAAAGAAAACGTAACCGACAAAAAGTCTTCATTGCCCGTACCTTGCTGCAATAAATTTTTTGATAAGCCAATGTATTCAATCACTGGCTCTAACGGATAATCGGGCGGCTGTACACAGTATTGAAACACGAAAAACAGCGCGACAAAGGCTAAGGGAAACACTTTTTTCATAGCAACTAATTTTGCCCCAAAAGTTGGGCTTTTTTTTGAAGATGCAAACTCCAAGCAGGGCTGATTTATTGCCAATGCTGGCAAACCTCGAAGAAGCCAACTTCGAGGCCACAGCCCAGGCCGTTTTTGCGTACCAATCTATCCATAATCCCATTTATTCCAGATGCTTATCATTGCTTGGGCACTCCACCGTCCACCGTCCTTTCCTCCCCATTTCCTTTTTTAAAACCCATCGGGTGCAAACTGGCAGCTGGGAAGCCGAAACGGAATTCAAGAGCAGCGGAACTTCTGGCCAGAAGCCATCACGTCATTTGGTGCGCCACCTCGATTTTTATCTGAAAAATACCCGCCGGGGATTTGCCGAATATTACGGCGATCCTTCCGAATGGGCCATTCTGGCATTGCTGCCGTCCTATTTAGAACGTGGTGGCTCTTCTTTGGTAGCAATGGCCAACTATTTTATCCAAAACTCCCGCCAAGCAGAAAGCGGTTTTTTCTTGAAAGACTTTGACAAGTTGAAAATCGCGCTGAATGCTTGTAGATCAAGAAATTGCAAAATACTGCTGCTCGGGGTGAGTTTTGCCCTGCTCGATTTTTCAGAACAATGCCCGATGGACTTGCATACTGTCACTGTGATGGAAACGGGCGGCATGAAAGGTCGCCGCAAAGAACTTACGCGCACGGAATTGCATGAAACTTTGCAAGCCGGGCTCGGCGTTGAGGAAATTCATGCGGAATACGGGATGACAGAGCTTTTCTCCCAGGCATATGCGCAAGGCGGTTCGCGTTTCCACCCAGCGCGAACCATGCGTGTTTTGGCCACAGAACTCAACGATCCGTTTTGCCCCGTGCCATCAGGGCGGACAGGCGTATTAAACATCATTGACCTGGCCAATCTTGATACTTGCAGTTTTATCCAAACAGAAGATATTGGGCGGGTTTTCCCCGACGGAAGTTTTGAGGTGCTTGGGCGGATGGATGTTGCAGAACTGCGTGGTTGCAATTTGATGGTGGAGTAGGGGAGTGCGTCAGTTTTTTATCCGTTTGATCACTTCTACGCGGTAGGTTTCACGCACGGTTTTGCTGTCCAGGGCCTGTTGAAACAAGGTTTTTGCTTCTTCATAGCGCCCCAAGTCCTGCAATGCAACCCCTTTGTAATAGTAAAACTCGTCGCTAAAAGTGGTGATCTGCTCGAATGCGTCAAGAGATTTTTGAGATTCTTTCAATTGAAGCCAGCAGATTCCAATAAAAAAATGATCGGTAGGAGACGATTCCCGAATTGCTGTTCCAAAATCATTTTTCCGGTAGGCAGCCAGTGCTTTGGCAGGACGGACGAACTTTTGGACCTCATGTTCGCCACGCACTGCGATATTGTCAAATGGATAGGGAATAAGGTCTGTGCGGGCAGCAATGATTGGGTTTGGATCTTTTAAAACGGGTGAAAACCAGCCTGCCTGCCAGCAAATCGCCGCACCCAATACTGCGATTACTGCCAACCAAATCCATTTTTTGTCTGCCAAAAGGATTTGGAGCCTCGTGGGTCTTGGCCCGGCCAGTTGCTTCCAGCGAGCCGCTCGCTCGGCGTTCAAATGCGTTTTCAAGAGTTGATGCTCCCGAATAGAAAGTTCCTCTGGCGGCAGTTGTTCAGGGTTGTATTTATGCGAAAAAGTATTCATGATCAGCAGTGGTTAAAGCGATTGAAAGAAGTGTTTTCGTAGTTTTTGGATGCAACGGTGCTTGTCTTGTTTAACCGCCTCCGGGCTTTTGCCCAGTATCTCGGCAATTTGGAAATGGGGCAATTCGTCGTAATAATAACGATGCAATATGCCACTGCATTTGTCGCAAAGGCTGTCCCAGGCCTTTTTGAATGCGGCCAATTCTTCCGCCTCAAAACCGGCATCCTCGTCGGCTGCAAGGTTTTCGGCAAATGAATCCACGGGCATTTCTCTATTTCGCTTCTGTTTTTTCTGAAAGTCGGTCACGATGATTCGATTCAGATAAGCCTCCAAATTACCCCAGGTGACTTTTCTGGCGATTAAAATGTTGCGAAAACTCATCAGGCCCTCCATAACAGCATCTTCTGCATCGGCTTGATCTGTGCCGTGCGAAGATTGAAGGCGGCGTACCATTTTCCAAAACTGCTTAACAAAGACTCTTTCGAACAGGGTTTCATCGCCTTGCCCGATTTGGCTAAGCAAGGCTTCAAATTGAGTCTCGGAAAGGCCAAAGTTTTTTTCTGTCGAAGGGACGGATTCAATCATAGAGCGAGTTAGCGTCGGATAAACCGGAATATTAAGGGTCATGGCGAAGGTAATTTTTTAAAAAAACAAGGAGGAAGGTTTAATAGACGAACAGAAACAAACAGTTGATTTTCAATGGTTTAGGAATATAACGCACTCTTTGCAGACCAATTCAATATTTAATAAAGCCCAAAGAGCCGCACAGGTAACAAGCAAACAGGGTTTATTTTTTTGACCTGTTACCTCCGATGAACAGGCGGCTTTTACCCTTGAAACCTGCGTTGCACGGCAGCCGGAAGCCGAACAGATGGAGGGATTCAACCAAAGCGCCCTCGCGGCTTTTTGAACAGCGGGGCGGAGGATGCCGAAACGCCGAGAAGTGAGTAGGCTCATGGCCAGTCTGTTTCCAAATTAAAATATTATGAAACTCAAATTTTTTTATTGCTGTCTTTTCGCAGCGATGCTTTTCCCCATTTCCTTGGCCGCGCAGACGCAGTCGCCAAAATGGGTCTTCGCAAATTATCTGGCCAATTTTACAGGCCCTGCACCAACACTGCCTTTGCTCCCAACGTGGTCTAGTTGCGGCTCTTATGCTGCGAACGTCGCACTCGACCATTCTGGCAACCTCTTGTTCTACATTGAATGGATGCTAATTTATGATGCTGCTGGAAATGAAATAGGATACCTGGATGGCGGCGAATATTCAGAGACCAAGGAGGTAGCCGTTTTTGAAGTCCCAGGCCACTGCCACCAGTACTATATTGTTTATGCCAAGCAGAACAACCTCTACTACACGAAGGTGGTGGATGGCCCCAACGGAATCGAAATCGTGAGTGGGCAAAGCAATGTGAATTGCACGGGGTCTGCTTCTTTTACAGGAAACATACAAATTGCGGTCTCACGGTTGAGGCCAGACAATGCTCGGATTTTATATGCGACGGGCGATGAAAACTTGTGCAAATATATCATCACGAGTCAAGGGATATCGTTCAGCCAGCTAATGCTTAGCTCTACGACTTCGCCCACCATGGGCATGAATTTTGCATCCAACGAACTGGACCTCAGCCATGCTGGCGACCAACTTGCCTGGGGCAATCATTCAGGTTTTTTTAGAGACTGCAATGCATATGTCATTGACTTGAACGCCAATGGAAACTATGTGGGCCACCAAACCTACACCATTCCTGAATCTGGCACAGTCGTAGGTGGCGTTGAGTTCGATGCTACCGGCAATAGTCTTTATGTCTCCTCTACCTGGTCAGGTGCTGGCCCTTCTCCTTTGCATAAGGGCATAAACGTCATCGACCTTACACAGGCACCCACTTCGTTCACCTATCTTGGTGGGTCATCCTATGGAGTGTCTCAGTTGGAGATGGCATTTGATGGCAAAATCTATGCGGCCTCCCCAAGTAGTTCGAAAATTGGTAGCATTGACCCTAATACCAATATTTTCACGCTAAATGCTATCAATATCTCCTGCAACCAAATGTTGCCTGACCAGATTGATGGCCAAGATTACCTGCTTGCAGTCGGGCCACCTGACTTTTGGGTTTCAGATGGTACGGACACCTGGAGCAGCTTGCCACAGCAACCTGTGGACAATGGTGCAGAACCACAGCCAGCCATTTATTGGGATGGCGCCATCTGGAACTGTGAAAATGACCCGAATTGTCCGCAAAACGAAAACCCTGAATTCAAAATGTTTGGTGACAACTATATGCGGGTGAAGGTGCGCAACAATGGCTGTGTAAACTCTGCGCCCACTACGGCAGATTTGCACATGTACTGGACGCGGGGACGTTCGGGGGAAATTTGGGACGCCCACTGGCTCGACCCCATTCTCCGCCCACTGAACACAATCAACGGGTTTGCCGCAGGGGGCGAAATCACCGCCGATCAAGTTACCGCGAACTCCATCCCAATTGACATCCCAGCCATTCCAGCAGGTGGCGAAGTTATTCTTACCCAAGCATGGAGACCTCCATATCCAGGCAATTTCACGGGCGACGGCTTTGACGTTGATTCAAATCAAAACCCGATGATCTGTTTTCTGGCAAGGATTGAATCGGGAATAGACCCGATCGTGAACGAACAGTTCGGGCCAATAGGCGAGAATGTCAAAAACAGCAACAACATCGCAACCCGAAATACCTACCTGGTCAATCTTGACCCACTCAACATTGCCCATTGGGGCGGAAGCCTTGGGCTGAATCTTCAGTACGATGCGCCTGCCGTGGTCCGTTTGGATTTTACCGCTTCTCCTTTGAACGAGCCTTTTGCAGAATTCGGAACGGTCAACCTTCAGTTTAGCACCAGCTTGTGGAATCTTTGGATGGACGCAGGGGCACAAGCCGAAAATGTAGAAATCGTTGATTTTGACCAAAGGATCGTACAGGTGACAGACCCCCAACACGCGTCCGTCCGAGGCCTGGGTTTACAACCGGATCGAGATTACAGCATACTGCCAGGTTTTCGCCTCAACAATGGCGCAGAAGGGGAGCACTCGTTTCAATTCCGCATCAATATGGTCGACGAGGAGACGGGCGAGTATGGAAGTACCAACACCTATGAAGTCCGGATTGGCACAGAATGCAACATCAACCTGCTCAACGAATTTGTGGTCACGCCCGGTAATTGCACTACAATTGGTCAGGAAATGGGCTGCACGGACTGCAAATACACTTGGTCTCCAGCCAACGGATTGGCCAATCCTTCCAGCCCAGTCACCACGGCCTGCCCGGATCAGACTACCACCTATCGATTGACGGTAACCAATGAGGCAACAGGCTGCCAGGCTACGGACAACGTGACGGTACATGTGGAGGACAGGTTTCAAAACCGCAGTTCCGAAAAATTCATCGCAGAAACGAGGGGGAGCGTGCACTCAGGAGTCCAAGTATTCCCGAACCCGGCCAACGATCTGTTCCAAATCACATTCAAGGCCAGGGAGGCGAAATATTTGCCACTTGTTTTGATCAACAGCTTGGGCCAAATATTCGTCCGTCAAAATGTGCAGGTAGTCAAAGGGCAAAACACCTTTAGCCTCTCGGCAAAACAACTTCCGCAAGGCTTGTACCATCTGCGGATTGGAAATGGCGATTGGCAGGGAAAATCCATTGTAATTGAACATTAAAATACTGGCTTGAAACTTCAACTATGCGCCGGGTACAAACCCGGTGCATAGTTGCTCCCAAAAAAAACACCGCGTATAAGTGTTACCATTCCATACATTCGGGCTTCTGGGTAGATACAATTGATTCTCTCACCTTTAAACACGAACGTAATGAAGTGCAAATACCTTTTTGTTGCTACCCTGCTGGGGCTTGGCCTTAGTGCTTTCCCCTTGTATTCTCAAACAATCAATGTTGTCTCCACAAGCCCTACCGGTCCTGCCAGTCTCAGCACTATGGTTGCCGACTTCACGTTCACGGCAGAAAGCTGTACTTTTTCACCACCTTGTCCTTCAGCAACCTGTTGCGTGCCAATGTGTAACACGCTGTTTTTTATCTTGTATGGAGACGGCCATTATGATTCAGGCATAGGTAATTCGATTCCTCGGACGCATAAATATCCTACCGCTAGCACGACTTACGTGACAAAGGCATGGTTTGCCAAGAAGAAAGATGTGGATCCGCCGTCCTTCGTTTTCAAACCTGTAACAACGGGCATAGGCGGCACTTACACAAATCCACCAACCATGATGAATGACAAGAATGTCAAAATTGGCACTTCTTGGGCCCCTGTTGCAGGAGACCCACATTTTGTAGTTCTGACCATCGCGAATACTTGCAACAGCTGGCCAGATGGCACCCTTGAGTATTTTTACCACGACAGTAAGTTAGAAGTAAATGCAGCAGACTTTGCAAACTTTAATAATTCAGGATCGCTGTCTTTTTCGTCGCTACCTCTTGTGCCTCCCAGCACCACGTACAATCGAAAATGTGTTTTGAACTACACAGGGCTTGCGCCAGGTACCCAGCAGCATTTTTTCATTCCAGTTACCGTAGAACTGATTGGGCCTGAAGTACTTATCGACTACAAAGCGGTGATAAAGCCGGCTAAACTACCCTGCAATTCTCCCTCATCGAACATCATTGAAATAAGTAAAACTACGGAACTGTCTGCTCACGACCCGAACCGCAAGACAGTCAATATTGAAAATATTTGCTCTAATTCCGCTGCAACATCGCTTGAATACCGAATCAAGTTTCAAAACGACGGGGAATACTTTGCTGGCACCGTCGTGGTAACCGATCAGTTGGACCCGAACCTCGTGGATCCCTTGTCCGTAGAAGTGACCAGTTCCAGCCACGGCTCTTGTATCCCCTGCATTTACGCCCCCGATCCTGCGAACAGCAATATTGCCACATTCACTTTTGCGGGTATTCAATTGCCGGGCAGCAATCAAATTGTTCCAGATAAATATGATTTCGACGAAACAATAGCAGAATTTACCTTCACGGTTAACACGCTCCCAAATCTGCCAGCAGGGGTCATTCCCAATATAGCCGAGGTGATTTTTTATCCAGATAAGTCAACCTTGCAAACGAACATTGCGAACGTTTATATTGGAGAAAATTCAGACAACAACCCAGACTGTGAGGAAATAGAACGGAGTCAAGATAATTTGAAATCTGCTGTGCCTGCGCAAATAATCGCTGTTCCCAATCCATTTTCCAGCAACCTAAAACTCATAGCACAAGTGTTACCAAACGAATTTGCTGTGGTCGAAATCTTGGCCTTATCGGGGAATTTCATGGCCCAGCAAACATTTTTTGATTCGTCGGAATGGGACTTACAAACTGAAAATTGGCCTGCTGGCATCTATTTCGTCCGTATTCAAACCGCACACAACGTCACGATCCAGCGTGTTGTAAAACAATGAGGCTTTCAAAATACCGTGTTCATTTGAATCTCGCCTTCATTTCCCTCCTCGCCTTAATCATGGGTTGTTGGGACGGAAAGCCTGCCGCACCAAAAACATCCAATCTGTCGGACCTTGAAAAAAGCGATTTGATGCGCCTGTTTATAGTGGCCGATTCGCTGACCGCACGGGCGGAAAATATAACAGCGTCCGACAGTTTGCTGCGACTTGCTGAACCATTGGTGGAAAAATCAGGTCGCTCTAAGATTGCTTACCAGGCGCACAGACAGCAGATTTTGAACCTTTTTTATAACGAGAAAAAGAAGGAGGCCCAAGCCCTAACGGATTCAGTGGTGCATCAATTTGCGCAACCAGAAGACACTATTTCTGCACTTTACAACGGACTTGAAGGTTGGCTTTGTTGGCAAATGGGCAATTATAGGGCAGGAATCGCGCCCCTCGAACGGGCTGCTACTTTGTTCGAGGAGTACGGCCTTGAACAAAAACTCAATGTCATCTATAACACGCTCGGCATCAGTTATGGCCAATTGGGCGACCATGAAAAGGCGATTCAGCATTACGAAGCGGCGCTGCAAATCAATGAGAAACATGCTGATTCCATCAAACTTTCCAGGAACCACAAAAACCTTGCGTTTGCATACCTCAACCTCGGAGACTTAGAAAAAGCGGAAAAACACAATCGCCTCGGCAAGATTTTTCAATTAAAAAACAATGGCAGTTTTGAGTTGCAGGCGGCAGAAATAAGCTTCTATCAGGGTCACGCATTGCTTGCCTTGAATATCGTAAGGCAATTAAAAAACGATCGCCCAGAACTGTTCGATGCTGATAAAAGTGACAACGCAACCCATAATCTGCTCTCTCTCGGCGAGATACTGCTTGCTGCCGGACAGTCAAATGAAGCAATTCCATACCTAAAAGCCAGTCTTGCCTTGCAGCCCGAAGACGCTTCCTTGGCCAATTGGATGCGTACCAAAAACTGCTGCCTACTCGGCAATGCCTATTTGAAAAAGGGCAGCCCTGACCTTGCGCTGCCTTATTTTCAGTTGGCCTTGACCTCATCCGTCCCATCCTTTCGGCCTGCCAGCATTTTGGAAAACCCGCTTGCCGATTCATTGCCACCAGAGGTTTGGGCGATGGAAGCCCTATTTGGGAAGACGACGGCCTTAAACTTGATTTCATCAAAGAATCTTCGAGAGATTTCCAAAGAACAGGCCGTGGCCAATCTTCGTTCGGCACTCGAATCAGCAGAATGCGCCATTCATTTGATTCAAATCCTCAAAAATAACTTTGTTGAAGACAACTCCCGACTATGGTTGGGGGAGTACACGTTCCAAAATTTTTATGAAAAACCCCTGTCCATTGCCCTTCGTTTGGCAGACTTGACCGATGACCGAACAGTACAGGAAAAAGCATTCCTCTTTGCCAGTAAATCGAAGGCTGGAGTGCTCAAAACGGCACTTTCGGAAAAAAAGAGATTGCTCGATGCAGGCATTTCCACCGATTCGATTCGGGATTTGCGCGACCTTCGGCTAAACGCAGCCGCTATTCAAAACCAACTGAATACCACGCCTTCCGATTCACTGCGAGCTGCACTTTTTCAAGTCAAGCGCCGCCTCGACCAATTTCAGCAGAGCTTCCATTTGCCGCCCGTCAACCGGGCAAGTGCACATGACTTTTCGGTATCGCAATTGCAAGATTGGTTGCCAGATTCCGCGCTGTTGGTAGAGTATTTTCTTGGTGAGCGCACTTTGTATGTATTCTCCATTTCCAAAACCAAGTTTGAAGTAGAAGAGAAGTTCTTGCCAGCAGATTTCAACGCTGTGGTGGATGGCTTCCACCGCTCGGTCAGCGATTGGAGCTGGGTAGCAGATTCGGCAATCGTAGCCGAAAAGATGTATTTGCGTTCCGCCACACGATTGTATGATTTTTTGCTCAAAAATGCACTTGCAGCACATCCAAAAACAACTCGCCTGTTTTTCGTCCCTGATAAAAAACTTGCCCGATTGCCCTTTGCTGCACTGCTCACCCGCCCGTTTTCAGGTGGTTGGAAAGAGATTAGTTTGCCTGTTTTGATAAAAGACATGGCGGTCAGTTATCGGTTTTCGTCAGCGATTCCAGATCGGGAGGCGAGCAGGGGTAAATCTCAGCCGCGCTACGGTTTTGGTGGATTTGGCACAGACTATCGCGATGGTACGGCGCTCTCTGCCCTCCAAAAATCAGAAGACCCTGTTTCCAAAAGTATGTTGCGCGCACTTCGAGGCGGCCCCGATACCCTCGATTTTGCCGACGATGAAGTGGATTCAATCGCTCGGTTGACGGGCGGGCAAAAATGGCTGAATGGACAGGCCACAAAGTCCAACTTCCTTCAAAATGTCGAGGATTGTCGCATCCTGCACATCTCCTTGCACACGGTAGAGACAGACCCGCACGACCCCACTGGCCTTGCTATCCTGTTTTCAAAAATGAGCGAAACGGATGCCAACATCTTGACTTCCAGCGAATTATATTCTCTTGATTTGAATACGGAACTTGCAGTAGTGAGCAGTTGCCAGAGTGGTTTTGGGCAGTTCAAACAGGGTGAAGGAACCCTCAGCCTGGGTCGGGCAATGGCGCTCGCCGGTTGCCAATCTACCGTGGTGAACCTCTGGAAAGCGGACGACCGTGCCAGCCAGGATCTGATGATCTCTTTTTACAAAAACCTGAAAGCGGGTCAAACGAAAGACCGTGCGCTTCAAAATGCGCTCTTGTTTTATCTTAAAAATACGATTTCTGAACGGGCCAGCCCACAGTTTTGGGCAAATTTTGCTGCCATTGGCGAAATGGACGACCTGGTTTTTGAAGAAGAAAAAACAACCGATTGGCTAAGATTGCTGGGGGGCGCATTAATTTTGGCCTTCCTGTTTTTGACTATTCGTTTTTTGATCAACAAATTAAGAAAGGATAAACGGGCAAATCTATCCGCTCGCTAAATCCTTGAAAATGAAAATCGGCCTGCTCTCCGACACGCACTCCTTCCTGGACGAAAGGGTTTTTGAGCATTTCGCTGAGTGCGACGAGGTGTGGCATGCAGGCGATTTCGGAAATCTGGAAGTGATTAAAAGATTACAGGCGTTCAAACCACTTCGTGGGGTTTTTGGGAATATTGACGGCGCCGAAATACGCGCAGAGATGCCCCTCGATTTGCGTTTTGAATGCGAAGGGCTACCCATTTTTATGACCCACATAGGCGGATACCCGGGTCGCTATGAACCGCGTGTAGGGAAAATACTGCGAGAGGCGCCACCGGTCGGCGGTCTGTTCATCAGCGGACATTCCCATATTTTGAAAGTGATTCCTGACAAGGCACTGGGCTTTCTGCACATCAATCCAGGTGCCTGCGGCAACGAAGGCTGGCACAAGGTGAAGACATTGGTGCGGTTTACCATAGAAAAAGCCAGAATCTTCGATCTGCAGGTGATCGAACTGGGAAGCCGAGGCATTGTTCGGGGGAACGGGGAACAGTAGACGGTTTACGGTAGACGGTAAATGATAAACGATGCTTATACCGTAGAATAAAACCCCAAATCAGGTATCTTTGCCCCGTCCACCAATAGATCGTAAACCGTCCACCGTCCACCAGGTCTCATAGTTCAACGGATAGAATAGAAGTTTCCTAAACTTTAGATGTGGGTTCGATTCCCGCTGAGACCACCACCATTTAGTTTTGATTGTTGCTCATTAAGGCAATTTCATTGATTATCAACATGTAATGTACTGCAAAGTTATTAAAAAATCTTAAATAACACCAGACTAGCCTAAATATTTATCCCCCAATTTGTATCCCCGTTAGAAGTAACCCTGTACCTTTGTATCAGTTTCCATCTCACCTTACAAGAAACTGATCCTAAATGGCGGCTGTACATTTTTATCTCAAACGCTCCAAGGGAGCGGAATTCCACATCGTACTCAGTTTTATTTACCAAAAAAGAGGTAAGCCGTTTCGGTTTTACACCAATCTCTACTCCCCACCCGATTACTGGGATTCAAAAAAAGAACGTGTCAGCCCACCAACCAAAAAGCGTTTTGACCAAGCCGTAGAAATTAATAATACATTGGTCAAACTCCAAACTGGTACTATGAGGTTGAAGTTGCGGTTTGATGATGAACGCAAGGTGCTTACCGATGAAATCCTGAAAAATGAATTGGAGGCACTTCGATTTAATGACAGGCCCAAATCAGGGCAGACTACATTTCTGCAATATTTTGAGCAATTCGTGGAAGCCAAAACCAGTGTGCCCAATTATGTCAAAAATTCAGCCAAGGCTTACATTACAACTTTAAAGCATGTAAGGGAGTATGCCAAAGACACTGGCAGCAAATTTGATTTTCCAGACATCAACAGGGCTTTGCTGGAAGGATTCATTAAATACCTCCAAGGCAAAGACTTTCAACCTAACCACGTTCAGAAAATCGCCTCCACTTTAAAGACTGTGCTAAGAATAGCCGACCAAGAAGAAATATCTCCAAATTTCAAACTGAAAAGTGAATGGCTTTTCGCACAAAGGGAGGAAACGGATGCAACGTATTTGAAAAAAAAGGAACTTGAAAAACTTGAAAATATTGACTTGGCGACGAATCCACGATTAGAGCGAGTTCGAGATTTGTTTCTAATCGGGTGTTACACAGGCTTGCGATTTTCCGATTACAGCGTACTAAATCCAAACTGCTTTGCGAAGGATGAAGAGGGCAAAATTAAATTGTCCCTTCGGGCCAAAAAAACAGGCTCCCCAGTAACGTATCCGTTGTTTCCAAATGCCGAGAGAATATTGGTGAAATACGATTTTCATTCACCTGTCCGCATTTCAAATGCAAAAATGAATGAATATTTGAAGGAGTTGGGACAAATGGCCGAAATTGATGAACCTTTTACATATTCTAAGCGTGTAAAAGGTGAACGCAAAAGTTTAACATGCCCAAAATGGCAAAAAATATCAACCCATACGGCTCGTAGGACATTTGCTACCAATGCAATGGCCGGAGGTGTGCCTGTTGAATTGATTATGCACATGACGGGCCATAAAAACATGGTCGATTTCTTTAAATATATCCGGTTTACCCATGATGAAAAAAACTTGCGCATAAAAAACCATCCATATTTTATAGGTGGCGAAAATAGAGGCAAGCCAGAAGCGAGTAGGCATGAAAATGACAAAAATGTACCAAACAAATGGCTGCTTTGAGCGGGTTTATTATGCGAATTTTGCGCACTTGATGGGGAGAAGAAAAGAGTGCCTCCAAGGCTAGTGATGGATAAAACTCCTTGGGTCTTCATAGTATTCTCGAAGCTAAGTAAAAGACAGGTGGGGGTTATTATTCGGTTACGAGGGGATATTTGAATGAATTCAGTTGGAAAATTAACCTCAAAACGTTGAATTAGATTCGTTTGAACGCTAAATGAGCATTGTTGAAATTTGAATCTGCCATATTCTTCTTTTTACACTTTGTATTTTAGTGTAATGTTAAATTTTGCATAGGAATTATGCGGGAAGCATTAAATTTGTGAGAATATTATTCCAACCCACAATCAATACCCATAAATAATATGAGTCTCTCCTTGTACCTACAAAAACTTTCAGAACAGATAAAAGCCGAGACAGCAATAATCCGAAGTACCTTTAAAAACAATACAAATAAAGGTACTGGGTTTGAAATAGTAATTAAGAACTTGATTTCTATTTATTTGCCCCCAAAATATGTGATAACTCACGGAGAAACTATTGACACCTTCAATAATCAATCTGGCCAAACAGATTTTCTTATTGTAAATGGTTTTCACATGAGAGGCCATATTGATGGAAGACCTAATTTAGTCTTTTATGACCTATTGACGGGTTTAGGTGAGATGAAAGTAACCTTAACCACAGACGAATTGAGTAAAATTATTGATGCCTCTAATTTATTGAGAAGGTTTCAACGCCATCCTGACAATAACAATATGTTATCAAATGACTTTTATAGTGATGCACAAAAACAGCCACCTTTTTTTGTTATTGCTTTTAATTCGGTAGTTGCACCTGCAACCTTAGAATCACGCCTTAGAAATACACTAATATCTATGCTTATTGTCTTGTCTCAAAATAACACCGAAACAGGTTATATCGCGCTTGGGGATACCCACAACACTATTGAAGTGCAAAATGCCATGAATGTTTTTGGCACCCGAACTACAACTAATGTGTGGAAGTCAGAGAATCCAATTTTAGGGTTGATTTGGGGCTTAAATGAGTTTCAAGTGCCATTTTTAGACCTCACTAATATGACTCCCTATTATTTAAAATAGCAATAAATGAGAAATAAACCCTTAGCACCGAATATGCGGACAGTAAAGATATTTGAACATGAGTTTGCCATTTGATATTTCCAGCCGAGCAAGGGCTTGTGTCATTGCAAAAAATCAACTAGATGATTATTTTATCGTTCAGGTAAATGTAGATGTTCTGTCTGTAATAGATGCAGAACCTTCACCAGCAGATGGGAGTCCTCAATTTCATATACAAATCCTCACATCTGCGAATGTTTATCATTGCAGTTGTAGGCACTCAGTGACTACCTACCCATTTCAAACTCCTAAACTTTCAATATCTGTTAAATCATCAGTAGATGAGAAATATTATGAGCATCAATTTGAAGTAAAAATCCTGATGCTGGAATTAGTTAAAGATAGTAACAACCCATTTGATATTCCTATCCCAAGGATTCAGTTTCACATTGTTCCAGAACCAATAATACAGGTGGCTGAAAATGAATATACCGGACCAAGTTGACCCCTCCGTACCGGATGATATTGACCCCCTGCGTACCGGATCAAACTGCCCCCTTGTACCGGGCCAAACTGACCCCTCTGGAATTCGGCTCAACTT
>Ga0163153_10005439_pt1 | contig 15042 bp, 13 predicted proteins | sample OliLakLV19MP6IB1_FD_148629 | JGI IMG/M metagenome (GOLD analysis project Ga0163153, IMG submission 148629) | Freshwater microbial mat bacterial communities from Lake Vanda, McMurdo Dry Valleys, Antarctica - Oligotrophic Lake LV.19.MP6.IB-1 | ecosystem: Environmental > Aquatic > Freshwater >... | reverse complement strand
CCTCTGGGACGATGGCATCCTCGATCCAGCGCAGACCCGGCAAGTACTTGGATTAGCGCTCTCCGCTTGCTGCAACGCACCTATTGGTGAAAGTAAATTTGGCGTCCTGCGTATGTGATTTCTGAAATATTGAACTATTTGCCCTATTGACAAAGCGCATGATTTGAGTTATTATGTGTATAGATTTTGTTTTTATACACATTTTACTGTGCATCCTGTAATCAGAATAATCGAGTAGGACTTACGCAGAATTCCTGTTCTTACGTCGGCTGAGCTTGTCGAAGCCGGCTTCGACAAGCTCAGCCGACGTAAGTCCTATCGAGGTGGGATCATGCGGACCAATATCGTAATTAATGACGACTTAATGGCAGAAGCCATGCAACTAACCGGCATCAAGACGAAACGTGAGATCGTTGAGGAAGCCTTGCGCTTGTTGATCCGCACAACCCAACAGAAGGCGGTACTAGGGTTACGCGGTAAAATTCGCTGGGATGGAGACTTGCAAGAAATGCGTCAAGGGCGCTTTATGCACGAAAGCAAGGCCGAGTATGTAACCGACGAATTGGGTAATAATTCAACGGACGCCGCTCAGTAAAGAATTGCTGTTTTGCATCGAATTTTACGAATTTCTCGAATTAATAAAATTCGAGAAATTCGTAAAATTCGATGCAAAACTTTTGTTTGCTCACACCTTTGACTAGTTACCCACTACTGAAGGATGCTTGCGATGGCGATTATGGTTGACACTTCGGTCTGGATCGAATTTTTCCGCGACAATAATACACCCGAAGTCAAACGGCTGGAAAGCTATATCCAGGAGAACGAGCGGGTTTTCACCGGTGATCTCATTCTGGCCGAATTACTGCAAGGGATCCGCCATAGCCGTGAACTGGCCGTGGTTGAAGCGGCCTTTCGGGCCTTTCTGGTCGTGGAAATGGTGGGCGAAAGCAATGCCCGTCAGAGCGCAGCATTCTATCGACAGTTGCGCAGCCAAGGCATCACTGTGCGCAAAACGATCGATTGTTTGATTGCCACCTGGTGTATCCTCAATCAAACGCCGCTGCTTCATGCTGACCGTAATTTTGACAATTTTGTGGCGCTAGGACTGATTGAAGCCTGATGTTCACCAAAACCCTTGTTGCCAATCGCGGGGAAATCGCCGTCCGCATCCTACGCGCCTGCCGCGAAATGGGTATTGCGACGGTTGCCGTTTACTCGGAAGTCGACGTCAACGCGCCCCATGTTTGGCTGGCTGACGAAGCAGTCCTGATCGGCCCCGCGCCGGCCCGTGAATCCTACCTCTGCATTGACAAAATTGTGGCGGCCGCCCAGCGCCATGGCTGCACCGCCATCCATCCTGGCTACGGCTTTCTGGCCGAGAATGCCGCCTTTGCCGAGGCTGTGATCGCCGCCGGCATCGCTTTTATCGGCCCCGATCCGGCGACTATCCGCGCCATGGGATCAAAGACAGCCGCACGCCGGTTGATGATCGAGGCTGGTGTCCCAGTCATCCCTGGCTACCAGGAAGAAGGAACGGATGAAGCACTTTTTGCAGCCGCCCAGAAGCTAGGCTTTCCAATCTTGGTAAAAGCAGCGGCTGGTGGCGGCGGCAAAGGAATGCGCACGGTAGAGCGGGCCGATGAATTACGTCCAGCCCTGCAAAGCGCCCGGCGCGAGGCGCAAAATGCTTTTGGTGATGATCAACTCTTTCTGGAAAAGCTTATTCAGCAGCCCCATCATATTGAATTTCAAATTGTGGGCGACCGCTTTGGCAACCTCGTACATCTTTTTGAGCGTGAATGTTCGATCCAGCGCCGCCACCAGAAAATCATCGAAGAGACACCTTCGCCCTTGCTGGATGATGATTTGCGCCAGCGTATGGGAACCGCAGCACTGGCAGCGGCGCGGGCCGTGGATTACGTCAACGCTGGCACTGTCGAATTTTTAGTTGATGGCGACGGTAATTTCTATTTTTTGGAGATGAATACTCGGCTCCAAGTGGAACATCCGATCACAGAACTGGTGACGGGGATCGATCTGGTGAAAACGCAGATTGCCATTACCGCGGGTCAGCCACTACCCTTTACTCAAGCCACCGTGCAGCAGCGCGGCCATGCCATCGAATGTCGTGTCTATGCCGAAGATCCGGCTACTGGTTTTTTGCCGGCGATTGGTAAGCTCCAGGTGGTACAGGAGCCAGTTGGCCCTGGCATCCGTGTCGATGCCGGTGTTGTCAGTGGCGACACAGTGTCGCTCCACTATGATCCCTTGTTGGCCAAGCTTAGCGTGTTAGGGATGGATCGGGCCGATGCTATTGCGAAGATGAAACAGGCCCTGCAGGACTACGTCATCTTGGGTGATGTCGTGACAAATCTGGCTTTCTTGCGCGATCTTTGCGCTCACCCAGCTTTTCAGGCTGGTCGTACGACGACGGATTTTATTGAGCAGTATATGGGCAACTGGCAGACGCCTACAGCCGCGCCGCCAGATAGTGTACTCATCGCCGCCGCATTGGCCGAGATGCTGGCGCGTTCTACCAGGACGACAACCCAAACCGTGGCAGAGATGGGCGATCCCTACAGTCCGTGGCAGCATCTGAACGGATTTCGTCTGGGGGTGACAAGTGGTTGACTTTTGCTTTGAAATTGACGCTGAACAGTTCAGGGTAAACGTCGAGGCGGATGGGGATGGCTATGAAGTGATCATCAGTGATCGTCGCTATCAGGTCAATGGGCAACTCCAGGCGAACGGCCAAATCAATCTTATCATTGACGGGCAACGTCAGCGCGTTTATACAGCCACAGCAAACAATCCTGCAACTAACCAACGGATAGTTTGGTTAGCCGGTGAAACGTGGACAGTGATACCAATCGATGCGCAAGCCCAACGCCCGCGTCACACCACACAGCCCAGTGGCGGTTCGTTGACGGCGACAATGCCCGGCCAAGTGCGAGCACTGCTGGTGGCGGTCGGTGATGTTGTGACCAGTGGCGATCCACTGATCATTCTCGAAGCGATGAAGATGGAGCTACGCATCAGTGCGCCGGATGCCGGAACGGTTACTAAAATTAATTGTGCGGTTGGTGATGTGGTTATGCGCGGCCAGTTGTTGATCGAACTAGTGGAATGATCGACAAATGCCTTATACTTATACACTAAAAATCGGTACTTTACCCTGTCACATTGTTGACGATGGGTTGCAGCCGGTCGATGGGGGCGGCTTTTTTGGCGTTGTCCCGCGCCTTCTTTGGCAACGGGTGATCCGTCCCGATGAAAACAATCTGATCCCCAGCAAGTGTCGCTCGCTGCTCATCGAGTCTGACGCTGGGTTGATTTTAGTCGATACGGGCAATGGTGACAAATTGTCGGCCAAGGATCGGGAACGTTTGGGCATTGGCGGACGCACCGACCGTCTAGTACAAGGGCTACGCCACCTTGGCTATCAGCCAGAAGATGTGGCGATTGTTATCCTGACCCATCTCCACGGCGATCATGTGGGGGGAGCTACACGATGGGACACACCTGATCACACGCCCGGCACTGTGATTCCCACCTTTCCACGGGCGCGTTATCTGGCGCAACGGCTCGATCTGGCTGAAGCCAGCTTTCCCAACGAGCGCACACGCGCCACCTTTCATGCTCAGAACTGGCAGCCGCTCATCGATCAGGGTCAGCTTGAAATCGTCGATGGACCGCAACAGGTCGCGACTGGTGTGCGCACCGATGTTGCACCGGGCCATACAGCCGCATTGCAAATGGTCTGGGTGGAAAGTAACGGGGAAAGTCTGCTCTTTTTGGGTGATGCCTGTAATTGGGCGGCGCATCTGAATCGGCTGGCTTGGGTGCCGGCCTTTGATATCTTTCCCCAAACGAGCATCGAGAGCAAGCGCCGGATTGCACAAGAGGCATTTATCCACAACACCTTGCTTGTCTTCCAGCACGATGCGCAGGTGGTAACCGGTCGGTTGGTAGCTGGTGCGCGCGGGTTGGAAGTGCAACCGGAAATTACAGAAGAAGCGTGGGTAGATAGCGCGTTTTGATCCACGAAGAGACACGAATAGACACGAAGACAAATCAAGCAGACGTGGAAGGAGCTTACTATGCAGATCTTGATTACCGGCATCTCTGGGCGGATTGGTGCCAATCTGGCGAAGGCGCTGACGGAAGCGGGGCATACGGTGCGCGGGTTGATTTGGGAAAATGATCGCCGTTCGGAAAAATTGGTAGGATTGCCTGTCGAATTAGTCGAGGGTACGATTACCAACAGGGCGGATGTAGAAGCGGCGGTGGCGGGCGTTGATGCTATCTGTCACCTGGCGGCGGCCTTTCAAGGGGGTGGCCCCTTTACCAACGAGCAATATTTTGAGATCAATGTGCGGGGAACGTTTAATCTGCTGGAAGCGGCGCGTCAACAGGCAAAAGGGCTGCAACATTTCTTCTATGCCAGCACTGATGCCATCTATGAGAAATATATCCCCGGCGGTATACCAGAACCAATCCGTGAAGAGACAATGAAAATTGCGCCGGGCGGCCAATATGCCCTCACCAAGTACTTGGGCGAAGGATTGGCGTTGGGCTATCAGCGCAACTATGGCCTGCCGGTGACAGTCTTTCGCTTTGCCCTGGCGGTGGCCGGGGATGAGATTTTGAACTTTCCCCAGTTCTACCTTTCCCATTGGTTGAAAGTCTACGAAAAATTGACAACGCCAGAAGCAGCCCAGGTCTATCAACAGTTACAGGCGCTCTGCCCTGCCGATGAAAAGGTGGCGCAACGTTGTCTCCTGCTAGCGCGTGACGAAAATGGTCGTTCCTACAAAAAGCATATTGCCGACGTGCGCGATATTGTACAGGGCTTTACCGACGCTTTGGGCAAAGCTAGCGTCGTTGGGCAGGTCTTTCAACTGGCCGCGCCCACTCCTTACACCTGGGAAGAAGCTATCCCTTATCTAGCGGCCAAACTGGGGATTGACTATGTGGATGTAAACTTAACCGGCCAGGTGACAACCTTCTATGAATTTGATATGAGCAAAGGCCAGCGTCTATTTGACTATCAGCCACGCTATGACATCTTTGCTATGATCGATGATGCGTTTGCCTTTCGCGAAGGCAGAGCGACAGGCGTGATTCCAACGCATAGTAAGCGATAGGAGAATAACCTATATACGAAAAAACAGGCCCACCAAGTTTGGTGGGCCTGTTTGAATAACAATTAAGTATAATGAACCGACGCCGGCAGGCTTATTGTAACAAAGCCTCTAACGCAGCCGTCGTTTCTGGATCTTCTTCCAACTCGATCTCCGTATGGCCGACCACTTCAAAGACAAAGTCTTTGATAACTCGGCCATCTTCGTTGGTTACATCCCGGTAATCGACCTGAATGGTGTCACCGGCCACAAAACGGTTGGCCAATAACTGCTCGCTCAGGGAATCCTGAATGCGATTTTGAATCACTCTGCGCAAGGGTCGAGCGCCATATTCGGGATCAAACCCAGCCTCGGCAATGGCCATGCGTGCGGCTTCTGTGATCTCCAAGGTAACTTCTTGCTCGGTAAGTTGCAAGCGCAATGGACGCAGTTGCAGTTCAACAATCTGGACAATCTCACTCCGGGTAAGACTACGGTAGACCATGACGCCATCCAGGCGGTTGATGAATTCGGGGCGGAAGGTCTTCTTCAACGCATCCATCACCTTGGCCTTCATTGACTCATACTCCTGTTCGCGGCCGTCTTCATCGTCCTTAGTCATGGCAAAGCCCAGGCGATTGGCACCTTGAATGAGCTTGGCGCCAATGTTGCTGGTCATCAAGATCAGCGCATTGCGGAAATCGACGCGGCGACCTTTGGCGTCACTCAGGTAGCCATCTTCCATGATTTGTAGCAAAATGTTAAAAGCTTCTGGGTGAGCCTTCTCAATCTCATCCAAGAGGATAACACAGTAGGGGCGGCGGCGCACGGCTTCCGTCAATTGGCCGCCCTCTTCATAACCGATATAGCCAGGGGGAGCACCAACCAAACGGCTGACGTTGTGGCGCTCCATAAATTCGCTCATATCCAACTTGATCAGCGCCTCTTCGCTACCGAAAAGGAATTCTGCCAATGTTTTGGCTGTTTCGGATTTACCGACACCGGTTGGGCCAAGGAACATAAAGGTGCCAATGGGGCGCTTGGGATCTTTCAAACCAGCGCGCGCCCTGCGTACCGCCCGGCTGATCGCCTTAATTGGCTCTTCTTGGCCGATAATGCGATGGCGCATGACCTTTTCCATCTCCAGTAGACGTTCGCGCTCTTCGCCGGCAATCCGATTTACCGGCACACCTGTCCACATGGCGACGACTTCGGCAATATCTTCCGGGTTGACTTTCGGTTGATTGGCGGCTTCGTTCCAGCCTTCACGCAACTCACTGAGCCGCGCTTCAAGCTCTACCTCGCGATAGCGCAGATCGATGGCATCATCGAAACGTTGCGTTTCCAACGCTTCATCCTTCATCTTCTGCAATTTCTTGAGGTTCATGAAGGTTTCGCGCAGATTAGCCGCATAGGGGGCTTTATACATACGCACACGGCTGCCGGCCTCATCAATTAGATCGATGGCCTTATCTGGCATGAACCGATCCGGGACATAGCGCGCCGCCAGATGCGCCGCAGAATAAATCGCGTCATCGGTAATGATTAACTTGTGATGTTCCTCATAGCGCCCCTTGACGCCCCGCAAAATTTCGACTGTCTCTTCAACCGAAGGCTCTTTCACGATGATGGGTTGGAAACGGCGTTCTAGCGCAGCGTCACTTTCAATATATTTGCGATATTCGTCGAGTGTGGTGGCACCGATCACTTGGAGTTCCCCACGGCCTAGTGCGGGCTTTAGGATGTTAGCGGCGTCTACACTGCTGCCTGCTGAGCCGGCGCCAACCAACATATGAACTTCATCAATAAAGAGGATCGATTGCGAGGTGATAATTTCTTCAATTACCTTCTTTAATCGCTCTTCAAATTGGCCACGATACATCGTACCGGCGACCAAACTACCTACATCCAACATCAGCACTCGTTTGTTTAGCAAAGGTTCGGGCACATTGCCTTCAATAATCCGTTGCGCCAACCCTTCCACAATGGCTGTCTTACCGACACCCGGTTCACCAATCAGCGCCGGATTATTCTTATTGCGTCGGCTTAGAATTTGGATGACCCGCTCAATCTCATTGTGGCGTCCGATCACCGGATCAAGCCGGCCCTCTTCCGCAGCGGCGGTTAAATCATAGCCCAATTGGTCGACCAGCGGCGTTTTCGACTCTTTTTTCTGTTTTTCTTTGCTTTGGGCTTGATTTTGCAACAAATTACGCGCCGTTTGGGTACGTACACGGTCAAGGTTGATCCCTAATCCGCGCAATACGTTGACGGCGATGCCTTCCCCTTCGCGCACTAACCCCAGCAGAAGATGTTCAGTGCCGATATAGTGGTGCCCCATCAGCCTGGCTTCATCTACGGCTAATTCAATGACCCGCTTTGTACGCGGGGCAAGGGTGGGCTTACCAAAAGGCGCTCTTTCCCCTCTGCCAACGGTGCGCTCTACCGCGCGAATAACTTGGCCTGGTTCGACGCCTAGTTCGCGCAACACCTTCACAGCGACGCCATTCTCTTCACGCACTAGCCCCAACAGCAAGTGTTCGGTGCCAATATAGTTATGATTCAGGCGTAACGCTTCCTCTTGCGCAAGCGTTAAGACACGCCGCGCACGCTTTGTAAAACGATCAAGTTTATCTGACATATCTCTTCCTCAAAATCCTGTGAAGAATCCTACGCTCACTGACTACCCTTACTTTACCAAAAAAGTAGGTCAACTGCCGTAACTTGAGTTCCTCTTTTAAACTTTCTCACCCTACAGCCAAAAGTATGCGTAGACGACTTGCTTGAAGCTACTTAGAAAAACCAAGTTGGCAAGAGTGTAGAGGTTCACCTACATATTGTACCGACTACTGGCAAGATTTGTCAACCGACTAAATGAGTCTTTAAAAGCCTATTGAAATCTCACCTAAGCTACTGGTTTCCGAAGTGAGGTACAAAAAACGAGGATGCGGTAAGCATCCTCGCCTTTGATTTTACCGCATAAAAACACATAGTAGCATGACAGTTTACTGACGCTTAGCCCACGGGCTGGAGCGCTTCTGTATACGCTGGAACAAGTACAGAGACGGCTTTGGCCGCGCCATTGGTATGCGTTGCCCCATTTTTAGCAGGAGAAGATTCTGACTCACTGCCCCCTTCACTAGGCGCAATCTGCCAATCAATTTCCACCTTTTCATCCGGTGGCAAGGCTTGCTTCAGGCTCAACCCCATCCGGCGCTTGTCGGTGTCGATCCGGATAATGCGCAGATTGTATTCTTCGCCCTCTTTTACAACTTCGCGGGGGTGCGTAACCCGCTGGTCAGAAAGTTCACTGATATGGATCAATCCTTCAACGCCATTTTCGTCCAAACGCGCAAAGGCGCCAAAGTTCACCAGTTTTGTAATGCGGCCACGCACGATCTGCCCAACTTCATAATATTCATTAATAAGTTCCCACGGTTCAGGCATGAGCCGACGCATACTTAGACCGATGCGCTTGCGATCCAAATCGACCGACAAAATTTGCACTTTGACCTTGTCACCAACCTTGACAACTTCATTCGGATGATTGACACGATTCCAACTAAGTTCGCTCAGATGGATCAAGCCGTCAGCGCCGCCCAGGTCCACAAAAGCGCCAAAGTCGGCGATGTTACTGATAACACCTTCGTAAGAATCACCTTCCTTTAGCGTTTCCAGCAGTTGTTCTTTCTGCTGACGGCGCCAATCGCGCATGGCTAACCGTTCCGAGAGAATGAGGCGGTTGCGTTTGCGATCAACATCGATCACCTTGAGTTTAAGCGATTCACCAACCAGTGTGACCCAACGAGCCTCACCTTCCCCTAACTCAATTTCACTTTCTGCACCAGAAGAGAAATCAGATGCAGTGCTGCTCATTTGACTCGCTGGCACAAAGCCACGCACATGCCCCACCCGGATGATGACCCCACCGCGATTGTAGGTTTCGACGATACCATCGAAAATACTTTGGCTGTCCATCAACCCCTCAGCACGTTCCCAGTCTTTTTCCGCAAGCGCACGGCTTACGCTGAGCATCAGATTGCCGTCCTTGTCTTCACGCATAATGTAGACAGGGATTTCATCGCCAATCTTGAATAGTTGGATCTCGTCGCTAATGCGCTCAATTTCTCGTCCGGCAACTACACCCTCTGATTTGAAGCCAATATCAACCAACATCTCATGCGGGCGCTTATCGACGATAATCCCATTGCGAATTTCTCCAAACTGCGGTTCTTGCAATGATTTGTCAATTTCACTAAGCAAGAGCGCCATGGGGTGCATTTCATTCGACGATCCAAGCCACGAACCTTGCGTTGTCATCTGCATTGTCAAATCCAATGCTCGACCATTTCCCTTCATGCAAAAAATTTCCTCCAAAATAAAAATAACGGCCACACAGCGGCTGTTGTCGTCGCATGTTGGGTTAGGTGACTCAGAGCAAGTCAGAGCACCTCATAGCGACAGGCAAACTACCCTCTATAGCGGCATAACGAAATCCGAGCGCTAGCGATCCCTTATTAAAAGAGATTCGGCAAACTAGGGCAATTAGGTATACGCATACTTGGCGGCTTCTGCTGAAATTTACTAGATTATTCCGCCAATGCGACTACTTCAATCTCGACCAGACCACCGAGGGGTAAGGCGGCAACTTGAATGGTGCTGCGGGCTGGTGGTTCATGGTGAAAGACTTCGCCATAGATCGCGTTAACTTTGGCAAAATCTGCCATGTCGGCAAGAAAAAGGGTGACTTTGACCACATTCTCAATGCCGGCGCCAGAGGCGGCCAACACAGCTTGTACATTGACCAATGCCTGACGCGCTTGCGCTTCGACGCCTTCTTGTAATTTTCCGCTTTGGGGGTTCAGTCCTAATTGGCCAGAGGCAAAGATAAAACTACCTGCGCGAATTGCTTGGGAATAGGGTCCAATTGCCGCAGGGGCCTGTTGTGTTTGAATAATGTTGCGCTGTTGCACTTACTACCTCGTTCAGAAAGGATTATCTATTGTGCAAAAGGTCGATAACAACACTTCTGCCCAGCTAGACACTGCAATTGTAATTCATCTTTCACTATCATGCAAAAATTCAAATATCACTGAGAGAAATTATGATCATTCGAAAGGGGGTAAATAGGTAGATAAGTAAATCGGTAAACTGGTAAATAAGGTCAACTACCTATCTACCTATCTACCTATTTCCTAATTCGGCACAATGGGTAGGCTGCGGCGCATGATTTCGTAATTTTCTAGGGCTTTGCCAGCACCCAAAGCTACACACGCAATGGGGTTTTCGGCGACATAACAGGGTACGCCGGTTTCCCGGGTGAGCAACTGGGCGATATTGCGCAACTGGGCGCCGCCGCCGGTCAAGACCATGCCGCGATCAATAATGTCTGCGGCCAGCTCTGGTGGCGTTTTCTCCAAGGTTGCCCGCACTGTGCTAACAACTGCCTGCAAGGGTTCGCTAATGGCTTCCGTCACTTCGCTGCTATTGATTTGCATAATTTTGGGCAGGCCAGTCACCTGGTCGCGCCCGCGCACTTCCATCTGGCGCTCATCTTCCATCGGCAAAGCGCTGCCGATGGCAATCTTGACATCTTCGGCGGTTTGTTCACCGATGAGCAGATTATATTTTTTGCGTACATAGTTGACAATGGCTTCATCAAAGCGATTGCCGCCAACGCGCACACTACTCCAAACGACAATGTCATACATGGAGACAACCGCCGCTTCGGTCGTGCCGCCCCCCATGTCTACGACCATGTTCCCAGTTGGCGTGCCAATCGGCAGCCCAGCGCCATAGGCGGCAGCCAGTGGTTCTGGGATCAAATAGGCCGCACCAGCACCTGCTTGCATGGCAGCATCATGTACCGCGCGTTCTTCCACACTGGTAACGCCGCGTGGTGTGCTGATCATGACCTTGGGCTTAAACAGATTGCGAAAGAGCGGGTTGGGGTTGCCGACAATGGCCTGAATAAAATAACGTAACATGCCTTCGGTGACGACAAAGTCCGCAATCACCCCATCGCGAATGGGCCGCGCCACTTCCAGACTTTCTGGTGTACGGCCCAACATATCATAGGCTTCATGCCCAACGGCCACCATGGTGTTATCGCGCAGGCGAATCGCCACCACCGAGGGTTCGTGCATGACGATCCCACGTCCCTTGACATGGACCAGCACGTTGACGGTGCCTAAATCAATACCAATGTGTTTTGCAAACATAGATGAATACTCAATCAGATCAAACTATACTAATTTAGGTCAAAAAGCCGGGTCTCTTGAGAGACCCGGCTTATATCTATCCTATAACTTAGCGACCGGAATTAAACAGGCTGTGCTTATTGCTCGTTGCTTTCCTGAAAGTGGGGGCTTGTGCGATGACGGCGTCGCTGGGCCACTTTCAAGCGTAGGTTGCTCTTGCGCAACGCCGCAACGGCGCTGGGATCGCGTTGCGGGCCAGCCGTTGCCAGCGAGGTGCGGGCTTTTTCGCGCGCGGCTTCGGCGCGTTGTAGATCAATTTCATCAGCCTGCTCAGCACTTTCCGCCAAAATGGTCACCTTGTCTGGGCGAACTTCGACAACTCCGCCGCCAACCGCAATGTGGCGTGTATTGTTCTTGGTATGCAAAACAATTTCACCAATGTCGAGGGTCGTTAACAGCGGAATATGCCCGCGCAAGATGCCCATTTGTCCTTCAATACCGGGCAGGGTCACCATATCGACTTCTTCAGAAAGAAGCCGTCGTTCTGGAGTGACGATCTCTACCAAGATGCTCATGACTCATATCCTTATGCACGCAATTGGGCGGCCTTCGCGGCAGCATCCTCAATGGTGCCAACCATATAGAAAGCCGATTCAGGTAAATCATCATGCTTTCCATCGAGAATCTCGCGTACACCGCGCACTGTATCTTCGATCTTCACATATTTCCCCGGTGTACCGGTGAACTGTTCAGCGACGAACATGGGCTGAGTTAGGAAGCGTTGAATCTTGCGGGCACGCGAAACGGTCAGTTTATCATCTTCGCTTAGTTCTTCCACACCCAGAATGGCGATGATGTCCTGCAGGTCGCGATAGCGCTGCAAATTTCCTTGCACGCGTCGTGTAACGGCATAGTGCTCTTCGCCCACGATCAGCGGGTCGAGAATGCGGCTGGTTGAACCAAGCGGATCGATGGCTGGGAAGAGAAATTGCTCAGTCATCCAACGCACTAGGGTGATCTTCGCGTCAAGGTGGGCAAAGGTGGTGGCGGGCGCCGGGTCGCTATAGTCATCGGCGGGTACATAAACGGCCTGCATGGACGTAATCGCGCCCTTTTTGGTCGACGTAATGCGTTCTTGTAAGTCACCCATGTCGGTACCAAGCGTGGGCGCATAACCGACCGCGCTGGGCAGACGGCCTAAGAGTGACGACACTTCAGAGCCAGCCTGGACAAAGCGGAAGATATTGTCAATGAAAAGCAGTACATCGCGGCCTTCATCACGGAAATACTCAGCCATGGTCACTCCGGTTAGGCCGACGCGCAGACGTGCGCCCGGCGGTTCATTCATCTGACCAAAGACCATCACGGTGGAACCAATCACACCCGATTCCGTCATTTCACGTAGCAAATCGTTCCCTTCACGGCTACGTTCACCTACACCCGCAAAGACGGAGTAGCCGCTGTGGAACTCAGCTACACTATGAATGAGTTCCTGCAAAATAACCGTCTTACCAGTACCGGCGCCACCAAAGATGCCCGTCTTACCACCGCGGGTAAAAGGGGCGATCAAGTCAATCACTTTGATACCCGTTTCAAAGATTTCGGCCTGGGTGCTCTGCTCATCAAAAGCAGGTGATGGGCGATGAATGGGATAGTGTATATCCGAATTCACGGGACCTTTGCCATCGATCGGATCACCGACCACGTTAAAGAGACGGCCAAGCGTCGCTGGGCCAACCGGCACAGTGATTGGCTCACCATCAGAAACACCCTGCATGCCACGGCGTAGACCATCGGTGCTGCCCATAGAAACGGCGCGCACAACGCTGCCGCCCAACAACTGGGCAACTTCAAAGGTCTGTAAATTGCCATCATCCATTTTTACTCTGACAGCATCATAGATTTCCGGCAACTGGCCTTCAGGAAAGGCAAAGTCTACAACTGGTCCGATCACACTGCGTACGGTGCCGATAAATTGTTCGGCCATGTGGACCTCCTAGTAATAACTAATTGTCAATAATTAATAATTAATAATTAACCATTGACAATTGGCAATTCATTATGATTACGCTACGGCTGTGCTACCGCCAATAATATCCATCAACTCGGTGGTAATATTTTCTTGGCGAGCTTTGTTATACGTCAAAGTCAATGTACCAATTAATTCATCGGCGGCATCGGTGGCATTACGCATGGCTACCATGCGGGCCGAATGCTCGCTGGCAAGCGACTCGTAAAGTGCTTGCAGAATCTGAACTTCGGTGAACCCATAGAGCACCTCCCCCAATACCGCTTCGGGGCTAGGTTCAAAGAGATAGCCGGCGGCCATACCAACGGCAGCCTCAGCCGGTTCCACCGGCAACAACTTATGCGCAACAGGCTCCTGTCGGATGGTATTGACAAAGTCGGTGTAAACCACATAAACTTCGTCAAAATAGCCCTGTAAATAGTCATCAAGCAAGACGCGCGCAATGGGCGCTATATCATACATCTTGGGCGCATCGGGTATTTTGCTAAACTCGGCGCGAATCGACGGGTCATACCGCACCAACCAATCACGCCCTTTTTTGCCCACAGGGATGAGTTCAACTTCGGCGCCGACTTGCCGCTTCTCGCGAATCAAGGCCGCTGCGCGCCGAATGACATTGGCATTAAAACCACCGGCCAAACCACGGTCGGCGGTAACCAACATCACACCCACCCGTTTGATAACCGTACGCGGTTTGATCATCGGGTGCGATTCGTTACCAGCCAATTTAGCAATGTAGGCCAGCACATTGCGCGCCTGCTCGGCATAAGGACGCGTGGCAAGTACTTGCGCCTGTGCTTTGCGCATCTTGGCAGCAGAAACCGCCTCCATCGCTTTGGTAACTTGCGAAATATTCTTGACCGACTTAATCCGTCGGCGAATTTCACGTGTACTAGCCAAGAGAAAACTCCTTTAGCCTGGCTTGAGACTGACAGGGTGACAGGGTGACTTCGACAAGCTCAGTCACCGGTGGTTGAGCCTGTCGAAGTCACCCTGTCAGGACTAAGCCGGTGGCGACCAACTCTTGTTAAAATCCTCAATCGCAAGGCGCAGCGAGTTGATCGTGTTTTCATTCAAATCGCCGGTGCGCATAATCGTTTGGCCAATCTCACTATTGTTGGCATCAACATAGGTGTGCATCTCGGCTTCCCACTGCTTCACATTGGCAACCGGCACCTTATCAACAAGACCATTCCCAATCGCCCATAAGCTCATTACCTGACGGTGGAGCGGCATGGGCTTGAATTGGGGTTGCTTGAGAATTTCCTGAATGCGATAGCCACGATCAAGCTGACGCTGGGTCACAGCATCCAAGTCACTGCCGAACTGGGCAAAGGCGGCCAATTCGCGGAACTGGCTCAACTCCGACTTTAGACGACCGGCCACTTTTTTCATCGCTTTGGTTTGCGCAGCGCTGCCGACGCGACTGACCGAGATACCGACGTTAATCGCAGGTCGAATACCACCGTAGAAGAGATCGCTTTCCAAGAAAATCTGACCATCGGTAATCGAAATTACGTTGGTCGGAATATAGGCGGAAACGTCGTTGGCCTGGGTTTCAATCACGGGTAATGCGGTCAGACTACCGCCGCCTTCATCCGCCGAAAGCTTGGCAGAGCGCTCCAATAAGCGGCTGTGGAGGTAGAATACATCACCGGGATAGGCTTCACGTCCTGGTGGGCGACGCAAA
>Ga0163153_10005437_pt1 | contig 15050 bp, 14 predicted proteins | sample OliLakLV19MP6IB1_FD_148629 | JGI IMG/M metagenome (GOLD analysis project Ga0163153, IMG submission 148629) | Freshwater microbial mat bacterial communities from Lake Vanda, McMurdo Dry Valleys, Antarctica - Oligotrophic Lake LV.19.MP6.IB-1 | ecosystem: Environmental > Aquatic > Freshwater >... | reverse complement strand
AATCTTTTTAGCGATCTTTTGATTTTCATTGATCACCTCAATACGGAGCTTTTGACGGCCCCACCTACCCAGTTGTTTATCCGAGATATGCGGGATATAAAGGTCGATCTTACGGCCTTTGATCAAACGGCCTTTATCACGAACCACAAAGACTTGGTCTCCAAACCCTTCAATCCTGACTTTTGTCCCGGGGGGAAGGACTGACCAATCAGCGGCAATCATACCCCATTGGAGGGGGTCTCCACCATCAGCAGCGACGGCTCCCCATTTTCCATTACACTTATAACTACTGGAATAGGCTGTGACGACCCATTGCTCTTTCTTTTCTTTCGTAATTTTGGTTTCAATCTGTTTGACGGCCTGAGCCATTTGCACAAAACCAAGACTTAATATTGTAGTGATCACGAACAGGGTGATTTTTTTCATAAGACCTCCTCTTATTATTGTTAGGGGAATACACATAACGCATTCCCTTTGTGTTAGGATCAACCTCCATCCAGCCGATCCTTTTTGCCGTGTTCTTATTTCGACTGATATTTTGTACGCGGATTCAATTTATTCAAGGGATAATATTTGAGTGATGTCCGCTAATAGTATTGATCTGAAATACACCCCCTACATCTTGTGCCAATAAAAAAATTTAATTATCGACATCTAGGATAACGCCCATTTTTACGCTTTTTCGTTATTAACTTTCATAAGTTGCTCATGTTTAAACGATTTTATTAAAGTGTAAAAACGCAACTATGAATTTGCTGATTCTCAGTCGCCTCATATATAGATTTCATAGAAGATTTTGGTGTATCGTTAAGATTCTTTTAATCAACAGGATATATATATGTGGATTAAGAACTGATATTTTTACCTTCAGATGCGGGCGGCTTTGGGTCGAGATCGCTTATGTCAGCATTAATCAAAGCAGTGTGGGAAGGCTTCCTGACTTAAAGAATCGGTATCTTTCTGGTCTGAGTTCGTCGCAGAAGGCTTCTTCTCAATAAGTACGAGTATCGAATTAAAAATTATTTTTGGCCTAACTATTCTGTGCGGCTTTTTTGGTAATTACAGGCGAAAAAAGGCAATGGCCTTCATCCTCCATGGATTTCAGTTGATTTAAAGTTCATTATCACCCAATTTGCCCGTGTTTAAACGCCAAAAACTTTTTAATCACTATTCCTCTATGAAAAACCTGATCACACTTCTTTTCTTATTTGTCCTGACACTGGGTATGAATGCCCAGACACCGCCGTTTAATATCCCTAAAGCCTTTTCGGTGGATCAAAAGACCACGATAAGTGGTCAACCGGAAGACTTTACGACAAAAATGTATACGGATGATGGCAAAGTACGGGTGGAGATATCGCCGCGGGGTATGAAGATGATTACGATTGTCCGCCCGGATCAAAAAAAGATATACAACATCATGGTCGATCAAAAGATGTATATGGAAATGCCGATGGATCCCAAAAAAGATCCACTCAAAGCTTTACCAGATATTAATTCAAAGATCGAAAAGGTCGGGGAAGAAACGGTTAATGGCATCGCTTGTGACAAATATAAATTTACCAATGGGGGCGTGGAAGTTTTTGGTTATGTCAGCAAAGAAACCCAGTTTATCGTCCGAATCCAGTCGGCTGACGGAAAGATGACCAGTGACTGGACGAATTTTATAGAAGGTCCGCAACCTGCTGGACTTTTTGTCCCTCCAGCAGGATTTATCAAGATGACGATGCCCGCTGGCATGAAGATACCCGGGGTACCCTCGAAATAACCGTAAAATCAGGATGTCTATTTATGATTAAGAGGGAGCACTGATGAATCCAGTATTCGCCCAGCCGGACCAGCGGATCCTCTTTCTGGATTATCTTAAGGCCTTTATTATTATCTTGGTGGTCGCTCACCATTCCTCCCTGGCCTATATGAGTTCTGCCTCATATAATTATACAAATTACCTTTTTTCTTCGGCTCCGGTCGTGGATGTGGTTCGTAATCAATGGTTTTATTATTTCCAAGCATTTAATGATATTTTCTTCATGTCCCTCATGTTTTTTATTTCAGGGATATTCACTTTCCCGAGTTTACAGAAGAAAGGGCCATGGGTTTTCCTGAAAGACCGTGTGATCCGCCTTGGTATCCCCTTTCTCATCGGAGTGATTATCATTGCCCCGGTCGCCTATTACCCCAGTTACCTAGTGACCGGCCATCAAGTGTCGTTCTGGAATTACTGTCTCGGCGAGTTTTTCCGGAATGGCTGGATTCCCGGGCCGGCATGGTTCCTCTGGGTGTTATTAGCTTTCAGTATCGTGGTGATTCCCTTGGCTCAATGGTTTTCAGGGTTATTGGCTGCCCTACACCGTTTCTCGGTTCGCCAAGGGGAGGGATGCCAAGCGGTGGTGGTCATGATTTTTTTATCCCTGCTGGTGTATGTTTTTGCCTCCCTGATCCGTCCTTCTCCATCGGCATCAGGCTGGATTTCATTAGGGGGTCCACTGTGGATACAGGTTAACCGGGCGGGCCTCTATTTCCTATTTTTCCTGATGGGCGCGGTTATTGGGCAACGAGGGCTTTCTCAGGCAAAGATTTTTGGGCCTGAAAGCTTTGTGTCACGTTCCTACGTATGGTTATTGGCCTTGGCCCTCGGGCTTTTTATTTTGAAGGTTCGTTTATCCGGTTCTCCTGAGGAAGGTTGGCGGGCATGGGGTGGTCAAACCATGCGGGATACCGTTTCTTCGGGACTATTTGCCATGATCTGTGTCCTCACGAGTCTGGGGCTGATCGGTTTTTTCAGGCGTTTTATGAATCATCCCTCACGGCTCATGGATTTCTTTTCTGTGAATGCCTTTTTGATTTATCTCGTGCACTATCCCTTTGTCATTTGGATTCAATACTTTTTGCTCCCGCAAACAGCATGGAGTTCCTGGGCGAAATTCTGCATCGTTTTTGCGGGAGCCCTTTTGGCGAGTGCCCTCACCGCCCTCCTCGCTCGGAGACTCCCAGGAGTCCAACGTATTTTTTAGGCCCACGTCAAAAGGGGCGGAAAGCAAAAGTCTCTACGATATCCGTCCGATCGGATTTTCGTCGGCGTGGTAGGAACTGCGAACGAGAGGGCCGCTCTCGACATGGCGGAACCCGAGGCCGAGCGCAAATTCTTTCCAGTGGGCAAATTGCTCCGGGCTCACCCATTGGGCCACGGGCAGGTGGTTACGGGAAGGTTGGAGGTATTGGCCGAGGGTGAGGATGTCCGTATCGATCCCGCGCAAATGGCGCAGGACCTCCGCGAGTTCATCAGATTCTTCACCCAGACCGAGCATGACGCTCGACTTGGTCACAAATCCCCGGCTCTTGGCGTATTCGAGGACGCCCAAGGAACGTTCATATTTCGCCTGTGGCCGCACGAGTTTGTGGAGGCGGGGAACCGTTTCGACATTGTGATTCAAAATATCCGGGTGTGCGTCGAGGATGGTGTCGATGTCTCTGGTGAGACCTTTCATATCAGGAATCAGCACCTCGATCCGGATGCCCGGGACATTTGCGCGGACGGCACGGATCGTGTCCGCCCAGACTGAAGCGCCGCCATCGGCGAGTTCATCCCTCGCTACGGAGGTGATCACCACATGGCGCAGTTTCATGGATTTGACCGATTCAGCCACGCGGCGGGGTTCATCGAGGTCGAGCTCCGTGGGGCGTCCGGTTTTGACCGCGCAAAATCCACATGAGCGTGTGCAGATATCCCCGAGGATCATGATCGTCGCCGTGCCGCGCGCCCAGCACTCACCCCGGTTCGGGCACTGCGCACTCTCGCAGACTGTGTGGAGACTCTGGTGCTCCATCAGACTTTTGATCTGTCCGGATACCGTATCACGCCCCAGCCTGACCTTCAGCCATTCGGGCTTCCGTGCTAGACTCGTGGCGGGGCTGGTTTGATTCATGATGAGGGACATGACTTCCGCAGGATGACGGCTAAACCGGGTTTGTCCAACCGCTTTTCAGCAAGGGCGATCATGGCATCGTAAAGTATATTTTCATCGACCATGATATGAATATGATTGATGGCCAAATAAGTCAAAGCACTGAGGATGGCTACCCGTTTACTTCCGTCAATAAAACATTGTGATTCTGCCCAGTGAAATGTGGAAGCCGCCGCAATTTCAAAATGATCAGCTGAGGTATATAAATGCGCATTGATCGGTTGGTTAGCTGCCGATAGAAAACCGTTCCCGTCCCTTAGACCATGCATGCCACCGTGCGCTTCAACAGCTTGATGGTGTAATTTTAGAATATATTCAGACGACAAAAATTTTGGAGATGTCATTGGGCCAGACGCCTGAAGAGTTCAAAATGTTTTTTCAAGAGTAATTCCCCTTGCTTTTGGACACACTCGCTATCAGCGAAAGTTACAGTCATTTTATCACCTGTGGAATCTTGGAGGAACTGGGAGATCTTATTTTTTTCCTCCGGACTCAAGGCTTTGATTTCTTTAATGATTTGGGCGGTCGTCATGGTGTGATCATAGTCCGTATGCTCCCGATTTTCAAGTCAAACCCGTTATTTGTGGCTCCGCGCGAGGGTAGGGGATCTATCCATGAATCGCTCGGCCCGAGGACATCTCGGTGGCCTCCAGGATGATTTCGCTGAGGGTGGGGTGGGCGTGGATCGTGGAGGTGATGTCGTGGGCGGTGAGATCGAGATTAATCGCGAGGGCCATCTCGGAGATGATCTCGGTGGCTTCTCCTCCGATAATGTGGCAGCCGAGTAATTTGCCGCCGGGCTCCTCGCGGAGGACTTTGACGAATCCGGTATTCTCACCAGTGGCGAGGGCTTTGCCGGAGGCGAGGAAAGGATATTTTCCGGCCCGGTAGGAGAGCCCGTGTAATTTGCATTCTTCCTCGGTGAGCCCGACACTGGCGACCTGCGGGTGGCAATACGTGCAGCCGGGGAATACCCTAGCGCGTCTGGGTACGTGCTCGGTGAAAATGCCTTCGACAGCTTGGATCGCCTCGTAAGCGGCCACGTGCGCGAGCCACGGCGGCCCGATTAAATCCCCCGCGGCATACACTCCCGGCAGACTCGTTTGATAATCGTCCCCGGTTTTTACAAATCCTTTTTCCAGCGCAATTTGCGCGGGGTCGCCCAGAAAATCAAGATTCGCCTCCACCCCGACTGCGCAGAGGACCGTTTGGAATTTTTCTGTGAATGCCTTTTTACCGGAGAATGTCACTGCGACCCCGTCGAAAAGTTTTTCGATTTTTTCGATTTTTGTTTCCGGCAGGATCGTCATACCCCCGCGGGTGAAAATCTTGGCCAGCTCAGCGGAGATCTCGCGGTCTTCGCGGGGCAGGATCGTGGGGAGGGCCTCGGCCAGCGTGACTTTACTGCCGAAGGTATGAAAGAAATAGGCAAACTCCACCCCGATCGCGCCCCCACCGATGATCAGGATAGACTCAGGTTTTTCAGGTATGACCATGGCCTCGCGGCTCGTGAGTAATTGCCGGCCATCCGGGACGAAACCGGGGATGAGCTTGGAGCGTGCCCCGGTGGCGAGCAGGATTTTCTCTGCGGTGAGAGTTTGATCCCCGAGCCTGATTTTTCTGTCTGGGAGTAGCTTCGCCTCGCCGGTGAAATAACCGATCTTGTTTTTCTTGAAAAGGAATTCCAGCCCCTTGGCGATGCGGTCGGAGACTCCCCGACTGCGGGCGATGATCTTCGTCCAGTCCACACTCACCTCCCCGGTTTGGATTCCGAAATCCGCCGCTTTTTTCACCAGAGCATAAACCTCGGCATTCCGGATCAGGGATTTGGTCGGGATACAACCCCAGTTCAGGCAAGTGCCCCCGGCACGTTCCTTTTCGATGAGTGCGACCCGTTTGCCCAGTTGCGCCGCCCGGATCGCCCCTGTATAACCCGCAGGGCCCCCGCCAATCACGATGAGATCATAAGTATCGTTCACGACGACCGATCATGAATCCCCCCCGCGCAAATTGCCAGAAGAGAAATACGGATATTTATCCACAGATTTCAGCGATGAACATAGATTTTTTTTAAACTAAGGGGTCGAGATTCCTCCCCCCCCCCGGCATGGAGGAGGAGAATGTTCTAGATATTAGGTGCTAAGTTTCTAAGTGCTAGGTACTGAGTCGTAGGGCGACCGAGCCCCGTTGCCAAACGCCGGATGTCCCTCCATTCGGAAAAAACTCCTCCTCATTCGTATCTTTCGTGATCTTCGTCGTGAAGATACCCTTGGATAAACCTATATCCAGGGGTCGAGGCTTGTTTACTTTTTATCGGAGCAGTAAAAAACCCGCAGGACACTGATAACTTCCTGCGGGTTAATAAAAGATAGAGACTGCGGTTATCACTATTGATTATGCGCGGCTGACGTAATCACCTGTGCGTGTATCGACTTTGATAATCTCGCCTTCTTTAATAAAAAGAGGGACTTGGATGGAAATGCCCGTTTCGAGTTTGGCCGGTTTCATGACGTTATTAGCGGAGTCCCCTTTGACGCCGTCGGCGGATTCAGTGACTTTGAGAGAAACGGTGGGAGGCAGCTCGATGATGACAGGAATGTCTTCGACAAAGGTGACTTCGACAGATTGATTGTCCGTGATAAAGTTTTTCGCATCACCGACCATGTCAGGCTGGAGGGTAATCGTCTCGAAAGTGGTGGGTTCAGTAAAAACAAAGGCTTCAGCGTCCATGTAGCTGAATTCATATTTAGAGCGGGAGACATCGACGACTTCGACCTTTTCGGTGGAGCTAAAGCGGATATCGCTGGATTTATTCGTCTTTAAACTACGGATGGTCGCTTGGACAAAAGCGCGCAAATTGCCCGGGGTACGGTGGGTTGTTTCGAGAACCATGCAGACGTCATTATTATACTTGATCGCCATGCCTTTACGCACGTCATTTGCTTGAATAGCCATACTTTTTTTGCATCCTTTAAAGAACTTTGAGTTTTGGTAAATCCTGGGAATCAATCAGTCCGACAGGACGACCCAGCTTATCGACAACCACCAAATCGTCAATAGTGTGCTCATCGAAAATTTTCAGGGCTTCGGCGGCCAAGGCATTATCCCGGATGGTAATCGGGCGGCGAGTCATGACATCATCGATTTTTCGGGTCATGAGGTCTTCATCAGAAAAATGCCGCCGGAGATCCCCGTCGGTGAAGACCCCGAGCAATTTGCCGCGTGCATCGATAATGCAGACCGACCCGCATTTGGCCCGGATCATGGCCGCGAGGGCGGTTTTTACGGTGACCCCAGATTTCGTCGAGGCCATTTTTTTGCCGGTGCGCATGATGTCGGTGACTTTATTCAAAAGAGTACGCCCTATGGAGCCACCGGGGTGGAACCGAGCAAAATCCTTTTCCTTAAACCCACGGATTTGTAAAACGGTCATGGCAAGAGCATCGCCGAGGACAAGCATGGCTGTGGTGCTGGAGGTCGGAGCGAGATTAAATGGGCAAGCTTCCTTTGGCACCTTCGCACAAAGCACGACATCACTGTGTTTAGCCAAGGACGAACGGGTCGATGCGGTAATGGCGATGATTTTGACCTTAAAACGTTTGAGCGCGGGCAGGATACGGACGAGCTCCTCGGTCTCCCCCGAATAACTCAGGGCCAGGACAGCGTCACCGTCATTGACGATACCGAGATCCCCGTGTAAAGCGTCGGAAGGACTGAGCAAGACACTGGTCGAGCCTGTACTGGTCAAGGTCGCAGCGACTTTGGTCCCGATATTGCCGCTTTTGCCGACACCGATGACGATAATCTTCCCCTTTTTATTCAAGGTCTCGACCAAGACTTCAGCAGCCCGCGCAAATTGCTCGTCGATCTGTGCACGAACGGCACGCAAAGCGGAGATTTCAATATCAAAGACCCGACGGGCTTTCTGGATGGCTGTCATAGACCTCACACTCTCTCAAAATACATCCCGCGCTTCAATAGCCATTTTCCCGGAAGGGCAAATGATCCGTAAGGCAAGATCCCCCCCCCCAGAGTAGATCATTCTAGGTAATGGAATCAATCGCTTTTTCCAGTGCTTCAAAAAGCAACGTGAGGTTTTCAGGGGAAATGCAGTAGGGCGGCATCAGGACTATAGAATCCCCGACCGGACGGGTCAGCAGTCCGTAAGCGCGGGCGGCCAAACAAATGGCGCGGGCCCGGTCACCGCGGCATTTGTCCGGGATCATCTCCACAGCACCGATCAATCCGATGGATCGCACCTCTTTGACGCCGGGGGATTTGCCCAAGCGGGCGAGGCCGGATTCCAGCAACGGGATTTTCTGCGCTACCTGTGCGAGAATATCCTCCTCTTGGAAAATCTTTAAATTCTCCCGAGCCACGGCACAGCCCAGCGGATGGGCGGTATAAGTGTGCCCATGATAAAGCAAACGTCCGCTGTAATAATCCCCGCTGAAAGCCTCATAAACATGTTCCGGCGCGAGGGTAATGGCCAAGGGCATGTACCCTCCCGTTAATCCCTTTGACAACGTGATAAAGTCGGGGGCAAATCCCCCGGCATAACAACCCAGGAAATGCCCCGTCCGCCCAAAACCCGCGAGCACCTCATCCATGATCAATAATGCCCCGCAAGTACGCGCCCCTTGAGCAACTTGCGTCATGAATCCCGGGGCGTGGGGTAACATTCCGCCGGCACCATGGAGAGAACTCTCCAAGAAAACCGCAGCAATTTGCGCGCCCCGTGTCTCGGCGAGGGTGGAAAACTCCGCAGCATCCTCCACCAAGATAACCTGTGGAGAGTCTGCGGTGTGTCCGTCCTCTTCCCGGCGGAGCATGAGTGATTCATACGGGCGGCTGAATGTGCCCACGCCCCCGAGGCTGACATTGAGCATGGTGTCACCGTGATAAGCATTTGCAAAGGCCACGAGCAATTTGCGTTGTGGCTGGCCGGTCATCCCGAAATATTGAACGGCCATCTTTGCCGCGATTTCATTTGCGCAGGACCCGTTGTCGCTGAAAAATACACGCGAGGGCAGATGGCGACGATCCACGGATCCGGGGAATCCGAGGGGTGCCGGACCGTGGAGGGTGTCGATGAGTTCTTTCGCTAGGAGAGAGGCGGGTTCATTAGAGTGCCCAAGGAAAGAACTGTGCGCGATTTTAGCGAGTTGATCCCGGAGGGCGCGATTTAACCGCGGATGGTTGTGCCCGTGTAAATTGCACCAGATTGAGGAATTCCCGTCGAGGTAACGATTTCCCCGGCTGTCCCAGAGGTATTCCCCTTCACCGCGGACAATCACCAGCGGCCCAGCGCCCAAATCGTCATCGCTACTGGTGAAAGGGTGCCAAGAATAATTCCTGTCGGCTGTTTGTAAGGGATCAAAACTCATCACTTTTTCCGTTTTAGTCCATGTGGGAGGATTCGGCAAAATAATCCTGCAATAACTTAAAGAGTTGGTTGGGTGCGTAGGGTTTGAGGAGGAAAGACTGGATGCCGCGTTTTTCGAGTTCATCCTTTTGCTCCTGGATCGTGTATCCGCTGGTGACGATAATGCCCATGCGGGGATTGATCGAACGGATTTGATCGATTAACTCGAGCCCACTCATGCCGGGCATGACCATGTCCGTGACGATAAGGTCGATTTTTGGCCCGAGTTTTCGGAATAACTCGAGGGCCTCCATACCGTTAATGGCTTGGTAAACAATGATCCCCTTATCCTCAAGCAAATCGCTGACCATTTCCAAAACCATGTCTTCATCGTCCACCAGTAGAATAATTTTATTCTTGAGCCCCGAATAATCCGCCTGCACCGCTGGCAAGGTCTCTGTTTCTTCAATGGTTTTTTCATTGGTCACGGGCAGGTAGATTATAAATACCGTCCCCTGGTCCTGGACACTGTCCACCTCGACGAGACCCCCGTGCGAACGGCAAATCCCGTAAACCATCGCCAAGCCCAGGCCCGTGCCGCTCTTATTCTGTTTGGTCGTGTAGAAGGGTTCGAAAATACGGTTAATGATCGCAGGCGGGATGCCCGTACCATTGTCTTTGACCGACCACCGGATGTAACCGTGGGGAGAGACCCCGGGCAATTTGCGCGCGAGCTCCGCATCAGGTAGTGACAAATAATCCGTGGTCACGCTGAGGGTTCCGCCCAGGGGCATGGCATCGACGGCATTTAAGCAGAGATTCACCATCATCTGATCCATGGCACCTTTGTCCCCGAAAATCTTTTTATCCCCGGCGGTGAGTCCGTACTGGACTTTGATATTTCCGGGGACCGATCGTGAGAGGAAATCGAGGGATTCACGGATGGTGTCATTCAGGGAAATGATTTCTTTGCGGAAAACATCACCCCGGGGAAAAGGTGAGTAATTTGCGTGTGATGCCGACGGCGCGAGAGAGGGCGTCCTGGGTGCGTCTCAGGTGTAAATGCCTTTTATCCGAGACACTGGTTTGTTCGAGAGTTAATGCCAGATAACCATTCACCACGGTCAGGATATTATTAAAATCATGAGCGAGGCCCCCGGCTAATTGCCCGACACTTTCGATTTTCTGGGCTTGCCTGAGCTGGTTTTCCAGGATTCTTGCCTGGCTGACATCTCGGAATGTCCAGAGCCGGTAATTGTCAGCCAGCCGGGTCGTGAAAAACTCCACATAAAGGGAGTCATTGATCTGGAGTTCAAATTGCTCGGAGCCCGGATTATTTAAGGCCGCATCGATACGGGATGAAATTATTTGTTTTTGCAGGCTCTCCCCCATGATCCGAGCGGTTACTTCCGTGAAGGAAGGATTCTTTGCGATCCAGTCCTCGGAGAAATTCCACATCTTGAGGAATTGGGGGTTACACACCTCCACCTTGTTCTGGTTATTACACAAGATCACCCCGCTCTGCATATTCAGGATGATTTGCCTGAGGGACTCCCGGCTGCGACTGACATCGGCCTCAGCTTGTTTGATCGGGGTGATATCCGAGAAGGTGATGATCAACCCCAAGAATTCATCATTAATATTTAATACTCCGCTAGACCCATAAATCCAAACCGTGTCATGTGGGGGATTAGCCAGCCCGACGACATACCCGTACAGGGAATATTGATCATGCAAGGAAACAAACGGGGCAAATTGCTCCATGGGCAAGGGCTCGCCATTTTCCCGGACTAAGGCGGGGAAAATATCTTTCATGGCGCGTCCTTCGATTTTTCCTTTCGGTAAACGCAGGATTAGGCGGGCGGCGGTATTTATCTGCGTGATATAACCCTTTGTGTCCGTGGCGATGACACCTTCTTTCATTTCCTCGAAAAGGATTTGGAATCTTTCCTCGGTCAGGCGCAAGGCGGTCGCATTAAGTTTGCGTTCCGTCACATCACGGCCCACACAGACAAACTGGAATCCCTGGTCGGTCGTGGACGGCCCGATATTCCAGATGATATACCGCTTTTCGCCGTTGGCCGTAATGATCTGGGTCTCGAGGTTTTCCACAGACTTGCGGCCGACAAAAACTTTCTCGATAGTCACCATCTGCTCATCAGGGATGAGGAATTCTTTCCACCAAACTTTCCCCTTCAGATAATCCGGTGTGTAACCGGTGTATTTCTGCATGGTGAAATTACACAGTCCGACCGTGCCAGATTCATCAGCGACAATCAGGATCACATTGGCCGAGTCAATAAAACTGAAAAGCTCGCGTTCCGACCTCTGGATCCGTTTAAGCAACTGTGTCTTTTCAATTTCTTGAAGCTGGCTACGGTGTAAAAGATAGATTAACCGGTAAACTAAAAGAGAAACAAAAAAGGCTATTACGAGACTCGCTCCTAAAAGCACCAGATTATCGGTAGGCCAAAAATAAATGGGGATCAACCCGAGACAAACGGCAATCAAAGACCCCATCATGAGCGGCCTTTTAAGGATAGCATCCTCAATCGGTTTAGGTAGCCGAAATATCATACAAGTCATCTACTTTGCTCTACTCACCCCGCAAAAGTCGAGGAAATCCTTTTGTTGAATCCAGATAAAGGAGGAAGTATTATTTTCTATCTGAGTGACAGGGATTTTGCTCACGTCTTGAAAAAAAAATCTCGCTTTTTTGAAAAAGGCAAAAGAATATTGGGCCTCACCTCAACCTCTGGAAACTGGAGCCTCTATCGTTATATGAAAATAAAAAACCTGATTTTTATCTTGTCCATGCTTGGCCTATTGGCTTTTAACCCCGTCGTAAAAGCTCAAACAGAACAAACCCCTGCGACCGAAACCGCGGCGACAGAAAGTCCTGCTCCTGGTGAAGCTGTGGCGACAGAAAGTCCTGCTCTTGGTGAAGCTGTGGCGACAGAAAGCCAAACCACGGAAGAATCCACCCCCTCCGAGACGACTGTGATCCAGGAAACCCAAACCGAAGAAGTCACCGCACCTGATGCGAGCGAGTCACCAGCCTCTCAAGAAGAACTCGTCGTGGTGGAACAAACCGGAGACACCGCAAATCAAGCCATCGGCGCAGCTGGTGCAGTGGGTGGTTTGGTCGCAATCATCGTATTCCTGCTCATCTTCATCGTTTTAATCGTGTCTGGATGGAAAGTGTTTGTCAAAGCGGGTAAACCCGGTTGGGCCTCACTCATCCCTATCTATAATATCGTCGTTTACTGTGAAATCTGCGGTAAACCCGTATGGTGGGTCATTCTTTTCTTTATCCCTTTTGTGAATTTTTTCGTAGCGATTATTCTCGTAGTATCAATCGCTAAGGCCTTTGGAAAAGGAACCGGATTCGCAATCGGGCTCATCTTGTTACCCATTATTTTCTTCCCGGTTCTCGCCTTTGGTGATGCAGAATACATGGGCGCCTAGTTACGCGGTGAGTCTTTGATCCATTTGAATAATCCCCCCCCCGATCCATCTCCGGACAGGGGGGATTTTTTTTGCGAAGTGTTATATGAGGACTCGGGAGAGCCGGTAAATGGTCCCAGTGAAATCCGGCTTGCTTTCGGATTTATTTCCATGCAATTTGCGGGGCAATCAGGTCGCGCGTCCATCCAGAGCCCTTATGAATATCACCAGCTCCACACCACCTCCGTTAACCACCGGAAAACGCCCCCCCACGTGGGCCTTTGTGCTGGCTTTTGGCATCGTGTATGTGGGTTACGGATTTAATTTCCTCGCGATCCGTGTCGGAGTGGAGACCATGCCTCCTTTTATTTTTGCAGGGGCTCATGTCATCCTCGCGGGATTGATCCTATTCTCCTGGCAACTTCTCCGTGGACAATCGCTCGCCATTTCTAAGAGTGGTCTCAGTAAAGCGGCGCTTTCGAGCCTTTTCCTTTTTGTGGGTGGGGTCGGCCTCGTCACAGCGGGCGAAAAAAACGGGGTTCCCTCCGGCATGGCCGCCGTGATCAAAGCCTCGGTTCCCCTCTGGGTGGCCATCCTCGAGACCCTCCGTCCACATGGCGAGAAAATCAACCGCCGGATGCTTATCGGACTTTTACTCGGTGCCTTTGGGGTCATTTACATGATCGCGCCCCAGCTCGACCCGGCGGCGGCAGGGGCGCACCCTTTTGGAACGACGCTTTTGGTCATGTCGGCCCTTCTTTTTGCCATCGGGACCCTGATTGTCCGGCATTGGCCCCCGTGCCCTTCGATCTTCACAGCCATATCCTATCAGATGATCATCGGTGGAGCCTATTTACTTGTCTTAGGCTTATGCCTAAATGAACTCTCTGAAATCAACGCTGCCGCCTTTACCGGCCCGGTCATCGGGGCATTTTGTTTCCTGCTTTTTATCCATTCCCTCTGCGCTTTCACGGCTATGAATTGGCTCTTGCGTTATTTGCCCGCCTCACTAGTCACCACAAAGTTTTACGTGTCTCCCGTCGTGGCGGTTTTCGCCGGATGGCTGATCTTGGATGAGGCACTCACCCTGCGGATCATCGGTTGTATGCTCATGATCCTTGCCGGAGTCTTTGTCATCCTCTGGCAAGGTCAAAAGACCCCTGCGCGTGAGCCCGCTCTCAAAGCGAATGATGCGGATGAGCTAGAAGATTAACTCTGTTTCCCCCTCTTCCCTCCGGGATAGGCATTACTGATCCTGCGCAAACTAAATGGTTATCCGGTGCAAATTGCTTAAATGTGTTCGATCAATTCGCTGGCGGGAAAACGGACCTTGGCCTGGGTCGCATATTTATCTTCAGGATTACGGTGACCGGCGGCACAGGCGACGATGGTCGCATACCCTTTAGCAGGGAGCCCCAGGATCTCGTCATATTTGGGTGGCTCGATTCCTTCCATCGGGCATGTGTCGATTCCTAACATAGCGGCGGCTGTCATGAAATTCCCGAGGGCAATATAAACCTGGCGGGCTGCCCATTGATTGACGATGAGGCTGCGAGGGCCATTGATCACATCCTTTAATATCATGTCGCGGTAAAAATTCAGGCTTTCCAGCGGCATATTACGCGTTTTGGCCATGGACTCCACAAAACGCAGCGCGTGTTCTTCGCCCATGTTTTTCATGATGGCAAAAACCACATAATGGGAAGACTCAGTGACTTGGGGCTGGTTCCAGGAATGGGGCTGGAGCTTGGCCTTCACCTCCGGATCGGTAATCACAAAGAATTTCCACGGTTGCAGGCCGTACGAGGAAGGAGTCAGGATCAGCGCTTCTTCCAATGTGTCCCAAGTGACATCCGGGATTTTTTTTGTCGCATCAAAACGTTTCGTGGCGTAACGCCAGTTTAATTGATCGAGGAGTTGTTCATTGGAAATGGGGTTCATCATCCCCCAAAGGTATTCATTCCCCCGTTTTTTTTCAATCGGGAATATGTGATTTCCACATAAAATCGAAAGATAATCGCCTCATCGTGTCCCTAACGGGAGGGGCAGGCTCCCGCTTGCCCAGGCAAGTAGGGCCGCTTGCCCTACACGCTGGAGGGGCAGGCTTTCCTGTAGGGCGACCGGCCCGGTTGCCGAATGTCGGATGCGTCCGTGAAACTCTGGCCTGTGGCAAGCAGGGCCGCTTGCCCTACACGCTGGTTGGGCGGGCTTTTCTGTAGGGCGACCGGCCCGGTTGCCAAACGCCGGATGTGTCCGTGCGGCCCGGACGAGTG
>Ga0163153_10005434_pt1 | contig 15061 bp, 11 predicted proteins | sample OliLakLV19MP6IB1_FD_148629 | JGI IMG/M metagenome (GOLD analysis project Ga0163153, IMG submission 148629) | Freshwater microbial mat bacterial communities from Lake Vanda, McMurdo Dry Valleys, Antarctica - Oligotrophic Lake LV.19.MP6.IB-1 | ecosystem: Environmental > Aquatic > Freshwater >... | reverse complement strand
AACGGTACGGTTAGGCTCGGGTCAATATATTTTTTGACCTCCTTCGCTTTCTGAATTACAGCCGCCTCAATCTCGCTCTTTAAGCGTTGTTGTTCACCAATATCTGATGCAGCGATAAATTGCTCGAGCAAGTTGGTAGCGGCCCATTTGCTATCAATTGGCAAGATAAGATTATTCGGCAGCCTGAGTCCAAACTCAACCGGTTTGCCGCCGACCTTGAAGTTGCGCACCTGCCACTCAACGGGCAGTTTGGCGAAAACCACCTCCAAGATATTCTCACCCGCACTGCCTTTGGACTGTGTGCCGGCGATGACAGCCTCCAGGCGTTTGATTGAAATCGCCGTTTGCTGTTCGAGCTCTTGCCGAGCTTTGGAGTTCATCTGAAGTGCGGTCAGGTCATTTTTAGCGTGGGCAAGCTCGCTGCGCATTGCGGCGGTGGCGTCTGTAAGTCCAGCGGTCAGCGCCTTTAGTTCGGCCAGCGTGGTACTGGATTCTTGTTGCACCTTGGCGAGTTCGCTGCTCAAACCTGCGCCAACTTGGTACAGGGAATTCGCTGAGGTCTGATGGGCATCACTAACTTTAGCGGTGATGGATGCGCCCGTTTGGACCAGTCCGGTTGCCAAATTGCCAATCCCCTGATTTACGGCCGTCTGATTCTGTTCAACCGTCGCGATCTTTTCTGATAAACCCTTGAGTTCCACTTGAACACTGCTAACGGTTTGAGTGATTGGCGCAAGCGACACGACTTTCTCGGTGAGCGAGGCTATCTGTGTTTGCGCCTGTTGAACAGTTTGAGCAAGATTTTGGAGAACGCCGGAGAACTCACCTAAAGGGCCCGGTGGTTTTCGAAACTGTTGAAAGAGAATGATCGAAACTGCAACCAAAAGGACAACGATGAAAAATAGGATGATGCCGATCAAGAGAGTGTCCACGGTAAACTCCGTTCGTTGGCAGGAAGCTTATTCACTCTGCGGCCTGGCCGCGGCCGGGCGGCCTCTCTGGCGCGCCAGCGCCATTTGCCGCACGATCAGAAACAGCGGCACCATCACACTCACGGCGATCAGGCCTGACAGCACCAGGTAGACCCACACATGCCGGATGCCCAGTCGGCTGGCCTCGACCACCATGAAAACGAAGCTCACCAGGCACAGGAAGAGGATGTCGTTGGTGATGGACGCGGCGGCCGGGTTCACATACAGCGCCGCGACAAACCCCGCCAGGCCGCCGTTGTTGGGCTGCTGGAAGAACACCAGGTTATTGCTCCACGTGGCGATCAACGCCATCACTGCAATGACGGCATACACGCCGCACAGCCCCTTCTCAGCTCGGGTCATCTGTCCCCAGCCCATGCTTTAGCGGGCGAACCAAACTAAGATCAGCGCCACCAGCGCGGGCAGCGCCTGAATGTACAGGATGCTGCGCTTGGCCGTGGCCGCGCCAAACACGCCCGCTACGATCACGCACAGCAAGAAAAAGACCTGCACGTTGAAGCCGGCCGCGCCGAGCAGCAGCCCCCACACCAGCCCCGCCGCCAGGAAGCCGTTATACAGCCCCTGGTTGGCCGCCAGCGAGGCCGTCATGGCCGCCCGCTCCGGCGTCATGCCAAAGGTCTTCAGACCCATTGGCTTGGTCCACAAGAACATCTCTAAGATCAAAAAATACACATGCAGCGCCGCGACGACGAGCACAGCGAGCACCGCGATGGTGGCGATGATTGGCATATCAGCATCCTTAAAGGGCGAACGTGCCGGGAGTGTACACCCGAAGCGGAGTGCAGAGAAAGAGTTCGCTCAAATGGCCGGGTGCGATCCGGCGGCCCACTTTGCCCAGTTAGCCGCCCGCTGCTTTCTGCCGCCTGCCGCCTGCCGCCTGCCTCCTGCCGACTGGCCCCTCGCTCCCTGCCTACCCCCTCTGACCTCCGACCTCCACCCTCCACTCCTCGCTCTACCCGATACCTCCCCTCGCGCCCTCGGCATTGATTGATACGGACGACCTCGCTATAATCCAAACACAACCAGCGGAATTGAAAGGAAGCAGCGGAATGCCCGGAAAACGCCAGTCTGACCCCTTCGGCGCGCGCGCCCCCCTCGACAGCCAGCACCACTATTACCGCCTCGATCACCTGGTCGAGCAAGGTCTCGTGCCCAGCCTGGCGCGCCTGCCCTTCTCCATCAAAATCCTGCTCGAAGCCCTGCTGCGCAACTGCGACGGCTACCTGGTCACCGAAGACGACGTCAAGCGCCTGGCCGCCTGGAACGCCGCGCAGCCGCTCGACGCCGAGCTGCCCTTCCTGCCCGCCCGCGTGCTGCTGCAAGACTTCACCGGCGTGCCGTGTGTGCTCGACCTGGCCTCCATGCGCGACGCCGTGCGCCGGCTGGGCGGCAACCCCAAGCAGATCAATCCGCTGGTGCTGGTAGACCTGGTCATTGACCACTCGGTCCAGGTGGATTACTTCGGCTCCGGGCTGGCCCTGGCGCAGAACGCCGCCGTCGAGTTCGACCGCAACCGCGAGCGCTACGAGTTCCTGCGCTGGGGCGCCTCGGCCTTCAACAACCTGCGCATCGTCCCGCCCGCCACCGGCATCGTGCATCAGGTGAACCTCGAATACCTGGCGCGCGGCGTGCTCACCAAGTTCGACCCCGACAATACCCTGGTGGCCCTGCCCGACACCCTGGTCGGCACCGACTCGCACACCACCATGATCAACGGCCTGGGCGTGCTGGGCTGGGGCGTGGGCGGCATCGAAGCCGAAGCCGTCATGCTCGGCCAGCCGCTCTACATGCTGGCCCCGCAGGTCATCGGCTTCAAGCTGCACGGCCGCCTGCCCGACGGCGTGACCGCCACCGACCTGACCCTGACCGTGGTGCAGATGCTGCGCAAGAAGGGCGTGGTGGATAAGTTCGTCGAGTTCTACGGCAGCGGCCTGTCGTCTATGTCGCTGCCCGACCGGGCCACGATTGCCAACATGGCCCCCGAGTACGGCGCGACCATGGGCTTCTTCCCGACCGACGCCGAAACCGTCAACTACCTGCGCCGCACCGGCCGCGCCGCCGCCGCCGATTTGGTCGAGGTCTACTCCAAGGCCCAGGGCCTGTACCGCACCGACGACCTGCCCGACCCAACCTTCAGCGACACGCTGGAGCTGAACCTGGCCGAAGTCGAACCCAGCCTGGCCGGCCCCAAGCGCCCGCAGGACCGCGTGCCGCTGCGCCTGCTCAAGAGCACCTTCCGCAAGTCGCTCAGCGCGCCGGTGGCCGAGCGCGGTTACGGCCTGGACGACGAGCGCCTGAAGCACACCGTCACCTTCAAGGACAACGGCCACTCGGTGCAGTTGGGCCACGGCGCGGTCGTCATCGCCGCCATCACCTCCTGCACCAACACCAGCAACCCCTCGGTCATGGTCGGGGCGGGGCTGCTGGCCCAGAAGGCCGTCGCCGCCGGGCTGAAGGTGCCGCCCTACGTCAAGACCAGCATGGCCCCCGGCTCGAAGGTCGTGCATGAGTACCTCGCCAAGAGCGGCACCCTGCCCTTCCTGGAGCAGTTGGGCTTTAACATCGTGGGCTACGGGTGTACCACCTGCCTGGTGGCCGGCACGCCGGTGCTGCAAGCCAACGGCACCACGCGCCGCATCGAGCAGATGCCCGAGGCCGGCGGCAGCGTCGTGTTCGGCCCGACCGCCGACGCCACGCTGGGCCTGGCGGTTCAGGCCGAATTGCTGGAGCAGGGGCGGCGCGACTGTGTCACGCTCGTCTTACAGGACGGGCGCGAGCTAGTCTGTACGCCGGAACACGAAGTCCTATGCGTCGGCGGCCGGTGGGTGCGCGCCGACCAACTGGTGCCCGGCCGAGACCGGGTGGTGATGGGGCTGGAGGCGCCGCTGGACGAGGCCCAGGCCGATGAGGCCAACTCCGCGTGGTCGGCCGGCAAACTGACCTTTACGCTGGACACGCCCAACAACCGCCTGCGCGCGTTGGCCTTTGCCCGCTTAGTGGGCCATCTGCTGGGCGACGGCTCGATCAGCGCCCTCGGGCAGGGCCGCATGAACGTCGGCCAAGCGCTAGATCGCGCCCTGGTCTTGAACGACATTGAGCTGATCATCGGCAAGCGGCCGGCGGCCACGCAGTACGACGAGCGCAAATGGACGATTGTGCTGCCGCTGGAGCTGACGGACGCCATCCGCGCGCTGCCCGGGGTGCGCACCGGCCGTCGCATTCAACAGCCCGCCACGCTGCCGGCGTTCGTGCTAGAGCCGGGCTGCCCGGTGGCGGTGGTGCGCGAGTTCCTGGGCGGCATGTTTGGCGCGGACGGGCAGGCGCCTGTGCTGCACCGCCTGAGCGCCCGTGACACCGACGCGGTGCTCGATCACCCCGTCTATTCGCAGACCGCCCGCACCGAGCATGTGCCGCAGCTCAAGGCCCTGATGCAGTCCGTCATCGGCCTGTTGCAGCGCTGCGGCGTGGCGATGGACGGCGCGCGGGTCTATGAGTACCCGGTGCGCCGCTCGGCCTCGACCTACCCGGCTGCCCAAGACGGCGCGGCCCGCCTCGAAGTGCGCCTGAAGCTGCCGGATGGCCTGTCCTTCATTGAGCGGGTCGGCTTCCGCTATTGCGTGGACAAGGCCCTGCGCGCCAGCGCCGCCGCGGTCTACTGGCGCACAGTGGCTCGCATCAACGCCCAGCGGCTGGAGATGGCGGCCCGCCTGGAGCAGATGCACCAGGCCCAGCCGGAGCTATCCTTCAGCCAGGCGCGGGCACTGGCGGCGGACGAGCTGGGGCAGCGCGAGACGGTCGTGTTCCCGCACTACTCCCTGCTGGAAGGCCACGACCGCTTCTCCCGCCTGCCGCAGCCGGACGACCGCAAGTTCCGGCCGCTGCACCGTGACAGCAGCGGCTTCCCCTCGCCGGTCGAGTTGTTCCAGCAGTTGGGCGTCCGCGACTGGTTCGCCCCGCTCGCCACGCAGGCTGAGGCCGACTACGCCAAACGCTACTGCGTCGAGAAGAACGCCACGGCGCTGCCGACCTTCACACTGCTCGTGCTCGATCGCCGCGCCGCCGGTGAGCACGCGGTGTATGACCTGGCCGTGAACGACCTGCACGCCTTCGTGGCGGGCGGCGTGTGCGTACACAACTGTATCGGCAACAGCGGCCCGCTGCCCGAGGCCGTGACCAACGCCGTGCGCGACGGCGACATCGTCTCGGCCGCCGTCATCTCCGGCAACCGCAACTTCGAGGGCCGGGTGCATCCGCTGGTCAAGGCCAACTTCCTGGCCTCGCCGCCGCTGGTGGTGGCCTACGCCCTGGCCGGCACCACCGACATAGACCTGGCGACCGAGCCGATTGGCCTGGGGACCGCCGGCCAGCCGGTCTACCTGCGCGACATCTGGCCCAGCCAGCAAGAAGTGGCCGAGGCCATCGCCGCCTCGGTCGAGCCGGAGATGTTCATCAAGAGCTACCAGAACGTCTTCCTCGAAAACGAGATGTGGAACAACATCCCGGTCAGCGGCGGCGAGTTGTACGAGTGGGACCCCGACTCGACCTACATCCGCCGCGCGCCGTTCTTCCGGGGGCTGAGCCTCACGCCCGACCCGCTCAAGGAAATTCGCGGCGCGCGCGTGCTGGGCATGTTTGGCGACAGCATCACCACCGACCACATCTCGCCCGCCGGCAACATCGCCAAAGACAGCCCGGCCGGCCGCTACCTGATGGAGCAGGGCGTCAAACCGCGCGACTTCAACCAGTACGGCACCCGGCGCGGCAACCACGAGGTGCTCATCCGCGGCACCTTTGCCAACATCCGCCTCAAGAACCTGCTGCTGGGCGGCGAAGAGGGCGGCAACACGCTGCACTTCCCCGAGGGCGCCAAGCTCACGATCTTTGACGCCGCCGTGCGCTACCGCCAGGAAGACACCGCGCTGATCATCCTGGCCGGCAAGGAATATGGCACCGGCTCTAGCCGCGACTGGGCCGCCAAGGGCACGCTGCTGCTGGGCGTGCGCGCCGTGCTGGCCGAGAGCTTTGAGCGCATCCACCGCAGCAACCTGGTGGGCATGGGCGTGCTGCCGCTGGTCTATCAGCCCGGCCAGAGCGCCGCCAGCCTGGGCCTGACCGGCCGCGAGCAGTACGACATCGTGGGCATCCAAGACGGCCTCGGCCCGCGCCAACTGCTGACCATCCGCGCCAAGGCCGACGACGGCACGCCGATCGAGTTCCAGGCCATCGCCCGCCTCGACACGCCGGTGGAAGTGGACTACTACCGCAACGGCGGCATCCTGCCGACCGTGCTGCGCAACCTGATCAAGGCCGACGCCTCGGCCGACAAGCACACCGACAGCTAAACCGTTGCCGCCGTCACTCAAAAGGCCGGGTCAGCGCCAAACGCTCGCCCGGCCTTTGTGTTTGTCTTTCGCGCCGCCGTGGCCTGCGTTAGAATAACCGCGCAGCCATCGCGCCGGTCACGCTGGCCGGCTTAACGCTATAACGCAAGGGAGCCAGTGTCCATGAAAGTTGCTTACGTGTTTTCCACCTCAGGCCACACCGCCAGCTACAAGCTCGGCAAAATGATCCTGCCGCAGATGGAAGAAGGCCGCCACGGCGTCGAAGTGGTCGGGATGATGTTCTTCGACGACAACAACTATGTGCTGCGCGCCGGCGACCCCATCGGCGAGCGGCTGGCCAAGGTCGCCGCCCAGACTGGCACGCTGCTGATGATGTGTGACCAATGCGCCCTGGAGCGCGGCCTGGCGACCGGCGAGATCGGCAACTGCCAGCCCACCAACACCGTCGCCGGCGTGCACGTCGGCTGCTTCCCCGACCTGTACGCCGCCCTGGCCGGCAACCCGCCGGATCACATCATCACGCTCTAACACGCTCTCCTGGCCTTAAACCAACAGCGGGCGGCGCCTCCTTCCGGTGGCCCCGCCCGCTGCCTCTGCTTAGCTTCTTCTCTGCTTTAATATACGCCGAGATACCGGTCCAGCTCCCACTGGCTCACGCTGATCCGGTACTCGTCCCACTCCTGGCGGCGGCCTTCCAGGTAGCGCTCAAACAGGTGGTCGCCGAAGGCCTCGCGCACCAGCGCGCTGCCGCGCAGCTCGGTGATCGCCTCGCCCAGCGAACCGGGCATGGCCGTCAGCTTCGCCAGCCCGGCCTCGTCCAGGTGGTACAAATCTTCTTCCTTGGGCGCGGGCGCTTCCAGCTTCTTCTCAATCCCGTCCAGCCCGGCCCACAGCATGGCCGCGAACGTCAGGTATGGGCTGGCGCTCGGATCGGGGCAGCGCAGCTCGATGCGCGTGGCCGTCGCCACCCGGCCCGGGCTGACCTTGGGGATGCGAATCAGCGCCGAGCGGTTGGTGCGCGCCCAGCTCAGGTACACCGGGGCTTCGTAGCCCGGCACCAGCCGCTTGTAGCTGTTCACCAGCGGCGCGATCACCGCCGACAGCTCACGCGCGTGCAGCAGTTGCCCGGCGATGAATTGCTTGGCGACCAGGCTCAGGCCATATTCGTCCTGCGGGTCGGCAAAGATGTTCTTACCGTCGGCCCACAGGCTCTGGTGCGTGTGCATCCCGCTGCCGTTGATGCCGGCCACCGGTTTGGGCATAAAGGTGCAGTACAGCCCGTTGCGCTGGGCAATCGCCTTGAGCGTCAGCCGCAGCGTCACCGCGTTGTCGGCCGTGCGCAGCGCCCGGTCATACTTAAAGTCAATCTCGCTCTGGCCCACCGCCACTTCGTGGTGCAGCGCCTCGACCGTGATGCCGAAGGCCGCCAGGGCCGTCACCATCTGCCGCCGCACCGAGTGCGCCTGGTCGGTGCTCACATCGAAATAGCCGGCCTGGTCGTGCGGCTCCAGCGGCAGCAGGCTGCCGTCGGCGTGCGGCTTGAACAGGAAGAACTCCAGTTCCGGCCCGGTGTAATACTCGTAGCCCATCGCCGCCGCCTTGGCCAGCGCGCGCTTGAGCACCTGGCGCGGGTCGCCGCCGAAGGCCTCGCCCGTGGGCAGATGCACATCGCAGATCACGCGCGCCGTGGGCACATCCGCGTCCCACGGGATCACCGCGAAGGTGTCCAGATCGGGGTGTAATAACATATCGCTCTCGGCGATGCGGGCGAAGCCCTGCACCGACGAGCCGTCGAACCACATGCCGTGGTCGAGCACATCGTTCCACTGCGACACCGGGATGCCGACGCTCTTGACGACGCCCATAATGTCGGTGAATTGCAGGTTGATAAATTCAACGGCCTTGCTCTTAATGATTTCCGCGATGGATTTTGCTTTGGCTGAATCGGGGACCATGCAGATTACTCCTTGAAAGTGGAAATGCGGCTGAGGCGGCCAGTGTAACCGCAAAGCTGGGATTGCTCAATGCGGGCAAAGCGCTTGGGGTTGGGCGAGGGGCCGGTCAGCCGCTCGCCGCCCAATCGCTGACGTTGAACGGCGGGTTGGCCAGGATGAAGTCGGCCCGCCGGTCGGTGCGCGAAATGACCTTGCTCTGCACCAGCAACACCATGTCGCGGGGCGCATGCTAGGGCTGGGCAGCGCCAACGATTACATCTGCAGCGGCGGTTGCCGAATTGCCGGCCAGTGCTGGCATGGGAAGTCTACGCCCCCTAGGGCCACACTCGCTAGGCGGCTGGTTCTTGTGTTTGATCGGCAAACCCCCGGTCCTGCATTGGCCCCAATTCGAGTAACAGCGCCTCAGCCGTTCGCCAGAGGTCCAACGCTTGTCCTCGCTCGCGGGCGGCCCGTCTATCGTCCGGTGCGAGCGCTGCCGCCGCCGCATCCAGCGGCTGCCCGACGACATCCGCATGCCATTTAGAATTGGCGACAAAGGGCTGGTCCATGGCCAGCGCCCAGATTTCTGCCGCTCGGACCAACTCGTCCGTCAGGCCGAAGTACAGTGCCACGCCCGGCAGCGCCACGATGAGGTACAGGTAATCTCGCAGCGTGAGCGCAAATTGCAGCGCCTCGACAAAGTACGGGCGGGCGTCTGCGCAGCGGCGTTCGAGGCAGGCGACGTAGCCCGGCCCCGGCAGGGCCAGCCCCAGGTAATTATCCTGAACTTCCTCATACAGCCGGCGGCTTTCGGCAAACGCAGCGCAGGCCGCCTGGAAGTCGCCAGTGTTCAGGGCCAGGCAGGCCAGCGAGTAGTGCACACTGGCTTCCACACCGTGGACGCCAGCTTCCCTGGTGAGTGCTAAGGCTAGGTTGCCTTCTTGGCAAGCCGCCTCGTATTCCCCAGTGTGCAGGAGTGACCAACAGACAGCCAGCCGCGCATAGCCTTCGACCTCGCGCTGACCCAGTTCCAGGCACAGGGCCAGGCTGTCTGCGGCCCGTTGGTGCGCTTCGTCGAGTTTCCCGCGCCACTGCAGGGTAAAGGCCAGGTTGGCCATTTGATCTACCATGACTGACCGATCACCGAGTTGCTGAGACAAATCGAGCACTTGCCGGCGCAGGCGCTCTGCGTCTTCAAGCCGGCCCCAGGGCTGATTAATCCAAGACAACACATTCAAGGGGTGCATTTGGCCGCGCAAATTGCCCAGCGGCCGGTATATGGCCAAGCTGGCCTCCGCTCGCTCTTCGGCCTGAGCGTAGTGGCTGGTGGCCCAATCAAGTTGCGCCAAGTTGCGCCAGGTTGGCCAGGCAGCCGGCGACGGCCCGCTCATCGTTGCAGGCCCGGTAAAGGGACAGGCTCTGGTCAGCCATTTGCCGAGCCAGTTGCCGGTCAACACTGTAGTAGCGGCCGGACAAGATAGCCAGCAGAAAACCTTTGTCCCGGCGCATGTCCTGCCCATCCCGTTCCAACTGCTCGATCAGGCTCAGGCTCTCCCCCAGTATTTTCAAACCCAGCGAGATATTTAACACGAAGCCGCCCTGCCAGGCTAGGGCTCGCGCCCACATGCGATACAGATCGGGCCCGACCGGCCCCGGCCCGGACACCAGGGCGGCTATTCGTTCGGCCAACGCCTGGAAGACGGCGGCACCACGCAGTCCCAGGCCGCGCCAATCGTGATACTGGCCCCGGCATCGGCGAACAGGGCTCGGGCACGCCGAACGCCGCCGAATACGGCCAATTGGTAGAGCGCATCTGCACGGGCTACGCAGACGCAGCGCCCTAAAGTCTGTGCGATTGAGCCGCCGGCGCGCCGAGTTAGTCGTCGCCCTGCACCAATCGGCAATCGCCTGAGAGTCTGGCCGGAGTGCATTCGCAGTTTCTGGCCGCAGCCGTTTTGGGCCAGCCGCCAAAATTTTCAGACCGGGGTGGGCTTGCCCACCCCGGTCTGAAAATTTTGGTAGCGGTCAGATACATGCTTTTACAAGCACAACTTGCGCTGAGAACCCGCCACGACGCTGAACGCCCCCCTGGTCATTTTCCCCGAAACGACCACCATCCGCGAATGCACCCCATGGCCGCGCCCGCTATCCCGGGTGGCCTGAACTTCGCCGAGTGCAGGGCAGCCGCCGAGTGTCCACCACGTTCACTAGGGCGCAGCCGGGCGGCTAAGGGCACACCCCATCGGCAGCGCGCTCCGATGAAATCCGCGCGTATCACTCGTGCCCTTCCGCGTTGGTGTGTTCGCCAAACACCTTCTCCCCCGCCCGCACCGGCCCCCTCACCTGTCGGCCGGCCTCCATCACCTGACTCTGCCGGAGACCGACGCCGGCTGGGGCCCTATGGACCTGGCGCGGCCGGCACGACGCACAGGGTCGCAGCCTGCTCGCACCGGCCGATCACTTCGCCGTTGTAGTAGATGTTAAAGGCTTCGTGCCAGAAGCGCGCCTTGCCTGACCGCACCAGGCGCTCGCCGGCGATGCAGGTCAGCCCCGCGTCTCCTTCGCGCTCGGCCGTCTTGTCGTCCTTCCAGGCCGTCACGCATGCGCCGCTCTCAAGCTGCGCCAGCCCCCATTCGTCCCCGCTAATCGCGTCGTCGCCGTCACCCACAGTCAGTGCAGCCAAAAGCAGCGGCTGGTCGCTTTGATTGGTGATGACCAGATAATTGTCGCCCGGCCCGCGCGTGAACAGCAGGGGTTGGTTGTCAGGTAAAGGTGTTGGGACTGGCGGCGTCGGCGTAACTGCTGGCGCCGGTGTTGCCGTCGCCGCCAAGCGCACCGCCAGTTGGCCCAGCCCCCAGTTGGCCAGCCACGCGCCGCACAGCAGCACGGCCGCGAGCGCCAGCACCCCGGCCGCCCACAGCCCCCAGCGCGTAGGGCGGCGCGAAGCGTTAACGGCGGTTGCGGGCGCGGCGGCCGGCCCCAGCGGCGGCAGCGTCACCCGGGCAGCCTGCAACTTGACCCGGTCGGGGATGCTCAAGCGCGAGAGCGTCGGCGGCACTGCCTCGGCTGGGGCCACGGTCAGCGCCGCCTCGAGCGCGTCGGCCAGCGCCTGTCCGCTGGCATACCGCTCGTTGGGCGCTTTGGCCAGGCACTTTAAGATCACGGCCTCCAACGCCGGCGTCAGCGCCGGGCGCACCTGGCGCGGCGGGCGCGGCGTGTCGTGCACGTGCATGGCGGCCACGTTGGCCGGTTCGGCCGCCTGGAACGGCAGTTGGCCCGTGAACATCTCATACAGAATGACGCCCAGCGAATACAGGTCGCTTTGCGGCACCACGCGGTTCGAGGCAACGACCTGCTCGGGCGACATGTAGTGCGGCGACCCGAACACCTCGGCCCCCGCCAGGTCGGGCAGCAGCGCCAACCCAAAATCGGTGACGATGGCGTGCCCCTGCTCATCCACCATGATGTTCGACGGCTTGATGTCGCGATGGATCACGCCGTGCTGGTGGGCGTAGTCGAGCGCGCTGCCCACCTCGCGGATCAGGCGACGCGCCTCAATCGGATCAATCCACTCGCCGCTGTGGCGATAGCCGGCCAACAGCACCCCCAGGTTGGCCCCGGCCACATACCGCATGGCGATATACAGGCAGCCGGCCGCTTCGCCGAAGCGGTAAATTTGGACGATGTGCGGGTGATCGAGCCGGGCGATGGCTTGCGCTTCGCTCTCAAAGCGTTGAATGTAAGCGGCGTCCGCCCGGTACTGCGTCTCGATGACCTTGACCGCCGCGTACCGCCGCAGGCGCACGTCCACCGCCCGGTACACGCGCGCCATGCCGCCCTTGCCTAGCAAGGTCTCCAGGCGGTATTCGTCCAGTTGTCGTCCGAGCACGCTGTCGGTATTCATGCGGGAGGTCCCAGGCGGCGAGCGCCGCTGTCAGGGCAAATAGACTTCACACCGGTGGGCGGCGATTTCGCAGCGGGCGACCTCCGCGTCGTTCCACAGCACGCGGAATTCGCTGCTGCCTTCCTGCGTGGTCCAGAAGATGTGGGGTTCGTACGAAAACGGCGTGCGCTGGACCACCTTGCGGTTGTTGCACTCGGGCGGGGCCAAATGATCTCTATAGTCAATCAGCTCCACGACGGCACAATAGCCGGCTCGCAAATTGGAATAGATCTCGCCCCAGCGCTCCCCGTCAAAGTGGTTGGCCGTCTGCCCATCCGCCAGCACGCGCTCAAACGCCACCGGATTGACCGAGCGATCATTCGGGGACAAGTTGTGAAAATACAGGCCGGTATCGTCGTAGTACAGCGCGAAGTGGTCGCCGGCCGGCGGCGGCGCAGCGGCGGCGGCGGTCTCGGCTGGCGGCGCGGTTGCTTCTGCCCCCGCGGCCGGAGTGGCGGTCGCCCCGGCCTCAGCCGGATGGCCGGCCGCGCCTAGCATGTTGCGAAAGCCCAGCAGCGGCACCAGCAGCGCGACGAGGATGAGACCGCCGCCGATCCAGGCGGCCGGGTGCGGGCGCAATTGCTGGATGGTGGCCGCATTGAGCGGGCGCTGTCGCAGCACCGCCCCCACCGCCGCGGCATCGCGCGCCAGGTATACGTAGATCGGATGCCGCTTCAAGCGGGGCAGCATTGGCTCGCGCGTCAAGTTGAGGTAAATGGGATGGCGCTTCAGCCGGTCAAGCAGCGGCTCGCGCGGCGGGGTGCGGGGCAGCCGTCCGCCGCGTGGGTCAGCCTGGCCCAGCGCCGGGTCTAGAAACGCCAGCGTCGGCTCGGGCATATCCAGCGCCTGGCCGAGCGCGTTCATCAAGGCCTCGGCCGTCTGGTAGCGGTCGGCCGGCGCTTTGCTGAGCGCCCTCAGCACCACCGCTTCCACCGCCGGGCTGAGGGCCGGGTTGAACTGGCGCGGCGGCGGCGGTGCCTGCTGCAGATGCAGCATCGCCAGCGCCAGCGGCTCAGGGTCGTCAAACGGCACCCGCCCGGCCAGCATCTCATACAGCACGACGCCCAGCGAGTAAATATCCGATTGCGGCACGACCTCGGCCGAGTTGCGGGCCTGCTCCGGCGCAAAGTAATGCGGGCTGCCGAAGGCCGTGCCCAGCGTGCCCTGCGCCATATTCAGCGCCAGGCCAAAATCCGCCAGCACCACGCGGCCATCTTCCGCCACCATGATGTTGGCCGGCTTGACGTCACGGTGGATGACGCCGCGCGCGTGGGCGTAGTCCAGCGCCGCCGCCACCGCCCGCCCAATCCGCATGACCTCGGGCAGCGGTGGCCGCTGCCCTTGGCGGCGGTCTTCCGCCAGCTGCACCCCTAAGTCTTGCCCATGCACATACTCCATCACATAGTAGTACAGCCCGTTCTCGTCGTCGGCGTAGTAGACCTGCAGGATGTTGGGGTGGTGCCAGGTGGCAATCGACCGGGCTTCGTTGACAAAGCGCTCGGCGTAAGCGGCGTCGCCCTGGTGGCGGGCATCAATCAGCTTCACCGCCACCGGCCGGTCGAGCTTCACGTCCCAGCCCGAATAGACCGTCGCCATCCCCCCGCGCCCCAGCACGTGGTCGAGGCGAAAGTTCGCCAGTTGCTTTCCAATCAGTGGATCTTCAATCGTCATGCTACAATTCTATCAGGTCTCAGCCTGTCGGGCCGCAGATAGGCTATTGTGAGGCTGCCCCACGCTTGCTTGCCCACTGTTCCGAGGTGCGATGCCTGTTTTGCTCACACGCCCCAGCAGCCTGTTGATCGGGCTGGGCCTATGTCTGCTCCTGTGGGGTGCGTCCATTGCCGGAGTCTATTGGGACCTCCAGCGCCGCCGGCGGCCCCGCGCCGAGTTGATCGTCTGGCTGGCCCTGGTTGCGCTCTTGCCGGGGGTGGGCTTGCTGGCCTACCTGCTGGCGTGGGCGCTTAACCGCTTTTTCCCGCTGCCCGGCGCCTCGGCTGGGGCCGGCGCCCGGCGCTTCACCCTGCTGCGGCCTCCCCCAGCCGCGGCCCCCCGCACCGGCACCATTATGGCCGCCGACCTGGTCAAAGAAACGTTCTTCGAGCGCCGGCCCGCACCAGCCGCTTCCCCTCTTCCCGCCGCCGAACCGCCCATTGTTCAGCCCGTGTTTCAGCCGCCGCCGCCCGCCGGCCTGGTCGTGGCCGCCGTTTCTGGCCCGCACGCCGGCGATGAATTTGTGGTCGCCAGCCTGCCGGCCCGCATCGGTCGCGGCCCGGGGTTGGGCCTGCGGCTCGATCGCGACCGCGGCGTCTCGCGCGAACATGCCGAACTCTACTGGCAGGCCGGGGCCGTCCACCTGCGCGACCTGCACAGCCAGCACGGCACCTCGGTCAATGGCCGCCGCGTTGAAGACCAGGCGCTGCAACCCGGCGACCGGATTGAACTCGGCCTGTCGGCCCTGGTCGTCAAACAGGTGGGGGCATGAACCCACCCGCGCCCGGCGACGCCTGGCAGGTGCGGCTGCTCAAACCGCGCCACGGCGTGTTGGCTGAACCGATCCGCCCGGCGGAAGTCGGCCTGGCGCTGGCGGAGGTCATGCTGGCGCGCGAGAACCTGCTTGAAGACGCCCACTACCAGAAGATCGCCCCCAACGACTTTGTCGTCGAGGCAGCCCCCGACCACTACGCCCGCGAGTTTGCCCCGCTAGCCGCCACCCTGTGCCAGCAATGGCGTGACCGTTTGCTCACCACCCTCACCACCGCCAACAGCCGCCAGGGCCGGCGCGAATATCGCTTCGCCGGGCAGGTGGCGGTCGCGCTTCAGCCCGCCCCCGACCTCGCGCCCGGTCAGGTG
>Ga0163153_10005433_pt1 | contig 15064 bp, 16 predicted proteins | sample OliLakLV19MP6IB1_FD_148629 | JGI IMG/M metagenome (GOLD analysis project Ga0163153, IMG submission 148629) | Freshwater microbial mat bacterial communities from Lake Vanda, McMurdo Dry Valleys, Antarctica - Oligotrophic Lake LV.19.MP6.IB-1 | ecosystem: Environmental > Aquatic > Freshwater >... | reverse complement strand
AAGCAGTGGTTTGAAAAAGCGGCGGAGCAGGGGGACGCTGGTGCTCAAGTCAATCTCGGCACCCTCTATCTCCTCGGGCAAGGCGCGCTCGAAAGCGACCAAATGGCGTTGTTCTGGTTTCGCCGAGCGGCAGAACAGCAAGAGATGCTGGCCTTCGCGAAACTGGGGTTCATGTATGAACATGGACGCGGAGTTACTCAGGATTTTGTCCAGGCCTACATGTGGTACAACCTTTCTGCCGCACGGGGAGAAAAACGAGCCTTAGCGTCGCGTAATCAGCTCGCCAAGCAGATGACCCCGGCACAGGTAGCCGCGGCCCAACAGCTGGCACGGGAGTGGAAACCAAAGCCGAAGTAACCAGAGGTTTATTGCCCGACAATGTGAATCGTGAGAAATGACAAAGGGATTGCCCCTGTCTTCAACGACGTGGGCAATCCCTCTTACTATCTTTCCGAAGCAGGCGTGCGACCGGGCTACTCTACACCCCCGACTCAAGTACCTCGAACTCCATCTCTCGCAGCAGGACTTTCGCCTGAGTAAACGCTTTGGCCCGATGACTGATGGCGTTTTTCTGATCTGCCGACAACTCAGCCAAGGTCTTCCCTAATTCCGGAATGAGAAATACAGGATCATACCCGAATCCTAACGTCCCACTAGCTTCGGCTGCAATCTCTCCCTCTAATATCCCCTGGGCCACTCGTATTCCATCTGACGGCAATGCGATCGCTGCAACGGTCAGAAAGCGGGCAGTTCGTCGTTCACGAGGCACACCCGTTAATTCCAGCAGCAACTTCCGGCAGTTGTCTTCATAGGTCGCATCTTCGCCGGCATAACGAGCCGCATAGACGCCAGGCCGGCCCCCGAGCGCATCCACTTCCAGTCCCGTATCATCAGCGACAGCCGGCAAGCCTGTAAACGCAGCAATGACACGTGCCTTCTTGATCGCGTTCGCCTCGCAGGTATCCCCGTCTTCAACCACTTCGGGTGCATCAGGAAACTCATCGAGTGTATGTATCGTGATGTCAAGACCGCCTAAAATGGCCGCAAGTTCCTCTCTTTTATGCCGATTACGCGTCGCAAGGACTAATTCACGAATCATCGTCTCTTCCTTACTCCAGTTCTCCGATCAGATCCTTTTGCAACGCAGTGAGAGTCTGAATCCCACTCCATCCCATCGCCATAAACTCATCCATTTCCTGTTTGGCAAAGGGGGTCCGCTCCGCTGTCCCCTGGACTTCGACATAGCGCCCCTGTCCAGTCATCACCACATTCATGTCGACATCGGCCATAGAGTCTTCTGTATAGGCCAAGTCGACAAGAATTTCCCCACCCACCTTCCCGACGCTAATGGCAGCAAGATAATCCGTCAAAGGACGCTTCTTGAGCGAACCTCGCTTCTTCAGAACAGTAAACGCGTCGGCTAGCGCAATAAATGCTCCTGTAATAGACGCTGTTCTGGTGCCTCCATCAGCCTGGATGACATCGCAGTCGAGCCAAATCGACCGCTCTCCCATCTGGCCCATATCTGTCACCGCACGGAGGGCTCGACCAACAAGACGCTGAATCTCCAGCGTCCGACCACCCTGCTTCCCTTTCACCGCTTCTCGTGGGGATCGCTCATGGGTCGAACGGGGGAGCATCGCATACTCGGCCGTCACCCACCCTTGCCCCTTCCCCTTCAAGAATGGCGGCACTTTCTCCTCAATCGAAGCCGTGCAAATCACTTTCGTGTCGCCCATTTCGATAAGGACAGACCCTTCAGCATGTTTAATGAAATTCCGCGTCACCTTGACCGGACGCAGCTGATCTTTTCTCCGCCCATCGACACGCAATAGTCCCGCTGCATTACTCATGAAAATTGCTCCTGTTCACAATGCGGCGCATTATAGTGAAGGCCCTCCAAAAGCGCAATGAAACTGGCCTGGTGCCTCAAGCCGTCAGTCAACAACCGCACCCTTCAATACAGAGCCTTCGCGAACCAAGAGGGTTCGCTTCTACACATCACCTCGGCGCCTGTTTTTCCTCTCGCTCCAAACGAGGGTGCCTCGTGAATCATGTGGAGCCCCACGGCTTTAGCCTACTCCGCCGAAGCAGCTTCGGCTGCGAAGGCCGGACAGCCATGGCTTTCTGCGTAGGCGGGTGAAAAAGACACGAATCTTCAACTGTTTCGCCGACCGGCTTGTACAAAAGTACACGGTGCGTACGACAAAATCTGTACGGGCCTAGGCCAGGTCAAGGATCTCCCACCCGTACATCTAGAACGATGCGGCAACGACCACCCATGAACCTACTGTCATCATGCTGTATTTCCTGTTTCCAGAGGAAGAAGACGTCATCAGGGCGATGAAGTCCGGCCATGCTAATTTTCGAAATAGATTGGCACAAAAGGTGCTTCTGTCTTACATTCTCTTGAGACTTCTGAACATTGCAACACACATGAGCACCCACTAACGGGCGATATAGTTCCCTTCTGCATATACACCCGATGTAGTATAGTCACACAACATGATAATCCCTCTTGACCGATCGACCCAACAAGCTCTCTTTGATCTCAAACGAGTTCTGATCGTTGACGACGAAGAACCGATCCGGCGACTGCTCGGCTACATGCTTCAGACCCATGGGTATGAGACGGTCCTTGCGTCCGATTCGCGTGAGGCACGGACCAGGCTGGATGAACAACCCTTTGCCTTAATCTTATGCGATGTCAATATGCCCGGTGAGTCGGGCATGGATCTGATTCGCAATATCCTAAGCCAGCATCCCCACACCGCCGTCATCATGGTGACCGGTCTCGACAGCTCGGTCCTGGCGAACGCGGCGCTCGACATGGGCGCTTTTGGATACATCGTCAAACCCTTCGAATCCAATGAGGTCATGATCGATGTCGCCAATGCGCTCCGCCGCCGTCGACTTGAGCTTGAAAATCGGCTGCACCGGGAGAACCTTGAAGATGTCGTCAGGACCAGAACGATGGCGCTCCAGCAAGCGCTCGAATGGCTCGAGCTACGCGAAAAAGAGCTGCGGCTCTCACGAGAGGAAACCATTCAACGACTCGCGATCGCCGCCGAATACCGGGATAGCGCAACAGCACAGCATATTCACCGCATGAGCCATTACTGTGAATTGCTCGCGAGGAAACATGGGCTCTCAGCCGAACAGTGCGATTTGATCCGCACCGCGAGTCCTATGCACGACATCGGAAAAATCGGCACCCCGGACCATGTGCTCTTGAAGCCCGGCAAGTTCACCCCGGAAGAATTCAACGTCATTTCTCAACATGCAGAGATCGGCTATCGCATCCTCAACGGATCAGACGCGGAAATCCTTAAAGTCGCCGCATCGATCGCCTGGACGCACCATGAACGGTGGGATGGCAACGGATATCCGCGCAAGTTGAAGGGCAATGTGATCCCGGTTGAAGGACGAATCGCCGCGATTGCCGACTCCTTCGATGCGCTCACCACGCAGCGGATCTATAAGCCGGCCTTCCCCCTCGACCAGGCCGTCGAACTCATGACCAAACATCGAGGCGAGCACTTCGACCCTGAGCTCCTCGACATCTTCTTCGCCTCGCTGAACGAGATCAAACAGATCCATGATCAGTATGCCGACCAATCGCCCCGCACCATGATTCGAGAATCGTAACCCCCTTTCACCATTTCGTTGACCGTTATTCCACCCACCGATATACTTTCCTCATCTGTCAGGAACAGGCCGATACACACATTCCCAGCCTTGTCCTCGCAACAGTCGTGCTTTTGAAAGGATTGTGGGCCGTGGTGAACAAGGTAACGGTGACACACACGCAGACGGCAACGCGCAATTGGATCGCGTATCTGTGCGAATCCTTGGTGACGTCTGGAGTGATGCCGACCTGGGAGGCTGCGACCTATCTCACCGAAAATTTGTTCGGAGAAAAACCAAATCCACGCCTCTTATGTGCAAGCAATGCCTACGAAGTGACGTCCCAATTTCTTCAGTGGCTGTACCATCCCATCGTCGAAGCCGCCTCTCGCGACATCAGCTTGCCGGAGGGCTCCACGGTGCATGTGTTTACAGATATCAGCCTCACCGGCAACTCTGCAGTGATCGTCGTCTACGCGTCCGACGATGGTCTCCCACACCAATTGCTCATGCTGGATGCGACGAAAGCCTGGGATCTGGTCTTTACTGATTCAGAGGACGTAAACCGCTGGGCAGAAGAACGATATCGGCGGGTGAAGTCGGCACTGACTGCCGTGATTGGGAAACCAGTTCAACAACCTGTCCTTGCAGAAGCATCCTAGCTCACTTCCCCTGTTCAGAAGTTTGCCCAACCTCTGCACAACCTCTTCTCATCCATTCGATTCGTAGTTCAGGTTTGGCCCCAACCATCGCTCCAGCACTGAAAGGGGCATCCCTTTTCGCGCCTGGTAATCAAGCACCTGATCTTTTCCGATCTTCCCCACCGCAAAATACTTGGCATCGGGGTGGGCGAAATAGAGTCCGCTGACCGAGGCAGCCGGCCACATCGCAAAGCTTTCCGTCAGGGTGATGCCGGTGTGCTGTTCTGCGGACAAGAGATCGAAGAGCAACCGTTTCTCTGTATGATCAGGACAAGCCGGATATCCTGGGGCTGGACGGATACCACGATACTTTTCACGGATTAAGTCGTCGGAAGTCAACGCCTCGTTCTTACCATACCCCCACGCGTCACGAACCAGTTTATGGAGATATTCGGCAAAGGCTTCGGCCAAGCGGTCTGCTAAGGCTTTGGCCATGATGGAATTGTAATCGTCGTGATCGCGCTCGAATTCTTTACACAGTACATCCACCCCGACTCCCGTTGTCACGGCAAAGGCTCCGACATAATCCGCGCGACCGGACTCTTTCGGCACCACAAAATCCGCCAACGCAAAACTGTGCTGTCCTTGCGGTTTCTCCGATTGTTGGCGCAGCGTGTGAAACGTCGTCAGCACCTCTGTGCGATGGTCATCGCGGTAGACCTCGATATCGTCCCCCAGACTATTGGCAGGAAAAAAGCCATAGACCCCGTTGGCAGTGAATAACCGCTGGTCGACAATCTTACGGAGCAAGGCCAACGCATCGTCGTATAATTCCTTGGCCTTCGAGCCCACGACAGAATCTTTCAGGATAGTCGGATAGCGTCCGCGCAATTCCCACGTATGAAAGAACGGCGACCAATCGATATAAGGAATCAGCTGATCCAATGACTGCTGCGGTAACGTCTTCACCCCGGTAAAGGCTGGTATGGGAATATCGACCTCAGCCCAATTGCATTGAAATCGATTGGCTCGCGCCCGCGCCAACGTCCAAATCGATTTTGCTCCCTTGTCCTGATGGATTTGACGTATCTGATCGTAGTCGGCACGAACTTTCTTGGCGAAATCTGTCCGCAAGTCTGTATTGACCAGACTGCCGACGACGCCCACCGCTCTGGAAGCGTCCAGCACATGCACTACGGAATGGTTGTAACCCGGAGCGATCTTGACAGCCGTATGGGCTTTGCTCGTCGTGGCGCCGCCGATGAGTAACGGCAGATCGAAGCCCTCGCGCGTCAGCTCGCGTGCCACGTGTGCCATTTCATCGAGCGATGGGGTAATAAGTCCGCTCAACCCGATAATCGCAACCCCATGTTCGCGTGCTGCCGCCAGAATCTGTTCACAAGGTACCATCACACCAAGATCGATCACCTCATAGTTGTTACATCCCAGAACCACCCCGACGATATTCTTCCCGATGTCATGCACATCGCCCTTGACCGTGGCGAGTAGAATCTTTCCATTCGAACTTGAGGCTCCTGACTTGAGTTTTTCTGCGTCCATGAAGGGCATCAAGTAGGCCACGGCTTTCTTCATGACCCTGGCGCTTTTCACCACTTGAGGCAAAAACATCTTGCCCGACCCGAATAGGTCTCCGACGATGTTCATCCCGGCCATCAACGGTCCTTCAATCACGTGCAGCGGTTTGGCATACTTCTGTCGAGCTTCCTCAATGTCCAGTTCGATATAGTCAGTCACGCCTTTCACCAGCGCATGAGAGAGGCGCTCCTCAACCGTTCCGGCGCGCCACTCATCGTCTTTCACGACCACTTTGCCCTGTTGTTTGACCGTCTCAGCAAAAGTCACCAATCGCTCTGTCGCATCCGGCCGTCGGTTCAGCAGCACATCTTCAACCAGTTCCAGGAGATCCTTGGGAATCTCCGCATACACCGCCAACTGCCCGGCGTTCACAATCCCCATGTCCAAACCAGCCTTGATGGCGTGATACAGGAATGCCGCGTGCATCGCCTCCCGCACGCGATTGTTGCCGCGAAACGAGAAGGAAATGTTGCTGACGCCGCCGCTGACTTTCGCCAGCGGAAGATGCTGTTTGATCCAGCGGGTGGCTTCGAGGAAATTCACCGCATAATTGTTGTGTTCTTCAATGCCGGTTGCCACGGTGAGGATGTTGGGATCGAATATGATATCTTGGGCTGGAAAGCCTATGCGTTCCGTAAGAAGGCGATAGGCCCGTTCACAGACCTCGATCTTGCGCTCATAGGTGTCGGCCTGGCCACGCTCGTCGAACGCCATCACCACCACGGCAGCCCCATAGCGATGAACCAATGTGGCCTGCTGGAGAAACTTGGCTTCGCCCTCCTTGAGGCTGATGCTATTGACGACGGGCTTGCCCTGGATGTTTTTCAGTCCCGTCTCAAGGATGTCCCACTTTGAACTATCCACCATGATGGGAACACGACAGATATCCGGTTCAGACGCCACCAATCGCAGAAATTTCTCCATGGCAGCCTGGGAGTCGAGCATGCCTTCATCCATATTGATGTCGATGATCTGGGCGCCTCCCTCTACTTGCTGCCGCGCCACCGAGAGCGCAGCGTCATAATCCCCTGCCAGAATCAATTTGGAAAACGCCGGCGACCCAGTGACATTGGTCCGCTCCCCGATATTCACGAAATTCGATTCCGGGCGAATCGTCACCGCCTCCAATCCACTGAGCCTGGTATGGGGCTCGACGGTGGACGGGACACGAGGGGGGAGACCTCGTATGGCCTCGGCGATCATCTTGATATGACCCGGTGTCGTCCCGCAGCAGCCGCCGACAATATTCAGCCAGCCATTCTGCGCCCATTCTCTCAATTGGGGTGCCAAACTGTCCGGTGTCTCTGGAAATCCCGTCGGCAGCAACGGATTGGGCAGGCCTGCATTCGGATGGCTACTCACATATACCGGAGCCAGCCGCGAAATTTCTTCAATCAATGGACGCATTTCCTTGGGACCTAACGCGCAGTTGATACCGACACTGAGCAAGGAGACATGTGAGATGGAATTCCAGAACGCTTCGATCGTTTGGCCTGTGACCCCGCGATTACTGCCGGCTTGTATAAACGTCACCGAGGCCATAAGAGGGAGCGTGATATGGCGATCATTGAACAGCGTAGCGATGGCAAAGAACGCCGCTTTGGCATTGAGCGTATCGAAGATGGTCTCGACCAACAACAGATCGACTCCGCCGTCGACCAAGCCTCGAACCTGCTCATAGTAGGCTGTGACGAGTTCATCATAGGTCGTGCCGCGCGCACCTGAATTATTGACATCGGTTGAAATCGACGATGTTTTCGTCGTGGGCCCGATCGCTCCGGCCACAAAACAGGACCGGCCCGGCGCTGCCAGCTTGACCTGCTCCGCAGCGCGCCTGGCGCATTCCGCTCCGGCTCTCGCAATCTCGTAAGCCAACGACTCCATCCCGTAGTCAGCCAGTGAAATGGCTTGCGCGTTAAACGTATTCGTTTCCACGATGTCCGCGCCAGCCTCGAAGTACTGGCGATGGATCTCTTCGATAATGGCAGGTTGTGTGAGGTTCAGGAGATCGTTGTGCCCTTTCTGGTCCTTCCTCCAATCTTTGAACCGCTCGCCACGGAACGCAGCCTCATCCAGCTTCCGTTGCTGGATCATAGTCCCCATCGCTCCGTCGAGGACCAGAATGCGTTGTTGCAATAGGGTTTCCAGCCATGCGCTCATACGCTTTGTCTCCGAGATCGAATCCACTGTGACGATGAAGAAAGTCGGGCCATCATACCCGACCCGTTCTTACGCCAGCAAGCAGCCGCACCTCTCCTTGACAGGGGGAGGCCCTGCCGATACGATGCCACCATCCGCCGGAGAGAAATTGTGCTTCTGCGTCGTTCCATCCAGACGGTCTTCCCATCCTTACTGCTTCTCTTCTTGACCACCGGCCTCTGGCTCGAGTCGTCGGCCGTCCACGCTGCACCCTATTTTGAGGATGGCTATCTCGGACTGACCCAAGCGGAACTCCATCAAAAATTGGGGATGCCGCAGGCCGTGCGCGATCGAAAGTCCGCGCTACGCGTCTTCACCTATTACGCCATCACAGATTGGGAGAAGTATTTCCAAAAGCTTGTGTCGCCGGAAAATGGCGAGGACGTCTATGCCTTTACGCGCAACAACATAGACGTTCGGTATTCGTTCAGCTATACCGCCGACCCCAACGATGAACGCGAGAATCGCGCGCTATTCGTTCGTCTCGTCGATATCGAATTCTCCCCCGCCGTCCCCCTCGCTCAGATCCCTGCGCTCGTCCCGGAATTCCTCCCCTCAGAGGATCCCGCGTCTCCTTCATTCCGATCGAATATTTGGGTACTGTTGTTTGAAGGCGCTGCGTCACCAGACGCCCGTTTCATTGTGAAAGAGGCGTCCAAGGACAAACTGGAGTGGTGGTTAGCCTATCAGCTATTTTCTTTGCAGGGTCTGCCAGAACCTCTCACAACCAAAGCACTGGTCGATCGTGTGGAAATCAGCACGCAAAGTGTCGAACTGGTGAAACAACGCCAACGGCATACCCATGACCCCATCATGAACCCCTACTCACGGGAATTTTCCCAATACCGACTCGTTCCTCAGCCTCCCACAGCCAAGAAAATTCCTGTCCCCAAATATGCGGACTAGCGACATCGACGATGGGTTTGGGGGATCGCTGAGACGGGTTACGGAATCTGCAGGACACGGTCTTGGTGTTTTTTCTCGACCTGAGAAGCTTTGTTCTTCATGACATCCATCGGGCCATCATCCGACACGTACATCAACACTGGCGTGGCAAGCCCGAGCATGATCAAACACCCCAAAGCCAGAAGGCGGATAAATTGGCCTTTCATCACGTTCATGGCAACGAGCAGCACCACCGCGGCTAATCCAGCATAGGTCAGAATCCCCGACTGTGAAGGAGAGAGCCCGGAGATGTTGGGCGCTGCTCCGGAAACCATATCTCGAAGCTGCCTTCCAAAATTCGACACACGTTCATGAATGGTGCCGACAGTTGAAGTTCTCTGGGAAGCAGTCGCTACCTGTTCAGTGGTTTTGACCTTTGTACGGTACCGTTCAGGAATCGTATTAAAATTATCTGTCATCACGGGCGTGCCTTGCTCGTCGATATAGGAATAGATGGTGGTTGCCGACGCTTCAATTGAAGTGAGCGGCATGACGAGGCACCCTCCGATGGTCAAGAGCCATACCATAAATATCCATCGCCTCTGGCTATTTTCATGTTTCGATCCAGGACTCATCACGGCCTCCCTTGAACACCACTGCGCTTGCACTCATTCAGTATAGCGCACTTCCCATACAGCGCTGATTAATAAAGAGAAACAGGCAGCTCAACTTGACTCTCTCCAATTCACGTTGCTACGATATGCTGCATCATGCCTCATACCATCGCGGCGACCCATGAATCCATGAACACCGCTCCAACCGAACGAGAAGAACCAATCCCGTTCATCCGCCAACGTCCGGTTCGGCTGATCATCTACGCCGGGCTTGGTCTGTTCGTGCTCATCATGGTGATCTGGCCGCTCATCGCGCAACTCAAGGACCCTGGCTTTCAAAAGCATATCGCGGAACATCGCGTCATGGTCGGGATGTCGAAAGAGCAGGTATTAGAAGCCTGGGGAGGACCGCAAACGATCAACACGACTTTTAACAAGGAAGGCGTGCGTCGGGAAGAATGGATTTTTGAAGATTGGGAAAGCGCTGCGGTGGTGAAACATCGCTATCTGTACTTTGAAGAGGGCAACCTCATCGGCGGTTGGTTCCAAGGCTCAGGCGAACGGCTCCCCCCTCAGTCCCCGTCCAATCCACACAGCCCAAAACCCCGAACGTAGCAGGAAGCTGAAAAAGCCCGCCAGCAGCGTTCTCGCATCGTTCAGGCCCTCAACGTACCCCAGAGGGTACGCCTCGGCCCTTCACTCGCTGCGGCCTTGCTGGACAGCCTTTTTGAGCATCCTGCGAGACCCTTCACCTGTTATGCCATGCGTGCGAACGATCAAACTTCTTACGTGTCAAACTACTTCCACCGCCTGCTAGCGTGCACTCGCGGCTACAACGAAACATCGCGCACTGCCAAGCGCAGTCGGCTGAGGAGTACTTCCGCGCGGCGCTGATCGCACTCGTCAACCATGACACACGAGTTGAGCAAGGGGAGTCCCGGATACAAACTACTCATATGTTCATTGTGAACGATAAACGCGATGCCACTGCCCTCCAACAGACTCGTGATCATCGCCAGCTCGCCCATGCTTTGCGGCTCAGTGAGCCGGATCATCGGCATGGGATGCATTCCCAACCCAATTCGGTCACACGCCGTTGATCCTCTGTCGTTTCGTTGCTTTTTTTCCCCATCCCTCTTACACTCACAAAGGATTATGGAGTTTCTGTAATTTGCACGCGGCGCTCTTTGCCAGGACCGCCCGAAACGGTCAATACACGTTTCCACTCTCGGATCTGATACACCGCCCAGGCAGGAGATTGGCCTTTAAAATAGGCGTCAGGGTCTTCCCCGCTGACATTGAGAAAGATTGGTTCCGTGAAGCCTTCTTCCAGCACATAGTCAAGGAGACAGTCCGTCACAAAACCCGATCCTCGCAGAGACACTTCTGCGAGCATCGTCAGAATGTCTTCAGGATTCTGAATCGTCATCTGATTCATGCATAGACCTCCACGCCTTTGAATTGTAATGATCCGTTCACTAGGAAGGCAACAGATATGACACGTCCCATGACGAAAAGTCGATTCCAAGAAGAACTCTTGCGTATCATGGACCGTAAACATCATTGGGCGTGGCCGGCCTTCGCCAACGGAACGGTCACTGTCGATCAACTCACGCACCACTTCCAACAAGAATATGGTGTCTACGTGCGTGATTTTCCTGTCTTCCTTGCGCGTATTCACGGGAAAAATCCCCCGGCCCCGGTCCGCCGAATGCTCGCCGAGAACATTTACGAAGAAGACACCGGTGGGCTCTCTCTGGGAAAATCGCATCCGGAATTATTCCTCACAATGATGGCAGGCCTCGGGTTGTCGGCGCGCGACTTTGACGCAGCTCGGCTCTTGCCGGCCAGCCGACGCTACCGCGCGTGGCTCGACCGTGTCTCGAATAACCGGGACTGGGTCATCGGAGCCGCGGCCCTCACGGTCTTCGTAGAAGGGAGCGTGAAGGATCGCGCCGAAATCGCCGACCCGTCCAAGCCCAAAACCGCTGAAGAAATTGAAGCGATCGTCCAACACCACCCATTGGTGAAGTACCACGGCCTGCCCGTCGATTCCATGGATCTCATTCGTGCCCACCAAATGGTTGAAGCCGGCCACCGCCATGATGCCTATGCCATGGTGGTGAACCATGCCACGACACAGGTGCAACAACAGACCGTACTACGCGGCCTCAAAAAATGTCTGACCCTCTGGCTGGCGTATCGCGATGCCGTCGCTAAAGTCTGCGGATTAAAAAAGACTTCACGGTGAGTCGACTCTGCACTGCCACACTATTCTCCCTGTCCCTATCTCTCGTTCCAATCCTCAGTAATCTGGCTTCTGCGATCAGCACGCCTCTACCCGTCGATATGACACTGGTTCCTGCAGGAGAATTCCTGATGGGGAGTCCGCCAGGAAGCGATGGGCTTCCTGACGAACAGCCACAACGGCTTGTGTACCTCGGCCCATTCTGGATCGACCGCTACGAGGTCACGAACGATGTCTATGCAGGATTTGTCCAAAACACCGGACATCGCGCGCCAGCACACTCGACCCCAGCGTCCACATTGTGGAAACACAATGCACCAATATCAGGCATCGGCACCCACCCCGTGGTCAATGTCAGTTGGGAAGATTCCGTGGCTTTCTGCGTCTGGCTTGGTAAACGGTTACCAACCGAAGCGGAATGGGAAAAGGCCGCGCGCGGCACCGACGGACGCCGCTATCCCTGGGGAAACGAGTGGGACTTCAAGAAAGCCAACAGCGCCAGTTATTGGGCAGGACGAACCATCGACTTTCAGAGCGGAGCGGACTGGGACGCCTTCTGGATCAAGGGCGAGGGAGCGAAGATATCAAAAGAGAAGGGCATCAAGGGGGAAGTGCTCACCCTGCCGGTCGCCAGTTTTCCCGAAAGTGTAAGCCCATACGGCCTGTACGACATGGCAGGCAACGTCGCGGAGTGGGTACAGGATTGGTATAACCCGAACTACTACAAAGACGCGCCGCTGTCTGATCCTCAGGGTCCTTCTCGTGGAGCGATCAAAGCGATGCGCGGTGGATCCTGGCTCAAGCCGGCGATCAGTCTTCGCACAAGCGACAGAGACTGGGGCACCATGGACAGCCGCCCCAGTGGTACAGGATTTCGCTGCGCAAAGGACGCGTTCTAGCAGGATGCTGAAAAAGTCCGCCAGCTTCGTTCTCGCATCGTTCAGACCCTCAACGTACCCCAAAGGGTACGCGTCGGGCCTTCACTCGCTGCGGCCTTGCTGAACGGCCTTTTTGAGCATCCTAGGGGATCTCACCGTACCAGAAGATACTCGACCCGTTCGATCCTCACTACTGGCATGATGACCCCCACACCTGCTTCATCGTGGGAAAAGTCATAGACAAGTGACTCGTCGGGGATGAGCCTCCCCAGCATCACTATTTCAATCTCGACTTTTCGTCCGGCCTCGAGCTTTCGGCGAAGGACATCCCGGATGCTGGGATCAGGGATTGCGATAAGATTACTTGGGACTTCTTCTGGTTTGAATCGGATCACACCCCATCTAGTCGGCGTAAACGTCGGCCCAGTGGCTAAGCCAAACCCGCCCGTCATTGGATCGTAGCGCGAGAGTTCTCCCGACCAGAGAAAGACCACCTTCCACTGAAGAGCCTCCTTCCCTGCCCGCTTGGCATCTCGTTCCCGATTCAGGCTGAACAATCGCTCATCGAGACCAGAATCATGATGGCCACGACCGTAGACCACATTCCAAATCGGCGGGCGTCCATCCAATGCATCGAGAAATTCTTCAATCAAACGAGGGTCGAGCAGAATATGGCAATCCGAAGGCAGGATAGTTGGAAGATCCTTGCGTGCAATCGTCAGGAGGGGCCGCATCCCGAGTGCGTCTTCAGCCCACCCCTCTCCAATCGATCCTACGGTCGAAAGCAAAATAACAATGACCCAGAGAACCCTCATGGGATTAACCCGCATTATTCATGACGGTTCGTTGCGAAATCGCTGAGCCGCGTCGCGAGAGCGGCGCGCGGAGCCCTGAGGACCTGAGGCGTACTCGCACAGTACGTTGAGGGTCCGAAGGGCGAGCCCGCCGAACGAAGGCTCGTCGTAGCAGCGGATCGGCGATTGCAGCAGAAGTGTTCATGAATAGTGCGGGTTAGATCACTCCGTTGCCACGGCGACAGCCCGCTCAAAACTCTCGCGGATAGCAGCGACTGCCTGCTGCTCTCCGGTCAACACACCACATTCGATTAACACTGCCAGACGAGGATATGGATCGATGCGGCGCAAAGCCTGTCTGCTGAATTCACCGGACTCAATGATTTTCCTGTAGGTGCCCAGCCACGAGTCGGTTACAGCGCGTAGCCCGACATCGGTGGGTGTCATCCGTCCACGCTTGACCTGTTCAAGCAATTTGATGAGCGGGTCGGACTGGGAGATAGTCGCGATCGCGCGCTGCAGTGCCTGATCGCCTGACTCCATCATCAATTTGTGGAACAGGAACCGGGGCCGCGCGGGTCACCGCAACTTCCACAGGCGCCTCCACCATTACCCGGCAGCACCCAGCCATCCGTGCCACCGACCCCGAACGAAGAGATTTGTTTCTCCAATTTCGTGGTGTTGCACTTTGGGCAGGCAGCTTGCGTGGAGCCATACACCAACAGCTCGAATCGATGATTGCATTCCCCGCAGACATATTCGAAGATAGGCATAGATCGTTCTCCTTGTTCTGAGAGACATTATAAGATCGGACCGGCCACTTCGCAATCCAGAGGAGTCGTATGTACCAAGAAGAAAAGACCTTTACGCTTCGATTCAGCCTGGAAGCTTCATTTCCCGACGACTATGAGGGTGAAGAAGACAACCAGGCCTGGGTGCGTGAGTGGGAAGCACGAATCAAACCGGATCTCCTCAAAGTGCTGTTCGAATCGTTGCGTCAACAGCGGGCCTGGCAGGCGCACATACGCAATCGCGGGAAATCCCCCGAGGATGAAGTTGAAATCGTTCTTGCACGGGACTTTTCCAAACCGCAAGGATTCAGTCTATTGTCATGACATCCCCTCCCCTCGGCCTCTACCTCCACATCCCCTTCTGTCGGCAGCGATGCGACTTTTGTGCCTTCTATCTTGAGATCCATCGCGAAAACCGTGCGGAAGCCTTTGTGCGTTCCGTCAGGCATGAGATCACACTCTCAGCACAGCAACACCTCGCCGCACATCGGCCCGTCCAATCCGTCTATTTCGGAGGTGGCACACCGACAGCTCTTACCGCAACTCAGCTCACCACAATCCTGTCGGAGATTCGCACACATCTTTCTCTCGCCTCAGACTGCGAAATCACCATCGAAGCGCACCCTTCCACCATCTCCGAAGAGGATCTTGCACAGCTGTATCAGGCCGGCGTCACCCGCATGAGTTTTGGCGCAGAATCGATGGAGGATGGCGACCTCGCCAGAATCGGACGGCCCGGCTCCGTCAGTGAAACCGTCACAGCTGTGGCTCGTGCCAGAGCCGCCGGATTT
>Ga0163153_10005432_pt1 | contig 15066 bp, 14 predicted proteins | sample OliLakLV19MP6IB1_FD_148629 | JGI IMG/M metagenome (GOLD analysis project Ga0163153, IMG submission 148629) | Freshwater microbial mat bacterial communities from Lake Vanda, McMurdo Dry Valleys, Antarctica - Oligotrophic Lake LV.19.MP6.IB-1 | ecosystem: Environmental > Aquatic > Freshwater >... | reverse complement strand
GGCGTGGGATTGGTTAATTTGTGCACTCCCTCGTACAGCGAAAACATACCACCGATGCTGAACAGGATCACGGCCACCAGAAAAGACCAGAAATAGATGCTCTTACCAAAGCCCAGTGGGTGCTCATCGGTGGGGTCTTGGCGGGTTTGACGCAAGCCCAGAATCAACAGCAATTGATTGCCTGCATCTGCGAAGGAGTGAATGGTTTCTGCCAGCATCGCGCCAGATCCGGTGTAAATGGCAGCGAAGCCCTTGGCTATGGCGATAGACAGGTTCGCAAAAAAGGCGAACAGGATGGATTTGAGCGAATCAGGTGCCGACATGGGGCTCACTGGGTGTGCTGTCTGGGACGGCGTGCATTATGAAGGAATTGGCGGCGGAGTACTATTTGTAGAAGGCTGCCACCCAATCGCGCGCAAGGCGCGCTCCTACAAAATGCACGTCCAATCGCGCGCAAGGCGCGCTCCTGCAAAATGCAAAGCTTGGACCCGGAATCCAGTAACTAGTGGCTTTTTAGGAACGCATGTCAACCTCTAAAAAATTTGAGTGGCGGCACTATACAAAATATTGCACCCGCCTGCAGGTGCCCTGAGTTGGGTTAGAATCGGCTTTGGCCGCAAGGTCCGCTCCTTTTACCGCAATGAGTCAAAATACATGGGCCGTTGGCGACCACCACCTGAAAAAAGCAGCCCCTATATCACCGCTGAAGGTGCACTGGCCATGAAAACGCAGTTGGCTGAGTTGTGGTCTTTGCGGCGCAACGATGTCGTGCCTGCACTATCTGCTGCGGCCGCCGAAGGGGATCGCTCTGAGAATGCCGAGTACATCTACCGCAAAAAGCAATTGGGCGAAATCGATCGCAACATTCGTTACATTACCAAACGCCTGGAGGTGATGAAGGTGGTTGATCAGGCACCCAGTAATCGAAACAAGATCTACTTTGGCGCTCGAATAGAGTTGCTCAATGAACAAGGTACTCAGCATTCCTATCGCATCGTAGGGCCTGACGAGACTGATGCTGCCAAGGGCTATATTTCGATGGATTCACCTATGGCCAAAGCCTTGCTTGGCCGACAACCGGGTGATGTGGTGCGGGTGCAATTGCCGCAGGGCAGGGTTGAATTGGAAGTCATGGGTGTGTCTTATTCCGTCACCCCAGCCTAATTAATTCGTCACCCCAGCCCAGCTAATTCGTCACACCCCAGCCTAATTAATTCGTCACCCCAGCCCAGCTAATTCGTCACCCCGGCCTTCGAGCCGGGGTCCAGCACACGGTGAATCGTGGATGCCGGATCGCGTCCGGCATGACGGGGGGGAGCTCAAGCTCGGCATGACGGGGGGAGCTCAAGCTCGGCATGGCGGGGAAAAACTCAGGCCCGGCATGACGATCACAAAAAGCGCACTTGAAATAAATATCCACATCCCCATCTTTTTACCCGTGGCCGCCGCAAGGGGTCACAGGCGCTTCCGGCCAAAAGGCGGAGGCTTATAAATCGATAGACACCGATTGCTTCACAGGAGAATACGGTAATGACTACATTTGACTTTTCACCCTTGTTCCGCACTTCCGTCGGCTTTGACCGGCTGGCTTCCATGCTCAATTCAGCCCACAGGCCAGAGCAGGCTGGCGGGTACCCCCCTTACAACATCGAGTCTCGTGGCGAGAACAGCTACCGCATCACCATGGCGGTTGCAGGATTCTCAGAAAGCGAACTCAATATCAGCACAGAACTGAACCAGTTGACGGTTAATGGCGAGCAAGCAGCAGAGGATGCCGATAATGGCGACTTTCTGTATCGCGGCATTGCTACCCGCTCGTTCGAGCGGCGTTTCAACCTGGCGGATCACGTCAAGGTAACCGGAGCTGCACTGAATAACGGCTTGTTACACATCGAGTTGGAGCGCGAATTGCCCGAAGTGATGAAGCCGAAGAAGATCGAGATCCAATCTGGCAAGACTGTGATTGAAGGCGAAAGCCGCAAGCAGGTTAGCCAGGATCAAGTAAAGCAGGAAAAGGCGGCTTAGTCTTCCTATTGACGGGCCCCCTCCCATTGCAGGAGGGGGCTTTGCTGCTGATATGTTTGATTCGCGCGCAGAGCGCGCTCCTACAGCAACGCTCGCTCTTACAACATTTGCGCCCGCAGCGCTGTGCGGCTAATCTCCACTTGCTCTGCTCACCCAATGGATCGACACCACCATGAAGCCTGCCGGCACACCGAACAAGTTGTTGTTTTGGCTCTACCAGCCTTACGCCTGGTTGGTGTTCATACCGGTGGCGATTGCGCTAACCCTGATCTTCAGCTTGCTGACCATCATCGCCTCCGTGTTGATCAATGCCAGCTTTGCTGGCAGCACTTTCCCGGTAATTTGGGCGCGTATAGTCGGGCGCTTAACGCCCATGGCCGTAACCATTCATGGTGGTGAAAATGCCGACCCAAATCGTTCGTATGTGGTGGTGTGCAATCATCAGAGCCTGTGGGACATCCTGTTGGTTTACGGTTGGCTGAAGTTGAATCTGAAATGGGTGATTAAAAAGGAACTGCGCAAGATTCCCGGGCTCGGGCTGGGTTGTGAGAAAGCCGGCCACATCTTTGTCGATCGTGCTAATCCAAGAGCCGCGCGAACGGCCGTGATGGAAGCCTTGCAACGCCTGGGTAATGGCGTTGGCATCCTGTTTTTTGTCGAGGGCACGCGCAGCAGTGATGGCCGTTTGTTGCCATTCAAGAAAGGCGCATTCCGCCTGGCTGTTGAGCAACAACTGCCGATTTTGCCGGTTACGGTCAGTGGCACCAGAGACATCCTGCCGGCCCGGACCCTGCGCCTGTTTCCGGGTCGCGGCACCATGACCATCCATCCACCCATAGAAACCGCGGGTATGGAAATCCGTGATATTGAGCGATTGATGCAGCAGGCAAAGTTGGCCATCGCGTCAGCGCTACCTCAAGAATTAGCCAGCAGATAGGATGGCTTTTTACCAACCCGACCCGCGCTATTCCAGCTCGAAAAAGGCCGCAGCCAACTTGCGGCTGGCCGCCTGGATTTCTGCTGCATTCGTGGCTCTGCTGTGGATGATTTTGTTGCTGGATGCCGTCACAGAGGTCAGCTTCCTGCAATACGGGTTGCGTCCCGGAGCGGTGGATGGGCTGCTGGGCATATTCACAGCGCCTTTGTTGCATGGAGGTGTTGAGCACCTGTTCAACAACAGCATCCCCTTGTTGGTCGGACTCACCGCCTGCCTGTTCCTTTACCCCAACGCTTCCATACTGGTCATTCCAGCGATCTGGCTGGGCTCAGGTTTGCTGGGATGGTTTATAGGGCGGCCCAGTCTGCATTTTGGTGCCAGTGGCCTGTTATATGGCTTGTTGGCGTTTGTGTTTCTGAGCGGTGTGCTGCGTCGCGATATGCGCTCTGTTTCAGTTTCCCTGTTGGTCGGCTTTTTCTACGGCACCATGGTTTGGGGTGTGTTTCCCATTCGACCTAATATGTCCTGGGAACTGCATCTGAGTGGTGCGCTCGTGGGTTTGTTGATGGCATTGCTGTTACGCAACTGGGACAGGGTGCCGTTGCGGCGCTATGACTGGGAAGACGATGACAGCACGCCAGAATGGTACCCGGAGGGAGATGAAAGTCGCCGTTTCAACCCAGGCGGAAATGCAGCCCCGACAGAGGGCCAGCAGAAAGAAAAACGACTGTCTGGTCGATCTGGCGATGAGGGGGATCAATAGTGTCTGGTAATCTGGCCACGTCAGCACCCAGGAAAGTGCTTGGGAAAATATTCGGGAAAACTCTTGGGGCGCGCGTCGTGAGGTACCTGATATCACTATACTAATGCCATGCTTGCCAGCTCTAAGCCATTTGATTTTCGGTGACATATATGTTTAAGAAGTTTCTCTACTTTATTGTTATTATTGTATTAATATTCTCTGCAGTAGGTCTGTTTCTGCCGCGTGACATTCGCATTGAGCGCAGTATTCAGATCAATCGACCGGCTTCGATGATTTTTGTTCTACTGAACGGATATTCGAACTTCAATACCTGGTCGCCCTGGGTTGAGCGAGATCCTTCAGCGAGTTACTCCGTCAGTGGCCCAACCTATGGAGTTGGCGCGCGACTGGCCTGGAGTGGTGATCCGCGGCTTACTGGTTCTGGTCGGCAGGAAATCATTGAAAGCACAGCCCCGTCGTTGGTACGCATTCGCTTTCAGTTCGAGAATCAGGGCGAGGCGATCATGTACTACAACTTGTCCGAGGATGATGATTCAACTTTAGTGAAATGGGGTTTTGATACCGACGTCACCAAGGGACAAGGCCTGTTCGGCGGCATTATGGCGCGCTATTTTGGCTTGTTTTTCGATCGCTGGCTGGGCTCAGATTATGAACAAGGCCTGGCCAATCTGAAACGTCTGGCTGAGTCTTTTCCCAGTGCAGAATTTTCTGATCTGGAAGTTGAAATTATCGAAGTTGAGCCACAGAACATTTTGTATATCGAGAACGTCAGCAGCCAGGCACCGGGAGACATTGCCGCTGCATTGGCTGATGCCTATCTGGAACTGACTGCATTTATCAGTAACCACAATCTGCAGATGTCGGCCCAACCTATGGCCATTTCCCGCGCCTGGAACGAAAGTGGCTATTCTTTTGACGCTGCCATTCCGGTAAGTTCGGTGGATGTATTACCCGAAGGCAATGTCCAAATCGGTACTTCACCTTCTGGCAGAGTGCTGCGTGTAATCCACCGCGGCGGCTACGACCAGATGATGCCTACCTACGAGAAAATATCCGCTTATATGGGTGCCCATGGGCTCGAGGGTATGGGTGTTTCGTGGGAACAATACATTTCAGATCCTGGCAATACCCCCACCGATGATCTGATTACGCATATCTATTTTCTGTTGAAAAACTAATCCTGCGCCAATTGCGCTCGCAGGCGCCGGTGCGCGCGGTGTTCACGGAATAAGACGAACAGGCCTGAGGCGATAACCACGCCAGATCCGATCCAGGTTCTGCTGTCCGGCAGGTAAGACCAGAACCAGTAGCCGTACAGAACGGCCCAAACCATATGCACATAATCAAACGGTGCAACCACCGCGACCGAGGCCCGACGAAAAGCTGCGGTCAACAATATTTGCCCCAATGCGCCGGTAACTCCAATTAACACCAACCACTGCCAGTCACGGGAGAAATTAACGGTTTGCCAATTCGGCAGGGCCGCGAGGCCGGCGCCCGTTCCCACCAGAAAAATGAACCAGAAAGCGATGGTCATGGTGCGGTCGCGGCTGCCGATTCGGCGCAGCAGGACTGCCGTCAGCGCGTAAAACACCATAGCTATCAGCGCCATCAGGCCGCCATAACTGACCCAGCCACCGGTACTCGGCTGTAGGACAATCAATACGCCGGCAAACCCGACCAGCGCTGCCAGGATACGCGTCATACCGGCAGGTTCGCCCAACATCGGTCCGGACAATAAGGTAATCAGCAGAGGCGCTGCAAAGAAAATGGCATAGGCATCGGCCAATTGCAGCTCGCGAAAACACTCTCCCACCGAATACAACATGATCAAGCCCAGCACACCACGCAGCAGTTGTCCGCCCGGATACGCAGTGCGAAACAGGCTGCGGTCGGTAGCCAACATCCACACCAGGAACAGCGGCATTGAAAAGGCACAGCGGAAGAACACCACTTGCATGCTGCCGTAGTTTTCCACCAGCATCTTCAGGCCGACATCCATGGTGGATAACATGAACACGCCCAGCAACATCAAGCCGATGGCCTGCAAGGAGTGTTGTTTTACTGAATGCATAGTGAGCAGAGAACCTGAGGAGTGTGTTGAGTGACAAGTGACCTTACCACTGATCGGCTACCGAGAAACGGCCTTTCCAAAGGGTCGGCTGAACGGGTAGTTGAACCCGTTGTTCAATGCGGGCCAGAAAGTCATTGCGTGGAATTTCGACAGCACCCATAGACAACAAGTGTGGATTGGTAACCTGGCAGTCCAGCATACCGAACCCCCATTGCTGCAACTGGCGGCATAAGGCGATCAGTGCAATCTTGCTGGCATCAACAGCGCGGCTGAACATGGACTCGCCGAAGAAAACCTTGCCCAAAGCCATACCATATATGCCACCCACCAAACGTTGCTCCTGCCAAACTTCTACCGAATGGCAAATACCTCGTTCATGTAAGTGCACAAAGGATGCTTTCAGCTCGGCGGTGATCCAGGTGCCGGCAACACCATCACGAGGTTCCGCGCAGCCGCCCATTACCTCGGCAAATGCAGTATCAGCAGTAACCCGATAACAGCCACTGTTGAATCTGCGACGCGTGCGGCTGGAAAGGTAGACCTGATCAGGCACAAGCACACAGCGAGGGTCGGGTGTCCACCACAAAATCGGCTCACCCTCTGAGTACCAGGGAAATATTCCTCTGCGATACGCGCGCAACAGTCGTTCGGGTTCTAAACCTCCACCCCAGGCCAGCAGGCCATTGGGACGTCGCAACGCATGATCAGTTGGCGGGAATGGTGCGTCCGCTTTCGGGCCCAGCATGTCGAGTTGTGGCCCGCTCACTGCTGAATCTTCTGGTCCGTGACTTTTTCGAGCTGAATTTCCTGACGAAAGGGCAGGTGGGATTCTAAGCGTTGGCGATAGTCAGCCATCCACTCCGCCTCCTGCTTCAGATAGCGTGATATGGCCTCGCTGAAACGCAGGTCGCGAATGTAGTGAAAGGAATGCGTTTTTACTGGGCTGAAACCGCGGCTGATTTTGTGTTCACCCTGGGCGCCTGGCTCGAATACATCCAGGCCATTGGCGATGCAATGTTCAATACCCTGGTGGTAAGCCGTTTCAAAATGCAATCCCGGCACATCCTCCAGGCAACCCCAATAGCGGCCGTACAATCGACCGCCACCTTGCAAAAAGAAGCTCATGGCAATGGGCTGATCACCACGATAAGCAATTACAGACACTACCGCCTCGGGCATGTTCTGAATCAACCGGACAAAAAATTCCCGATTCAGCGCTGGGTGATTGCCGTGCAGTAAAAAAGTCCGTTGGTAGCAGGCAAAGATAAAATCAACATCGGCTGGTTCAAGCTCGAATCCCTGCAAGCGGCGGAATTGGAATCCTGCATCCCTGACCAACCGCCGGTCCCGCAACATGTTTTTACGCTTCTTGCTGCGCAGTGTGGCCAGAAACTCTGCAAAATTCCCGAAGCCCTGATTCTGCCAGTGAAACTGCCAGTCATAGCGCGGCAACAATTGGCCTGCCTTCGCTGCTTCCTCGGTTTGACTTTGTAGCACATCCAGGTCAGAACCTGCAGCAAAATTGCAGTGCCAGGATGACAAATTAAGCTGTTCGCACTGGCCCAGGGCGAATTCGATCAGTTGCTGCCGCAATTGCGCAGCGCGAGGGTGACCTGTTCGAACCAGCAGGCGTGAACCGGAAATAGGCGAGTAGGGCACCGCCGTGAGCAGCTTGGGGTAATAGGGCAAGCCATGACGCTGGTAGGCATCGGCCCAGGACCAGTCAAATACGAATTCGCCATGCGAGTGGGCCTTGAGATAAGTGGGTGCAAAGGCTACCAACTGATCGTTTTCAAACAAAGCCAGGTGATGAGCTTGCCAGCCAGTTGCGGCATCGGCCGAGGCCGATTCCTGCATGGCGCGCAAAAACGGCAAGGCCAGAAAAGGCTGGTCGCCATGATCCAGCAGCGACCAGTCCTGTTCATTCACCTGGCAAAGGTCTGAGATGATACGACCTTCGCATTGCATGAGGTTTAAGTCCTGAGCCCGCGGATCAAATCGTTTTAAGCTTTGGCGGAGGCCGTTGTCTTATTCTGAGTGGATTGTTCATCCAGCCAACGCTCGGCATCGAGAGCTGCCATGCAGCCAAAGCCCGCTGAAGTGATGGCCTGGCGATAAACATGATCTGCCACATCACCCGCGGCAAATACACCCGGAATACTGGTAGCTGTTGCATAGCCCGCGGTACCACTCTTGATGCTGATGTAGCCGCCTTGCATATCCAACTGGCCTGCAAAAATGCCGGTATTGGGCGAATGTCCCACGGCGATGAAAACGCCCGTTACGTCAAGATCCTGAGCTGTTCCGGTTTTCGCATGTTTAACGCGCAAGCCGGTCACGCCCTTGTCATCACCCAACACTTCGTCCACCTCGTGGTCCCAGAGGATTTCCACGTTGCCGTTCTCGGCCCGCTCGAACAAACGATCCTGCAGGATTTTTTCCGCGCGCAGGCTGTCGCGGCGATGCACCAGGGTTACCTTGGCGGCGATGTTAGACAGATACAAGGCTTCTTCAACTGCAGTATTGCCACCACCCACCACCGTGACGTTCTGCTTGCGGTAGAAAAAGCCATCACAGGTAGCACAGGCGGACACACCACGGCCTTTGTAGGTTTCTTCAGAAGGCAAGCCGAGGTACATGGCACTGGCACCGGTTGCGATCACCAGGGCATCGGCGGTATACACAGCGCTGTCGCCTTCAAGGCGGAATGGCCGTTGAGACAGATTCGCGGTATGGATATGGTCGAATATCATTCGCGTATCGAAACGCTCGGCATGTGCCAGCATGCGATGCATCAGGTCAGGCCCTTGCAGGCCTTCAACATCGCCCGGCCAGTTATCCACATCGGTTGTTGTGGTCAACTGACCACCTTGTTCAACACCTGTGATAACCGCTGGTGCCAGGTTGGCTCTGGCCGCATAGATGGCAGCCGTATATCCCGCCGGCCCGGACCCCAGAATCAGGAGCCGGAAGTGCTTTGCATCGCTCATGTATAATCGCCCCGATAAAACAGCAACCCATGCTGGTTCCTGAAATTGAATTACGGTCAAGCTTGCATTGAAATTTGACCCTGTTGCCTGATTAAGTGGGTATTGCCAGCCAGAACCACAAGTCGTAACACTGGGTCGGAATTACAGCTCGGATCCATGGGCATAAGCTGGTGAAAAACCCCAAGCTGTAAACACTGCGCTGTAAACCCTTAGCTTTAAACGCTAAGCTGGCAACAGCTTATAACAGGCGGTTAAACTTTGCGTGACAGCAACGCAAATAAAAGAACCGGATCAGCAAGATTCGGCACAAAAGGAACTCTTGATTGCCGCAAGCACGTAAAAAGTCACCGCTTAAAGCGCAAGTACAGGGCAACACCCATCACTTACTGGGTGAAAGTTTCCTGATCCTTACGCTGTTGATGGCAGTCTACCTTGTGGCCTGCCTGTTGTCCTATTCGGCTACCGATCCAGGTCCATTCAATCCGGTGGCAACGCCTGATGTGCACAACATCGGGCGTTTGTTCGGTGCCTGGCTGGCAAACTTTTTCCTGTTCTTGACCGGTTATCTCGCCTATCTGTTGCCGCTGGTGCTGATTCATATTGGTTGGCAGGTGTATCAGAACGCCGAGAGTGAGAGCGAAACCGAAAGCAATCTGCTGGTGGAGTGGCTGGGGCGCTTGTCCGGCTTGCTGCTGTTCATACTCTCGGCCACCGGGCTGCTGAATCTGCATGCCTTGCCACCACCGGGCACCATGCCCGCCGGAGGTGGGGGCATCGTCGGCTTGCAAGTCGCTATTCCGTTGTTGCAGTACACCGGTGCTTTAGGCGCAACCCTGTTCCTGCTGGCCATCATGCTGGCGGGCCTAACGCTGTTTGCCGGCATTTCCTGGTTTCGCGTGATGGACTACATCGGCCAGTACACTTTGCAATTAGTGGCCTGGATAGCTTCGTTGGGCGCCGGGATGCATGACTGGTTTGCCGGGCGCCGTGCCATAGCTCAACGGGTGGAAGTCCGCAAAGCCGATTCGGTACGGCAAAAAGGCAAGCCCAAGCCAAAAATTGAGCCGCAAATGCCTGTTGAAGAAGCGCAACCCAGTGTTCGGGCAAGAAAGGAAAAGCAGCAAACCCTGTTTAAAAACCTGCCAGTGGGTTCTTTACCGCCGCTGGATTTGCTGGACGATCCACCCGCGCAGGTTGCCGGTTACAGCAAAGAAACCCTGGAAGCCCTGTCGCGCCAGGTGGAACTGAAGCTGGCTGATTTTGGTGTGCAGGTGGATGTGGTGGCGGTGCACCCCGGGCCGGTTATCACGCGCTTTGAGTTGCAACCGGCAGCAGGTGTGAAATCCGCGCAGATTTCCAACCTCGCCAAAGACCTGGCCCGCGGCCTGAGTGTAATCTCAGTGCGAGTGGTGGAAGTGATCCCCGGCAAGCCCACCATTGGCCTGGAAATTCCCAACACCTCACGGCAGATTGTTTATTTGTCCGAAATTCTACGTTCGGAAGCCTATGATCGTTCGGCCTCGCCATTAACCCTGGCATTGGGCAAGGGCATCAGCGGCCGGCCCATGGTGGCCGATGTCGGCCGCATGCCGCACTTGTTGGTGGCCGGTACCACCGGTTCGGGTAAATCGGTGGCACTCAATGCCATGATTTTGAGCTTTTTATACAAGGCCACTCCCGAGCAGGTTCGATTGATCATGATTGATCCGAAGATGCTCGAACTATCGGTTTATGACGGCATCCCGCATTTGCTCACCCCGGTAGTCACCGATATGAAAGAAGCCGCCAACGCCTTGCGCTGGTGCGTGGCCGAAATGGAGCGGCGCTACAAGCTGATGGCCACTGCGGGCGTCCGTAACCTGGCGGGCTTTAACCGCAAAATAAAAGAGGCGGCGGATAAGGGCAAACCGCTGAAAGATCCATTCTGGCAGCCCGACCCCGCGGATCCAACGGCTACTGCGATGGAGTTGGAAGCACTGCCTTACATCGTTGTTGTAATCGACGAGTTTGCTGACATGATGATGATCGTCGGCAAGAAGATCGAAGAGCTGATCGCGCGCCTGGCCCAGAAAGCCAGGGCAGCCGGTATCCACTTGCTGTTGGCTACCCAAAGGCCCTCTGTCGATGTGATCACCGGTCTGATCAAGGCCAATATTCCGGCCCGCATCGCTTTTCAGGTTTCGTCGCGCATCGACTCACGCACCATCCTCGATCAGATGGGTGCTGAACAGTTGTTGGGCCATGGCGATATGTTGTACCTGCCGCCCGGTTCGGCCATCCCCGAGCGCATCCACGGCGCCTTTGTTGACGACCATGAAGTGCACGCGGTGGTGCAGTACTTACGGCAGTTCGGTGAACCGAATTATCTGGAAGATGTCCTTGATGATACACAAATCACCGCCGATGGCATGTCGATAGGCGCGACCGGACTGCCTGAAGCCATAAACGGGGAGCAGGATGAGTTGTATGACCAGGCCGTTGCTTATGTCACCAGCTCCCGCCGCGCTTCCATTTCCAGCGTGCAGCGGCAGTTACGCATCGGTTATAACCGCGCTGCGCGTTTGGTAGAGGAGATGGAAGCCGCCGGGGTGGTCAGTGCACCGGAACACAATGGCCAGCGCGAAGTTCTGGCACCGCCGCCACCCAAAGACTGAACACACCAGGAAGCCTTATATGAATTTGTTCAAGCACATGCAAGCGTGTTGCGCCCTGGCGCTGATGCTTGGCGTTGCGCTGCCTTTGCAGGCTGCCATGGACCAGCCCGGCCGTGACGAACTCAATCGTTTCGCCAACGACCTGCGAACCATGCATGCGCGATTCGAGCAACGCGTGCTGCGCAACGACGGTGGCGTTGAGAACGAAAGCAGCGGGGAAGTGTGGCTGCAAAGCCCGCATTTTTTTCGCTGGGCATATGGTGGTGAATTCCCGGAACAGGTGATTGCCGACGGCAAGCGCATCTGGATTTACGATGAAGTTCTGGAACAGGTTACGGTCAAATCACAAGCCGAATTCAATAACAATTCACCGCTTATTATCCTTACCGATATACAGCGCCTGGATGAATTATTTGAAGTTCGCGAAGCCGGCGATATTGATGGAATGGTGCTACTGGAGTTGCGCTCCAACGATGCTGAGGCCGAATTCGATCGCATGCTGGTCGGCCTCAGTGATGGCCAGTTGCAAATGCTGGCCATGGAAGATGCGTTTGGCATGCGCACCGAAATTCGCTTCACCAAACTGCAGAAAAATCCACTACTGCCTGAGGGTTTGTTTGACTTCACGCCGCCGGAAGGCGTGGATGTGATCGGTGCCGATGATCTGATTCGGCCCTGAATGCGGATCCTCAGACGATCTTGAATACCGTTTTGAATTTCGAATTCAGCAAAATCCTGATTGTAGCCCTGGGAGGTGCATTGGGGGCCAGCCTGCGCTACTTGACTGCTGCTGTAACTCATGGATTGATTGGACATGCTTTTCCCTACGGTACCTTGCTGGTCAATGTGATCGGCTCGCTGGTGATTGGATACCTGGTCGTGGTGTTGCCAGACTCAGGCAGCCATGCTTCGGTGTTGCGCTTGTTATTAATCACCGGACTGCTGGGTGGATTTACCACTTACAGCGCTTTCTCCATCGAGACTTTGACCCTGCTGCAGGAGCAACAGCTTATGAAGGCGGGGTTGAACATCGCCTTGACCGTGTTGTCCTGTTTATTCGCCGTTTGGGCAGGTTACTGGCTCGCCAGGACACTACACAGCGTTCATTAATCCACCTATCACTCGCTGCCAGGTAGCGAAATCAGGCAGCGCAGGCGGTACAATGCTGCGTTTTCGACAAGCGGATTTTTTTATGCTGGACCCCCAAAAACTCAGGAACGACCCGCAAGGGGTTGCCGATGCGTTGGCACATCGTGGCTACACGCTGGATGTGGCCGCCTGGACCGCGCTGGAAGATCAGCGCAAGGCGCTGCAATTACAGATGCAGGGACTACAGAACCAGAAAAACCAGCAGGCCAAGCAGATCGGCCAGGCCAAATCGCGTGGCGAAGACATTCTGCCACTGCTGGACGAGGTTCAAGATCTGGGTGATGCGCTGAGCAAAGCCGAAGCTGATTTCGCCGAAGTTTATGCGCAGCAATCAGCCTGGGCACTGGATATGCCCAACCTGGCACTCCCAGAGGTACCGCAGGGCAAAAGCGAGGCGGACAATCTGGAATTACGTAAATGGAGAGAACCCACGGAGCTGGGCTTCAAAGCCCGTGACCATATAGAGCTGGGCGAAGTGACAGGTCTGCTGGATGCTGAATCCGCGGCCAAGCTGGCCGGAGCACGGTTTACCGTTTTACGTGGACCGCTGTCGCGGCTGCACCGGGCCTTGTCGCAGTTCATGCTGGACGTGCACACCCAAGAGCATGGCTATACCGAGGTCTATCTGCCTTATCTGGTGAATGCTGAAGCCATGACCGGCACCGGGCAGTTGCCCAAGTTCGCCGAAGACGCATTTGCTACCACCGATGAGCCGCCGCGTTATCTGGTGCCTACGGCCGAAGTGCCCATGACCAACCTGGCGGCGGATCAGATCATTGAAACCGACAGCCTGCCGTGGCGGCTGACCTCGCAAACCCCATGCTTTCGCCGCGAGGCCGGCTCTTACGGCCGTGATACCCGTGGCATGATCCGGCAGCATCAGTTTGAGAAAGTGGAACTGGTACAAATCGTTCAACCTGAGACTTCATCGGCTGCATTGGATGAGCTAACCGGCCATGCAGAAACCATTCTGCAACGGCTGGAACTACCTTACCGAGTGGTGTTGTTGTGTACCGGCGATATGGGCTTTGCCGCAGCCAAAACGCATGATCTGGAAGTCTGGCTGCCCGGCCAGGATGCCTATCGTGAAATTTCTTCGTGCAGCGTCTGTACCGATTTCCAGGCACGGCGCATGAAAGCCCGCTATCGCCACCCGGAAACGGGCAAACCCGACTGGGTGCACACTCTGAACGGTTCAGGACTGGCGGTTGGCAGAACCCTGATAGCGGTGATGGAAAATTACCAACAACAGGATGGATCGATTCGTGTTCCTGAGGCGCTTAAGCCTTATATGGGTGGCTTGGAAGCGATTCAACCCGCCTGATATTTGGGGTCGGTAATAATGGGGTCAGGATACTGACCCCGAATATAAAAAAGGCCCGCATTGCGGGCCTTTTTCGTTTTCAGAAAGCTAAACCTTAATCGTCGCCAAAACCAAAGCCCAGCATGGCCAGCAGGTTATTGAACAGGGCGAAGATATCAACCAGCAAACCGGTGGCGGCGATAATATAGTTAGTTTCTCCGCCGCGCACGATCCTCTGGGTTTGCCAAATGATCCAACCACAGGCCAACAGGATCACCATCGTGGAAAGCGCCAGGGCGAGGGCAGGTATGGCCAGGAAATAATTCAGCACAAAAGCGCCGATAATCGCCAGGGTGCCTACACCCAGAAAAGCAAACCAGCCACTGAAGTCTTTCTTGGTGGTCATGGCATAGGCTGACAGTGCGAAGAACAGGCCGGCGGTCAAACCAAAGGAGGCCGCAACCAGTTCACCACCGTTGCCATAGCGATACAATGCAGCATCCACGTTGGCACCGGTAAAGATACCGAGGAATCCGGCAAAGCCAAAAGCAACCAGCAAACCCATGGAACTGTTACGCGTGGCATTGATGGCGTAGGTGAAAGCGAAGATGCCGATCAGGAAAGGCCAGAAACCAATGCGCCAATGCATCGATTGCGCCACCCAGGCTGTCCCTGCACCGGCAATAAACAACAAGGCGAGCAGACTGTAAGTGTTGCGTAATACCCGGTTGACCGTCAGTGTAGGAACGCTGGCAGTATTGGAAATACGGTAGGTAGGGGTGTTCATCGGTGTAACTCTCTCCTGTGAAAAACAATAGCTCAATAATACACGAAAAATTTTGCCTGTAATACGCATATTGTGACAACAACATCCAATTCAAGTTTACTCAAAGTGAAATATAGTAATTAATTAAAAAATAATTGCCAGATTCGCACCTCAAAGCTGGAGCCTGCCTTTAATTTAGGCTATTCTTGCGCGCCTCAGAATCAGCCTTTAGCCCGACATTCCCGGAGGGGTGGCAGAGCGGTTGAATGCACCGGTCTTGAAAACCGGCAAGGGTGAAAGCCCTTCGTGGGTTCAAATCCCACCCCCTCCGCCATTTACTCTTGTAAGTAGTTGTTTTAAAAGAATAATTAATAGACAGGTCAAGTTTGTATCATACTTGTTATC
>Ga0163153_10005430_pt1 | contig 15069 bp, 17 predicted proteins | sample OliLakLV19MP6IB1_FD_148629 | JGI IMG/M metagenome (GOLD analysis project Ga0163153, IMG submission 148629) | Freshwater microbial mat bacterial communities from Lake Vanda, McMurdo Dry Valleys, Antarctica - Oligotrophic Lake LV.19.MP6.IB-1 | ecosystem: Environmental > Aquatic > Freshwater >... | reverse complement strand
GAAGATGGATGTGAGATTGTCACGCGTAAGACTGCTGTAGGGTATGCGATATTGCGGTCTGGCTCAAGACAATTATGCCTCAATACAAAAATGAATCGGTGTCAGTGGTGGTGGGTTACCAACGGTGGCCCCAGTAGCGAGATCCATAGTAGCGTGGGCCGAAGATATATGGGCGATCAAAAAATGGAGGTCCGTAGATCCAGGGGCTACCGAAGGAAAAGCTGAGTCCTACAGGGGGGTACGCGTAAAGGGGAGGGGCCACTTGTACAATAGCGGGTGGGCGTGCCAGTTGACGTTGCAGCTCGGCATTCGTGGAGGTCTGGCGATTGAGCTGATCTTGTAAGAGATCGACGGTCTCTTGTTGTGTTTGCAACTTCCCTTGGAGTGCCGCAATCTGGTCGAGCTGCCATTCCGCGAAGGTTTCTACACAACGGGTGTGAGCAGCACCGGTATAACTCGAACATTCCCACGGTGTCTGTGATTCGCCCGCCTGGGCCGGGAGCCCTGCCAGCACGATTCCTATTCCGATCGCTCCAATGAAGAACTGGAGCCACAGCCCTGCTGTCTTCTGAGAGGAGTCTTGTCGATGGATTGCGAAATCGTTCATAGGGCTCCCTCTTGGGAGTAACTGATATGAGCCTAACATGCAATCGTTCAAAGGAACAGGGGTGCGAGCAGGAGGCTGAAAACATTTGCCGGCATTCCGGAAGGTTGCGGCTGAGAGAGTAAAAAGCCTGATGACGACTCAACCACATCCTCGGCTTCATGTTGCATCTGTCATTGCGCCCTTGCCGAAGCCTCGTTAGAATTCTCCCACACCTATGCCGAAACCGCCTGCATGATTCTCGGGTTCGTCATCCTCTATCTGGTCCTCTCTGTGGGGATCGGACTGGCTGCCGCCAGGCGAGTCCATACCGCGAAGGATTTTGCGGTAGCCGGTCGGAGCTTGCCGCTGCCGATTGTCATCGCCACGGTCTTTGCGACCTGGTTCGGCGCAGAAGCCGTCCTCGGGATTTCAGCCACATTTGTGAAGGAAGGGTTACGCGGTGTTGTTGCCGATCCCTTTGGGTCGAGCCTTGCCCTGATTCTGGTTGGGCTTTTTTTTGCCCCCCGCTTCTATCGGATGAACCTCTTGACCGTCGGCGACTTCTATCGTCTGCGGTACAACCGTGTCGTCGAGGTTTTCTGTGCCGTGTGTATTGCCATGTCCTATCTCGGATGGGTGGCTGCGCAGTTCAAAGTGTTTGGACTCGTGCTGAACACGGTCACGGAGGGTGCCGTGAGTCAGCCTGCCGGGATGGTGATTGGCGCAGTGATCGTCCTGGTCTATACGACGTTCGGCGGCATGTTCTCCGTTGCCGTTCTCGACTTTGTCCAAATCTCTGTGATCATAGGAGGGCTGCTCTATATCGCATCGGTGGTGAGTGGGTTGGCCGGAGGTGTAGACGTGGTCATCAGCCATGCAGCCCAAGCCGGCAAGCTCGACCTGTTTCCGCCGGCGACGTTCGCGGCCTGGATTCCCTTCGTCGGGGCCTGGATCACGATGATGTTGGGGTCGATTCCCCAACAAGACGTGTTTCAACGTGTGACCTCGGCGAAGGACGAACGCACGGCAGTACGCGGATCGCTGTTGGGGGGCACGCTCTACTTCTGCTTCTGTTTTGTGCCGATGTTTCTGGCCTATGCGGCGACGCTGATCGATCCGGCCCTGTTCAATACGCTGCTCGACCAGGATTCTCAGCTGGTGTTGCCGACCTTGATTCTGCGCCACACACCGGTGTTCGCACAGATCCTATTTTTCGGGGCCATCCTCTCTGCGGTGATGAGCTGTGCCAGCGCGACGCTGTTGGCGCCGTCGGTGATACTGAGTGAGAACGTGATCAAAGGAATGCTGCCTCACCTCAGTGACCGGGAGTTTCTTCGGGTAATGCGGCTGGTGGTAGTGGTCTTTGCCGCCTTGGTTTTAACGATCGCTCTGATCTCCAGTTCCAGCATCTACCAGCTAGTAGTGGGTACCTACGAGGTGACGTTGGTAGCAGCATTCGTTCCACTCTGTGCAGGACTGTTTTGGCCCCGAGCGACGACGCAGGGAGCCTTGTGCGCCCTTGCGGCTGGGCTGATAACCTGGACGGGGCTGGAACTGTTCGGCTCTTTCGGCTCTTTCGGCTCGATCTGGCACCCGCAACTGGTCGGGTTTTTCATGGCAGCGATCGGGATGGTTGTCGGCTCGCTTCTGCCTCAGAAAATCGGAGTGCATGAAACGTAAAAACCAATTGGCCCTTCTGGTGTGTTTGGTGTGTCTCGTGTATGTGATTGGACCGGCTAATCAGATATTCCAGGTGAATTTGCCTGTTTTTCGGTTATGCTGTGTCGAGGTTCCTGAGCGATGAATAGACCTGCCCGATGGGTGAAATATTCGAGCGTCGCCTTCGCGAGCATTCTTGCCGTGCTCTGCTTCATCGTTGTGGCCTATGGCACGTATTTGGCCACGTTTCTTGCTCTGCCGAAGAGCGACGAGCATCCTCCGCTACGTCTGTATAGTGGACCATTCCTGCTGCAACCCGATCTTTCACTTGGGCACAGCCACGTGCTTGAGCGGCTGCAACGGCTGGGTTACCGACGAGTGACCGTTCCGGTGCAGACTCCTGGCGACTATCAGCTCACTGAGAAGGCCTTGACGGTCTATCTTCATCCACAGCCGGAGGGCCACGTTGATGCGACGAGGGTCATGTTGCCGCTGGATCAGGGACGAGTGACGGATGTGCTTTCTCCGCTCGATGGATCGTCGCTCTTCCCTATTTTTTTGGAACCGGAACTCCTGAGCGGAGTGCGTGGCGAGTCGCGTCAGGTACGCGAATGGGTTCCGTTGGCACAGATTCCTCCACGGATAGTCGAGGCAATTCTCACCATCGAAGATCGCCGGTTCTATTCCCATTTTGGCATCGATCCGATTGCGGTTGGGCGGGCGCTCTGGGCCAATTTCATCAAGGGCGGGGTGGTGCAGGGCGGCAGTACAATCACCCAGCAACTGGCGAAGAATTTATTTTATACGCCGCAGCGGACGATGGGGAGGAAATTCAAAGAGGCGCTGGCCGCGATGGTCTTAGAGGTGAAGTATACGAAACAGGAGATTCTTGAAAGCTATCTGAATGAAATTTATCTCGGGCAGGCGGGATTCGTCTCGATCTATGGCGTGAGCGAGGCGGCCCATCGTTATTTTGGCAAGACCCTTCAGGAGTTGACGGTCGAAGAGGTCGCGATGATCGCAGGCCTGGTCAAGGGCCCCAATAGCTATGCGCCGACGAAACATCCTGAGTCGGCGAAACAGCGGCGCGATGTGGTGTTGCGGCGGCTAAGAGAGACAGGAGTTCTGACTGAAGAAACGTGGACACGTGCCACGCAGACACCGGTGCGCGTGACTCCATCAGAGGATGTCCTGACTGATGCGCCCTACTTCGTCGACGCGGTGCTTCGGGAGGTGGAAGAGGCTGGTGTGGCCCACTTGCCGGAAGGATTGCGGATCAACAGCACACTCGATCCTATGATTCAGCAGGCGGCCACCGACTCGCTGGGGAAGGGATTGGCTAAGTTAGAGACCGGGCATTCTCACCTCACACCGTCACTGGAATCGGTCGTGCAAGGGGCGGTCGTGGTGCTCGATCCCAAGACCGGATCTGTGCTGGCGTTGGTGGGGGGCCGAGACTACCGGCGGAGTCAATTCAACCGTGCGGTTCAGGCCCGGCGGCAACCGGGTTCGCTCTTCAAACCCTTCGTCTATCTTGCCGCATTGGAAGCGGCCCGCGAGAGTCAAGTCGGCCAGTTGACCGCGGCGAGTTTGTTGTCGGACGAACCGGTCACCTTTGAATCGGAGACCGGTTCGTGGTCTCCGCAGAACTACGATAAACAATTTCATGGGCCCGTGACGGTACGGAGCGCGTTGGAACAGTCGTTCAATGTGCCGGCGGTACGCGCAGCCAAGACGCTGGGAACGAAGCCGATCGTACAGCTGCTGCATCGTCTTGGGGTGACAAGCGTCATCGGCGAGGATCTTTCGTCAGTGGCCTTAGGCAGTTCGTCCGTGTCGCTGATGGAGATTACCTCGGCGTATGGAGCAGTGGCGAACGGAGGGATTGCTGTCAGGCCGACGGCGGTGCGCTCAATCAGGGATCGACAAGGAAACATGGTGTGGAATGGCGTGCAGGATCGGCAACAGGCCGCATCGCCTCAAGGGGCCTATGTGTTGACCTCCCTCCTTGAAGGCGTCATCCAGCGAGGCACGGCGAAAAAAGCCAACGTTCTGGGATTTCAAGGTTCAGTGGCCGGGAAAACCGGCACCACCGATGGGTATCGTGACGCGTGGTTTGTGGGCTACACGCCCGACGTGGTGATTGGGGTGTGGGTGGGGTTCGATGATGAACGACCGTTGCGTCTTACAGGATCGCAGGCGGCGTTGCCCATTTGGATGGATCTCGCGAGCCGGATCATTCCACCCACGGTTTCCGCGTTCGTGGCGCCGCCGGGAGTCGTCGTTCGCGCCATCGATCCAAAGACCGGGCAGCTGGCGACGTCGCAGTGCCCCGAGCAGATCTCGGAGGTGTTCATCGAGGGGACAGAACCCGTCGTCTACTGTGAAGTGCATGGAGAGGGAATCTGGGAACGTCTCCGACACACATTTGGATTCTCCTAGGCCTTGACTGGATGATTAGTGTAAGGTGACCTGAATGATCGGCTGTGAAAGGGGGGATGACGTATGAAGAGTAGTAACTTTGGCGGAGACGATAACATTACCCTCTTGGCAAAAGGTGTGGTCTTGAAGGGTGAGATTCATGTCGAAGGGACGGTGCGGATCGATGGTCGTCTCGACGGCAACATTCAGACCAAAGGGCATGTTATTATCGGCGAGGATGGATTGGTGCAGGGAACGATCAACGCCGGCACGGTGGTCAGCAGCGGTCGCATTAAGGCAAAGGTGACGGCGAGTGACCGAGTTCAGTTATTGAAGACGGCGACACTCATCGGAGAAGTCCTCACACCGACGCTCATCATGGAAGAAGGCGCCAAGCTCCAAGGCGCGACCGATATGGGGGTGGCTGCTTGGTCCGACGAGCTTCCCAAATTACCGGGCAGCGTCAGTGATCTTTCTGCGCACCGAGCCAAGCAGGTGGTGGTGCTCGATAAAGAGGCTAGCGGCGACGCGCGGCGATAGGTCTGTCGGTTCTCTCCTGTTCGTGTCCGACCCATGACGAAGCCGCAGCTCTTCACCGCCGTATTTTTTGCTCTCCTTCTGTTGCTTCTGTATCAGATCGCGTTGATGTTTCGGCCGTTTCTCTTTCCTGTCCTCTGGGCCGCGCTCCTTGCCCATCTCACCTATCCGCTCCATGTACGGTTCACCTCGTTAGTTCGCGGTCGGGAGGCCGTGTCAGCCTCCTGTCTCACCCTCTTGGTTCTGGCCCTCGTGGTGGTTCCGATTTCAATGATGGGGGTGTTACTGGCGCGCGAAGCCAGTACGGCTGAACAGGCCATTCGCGAGTGGATCGCAAGCGGGGCGCTCCAAAGGCTGCCGGAGCAATTACGCACATGGCCGGTTATCGGAGGGCTCCTCCAGCAGTTCAATGACAGTGTCTTATTGACGCCGGATTCCTTGGAGAAAGCGCTTCTTTCGGCTGCGACGTTCCTCAGTCGTTTCTTTCTTGATCAGGTCGGCGATCTGCTGAAGAACGCCTTTCTGCTGGTGACAGATTTCTTCCTTATGCTCTTTGCCCTGTTTTTTCTCTTTAAGGATGGGAAACAATGGTTGGCGTCCCTTCAGGAAGTGATTCCCCTGGAATCATCCCATAAGCAGCGAATCGTCGATCGCATGGATCAGACCATTCGTGCCGTGGTGAAGGGGATAGGCCTGACCGCGATCGTTCAAGGTCTCGTGGCAGGTCTGGCCTATGGAGTTCTCGGAGTGCCGTTTCCCGTCGTATTGACGGCGGTGACGGTAATTCTTGCGCCGCTTCCCTTCGGCGGGACTGCATTGGTGTGGGGGCCGATCGTGCTGTATTTCCTCATGGCGGGTCCGTTGTGGAAAGGGCTGGTCATGTTGGGCTGGGGAATCGGCGTGGTAGTGATGATCGATCAGTTCCTTCGACCTTGGTTGATCGGACAGGCGGCCCAGATTCCCGTGCTCTTCCTTGTATTCAGCGTTCTCGGCGGGCTGGCACTCTACGGCATCATCGGACTCTTCATCGGGCCGGTTATGGTCAGTCTGTTGATGACCACGATCCAGATTTACCGGGAGGAATATCACCGCACTGAAACCGGTACACCATCTGGCCCAGCCACTCCCTCTTAGCATTCTCCTCACTCGTCTTTCACCAACCGCTAAATGTGAGAAGACGTGTCTCGACTTCGCGATTGACGAATGATGTCTGTCATTCCAGTGGAATCGTAATCGCAATCCCGCCCATCACATCATTGAGCTTAAAGTCCCGTTTTGGGCTGAGTAGGTGTCCGTTGTGGCAGTCGACACAGGCCTGTGAGACGGCGAGATCGGGATAGATCGCTTGAAAGTATTGTTTCTGCCCACTGTTTACGATTCCAGTGACCGGTAGGTCTGGATTTTTCCTGAGAGACTCCAGCGCATTGCGCTCCAGGTCGCTCGCCGGCGCGTTGCGTCGGTAAATAGGCCAGAGCCCAATCAGTCGATACCTAACCCCGCTTCCGCTCTCGGCTGCGAGCTTGCCCGAGTGCTGGAGAAACTGAGCCGGCAACATAAGGGCATTCTCCAACTCCCAATGTTCGGACGCCGTCGTGACGCCTTTTGCCTGGAGTCGATTGACGATTTCTGTCGTGTACAGCGTGCGATCGGCCTTGATGACGGCATAGATATACGCAGCCGCTTTCTCGGGTGGAATACCGGACGATGTCGCGCGTTCCTTGGCAGAGAAGGCAGAGGGCTCCCACCACAACCCAGAGATTAGGACGATGAGGGCTGTGGTGCCGAGCCAGACGTTGATTCGGTGCATGAAGCCTCCTGTGTGGGCGGCAGAAGTGGAATGGTCGGAAGGGTGACGATGCAGGAGGTGCCGATCCCTTCCTTGCTCTCGATTCTGATGTCCCCTCCGAATTTCTTGATGATGCGGCGTGCGACAGTCAAACCGAGCCCGGATCCCTCGCCCTGCCCCTTGGTGGTAAAGAATGGGTCGAAGATTTTTGACAGATGCTGTTTCGGAATGCCGGGGCCTGAATCCGTAATCGTGGTCACGACAGACGTATCGGTGAGGGCCGTCGAAAGACCTATGACCCCTCGACCTTTCATCGCTTGCAGGGCATTCGTCAACAGATTTGTGAAGGCCTGTCTGAGTTGGTCGGGAAGGGCCAGGACACAGGTATCTCCCGCATACGCTCTTTGAATGGCTAGTTCTGACGTGTCCATACTGTTTGTGAATGTGGTGATGGCCCGGTCGAGTTCTTGTTCGAGGTGAACCGGTTGCCGTTGGTTCGATGTCTCGCGAGCCGTGACGCCGGTGAAGTCTCGAATAATCGCGGCCATTCGACGTCCATGCTGGACGATATCGCGGGCATAGGATCTCACAAGATCAAGGTTGGCTTCTTCTTCGATGGCTTCTCCCAGCCCGAGAATTCCAAAGAGCGGATTGTTCAACTCATGTCCGATTCCGGCGGTCAGGGTTCCTAGGCTGCCTGATTTCTCGGCCTGGATGAGCTGGTCTTGGAGGCGGCTCTCATCCGTCGTATCCCTGAAGACAAGGCCGATCCGATCCTCTCCCTGATGTCTCCCGACCATATGGAACCACTGATAGTGATACCGTCGGGGGCCAATCTGAATCTCCTCTCGGTGATGTGGTTCCGCTGTGCCCATCATAGGGGCCAACGGATCACGGGCGCGATTGACGGCAGCGGCATCCTCCGTCCCAGATGCTGTCGTGACACTGTCTCCGGCCCTCGCACGTCTGAATTCTTTTCGCAGATGCTCTCGTACCGCCGCATCGACAGGGAGTATATCGAACAACGGGGTTCGTGTGGTCGCAGCGGGTATGGGCTGAAAGGACTCGCGTGCGACCTGGTTGATGTATTGCACCTGTTCGTCTTGATCGACCATGATAATCGGGGTTGGGACTGCATCCAGGATCTGGTCCGTCGAGTGAAGCAGGGACTCCACTTGTTGTGTCTTGATGGTCACTTGATCGGTCAGCCCTGCAAAGGCGGCCTCCAATTGGCGATTCATGCGATTGAATTCATCGGCCAGATCCTGGATCTCATCGCCGGTCTGAATGTCGATGGGCTGCTGAAGTTCACCGCGTCCGATCAACTGTGCTGCGGCTTGTAATGTGCGTACTGGCTTGACGATACGATGGGCCGCAAGGTAGCCGAGAGTGGTCATGAGTCCGACGGCGACGAGGCTGAAGACGGCCATCCAGGTAAGCAGATGACGAATTGGAGCGAAGAGTTCGTCAGAGGCTTGCCACACGAAAGTGTGCCAGGAGCCTTTGCCTCGATCGTCGTTCGTCGCACGGCTGGTTTCAGGTAACGGAGCGAATCCGATGAGCGAGGTCGATTGTCCTCCGTGACCATCGCTGGGCGCGCTGACCCAGCCTGGCTGAAGTGGGGTGACGAGCGGAATGAGCTGCGCATCCGAGAGGGGGACCCCGGTCGGCAGAATGGGGCAGCTCATGACGATGCCGCGATGGTCGATCAGCATCACATGCCCGGTCTTGCCGAAGCGAATGGGAGAGAGCGACGGCGACATCAGCTCTTTAGCGTCGATCACGCGATGGAGCACGCCGATGGCTCCATATCGGATGCGATCCATAATGGGAAGAGAGATGCTAATGACTTGGGTTTGGGCACGTTCATCGAAGTGCACATCTTCGATAAACAGTTGGCCGACTCCGCGATGGAAGGCGCCTGCCCACCAGGCCGTGTCTTTATTGGCAAAGGGAGGCAGCGTGGTCGACGCGGCAATCAGGCTGCCTTCACTGTCTGTGATGTACAGCATTTTGGTGGCAGATCGGACCACTTGCGGTATCAGTTGATCGGCTTCACTCTTGGCTCCCGAAATATATTCTTGAATCAGGCCGGCGATGTTGTTTCCAGTGATGGTCTGGACTGTTGCAGGATCTTTGGCCTCCCACCCTCCTTTGAGCCGGTTCACCGCCCGATGCCGTTCATCTTCCGTCATGCTCAGAAGGGCATCGCGCCGTTGTTCAAGTTCACGGACAATGGAGGGGTCTGTCGCAATCCGTGCAGTTCGGGCGACTTCATCCGACATCAAGAGATCGATTTTTCGTGCGGTCTCCTCGGCCAGAGCCTTGAAGCTTTCGCCGCTGACAACCTGGATCTCGCGCGAGCCTTGCCAAAAGGCAAGACCGAGACCCACCATGAGGGGGAGCACTCCCACGAGCAACATGGATAAAATCAGTTTGGGTTGGAGCCCCCACCTCGTGTCAGAGTGAGATGGGGCGCGCGCGGGATTCATGACAGATATCCTTGTCCGGCGGGCTTGGCGTTGGGAAAGGTCAGGGTAAAGGTCGTTCCCCGGTCGATATGACTGTCGACGGCGATGGCGCCGTGCATTTTATTGACGATAGTTTTGACGTTATAGAGCCCTAGCCCCGTGCCTTTTCCCGGGGCTTTCGTCGTGAAGAATGGCTCGAAAATCTCATCGAGCTTGTCCAGAGCGATTCCGCATCCCGTATCGGAGATCCGGACGTGGACCTGTCCGTCGTGGAGCGTGGTCTCAAGCGTCAGTGTGCCGCCGGTCCGCTCCATAGCATGGACGGCATTGGTGATGAGGTTGACGAGGACGTGCAGTAACTCATCCGGATTGCCTTTGACGACGGCGCCTGGCTGGTACTGTTTGCTCATCTCAATATCGTGAAGACTTGACGCGTAGCGTGCGATTTTCAGCGCCTCGTCCAGCTTGTCGTTGACAGGCACCAGCACATCTTGGTGCGGGGATGCGCGCCGTGAGTAGCGAGTGAGGTCCCGACAGATGGCACTCGTTCGTTTGACGGCTTGAATAATGTCCTGGGCTTGCTCGTGGACGGCGGTCAGGTCGCGTTCCTCTGCAAGGTTTTCCGCCAGGCCCAAAATGAGTTGCAGGGGGTTGTTGATATCATGCGCGATTCCAGCAGCAAATGAGCCGATTCCAGCAAGTTTTTCTGACTGGAGGAGTTCGGCTTCGAGCTTGGATTCATGCCGAATCAGTTTCCACAGCAGTCGAGAGGCCGATCCACTGAGGATGTTTGCGCCAGGAAGTTTGTGGGTATGCAGAGATGCTTCCATCGCCGGATCACCCGTGGCATCCAAAATCAGGTTTACACCATGGTTACCGATCAGATCCGGCACATTGATGATCACAGGAATCTGAAGCTCACGCGCGCGCTGCAGCCCTGGTGCAGCAGGATTACGGTCTGTAATGCCGACAATCTCAATCGATGGGATATGGTGGAGCAGATCTAACAACGCCAGGCCGTCACGACCCGCTCCCAGAATGGCGACTTTGGTATGGTCAGAGATCTCCACTCAGACGGCCTCCCTGTGACAGGGTTGTGTCTCTCTGTGCCGAGGAGAGTCAGGAGCGGAATGTCTCTCCTCGCACAAGTAGGAATGGGGGCTCATTGTCACAGTTTTGCCAGCTCCCGCTGTTCTAACGCTCGGGCGACGGCCGACCTCAGCTTTTCTCCTTCGACCGGCTTGACGAGATAATCCACGACGCCTTGCCGGAGGAAGGAGGTCGCCATATCAGTATCCGGGAAGCCGGTCAGCACGATCAACGGGACGCGGGGGTAGTTGCTACGAAAATAGGCAACCGCTTCGGCGCCATTGATTTTCGGCATACGAATGTCGCAGATGACGACGTCGAGGAGGAGCCGGTTTTCTCCAGAGTTAATGACCTCGATCGCCTTTTCACCGTTTTCCGCTTCAAGGACTTCATAGCCGGCCTTCTGCAGCGTCATCTTCACGACTTTGCGAATATCGGGCTCGTCGTCTACCACGAGCACTCGCCCTTCGCAGGCCTCTCCCCCGATGAAAAACCCAGATTTGAACTCATCCATGGCACCCTCCTTGGTTGATAGGTAGATGTGGTCGCGTCACGGTCGGCTCACATGTTCTTGCCTCACCTGAAGCGCAATGCGCGTGCCAGTGTGGCTATGCGGCAAGGGTTTAAGTTTCCCAGCAAAGCGGTATCTTCTCGTGACACGATGCAGGCACCTGTGGTGGCTATCAACCAGCCTGTGCTGAAATCCACCACCGGCTTTACAGACCCCACCGTTTGCCGTACGAAATTCGGCCAGTTGGCCTGGAGCCGAATTGCCTTTGGGGTGAAGGCTGGAGTATTCTGACTATGAAATGAGATTGGAGGGGTGATGATTACGCCAGATGTACTGACAGAATATGTGCGCAAGACGATGCCGGATGCCACGGTCACGGTCTCGGACCGGACGGGTACGATGAATCATCTCAAAGTGGTGGTGATCTCGGCATCCTTCGCAGGGAAGAATCTGCTGGATCGGCATCGCTTGATCTATCAGGCGTTGGATGCCCCGATGAAAGACGGGCGGATTCATGCGCTCGAAATTACCGCTAAAACCACCGATGAAACTTAGGAGGCCGCGCCATGGCAGATCCCATTCAAGAAGAAATTGACAAGGAAGTCGCTATGCACAAGATTTTGATCTACGGCAAGGGCACTAAAGAGATGCCGATGTGCGGATTCACGAGAGAGACGATTCAGTTCTTCGATAAGTACGGGTACCCGTTTGAACTCATCGATGTTCTGTCTCAACCGACCAAGCGAGAGGCGCTCGCAAAAATGACCAACTGGCCGACGCTCCCCAAGGTATTCATCGACGGGCAGTTTTACGGCGACACCGATGTGCTCGACCCCATGGCAGCCAAAGGCGAAATAGAGCCGCTGCTGAAAAAAGCATTCGGAAAGTAGGCCGACGGGAAGAAACTCCGCCGCTTGCACCTTCGAGGGCACACAACTAGCCATTGCTCGCTCGAAGCCCGCAAACTCGTCCAAAGCGACTCAAACAGTACGCGCTTCGCCGTTGCTCAGGAAGAGCAACGGTCGTGAGCGGCGGCAAGTTGTGTCCCGCCCTCTCCGGTGAGGGCGGTCTCCGTTTCCGCCCGTCAGCCTACTATTGTAGTTTCAGCAGCGGTTGGGAGAGAAAAAAGAAGAGAGGTCTGCTCGCGCAACGAGCGGCCTCTGAAGGCCCTCGTTGGACGCGCGCAGTGAGAGCCTAACCGTCGCCCTCGTTTTTTGCAGCACCGGCTTGGAAGGGGAAGGGAAGGTCAGCAGGGCATCGCTGTTGGCCCTCTGCTCCCGGAGCGCGCACGATCAGAATGTGCTCGCTCGACGGCCGCAGTCGGACCAACAGGGATGCCCTGCCTTAGAGGAATGTGCAGTCCGTATTTGCGTACTATGCCGATACGTATACTCAATAGTTAGCAGGCATGAAGCCCACATACATGCTAGACACCACCGTCTTCAATCACATCGTGCGTGACGATGTTGATTTGTCCTCGCTGCCGGAGAATGCGACATTTTTGGTTACACATATACAACTGAACGAGATTCAAGCCACCCGAAACGAAGAGAAACGGCAACGTCTCCTGCGAGTGTTTGCTGAAGTTCCGTCGAAACGAGTACCAACGGAATCGGCTATGTGGGACGTTTCGGAGTGGAGAGAGGCTAAATGGGGCAAGGAGGACGGTTTGTTTGAAGCAATGCTCGCCTCCCTAAACAAGCGCAACGGTTCGAAGGAAAACAATGGCAAGGATGTGTTGATCGCCGAGACCGCAATCCGCAACGGTTATGCCCTGGTGACCGATGATAGCGACCTAGCTAATGTGGTTCGTGAGTTCAATGGTAAGACGATCCATTTTCATGAATTATTGTCCACTGGCAATGCCTGCTAACTACCGGCTCCAGAGCGACGCGCCGAAGCGGCGCGCGCCTGAGCCAGGGCGTTAGCCGTTTTCATCTCGCGCCGGAAGGCAAGTTCAAGGATTGGGCAAGAGAGGGGAAATCCATGAATGCTTGGCATCGTCTTGCTCATGCGGTTGTAATCGGATGCCTCACTGCGCAAGCGCATTTCGCTATAGCTCAGGATGACGCTTCAATTTACGGCACACACAGTGTCGTTTTCCAACCAGTGCGATCAAGCGGCGTACTGCAGAGTTGCACGCTACTCTATCGGGCAACGCAAGCCGACTATGCATATCGGAATGGAAGCCCAATCGTGATCGTTGGCAATATCGGCGTCCATCAACAAGACGCAAATATGATTTTGGCGCTGAAGATCGGGGTCAAGGATCTCGATGTTCCCAATGCACCATTCACGCGACCTTACTTCGCATATCTTCAAACCCAGAATGCAACGACGGCGAAAGGTCGCAGTGACGCTCGCGACGGCGACGAAGGCTTTCGACTTATTGCCGTTGGTCTTGACGATGCCTCGATTAAATTGATTTTTGAGATGCTTGATGCTGGAAAAGTAACTATAGGTTTCAATCGCAATAAGAACGGTATTGATGTGTTGGTTCCAATTGATTTAAAAGTGTTCGATGCGGAACCTCTCCCTCCTCAGAGTTTCCGCAGGAAGCGCTCGGACGAAGCGATTACTCAGTTCTTGGGGTGTTTTAAGGAAATCTTGCAGCAAGGCATTTCAAAACTACCGAAGTGATTTTCGTAAAACCAAAAGCAGGCTGCTCCGTTCGCTCCTTCGCCGTTTAACTCAGTCCCGTTAACCACCGTGAGCAACCAACTCTCCCTCCAAGAAAAAATGGACGCGGCTTTCGCCAACTACTTGCTATTGTCGAAAATTCTGCACGCCGACATGACTGCACTGCTTGATAATGAGAGCAATACGCAGCATTGGCGTCGCAATTTCATTCCCTCTAGCGCTGCTCTCATTGAGGGTGAGGCACATTGCCTCAGGGAAATGTGTGCGATTAGCTTTGAGTGCGCTGCTCATGAAATTGCCAAGAAGGAGGCCGATGTTCTACGATCCGAAAAAGACTTTGGTGCCGAGGACCGTATAAAGCTAACACTGCGCGCTGCGTATAAGCTCTTCGAATTAGCGCCCGCGCCGAATTTCGGTGGCAATGAATGGCCAAGAGCACAGAGGGTGTTGCACAAGCGACATCTTCTAATGCATCCAAAGACACCCATCGACCTTGAAGTGCCCGACGACCTCTGGAACGAAATCCGTGATGGTGTCACGTGGCTGACGGAGCAATTCTTCAACTTCCTTTTCTTGCTAAAACAGAAACATGACGGCTAATGCGCGCTTGATGGGGTCGTTGCTTGATTTGACACCTTTGAAGCAGTAGGTGCGCCGCGTCCTGGGCAGATTGTTTTTCCGAGATTGAAGAGAGTAGCTATGCCACTCGCGGATGGATCCAGGGGCATTCATTAATTAACTTGATACGCCCGCCGTCGGAGTCGGGGAACACGGAGCATCCAGCCCACATTAGGCGGCGGCTTTCTTCACACGCACTTCAGCGCGATGTCCTGTCGCGGCGAGGACCCTGATGAGCACATCGGTTGACACGCCGTGTATATTCCTTCCAGTGGCGGTATCCAGTGATCCTCGAGACGTGCCCTTTTCCCAGACGGCCACCACCATTTATAGGATGCTCCCTCCAAGCTCGCTCGTTATTTCTTCAAGAAATGGGGGCTGATTGATTTTCTACTGCGCGCATCGAACGAGCACCATATAATCACCCTTCCAAGCTTGCTTGTTTCCCTCTCTTGGAACGACACCCATGATTGGTTCTACTGCGGCCGTCGAACGAGGCCCTTCTCAGGGCGCGCGTTCCGGGAGCAAAGAACCAACATGGGTGCCGTTCTTACCTCTTTGCTTCCGTCGGCGGCCAATTCAGTTCCGCGTGCCGGCCGCAGTAGAAGCATGAGAGGCGGTAACGGGCTTTGCGTCGAGGATTCGGCATGGAGGTAAAGGTGATGGGGGTGTCGTCGAAGGGGCATGTGGGTTGATCGTGGAGGAGATGCACTTCAGCCATCATCGTGATCGAGGCGCCGTCCCACGGTGG
>Ga0163153_10005427_pt1 | contig 15076 bp, 16 predicted proteins | sample OliLakLV19MP6IB1_FD_148629 | JGI IMG/M metagenome (GOLD analysis project Ga0163153, IMG submission 148629) | Freshwater microbial mat bacterial communities from Lake Vanda, McMurdo Dry Valleys, Antarctica - Oligotrophic Lake LV.19.MP6.IB-1 | ecosystem: Environmental > Aquatic > Freshwater >... | reverse complement strand
TTCATGGCGAGCGTGGCGCTCCGTGTTTGCGAATAGGATTGGCGTCGATAACCAAATCATACTCGCAAATCAGCGCCTTGCGCCACGTTCGCCGCACTCTTTCAATGACAGCAACGAATAATCCGGGCTAGCAGCCGTAAAGCACTGGCCGTCGCGGCAGACATTGATCGTCTGCGACGATCAACCCGCGCGCTGGCGCGATATATTCGGCTATGTAGCACAGATCGCGGGCGCTCCGGCGCCTTCTCCGGGCGGCCGCGCTGGCTTCCCGTCGTTCCGTGTCAGCAACCGCCGCGCGCGTGAAGCGCTGTCGTGGGCGCCGTTCTATACTGATTACCGCGCCGGGCTTGTCCGCTGACAGCTCGCGCGCACTTCTGAGAGGACTTCATGGGTTTCAAATGCGGCATCGTGGGCTTGCCGAATGTTGGCAAGTCGACGCTCTTCAATGCGCTGACGAAGACGGCCGCTGCACAAGCGGCCAATTATCCGTTCTGCACGATTGAGCCCAATGTCGGCGAAGTCGCGATGCCTGAGCCGCGCCTGACGAAGCTCGCGGCGATCGCGGGCTCGAAGGAAATCATTCCGACGCGGATGAACTTTGTCGATATCGCCGGCCTCGTGCGCGGCGCGTCAAAGGGCGAAGGTTTGGGCAACCAGTTTCTCGCCACCATCCGCGAATGCGACGCCGTCGCCTACGTGCTGCGCTGTTTCGAAAACGACGACATCACCCACGTCGAAGGTCGCATCGATCCGATTGCGGATCTGGAGACGGTCGAGACCGAGTTGATGCTTGCTGACCTCGAAAGCTTGGAAAAGCGCGTCAACAATCTCGAAAAGAGGGCTAAGAGCGGCGACAAGGAAGCCAAGCTCACGCTCGACCTCGTGCTGCGCGCAAAGGTGCTGTTGGAAGACGGCAAGCCGGCGCGCCACACCAAGCGCGCAGCGGAAGAAGAAAAAGCCTTCGAGATGCTGCAACTGCTGACGGCCCTACCCGTGCTCTACGTCTGCAACGTCAACGAGGCGGACGCCGCTGGCGGCAACGGCCACACGACGCGCGTGCAAGAACGCGCGAAGCTTGAGAGCGCGGCCTGCGTGATCATCTGCGCGCAGATCGAAGCGGAAATGGCCGCGTTATCGGACGAAGAGCAGGTTGAGTTTCTTGAAACGGTCGGCCTGCAGGAACCCGGCCTCACGAAACTCATTCACGCCGGCTACAATCTGCTTGGCCTGCAAACCTATTTCACTGTCGGCCCAAAGGAAGCGCGCGCCTGGACCATCCAAAAAGGCTGGACCGCGCCGCAAGCCGCTGGCGTCATCCATGGCGATTTCGAAAAAGGCTTCATCCGCGCCGAAACTATCTCCTATGACGATTACATCACCTTCAAGGGTGAGAGCGGATCGAAGGAAGCCGGCAAGATGCGCCTCGAAGGCAAGGAATACGTCGTCAAGGAAGGCGACGTAATGCACTTCAGATTCAATGCGTAGATTCTGGCTGATCGCGGCGGCTGTCGCGCTGATTGGCCTTGGCGTTGCCGCGTACGTGTTAATTTCGCCGCGCAGCCATGTGCTTTCGCCCCTGCGCGCCACCAACGGCGTCGACTACGTCCTCTACGTGCACCTGCCGCAGGCGTGCCGCGATGGCGATTGCCGTGCCGCATACCTTCTCGACGGCTTGGCGTGGTTACCAACGTTCGCCCGAGTCAGTGACGGCTTGCATTCGCAACAACGCATTGAACCGCTTATCCTCATCGGCGTCGGATATCGCAACGCGCTCAATACAGGCGCTCTACGGAAGCATGACTTCACACCCGCCTTCGGACGCACTCCCAACCAAACCGGCGGCGCGGACGCATTCTTGGACGTGTTGCGCGCCGAGATCATCCCCTATGCCGAGGCACATTTACCTATCAATTCCGACCGGCGAACGCTTATCGGCCATTCCTATGCCGGCCTCTTTGCAAGCTACACCTTGGCTAGAACGCCAGACCTCTTCGACCGTTATCTAATCATGAGCCCCGCACTTTGGTTCGATGATGGGAAGATTTTTGATGAGCAATTTGCGTCGGTGGACTACGAGCGCACTGTCTTCTTAGCAGCCGATACACCACGGGGCGAGGCGCGGAGCGATATGGCGCGAGACACGCTTCGCCTCAATGCCCTACTGCTGCAACACCCCGACCTAAACGTGTCGCACACCCTTCTGGTCGGCGAGACTCACAACAGCATGGTGGAGCCAGCTGCGCAGCGCGGTCTGCTTGCACTCTACTCGAACGAGCCTTGATGACCGAATTCTCACAGCCGCGCACACTTTCAACGCCTGAACTCGTCGCCATGGTGGCGTCGCTTTCGGCGCTGAACGCGCTTGCCATCGACATCATGTTGCCGGCGCTGCCGCAGATTGGCGCGAGCTTCCAACTCGCGAACGACAATGATCGTCAGCTTGTTGTCATCGCCTACGTCGCGCTCTTCGGGGTCGCGCAGCTCATCTATGGCCCGCTGGCGGACTCGTTTGGCCGCCGCAGCGTGCTGATTTATGCGCTCGGCATCTACATTGCCGGCTCGATCCTCTGCGTCGTCGCGCCGAGCTTCGAGCTCTTTCTCGCCGCCCGCGCGATGCAGGGCGTCGGCGCGGCGGCGACGCGCGTGATTGCGACAGCCGTGGTGCGCGACCTCACCGAAGGCCGGCGCATGGCGCAAGTCATGTCGATGGCGATGACCGTGTTCATGATCGTGCCGATCATCGCGCCTGGCATCGGGCAGCTGATTTTGTTCATTGCGCCATGGCGCTGGATCTTCACCGCACTGCTGATTTACTCGGTGCTGGTGTTGATTTGGACGTTCTTCCGATTGCCGGAAACGTTGAAACCGGAAAACCGCCAGAAGTTCAACGCACCAGCGATTGCGGCCGCCTATCTCTCGGTGCTGCGTCAACGCCAAACCGTCGGCTACATGATCGCGTCAACGTTCGTGACCGCCTGTCTCTTTGGCTACATCACGTCATCCGAGCAATTGTTCGTAGATGTCTATGGGCTCGGACCAGCCTTCCCGATTGCGTTCGGTTCAATCGCGATCGCGATCTCAGTTGGAACGTTCCTGAATTCCAGGCTCGTCATGCGACACGGCATGCGGCGGCTGTCACACGTGATGACGATTGGATTCACGGTATCGGCATTGGTGCTCGCGGCATTGGCGCAGCTCGGCCTTGCGAGCTTCTGGGTCTTCACCGGCATGGCGGCGCTGACCTTCGCGATGTTTGGGCTGATGGCGTCGAACTTCAACGCGCTGGCCATGGAACCCGTGGGGCGCGTCGCCGGTTCGGCATCCGCCATTTTCGGGGCCGTCACCGCAACTGGCGGCGCCATACTCGGCGCATTGATCGCGCGCTCCTTCGACGGCACCGCGACGCCATTTGCGATCGGCCTGGCCGCTGCAGGCGCCGCGACAATGCTCGCGGTTCTGTGGACCGAACGCGGCAAGCTCTTTGGGACGGGGCCATCGCCGGCGGCGCCGAAATTCTAGTTCTGCAAACGCGTATCGAAGCGCAGCGGGTCGCGTATTTGCAGGTACACGACGCCGCGGCCGTAATCGATGGCAAGGCCGCGTGCTTGCGACAGCACATCCATACCGATGAGCAACGCGGGTTCGGATGTCAGATCCCAGATCTGGAAGATGTGATAGTCGCCGACGTATGCGTTGACATTGCGCACTTCGAGCTCGCCCACGCGCATGCGCGGAATAAGGATCGCGTTCTCAAGCCTCACTGTTGAGCCCGCCGTGTAAGCGATAGTCGCCTCTTCGCGCGGGCGCCGGCGCAAGCGGGCGTTGAAGGCATCGCGCAACGCGAGGTTCGCCAAAGATGAATCCGACCCTGTATCAAGCAACAGCCGCACGCGAATGCCATTGATGCTGCCGCGCACGACGACCAAGTGACCGAAGCGCATCTCGCCCTCGATCCTGGACCAACCGCGCAAACGCCGCGCATCGCGCGAGAGCACGATCTCAATGCAGTTGCGCTCGAAATCCATACGCAGGCGGCGATTGCTCATGCCGTCAACGCCAAGCAACCCCTGCTCGCCGGCGAGCACGCGTCCGCTCAGCATCGGCAGCGCCTCGGCATTGAGCGAGACATCGCCGTATTGCAGCCGATCCACATTGACCATTGGCGCAACACTGACGCCGTGTACGGAGTGGACATTGCCGGAGCCGTTTGGCGTGAGGCCGAGATGCGCAGCCAGATCATCGGACACGACGGAGCGATTGGCGCCGGTATCGACGATAAAGCGAAATGGTCCCTGCCCGTTCACAGTTACGGGCGCAACGACACGCCCAAGGCGATCTGTCCGCGTCGGGCCAAGCGCGAAATCTTGAGGGGTCGCTGTTTGATACGCGGCAAGGTCGGGCGCATCGAGGCATTCGGCAGCGGCAGCTGTCACGAACAGAAAGCCTGCCGCGCCTGCCGCAATCGCCTTCAGGTGACCAAGCAACCCCATTGCGCGGTGACCATGATCCCGCCGGCATGCACGCGCCAGTGACAATGGCCTCAATTTCGCGCGATCTCCCGACGTCTCGACGAATAAGCGCACGCATGCGACGGAGAAGCGATGACCATCACGCTCACCAGCAAGATCGACCAGTTCCAGCTTAGCGCGCTTTCGGTGGAGCCAAAGTCAACGCCGATCGGCGGGGTTGTAGTCATTCAGGAAATTTTCGGCCTGACGGATCATATCGCCGATATCTGCAGCGTGTTCGCAGATGCGGGATACCACGCAATTGCGCCGAGCCTGTTCGATCGCATCGAGCAAGGCTTTCACGCCGGGCACGATTCTAACGGCATTCAAAAGGGCATCGGCGCGGTGATGAAATCACCTTGGCCGCAAGTGGTATCCGACATTCAGGCGGCCATCGATGCGTTGCCGCAACCGGTTTACGTCACTGGCTTTTGCTATGGCGGCGCCGCAGCTTGGATGGCGGCGGCAGAATGCGCCGGCCTGAAGGCCTCGTCCTGCTTCTATGGCCGGCTGATCGCAAACATTCTCGACCGCAAGCCGAAAATCCCGGCCATGCTCCATTACGGTGCACGCGATGCTTCGATCCCGCCGGAAAATGTTGAGAGCGTGCGTCTAGCGGCGCCGGACTCGCCTCTCTATCTGTACGACGCAGGTCACGGCTTTTGCCGCGCCGGCAGTTCAGATTATGATCAAGCCGCGCGCGAGCTTGCGCTGTCACGCACGCTCAACTGGTTCGCACGCTGGCCCTGAGGGAGAAGTCATGGCCATCGACCACGTTTCTGTCGGCGTTACCAATATCAAGCGCTCGAAAGCGTTTTATGATGCAGCGCTGGCGCCGCTTGGCATGACGCCGGTGATGCCGATTGAGATCAAGGGCCAACTCGTCAGTGTCGGCTACGGGACCGGGCCGGGCATCCCGAGCTTCTGGATTCAATTGCCGATCAACGGCCAACCCGCAAGCATGGGCAACGGCGTTCACATCGCTTTCCGCGCGCCCACGCGCGAAGCGGCAGACGCGTTCTACCTAGCGGCGATCGAGCAAGGCGGCATCGAGGACGGCCGGCCGGGTCTGCGCACCGAATATCACCCAGATTATTACGGCGCCTTCGTGCGCGATCCGGACGGCAACAAGATCGAAGCCTGCAGCCATCGGCATGAATGAAGCGCCGATCGCCATTATCGGCGCCGGCCCCGCAGGATTGATCGCAGCGGACGTTTTGAGCGCCGCTGGAAAACGCGTGATCGTGTTCGAGCGCATGCCCAGCGTCGCGCGAAAATTTTTGATGGCCGGCCGCGGCGGGCTGAACCTCACACATGCCGAAGCGTTCGACGCTTTCGTTGCGCGCTATGAGGAAGCAGCGCCGCGGTTGCGGCGAATATTGGAAGCATTCACGCCGAGCGATCTGATCAAATGGGCGAACGATCTTGGCCAGGCAACGTTCATCGGCTCAAGCGGACGTGTGTTTCCGAAAGCCATGAAGGCATCCCCGCTCTTGCGCGCTTGGCTGGCGCGTCTCGCGGCGCAAGGCGTGGAGATACGCACGCGTACGACGTGGCTCGGGTGGAGCGATGATGGCGCGCTGCAATTCGGTGACAACGAAGCTTTGCGCCCCGAAGCAACATTGCTCGCGCTAGGCGGGGCAAGTTGGCCGCGTTTGGGCTCAGATGGTTCGTGGCGCGAGACGCTTGCGGCGCGCGGTGTAGAAATCGCACCGTTTCGACCTGCCAATGTCGGCTTCAATGTTGCGTGGAGCGAACACGTCCGCAGAAAATTCGCGGGCCAGCCGCTAAAGACCATCGCGCTGCGTTGCGGCGAGCGCGCGGTGCGCGGCGAAGCCGTGATCACCGACTACGGCATCGAAGGCAGCGCCATCTACGCCCTCGCCGCTGATCTGCGTGCGCGTGCTCCCGTTACAATCAGCATCGATCTTCGCCCAGACCTTACGCATGCGGAGATCGCAGCGAAACTGGCGCGGGCAAAATCCGGCGACACGTTCTCCTCCACCCTGCGCAAGTCGCTTGGTCTCTCGCCGCTCGGCATCAGCCTGCTGCATGAAGGCGGCGCGCCGCCACGCGAGAGCGTGACGCTCGCCAATCTCATCAAAGCCGTACCGGTCACACTGACGTCCGCCCGCGGGGCCTCGATCGCGCTATCTCAACCGCGGGAGGCATCCGCTGGGATGCCGTGGACGATGACCTCCAGCTTCGCGCGATCCCGAACACCTACGTCGCGGGTGAAATGCTTGACTGGGAGGCGCCGACGGGTGGCTACTTGCTGCAAGCGTGCTTCGCCACCGGCGTCTGGGCGGCGCGCGCCATTTTGCGCGGTTAAGGCGTTCCCCAAGGCAGCGCTCACCCTTGCCGCATCTGGGGGGTCCTGCTAGCTAGCCGCCCTCCCCTAAGGTCAGAAATGCCGCAAGCCTCAGCCCTTCTCAATGTGATGATCGCCGCCGCGCGCAAAGCAGCGCGTTCGCTGTCGCGCGATTTCGGCGAAGTCGAAAATCTGCAGGTCTCACGCAAGGGCCCGAGCGATTTCGTCTCGTCGGCTGACATCAAAGCCGAGAAGACATTGTTCGAGGAGCTCTCTAAAGCGCGGCCCGGCTATGGCTTCGTGATGGAAGAGCGCGGCGTTGTTGAAGGCACCGACAAAACCAATCGCTGGCTCGTCGATCCGCTCGATGGCACGACCAACTTTCTGCACGGCATCCCGCACTTTGCCATTTCGATCGCGCTGGAGCGCGAAGGTGTTCTGGTCGCGGGCGTCATCTACAATGTCGTGCGCGATGAACTCTTCTGGGCCGAGCGCGGCCAAGGCGCGTACCTCAACGATCGCCGCCTCCGCGTAGCAGGCCGCGCCGATATGCGCGATGCGTTGTTCGGCTGCGGCACGCCGTTTCACGGCAAGGCGGGTCACGACGTCGCGCTCGCGGAGATCGGCCGCGTCATAGACAAGACGGCAGGCGTTCGCCGCCTTGGCGCAGCCGCGCTCGATCTGGCGTACGTCGCCGCGGGCCGCTTCGACGGCTTCTGGGAACGGAACCTCAACATCTGGGATATCGCTGCGGGCGCAGTGCTGGTGCGCGAAGCTGGCGGCGTCGTGAACGAAATCGATGGCGGCGACTTCATGAAGACCGGCGCTGTCGTTGCGTCAAACAACTCCCTCATCGCTCAACTTACGCAAACAGTGCGCAGCAGTTGATCCCGCGCGCTTGCTCGTAGCAGAGTAGCTCCAAGAGCTCACCTCCCGGGAGGATAAGGGCGGGAGGAGACGCGTTGACTCAAAAAGCAGCCAGCGGGCGCAAAGTCTCGACGTGGGAGATCATCGCGTTCGCAGCGCCAGCGGGCCCGCTGCTCGCCCTCTCGCTGCCGACGATCATCTTCATCCCGCCCTACTTTGCCTCGCACCTGGGCATTCCGCTTTTTTGGGTATCGGCAATATTTCTCGGCGTTCGTCTCGCTGACATCGTCATTGATCCAACGCTCGGCGGCTTTCAGGATCGCACCGAGCATTCCTGGGGCCGCCGCCGCTTCTGGCTGATCGCTTCGTGCCTGCCACTGATGGCGCTGATTTGGTTCGTCTTCATCGGCATGTGGCCTGGCATATCGATCGCGCTCGTCGGCGCTGCGGTCTTCCTGCTTTATCTCGTCTACGCCTCGATGATGCTCGCGCACTTGGGATGGGCCGGCGAACTCGTGCCGACATATCACGGGCGCACACACGTGCTCGGCGCCGTGCAAGTCGCAAGCATGGTCGGCCAAGTGCTGATGCTGGTGATTGCAGGTTACGTCGCACAGACCGCCGGTGGATCGGACGCAGCGGCGGTGGCGGCGATGGGCTGGACGCTTGTTCTACTGCTGCCGGCGATGACGTTGCTCACCGTCGCGTTCGTGCGCGAGGAGCGCCAGCCGCCGCAGCCGCACATGAGCTTGAAACAAGCGATCCAAACCGTCGTGCAAAACAAGATGGTCCAGCGCGTACTGCTGCCGGACCTTCTACTTGGCATGGCGCAAGGCGTTTCAGGCGGCCTCTTTCTCTTCTTCTTCCAGATGATCCTAGGCTTCGAGCGTGAAGCGCAAACGCTGCTCGCGGTTTATTTTATTGCTGGCCTCGCGGGGGTGCCGATCTGGTGGTACGCGGCGCGCCGCTGGGGCAAACACCGCGCACTGCAAGGTGCGATGATCTACACCGCAGTCACGACAGCGTTGCTGCTGGTCCTGCCGCCGGATAATTTCTGGATCGTGGCGCCGTTCATGGTCGTCGCCGGCCTTTCGCAGGGCGGCGGTGTTTTGTTGACCCGATCACTGATGGCCGACGTTGTCGATGAAGATGAACTCGCCACTGGCTCGCGCCGCTCTGGACTCTATTTCGGCCTACTGCTGACAACGTCGAAACTTGGCGTCGCCACCGGCCCCATCACCTACGCGATTTTGGGCCTCGTCGGATTCAACGCCGCCGCAGGCGCCGCCAACGCGCCAACAGCGCTGCTGACGCTCGAAGTGCTCTTTATCGGTTTTCCGATCGCACTTTGCGTGCTGACGGCGCTGTCGCTGCGAAACTATCCGCTGGATGAGAAGCGTCAGGCCGAGGTCGCGGCCGCCATTGAGGCGCGCCATTCGGCGAACAGCGAGAACACCTTGGGACCTGTCACCAAGTAGCGCTTCCAAAGGCGACCTGGCTCTCTCAGCAAACGATACAGCCACTCAAGGCCCATCGCCTGCATCCAGTGCGGCGCGCGCGTCGCAGCGCCGGAGAGGAAATCGAGCGCAGAGCCAACGCAGAGTCCGACGCCGCGCGCATCGCTGCGCTGCGCGATCGCGTACGCAATCATTTCCTGCTGCGGCGCGCCAACGCAAATGAACGTAAAGCGCGACGGTTGAGCCGCGGCAAATGCGGCGGCGCGCACAACGGCGCCCGGCTTTAACTTTATGCCCATGGGCGGCTCATGCCAGCGCACGTCGCGCAGATCGTAAACGCGCTTCAGCTCTTCAACGCTATCGCGATCGCCGCCGATAATGGTTACGGGCTCGTACTTGTCGATCACTGTGTCGAACAGGTGCTCGGCAATGTCCGATCCCGGCGCCACTGGCAGATTGATCTTCGCTCTGCGCGCCAGACCTTTCAGGACGCGGCTATCATTCAACAAAAGCCAGGCGCTCTCATAGAGAGCGCGGCGTCCCGGCTCGTTGGCAAGGCCAACGACGTGATCGACATTCGGCGTTGCGACATAGGCAAACGGCAGACTCAAACTTGCGCGCGCGCAGATCGCATCGAGCGCGCCGGCGAGATCCAAACCACTGAATTGGAGATCGAGGAAATTAACCTTGTCCGCCGTGCGGACACCTGCATCGAACGCCATAGCGATTAACCCAAATTCGGCTTTAACGCCGTTTGAGCGCTCTATGCAGAAAACGGGCCGGATGAATCGCGTCACGCGCGAGCTGACTTAACAGCGCGGGTTCATTACACATTTCGCTGGCGAGAATTTCGCCAAGCAACGGCGCTAGCGTGAGGCCGCGCGCACCTAAACCGCCAACAACGTAAATGCCAGCGTGCGCCGGCGGCGGCGCGTCCGTGTCTACGGCGCGTCCGTGCGCCAAACCCGCGTACTGCGCTAACCATGCTTCAGCATCTGGCAGCAAGCCCGCGATCGGCGCGTAATCAGGCGTGGTCGCGCGCTCCGATGCGCGCGACTGCAACGTGGCTTGATCGATGGTAGCGGCGATCTCCGGTGCCAGCTCACGCAGCGCGGCCAAATTGCGGGCGCGGGCGTCATGGACCGCCGGCGTCTCGCCGGCCGGCTCCGGCTCATGCCGGCGGGACGCCGGCGGTCCATATTTGTCGAACGTCGCACCGAAGAGGACGCCGTCGTTGAATGGCGCCACGTAACTTCCGCGCGTGAGTGCGTGCGCTGGAGCTGCGCCCTTCCCCCATTCGATTTGTCCGTAAGAGAGTGCGATCGGCAGGAATGACGCGGGTTCGAATGTGCTGAGCGCTGCGCCACAGGCGAGCACGACGGCATCAGCCTTCAGTAACGCCCGGCCATCCGGCGCGCGCGCGATCCAGCCATCGCCTTCACGATCAAGACGCTGCACCGGCGATTCACAGATCAAGGTCGAGCGCTCAAGCATGCGCCTGATCACTGCCAGCGGCCGCACCAGCCCGGCGCGCGCATGTAGCGCCGCGCCGCTCGGCAAGCGGGAGAACCAATCTTTCGGGAGCGGCGGATCATCGAGCAAATCCGCCAACGCGACGTCGCCATCGGCTGCGCGCTGCTCGACGCCGCACGCTTCCAGCAAATCCATAGCCTCGTATGCGCTGACGGCGTGAAGGTAAGCGGCGAGATAAACTTCACTGAGCGCCCCGCCCCGATCGAGCCGCGGCATCACCAAGCCGGCCGGATTGCCGCTAGCGCCGGCCCCAAGGTCGGGCGCCGCCTCCAAGACCACAACCTCAACACCGCGGCGGGTGAGGGCCTGAGCAACGCTCGCGCCCGCAATCCCAGCGCCCAACACGGCGACGCGCTTTGGGTTGCTGCCGCCGTAGGGATAAAGGCTCGGAGCGCCGGCCCCCAGTCTTGATGCTGTTGCCGGCGAGGGCGCCGGCGGTCCGAGAAAGACCGCCTCCAAACGCTCGCGCTTCTTGCCGAAGCCCGGCTTCTTCTCAACTGCGAAACCGGCAGCCTCTAAACCGCGCCGGACATCGCCTGCCACAGTGAATGTCGCGGCTCGGGCGCCTGGTGCGCTCAGCCGCGCCATGTCGCGGAACAGTCTCGGTGACCACATGCTGGGGTTTCGCGCCGGGGCAAATCCATCGAGCAACCAGGCATCGAACGAGCCTGTGAGACCGCTGAGCACCGTTTCGGCGTCGCCAGTGAAGAGCGTCAGCGACAACCCGTCTTCAGGGAACCAGAGCCTCTGCGGAGCGTAAGCACGTACCGGCCAACGCGATAAAAGCTTCTCTGCGAGGTCGCAAACATCTGAAAATTCACGCAAAACTCGTGCAGCGTCGGCCCTTGCTAGAGGGAATAACTCGATGCTGGAGATATGCAATTGCGCATGAGGTAATCGCGTCCTTTTCCAGGTGCGCCAGAGCGCCAAAATGTTCAATCCCGTGCCGAATCCTAGTTCACACAGGGCGAAACGACCCCTGTTTTGCCAGCGGTCCGGCAATCCGGTTCCTGCGAGGAACACGGCGTCGGCCTCGGCTAGGCCTCCGTCCTTGGAAAAGTAAACATCGTCGAACGCCGACGCCTTGAGCGAAGCGCCGTCCTCACTCCATTCCAGATCCGGCGTAGGCGGCAAACGCGGCATCACGAGACCCTAAACGCAAACGAGCCGCCCTCTCGGGCGGCTCGTCGCGAAAACTACGTGTGAACGTAGATTACGGCGTGGTCGTCGCCGGAGCTTCGGTCGTCGCAGCAGCGTCAGCCGGAGCTTCGGTCGTTGCAGCAGCTTCAGCCGGAGCTTCTACGGCTTCTTCAACCGTTGCAGGTTCTTCCGTCGTCGCCGTCGTTTGGCCGCAGGCCGCGACGCCGAAGGCGAGAACAGCAGCAGCAGCAGCGGCCAAGCCCATTTGGATCTTCGTCATAGGTTACTACCCCTCGTCTCAGCGTCAGGGTCTACCCCCAACGCAAGGAGGCGACTCCATGCCAAGGATTAACCGCATTGGCAAGCGGCGACGCGCTGCAAGCCCATGCATATACGCATAGCTCGGTGTGACGAAGTCAGGCCTGGCGCTAGCCTTCGGCGGCGGTTGCCAGCGCTTCTTCGAGCTGCGCGAAGCTCGGTTGCATCGTACTCGGCACTGAGCCGCGTCCGATTTCGACTGAAACCTGGGCGGCGTTGCCGTGCAAGTGCGCCACGAGCACATCACGAATGATTTTGTAGAATTGCGCGTCGTGCTCGATCACCGAGTTCAGACGCGAGGCAATCGGGCCGACGATGCCGTAGGCGAGGAACACGCCGAGGAACGTACCGACGAGCGCTTTGCCGATCATGAGGCCGAGAACTTCCGGCGGCTCGTTGATCGCGCCCATGGTTTTCACGATGCCCAACACGGCCGCGACGATGCCGAGCGCCGGCAGACCATCGGCCATGCCCTGCAACGCGTGCGCCGGGTGCATCGCTTCGTGGTGATGCTTCTCGATCTGCTTTTCCATCGCATCCTCGACCTGGTGCGGGTCGTCGAGGTTCATGGTCATCATACGCAACGTGTCGCAGATGAAATCGACCACGAAGTGGTCTTTGCAGAGCTTTGGGTACTTCTGAAAAATCGCGCTCTCATTGGGCTTTTCGATGTGCGCTTCAAGCGCGACGATGCCTTTTGTCTTCATCAGCTTTGTCAGCTGGAACAGAAGCGAGAGGAGGTCTTGATAGTCCTTCTTTCCCCACTTCGGACCTGACATCACCCTCGAAACGCCACCGGCGACACCCTTCAGCCCATGCATGTCGTTGGAGATGATGAGCGCGCCCAAAGCGGCGCCGCCGATCATCATGAATTCCATCGGCGCTGCTTCGATGATGACTTCGAAGTGGCCGCCCGCGAGCATAAAGCCCCCGAACACCATGCCGAACACAACAACGAGGCCGATAATTGGAAACATGAAGCGCGCGTTTACCTAAGGCATTCTGCCGACAGGGCGTTATGCGCCTCGGCGCTTAACGCGCCGTTTCGGTGAACAGCCAGAAACGCTAACGGAAGCTAAATATCCCGGAACAGTGGCCGTTAAGCGCCCCCTATTTCCTCATTGCGGCGTCCGTCCGCGCGCGCCACGAGCGGAAGTGCGCGGTCGTATAGGGTGTGATAAGATGGGCATATGACCACCCGCGACGACATCCTCGCTAAGCTTCGCGCCTTGAAGCCCTGGCTGAAGGCGCAAGGGATCGTGCATGTGCGTCTGTTCGGCTCCTACGCCCGCGACGAAGCGCGCCCCGGCAGCGACATCGATCTGCTGGTGGAACTTGCCAAGCCCATGGGGCTCACCCTCTTCAGCATCGAAGAGGAGCTCGGGGCCAAGCTCGGGGCCAAAGTGCAACTGGTCACCGACGCTGCGCTCACCAACCGGATCATCCGCCGCCGCGCGTTGGCGGAAGCGATCGATGCCTGATCGGGACGCCGCGCTCCTGCTTGAGATCGAAACCGCGGCCGGCCACATTGAGGGCTTCGTCAGCGGTTTCGACGAAGTCTCCTTCTTGGCCGATACGCGGACAAGCGCCGCCGTGGGCATGTATCTCATCGTGATCGGAGAATCGGCACGCGGCCTAAGCGTCCAAGCGCAGAGCGAAGCGCCCGAGATTCCTTGGCCACAGATAATTGGCCTGCGCAATCGCATCGCGCACGGATACCAGAGTATCGACCGGAGTACGATCTGGGCGATCGTGCAATCCCACCTTCCGCCATTGCGCGCCGCTGCTCGCCGCATGCTCGAGGCGCGCGGCGAACCGCCGTCGTAAAAAAGGCGATGCGGTGCGACCTGCATTCGCCCTCGCAGAGGCGATGCAGTTGGCTCGCAGCTCAAGATGCGGCTCGGTGACATTCACCCGGAATTGACGAATACGGGCACGACCCATAGCGCGAGCGCCATCGCGTCAAGGATCAAGCGCGGATCGCCTTCGTCGCGACAATACGGACGCGCCGAGGCGATCGCGTAACGCTCGGCCGCTCTCTCGTAGCGGCGGCAGAGGCGCGGCATCACGCGTGCGAGGCGGCGGGCATAGGATTGTGGATCGTCAATTGCGCGCCGCAACGCTTCGAAGCGGAGCGCGAGGCGCAGCGGTGAAGGCATGAGGCGGCGCGGCTGCGATGGCGCGAGCGGCGGCGGCGCCAGCGTTTCCCCCCAGAGCGCACGGATGCGCGGCGCCCTACTCTCCGGGAGCGCCATTGGATCGCGCGGCGGCGCGAGCTTGAAGCGCACGCGCCAGGTTTCGGGTTGATTTGGATCGAACGGCGGCAGGTTGGACCGCGCGCCTTCCGCCTTCGTCAAGACTTCGACGGACAAGGCGGGCTGGAAGCCCGCGCTCCAACCTGGCGACAGCGGCGTTACGATTTCCAAGCGCGGGAGGCGCGAGTGCTTCGAGCCGGCGGTTTCGGCGCTGCGCATCTCGGCTGCCACGACGAAAATAAGTTTGCGCACGATCGCTTCGAGAAGCGCGATGCTGGACGCGATCTCGCGCTGGCGGCTGCGTGTCAGCGCGGCAAGCACTGCGAGCGCCGGCAATGCGCCGATAACGACGCTGGCGCGCGCCATCATGGAGCGCAGGCGCTGCCAGAGATTGGCGATGGTGGCGGGGTTGGCTTCGGTGATGAACATTGGCGCGCAAGCTTAAAGGCGCTGCGGCGCTGTAGGATTGATTTTGGTGTCGGCGTTGGAAGTGCTGGGGTTTTGGGGGAGGAAATGCGGGGATTGGGCGCGGTGGATTCGGGGGGCCGCTGACGGCTCCTGGCCGAGGCTGTGTAAAAACGGCGAAGCAGTTCAAGCTTTCTGCTGTGACGCGGGAGGCTTGCGATGAAGCGGTTCGTGGAAGGCGTGGGACGCGATCAGGGCGGGCTGTTTCCGGCGCATCTTGGG
>Ga0163153_10005425_pt1 | contig 15081 bp, 10 predicted proteins | sample OliLakLV19MP6IB1_FD_148629 | JGI IMG/M metagenome (GOLD analysis project Ga0163153, IMG submission 148629) | Freshwater microbial mat bacterial communities from Lake Vanda, McMurdo Dry Valleys, Antarctica - Oligotrophic Lake LV.19.MP6.IB-1 | ecosystem: Environmental > Aquatic > Freshwater >... | reverse complement strand
GTTTCGTACCAACCGGCGCCCTTGAGTCGGAAGGCGGCTGCGGAAACCAACTTCTTTAAAGTGCTCTTGCCGCACTCGGGGCAATCGGTCAACTCCGCATCACTCATGCGCTGCAACTTCTCCAGCTCATGTCCACAAGACTGGCAACGGTATTCATAAATTGGCATTTCTCGACTCCTGACCATAAATTCCGCAGCAGGCTGGTCGCGCGGAACCGGAAATTATAAGTGATGCTCGTGCAAATGGGGTCGATTTCGGCTTTTTCCACGCTTGCAATCCGCTTTGAACTGATAACATGAGCGGCTTAGCCTTGCTTAAACCACAAACAAAGAGAGATTTCCCATGTCGAGATTTTTCCTGACCAGCCTGCTCTTTATAACAATGATTGCCCTGTCAGCCTGTCAGCGCTCAGAAACCCCGGTTGCAGAGCCCACAGCGGCAGCAGCGCCTGCCGAATCAGGAACCGGCGCTGAAGCTGAGACAGAGACGGCCACAACCGAGCCCTCGCGCTACGACATTTATGCCACTGTGCGTTTGACCGCAGACCTCAGCTCACTGACAGAAAACCAGCAAAAAATGCTTCCCTTGCTGATCGAAGCCTCTGCCATCATGGACAAGCTTTTCTGGAAGCAAGCTTATGGTGACAAAGACAGCTTGCTGGCCAGCATAGAAGACCCAGCCGAGCGCCGTTTTGCCGATATCAACTATGGCCCCTGGGACCGCCTGGCCGGCGACCAGCCCTTTTTGGAAAGTGCCGGCGAAAAACCCCTGGGTGCTCGGTTCTACCCCGAAGACATGAGTAAGGAAGAATTCGAAGCCTGGCAGCAGCCGGGTAAAGACGGCCTTTATTCCATCGTCACCCGCGATGCCAACGGTGCACTGCAATTAACCCCTTACAGCGAAGCTTTTGCAACCGAACTGCAGCAGGCTGGCAGCCTGTTACGCCAGGCCGCCGAACTGGCCGACGATGCCGAGTTTGCCAACTACCTGCAGATGCGCGCAAATGCCCTGGAGACTGACGATTATCAGCCCTCCGATATGGCCTGGATGGACATGAAAAACAACCCCATTGAGCTGGTGATTGGCGCCATCGAAACTTATGAAGACCGGCTGTACGGTTACCGCGCCGCTTATGAGGGCTATGTGCTGATCAAGGATCTGGCCTGGAGCGAGCGTCTGGCGCGTTTCGCAGCCTATCTGCCGGAGTTGCAATCCGGCCTGCCGGTTCCAGATGAGTACAAGGCAGAAACCCCGGGTGCAGATGCGGATCTGAATGCCTATGACGTGGTGTACTACGCCGGTCACTGCAATGCCGGTTCCAAAACCATCGCCATTAACCTGCCGAATGACGAGCAGGTGCAACTGGAAAAAGGTTCGCGACGGCTGCAGTTGAAAAATGCCATGCTGGCCAAGTACAACCAGATACTGCTGCCTATCGCCGATATGCTGATTGCCGATGACCAGCGCCCATACATCACCTTTGATTCCTTCTTTGGCAATACCATGTTCCACGAAGTGGCGCATGGTCTGGGCATCAAAAATACCCTGAACGGCAGCAATACCGTGCGCCAGGCTCTGAAAGAATATGATTCTGCATTGGAAGAAGGTAAGGCCGATATCCTCGGGCTTTACATGGTGCAAAAGCTGAGAGAAAAAGGTGAGATCACCGATGGCGAGTTGATGAATGATTACGTCACTTTTATGGCTGGCATTTTCCGCTCGGTGCGTTTCGGCGCGTCCAGCGCGCATGGCCAGGCCAATATGATCCGCTTTAATTTCTTTGAGCAGGCCGGCGCCTTCAGCCGCGATGAAGCCACTGGCAAGTACCGCATTAACGTACCCGTGTTTGAACAGGCTGTGGAAGACCTGAGTCGCACTCTGCTGACCTTGCAGGGCAATGGTGACTATGCGGCCGTCGATGTTTTTGTCGCAGAAATGGCGGGAGTCACTCCACAACTGCAGACCGACCTGGACAGACTGGCAGCCGCGAGCATTCCGGTGGATATCGTATTTGAACAGGGCGTGGAGGTGTTGGGCCTGGCGAATTGATTTGCTCGGGGTCAGGCTGAACCGTCCTCACCCTGACCGAACAACACAAGGCTTTCTTCGTTTGGATCACGCATGTTAAAGCAGCAAGAGAACAAGAGACTGGTGGTCAAAGTCGGCAGCCAGGTGCTTTGTAATAATAGCGGCGCGTTGAATCTGCCAGTTTTGGCCAGTCTGGCCCAGCAGATCAGCGCACTGAATGCACAGGGCTGGCAGATAGTGCTGGTATCTTCCGGCGCTGTGGCTTCCGGCGCTGGTGTGATGCGCAATGAACCCGGTGCCCATAAGCTGAACCAGATCACCAATCCGGTGGTGCGCAAGCAGGCTCTGGCTGCGGCCGGACAAGTCCGCCTGGTGGAATCCTGGCAGAAACTGTTCAGCCAGCACGGCGTGGCTGTCGCCCAGATACTGGCCACCAAGAGTGATTTCCAGACCCGTCGGCATTACCTCAATATGCGCTCCTGCATCGAAGCACTGCTGGACGCGGGTTTGGTACCCATCGTTAATGAAAACGATGTGGTGGCTGTTACCGAACTGATGTTTACCGATAACGATGAACTGGCCGGCCTGATTGCCGGAATGGTTCATGCCGATTGTTTATTCCTGCTCAGCACCGTGGCAGGGGTTCTGACGGGGCAGCCCGGCAGCATCGAAGCTGATTGTATTGCCGAGTGGAATGAGGCCGTGCACAAGGTCGATGACGTGGTGTTGAAAGGAACATCTGCTTTGGGCCGAGGCGGCATGCACAGCAAAATAACCACCGCTCGCAAAGTAGCAGCATTGGGAACCGAGGTGGTTATTGCCGACGGCAAAGCAACTGCTGTGTTGCAATCCATCCTGGATGGGAAAACCATTGGTACGCGCTTTGCACCGGGCTCGGGCGTATCTCCGGCCAAGCGCTGGTTGGCCAGTGCCCAGAACCAGGCCGTAGGCAGCGTGGTGGTCAACCCGGGAGCAGAGGCTGCCTTGTTGGATCAGAGCCGCCTGGCCAGTTTGTTGCCTGTAGGCATCAGCCGAGTGAATGGCCCTTTCGAATCGGGTGATGTGATCCAGATTCGCAATGAGGCAGACCGGGTAATTGGTTGCGGGCGCTGCCGCTATGGTGCTGACGAAGCCTCGGCCTGGTTGGGGCAACGTGGCCATAAGCCGTTAATCCATTACGATTACCTCTTTATGCTGGAATCGATCCGTCACTGATGAATAGTTCAGAAACAAGCGATGAGCTTCAATCACAACTGAAGGCCACGCAGAAAGCCGCTCGCAGCCTGGCCAGTTGCAGTATTGAAGACGTTAACGAATTGCTGCGGTTACTGGCTGACCGATTGGAATCGGCAGCAGCCGAAATTCTGATCGCCAACCAGTTAGATTTGCAGCGCATGGAGGTGGACGACCCGCGTTATGATCGTTTGCTGCTGAATAAAGAACGTATTGCCGGGATTGCTCAGGACCTGCGCAACGTAGCCGCCCTACCCTCGCCGGTTGGCCAGGTGCTGGAACAACGGCAACTGGAGAACGGTCTGCAGCTGAGCAAGGTTCGCGTTCCCATAGGCGTGATTGCGGTAATTTTCGAGTCGCGCCCGAATGTGGCTTTTGATGTATTCAGCCTGTGTTTCAAAACCCTGAATGCCTGTGTTTTGAAGGGCAGCCGTGATGCGCACGACACCAACACCGTGGCGGTCAGACTGATGCATGAAGTATTGCAGCAGCAGGATTTTGATCCACGGGTTATATACCTCGCGCCACCGGAACGCGAATATTTGCCGCAGATTCTGCAAGCCACCGGCATCATCGACCTGGCGATTCCCCGTGGCTCACGTGGCCTGATCGATTTCGTACGTGACAATGCCCGCATCCCGGTGATCGAAACCGGTGCCGGTATTGTTCACACCTATGTTGATGCATCCGCCGACCTGGAAAAAGCAGCAGCCATTATCACCAACGCCAAGTCCCGGCGGGTGAGCGTTTGTAACGCACTGGACACTCTGGTGATACACCAGAACCTGCTGCCAGAACTGCCTCAGCTCATGCAACGATTGGGCGAACAATTCCAGGTAGAAGTATTCGCCGATGGGCCTGCGTTTGACGCATTACATGGCAAATATGCTGGACCATTACACACAGCACTGGAAGAGCATTACGGCCAGGAATTTTTGTCTTTACGCATGTCGATCAAAACCGTAAATAATCTGGATGAAGCGTTGGAGCATATTCATCAATTCAGTTCCAAACACTCAGAGGCGGTAGTTGCTGAAGATGCTGCGGTGATCGAAAAATTCCTGCAGCAGGTGGATGCGGCAGCAGTGTATGCCAATGCTTCAACCGCGTTTACCGACGGCGCACAATTCGGGCTGGGTGCGGAAATCGGTATCAGCACGCAGAAGCTGCATGCCCGCGGACCGATGGCTCTGGCCGAGCTGACCAGTTACAAGTGGGTGGTGCGCGGTGATGGACAAGTGCGGGCCTGACGATGTCGAAAGTATTGGTATTCCAACATGTCACTGCGGAGCCCTTGGGTACTCTGGACCCGATGTTGCGTGATCGCGGTCACCGCATACGCTACGTCAATTTCCACCGCACGCCCGTTGCCGAACCGGATGTCAGCCGCTATCAGGGGCTGATTGTTTTGGGCGGCTCACAAATGCCCGACCAGTTAGACCAGCATCCTCACTTGCGCACTGAAATGCGCTGTATCGAACAGGCACTGAAATTGGAAATTCCGGTTTTGGGGATTTGTCTGGGCGCGCAATTGCTGGCGCAGACGCTTGGCGCTGCGGTTCGTCCATTGAAGAGTTGGGAAATAGGTTGGTATGACCTGCAACCTACTTCGAGGGCTGCAGCAGATCCGATGTTCTGCGCGCTTAGCACGGCGAGACCGGTGTTCCAGTGGCACGGTTATACCTTTGATCTGCCCGACAAGGCGGTGCATCTGGCGCGATCCAATGATTGCGAAAACCAGGCGTTCCGCTACGGGCCAAACTCCTACGGCTTACAGTGCCATCTGGAGCTGGATGAACGCCTGATCAATCGCTGGCTGCACTATCCGGAATATCAGCAGGACCTGAATGCTATGGGCCGTGGCAAAGATGCGAAAACCATCCAGCGTGACACGCACCAGTTGATTGGCCAATCGATCAAGCTCAGCTACGAGATGTTCGGGCAATTCCTGCGGCCACTGGGGGCGCCGAACTTGAGGCATGTTTTGCCGTCACGTTAATTCTTGGTCTGATTCACGGCGTGTAAATTGGTTTTGGCTCCGGACTCGTTTAAGTCACTGAATCCCGATTCAAGCCCGGCATGCCCGCTAAGCCGAAGCAAAGCTGAACTTCTCCCCGTCCACATCGACCTTGATCGTATCGCCCTGATCGAACTCACCGGCCAGAATCTTCTGTGCCAGTGGGTTTTCGATCTGCTGCTGGATGGCACGCTTCAAAGGCCGCGCACCATAAACAGGATCAAAACCGGCTGCACCCAAGAGGCTCAAAGCCGCTGGTGTCACATCCAAACTATAGCCATGCGACTCCAGCCTTCCGGCCAATTGCTTCAGCTGTATGGCAGCAATCTGGCGGATTTCATCTTCATCCAATGGATGGAACACGACGATCTCGTCTACCCGGTTGATGAACTCAAGGCGAAAATGCTGCCCCACCACTTCCATCACAGACGACTTCATTGCCTCGTAATCCTCACCTGCATTGGCCAGGTCCTGAATACGACTGGAACCCAGATTGGAGGTCATGACAATGAGGGTGTTGCGGAAATCGACCGTGCGACCCTGGCCATCCGTCAGGCGGCCATCATCCAGCACCTGCAACAGGATGTTGAATACATCCGGATGGGCTTTTTCAATTTCATCCAGCAGGATCACCGAGTACGGCCGGCGACGCACGGCTTCGGTAATGTAGCCGCCTTCCTCGTAGCCCACATAGCCTGGAGGAGCGCCGATCAAACGTGCAACCGAATGCTTCTCCATAAATTCGGACATATCCAAACGCACCATGGCTTCTTCGGTATCAAACATGAAATTAGCCAGGGCCTTGGTGAGCTCGGTCTTGCCCACACCCGTTGGTCCAAGAAACATAAAGGAACCCATGGGGCGCTTGGGGTCAGACAAGCCGGCACGGGAACGGCGTATGGCATCGGACACGGCCGATACAGCCTCTTCCTGGCCAATTACGCGCTGATGCAGGAAGGTTTCCATGCGCAGCAACTTGTCGCGTTCACCTTCGAGCATGCGCGATACTGGAATACCGGTCCAGCGTGAAACCACTTCAGCGATTTCATCCTCGGTTACCTTGTTGCGCAACAACTGAAAGCTGGCCTGTTCACCCTGCTCGGCCGCTGCGAGTTGTTTTTCCAATTCAGGCAAGCGACCATACTGAATCTCAGACATGCGCGCCAGATCCTGCGCACGCCCGGCCATTTCCAGCTCAGTGCGGGCGCGTTCGATTTCTTCCTTGATATGCGAAGTGCCCTGTACTGCAGATTTCTCAGCCTTCCATATTTCTTCCAGGTCGGAGAACTCACGCTCCAGCTCGTCGATATCCGCCTCGAGGACTTCCAACCTCTGTTTTGAAGCGTCATCCGTTTCTTTCTTCAGCGCTACACGCTGGATTTTCTGCTGGATCAAACGACGTTCCAGACGGTCCAGAGACTCTGGCTTGGAATCGATTTCCATACGGATACGCGAAGCGGCTTCGTCCATCAAGTCGATAGCCTTGTCGGGCAACTGGCGATCACTGATGTAACGGTGTGACAAGGTAGCGGCAGCCACCAAGGCCGGGTCCGTTATTTCCACACCGTGATGGACTTCGTAGCGCTCCTTCAAGCCACGCAATATCGCGATGGTGTCTTCCACCGAAGGCTCGCCTACGAATACTTTCTGGAAACGCCGCTCCAATGCCGCGTCTTTTTCCACGTATTTGCGATACTCGTCCAGCGTGGTGGCACCAATGCAGTGCAGCTCTCCACGAGCCAAAGCAGGCTTGAGCATATTTCCTGCATCCAAGGAGCCTTCGGCCTTGCCTGCACCGACCATGGTGTGCAATTCGTCAATGAACAGGACAACATTGCCTTCCTGCTTGGCCAGGTCATTCAGCACGGCTTTGAGGCGTTCTTCAAACTCACCACGGAACTTGGCACCTGCCAGCAAGGAACCCATATCCAACGACAGCACGCGCTTGCCACGCATCCCTTCGGGCACCTCACCATTGACGATGCGTTGCGCCAGACCTTCGACAATGGCCGTCTTACCAACACCCGGCTCGCCGATCAGTACCGGGTTGTTCTTGGTGCGACGCTGCAATACCTGGATGCAACGGCGTATTTCCTCATCGCGACCAATCACCGGGTCCAGCTTGGTCTGCTCGGCCCGTTCGGTCATGTCGATGGTGTACTTTTCCAGTGCCTGGCGATTTTCCTCGGCATTCTGATCGGTGACCTGCTCACCGCCGCGCATCTCGTCTATGGCTTTCTCAATGGCGTCCTTGTTGGCACCGGCCTGTACCAGTATGTCTGCCAATGCGCCTTTAACTTCCAATGCCGCCAACGGAAACAATTCTGATGAGATGTACTGATCACCCCATTTCTGAGCCATCTTGTCGGTTACATTGAGGATTTTGGCCAGGTCGTTAGACAGGCTGATTTCACCGGCAGCGCCGCTCACCTTGGGTAAACTGTCCAGCTTTTCACCCAGCGCCGAGCGCAATTGGCTGACGCGTGCACCGGCCTTGGTTAACAAGTGACGGGTTGAGCCGCCTTCCTGCTCAAGCAGCGCCACCATCAGATGAGCGGGCTCAATCAACTGGTTGTCCAAGCCACTGGCCAGGCTCTGTGCATCTGACAGAGCTAACTGGAACTTGCTGGTTAGTTTGTCCATTCTCATGCTGGAATCCTCAAATTGCTGGGCCACACATTAGGGCCGATCTACTTACTATTTGAGGGTTTTTGGGCGTGAATTCAATACTGGCAGCGAATCAAATGTTGAGCGCAGCTGCTGTGGGAACGATCCGATCGGTCGCAGAGCGGCCTCCTACACGACATTAATCGGCGCCCCTTGTAGGAGCGCGCTTGCGCGCGATGATCGACAGCATGGCTGCCATTGTGCAGGGATGCCCGAGGCGACCTCCTACATGTTTATTCGCCGCAAAATATCGTAATAAGCCGCAAACAATCGATCGAGATCGGCCAAAGGAGTGCTCTCATCGATTTTGTGGATGCTGGTATTGAGCAGGCCCAATTCCACAACTTCCGTGCCCAGAGGAGCCATATATCGGCCATCCGAAGTGCCACCAGCCGTGTTCTGATCCGGCTCATTGCCCAGTACGTCCTTACAGGCGGCTATCGTGGCTTCTCGCAAACGGCCCGGCTGTGAGTAGAACGGCTCACCCATCACTTCCCATTCCAGCTCGTAATTCTCAATTCCATGTTTGCGAAGCATGACTTCAATGCGTTGATGCAGCGCAGCAGAAGTTGATTCCGGGCAGTTACGGAGGTTGAACTGCAGGATGGCATCGGCTGGGGTGACGTTTCGCGCACCCTGCCCGGCCTTGATCCAGGCGACCTGACAACTGGTGGGCGGAAAGGCTTCGTTGCCTTCATCCCACTCGGTATTGACCAACTCGTTCAGGAAGCCCGCCATGCCATGCACCGGGTTATCCAGCAAATGCGGGAATGCCGTGTGGCCCTGCACACCAATCACCCGCAAGCGGCCATGCAGCGAGCCGCGCCGACCAATGCGCACACTATCACCGAGAGTTTGCTGACTGGAGGGCTCGCCTACCAGGCAGTAGTCAGGAGCGTAGTTGAACTTTGCCATATCCTCGGCAACCCGAACGATGCCATCAATGGCTACACCCTCTTCATCACTGGTCAATAACAGGCCCAATTGCCCCTTGATCTGGCCAGGGTTCTGCTGCACGAAGGTTTCCAACGCCAGCACCATGGCCGCTACCGCGCCTTTCATATCTGCTATACCACGGCCATAAAGCAGACCGTTTTTTACTACAGGCTCAAACGGTGGATGAGTCCACAATTCTTCAGCACCCGGTGGCACCACATCGGTATGCCCCAGGAACCACAAGGAAGGGCTACCCTGACCATAAGTAAACAGCACGTTGCTGACGTCACCACACAAAAACCAGCGGACCTCAAACCCCAATGGTAGCAGGCGTTGGGCGATCAGCTTTTGGCAACCGGAATCATCTGGAGTAATGGAAGGCAGGCGAACCAGTTGGCAAGCAAGATCAGCCACATGTGTCAATTGATCCGTGCTCACGACAACAGGTGTTTGCGGTATTCATCGGCAGAAAAACCCAGCAGCAGAACGTGCCCGTGCCGCTCCAGCACCGGGCGCTTGATCAAGGTGGAATGCTTGCCCAGGATTTTAAGCGGATTGCTTTCGGACAGTTCTTTTTCCTCCGGGGTCAGCGTTCGCCAGGTGGTAGATCTGCGATTGATCAGCAAGTGTGCATGAGATGAATCCAGCCAGCACTGCAACCGTTCTTTATCAACCCCTTCAGCACCTATGTCGCGAAACTCATAGCCCACTGCATGCTCTTTCAGCCAGGCTTGCGCCGTGGCGCAGTTGTCGCAATTTTTCAGGCCGAAAACCAGCAACAGGTCAGAATGTTTAACCGGCATCGCGTAAAATCTCGTTGACACTGGTACGGGCGCGGGTGGCTTCATCTACACGTTTCACAATCACTGCACAATAAAGTGAATGGCTGCCATCGGCAGCCGGTAATGAGCCAGGCACCACCACCGAACCGGCAGGCACCCTGCCGCGATGAATCTCGCCCGTAGCGCGATCATAAATCTTGGTGCTTTGACCAATGAATACGCCCATTGAAAGCACACTGCCACGCTCCACGATCACACCCTCCACCACTTCGGAACGAGCGCCGATAAAACAGTCATCTTCGATAATGGTTGGCGCAGCTTGGAGCGGCTCCAGCACACCGCCAATGCCCACGCCGCCGGACAGGTGCACCCGATCGCCGATCTGCGCGCAGGACCCCACTGTGGCCCAGGTATCGACCATGGTGCCAGCGCCCACCCAGGCGCCGATATTGACATAGCTGGGCATCAGCACCGCGTCCCGGCCAATAAATGCGCCGCGCCGAACGGTCGCTGGAGGCACAATACGGGCACCGCATTGGCTGATATCGTCGCCTTTTCCATTGGCCATCTCACCACCCCAGCGCAGCGGAACCTTGTCAAAAAAGCGGGTGAAGCCACCTTCGATCACTTCATTGCGCTGCAAACGAAAAGACAGCAATACCGCTTTTTTAAGCCACTCATTGACCAGCCACTTTCCAGGTTCATCGCTTGGCTGAGCCACCCTGAGTGTGCCCCGCTCCAGGGCATCCAGAGATTCTTCCACTGCCGCCCGTAACTCCACCGGCGCGTTCTGCGGCGATAAAGTGGCGCGGTTTTCCCAACCTTCTTCAATCAGATCGCGCGCGTTTTCCACACCCGGATTGATTGTCATACCCATTAACCTTGCTCCAAATGATTTTTGACTGCTGCGGCCAGTGCTGTTTGCGCCTCAGCACTCAATGCCTGATGCTCTGCATTGCTGAGCAGAAAAGTATCTTCTACCCGCTCGCCAAAGGTTGCAATTCGGGCGTCATGAACCTGCACTCGCTGCTCTACCATGGCAGCAGCCAGGCGAGACAGCAGGCCGGGACGGTCATGGCACTGCAACTCCATTACGGTAGCGTTAGTGCCCATAGCCCGTTCAAACTCAACGCGCGGATGTGAAATGAAATGCCGGAGCCGACGCGGCAGTGGCCGAAATACTGGTGAGCGCTTACTGCTCACATCCGTGGCAGATTCAAGGCGTTCAACCAGTTCGGCAGCATCGACTTCTGCCAGGGCATGGCCTTGCTGATCCATCAACTGGAACAAATCAAAGCTGCGACCGTCCTTGGTGGTCAGGATACGTGCCGCCATGACATTGAAGCCCATTTCATCCAACACGTTGGTGATGGAGGCAAACAGGCCACCGTAATCGGCCACACAAACCAGCAGTTCCGAAACGCCGTGTGGTTGAACTGCCCTGACGGCTATTTGCTTTTCCTGGTTTTCGCCCAGAATGACCACCTCGGTACACCACTCGAGCTGATCTATGGTCAGACGCAGAAAGGCATAATCCGGCAATTGTCGCCAAAGCGTGCGAACCGCGGCTGCTGACCTGTCCTTGCGCAACAAGCGACTGAGTGCGCCCGACCGGGTTTCCTCAATAGCAACCGCGCTTTGCAGCGGATTCTCCAGGCCGCGTCGCAACGCAGCACCGGCCAGCAGATACAAATCCCACAACAAGCCGTTTTTCCAGGCATTCCACAGCTTGGGATTGGTGGCGGCAATGTCAGCCACCGTCAGCAAGTAAAGATTATCCAGGTAACGCATATTGCCGACGATGGCGGCAAAGGCCTGGATGGTTTCCGGGTCGGACAAATCTTTGCGCTGAGCAGTTTGCGACATCAACAAGTGCTGCTGTACCAGCCAGGCAATCAAATCGGTGTCAGCCGGATCCAGCTCCAAGCGCTGGCAAAACCCGCGCGCATCCACGGCTCCCAGTTCGGAATGATCGCCACCCCTGCCCTTGGCAATGTCATGAAACAGGGCTGCCAGGTAAAGCAGTTCCGGCCGTTCCAGACGTTTGAATACCGACTGCACGTGCGGAAAAATCTCGCGGTATTTGCCATAAGCGAAACGGCGCAGATTGCGCACCATGAACAGCGTGTGTTGATCGACGGTATAGACATGAAACAGGTCGTATTGCATGCGACCAACAATATTGCCAAAAGCCGGAATGTATTCGGCCAGAAGGCCGTAGCGGTTCATGCGCTGCAACTGGGTATAAACCCCCTCGGGCTGCCTGAGCAACTCGAGAAAATGCCTGCTCACTTCCGGGTCGTTGCGAAACTCGTCATCGACCAGGTAGAGATTGTCCCTGACGAGTCGAATGGTAGCTGCTGTAACGCCACGCAAGTCCTCATGCTTCGCCAGCAGAGTAAACATTTCCATTAATGCAGCCGGGCGACGCAAGAACACATTCTCGTCACGGGTTTCCAGGTAGCCGTGACGCACGCAGAATTCACCGTCCAGGTCCTGAACTTTATCGCCATCGGAAGACAACAGCTCTTCCTGGAACAATTGCAACAAGCGCTCATTCAGGCGTTCCAACTGCATCACGGTGCGGTAGTAGCGCTGCATGAACTGCTCTACTGCAAGATTATTTTCTGCATCGTTGTAGCCAAATTTTTCCGCCACCTGGCGTTGGTGATCAAACAACAAACGATCTTCTGAGCGGCCCGACAGCAGGTGCAGAGCGAACCGCACCCGCCACAGAAAACGCTGGTCATTGACCAGGTCGGTATATTCTGTCTCGGTCAGAAAGCCATGCTCAACCAGGCCATGCAGGGTCTGAGCGCCGAAATGCCGCTTGGCAACCCAGGCAATCATCTGAATATCGCGCAGGCCGCCTGGCCCTTCCTTGATATTCGGTTCGAGATTGTAGGCAGTATCGTGATAACGCGCATGGCGTTGCTTCTGCTCCGCAAACTTGGCTTCAAAGAAGCTGTCGGCTGGCCACATACGTGCAGGAGCCAGCTCCAGCCGCAGGCTTTGAAACAGATCAGATGGCCCATCCAGCAAACGCGACTCCATCATCGTGGTCGCTGTGCTGACATCTTTGCGCGCTTCTTCTGCACACTGGCTGATGGTCCGAACGCTGTGACCCAGGTAAAAACCTGCGTCCCAGAGCAACTGAATAAAAGACTCCAGCGCCTCCTTCGGCACTTTATCTTCGTTTTCATCGCTCAGCAGAATGAGTAGATCCACATCGGAATGAGGATGCAGTTCACCACGCCCAAATCCGCCTACCGCCACAAGACAAATTGAATCCAGGCCGGGGATAAGCTTGTGCCAGGCCAGCAGCAACAATTGTTCTACCACCCAGGCACGAGCCCGCACCAGTTGCACTACATCTTCTTTGGCCCAGAATCGTTCAGCCAGTCGCTGATCAGCGCCATTCAATGCCTGGCGAATCTGATCACGCAGCTCAGCAATTTCCGGCTCTTGCAAGGCCTGCTCCTGCAAGGCCTGCTGCTCATGCGCAGGAAGAAATACAGAACGACAGGCCAGGTCGACAGCCCGCATGGTGCCTGGATCAAGGCAACCCCGGGAAGCCTGTGGCGCGGACAACCGTTCGTACATGCTCAGATCGGGTCGTCAGGGAATTTGGTCAACACATCGAAACCGTCATCTGTCACCGCAATGGTGTGTTCCCATTGCGCTGACAGGCTGCGATCTTTGGTGATTACAGTCCAGCCATCGGGCATCAGGCGGGTTTCACGCCGGCCCAGGTTAATCATGGGCTCAATGGTAAATACCATGCCGGGCACCAGTCTTTCACCACTGTCCGGGCGGCCATAATGCAGCACTTGCGGATCTTCATGAAAAATCCGGCCGATGCCATGGCCGCAATACTCACGCACCACTGAAAAGCCTTGTGCCTCTGCCAGTCGTTGAATGGCATGGCCGATATCACCCAAGCGTATGCCCGGCCTGACCATCTCGATACCGGTAACCATGCATTGATGGGCGATGTCGCTGACACGCTGACCTTTAATGGTTGGAGTGCCCACCTGGAACATTTTGCTGGTATCGCCGTGCCAGCCGTTTTTGATAACGGTCACATCAATATTGATGATATCGCCGCCCTTCAAAACCTTCTCGCCCGGAATACCGTGACAAATGACGTGATTGACAGAGGTGCAAATGGACTTGGGAAAGCCTTTGTAATTCAGCGGTGCGGGAACGGCTTTTTGGGTTTCGGTAATGTAGCGATGACAGATATCGTCCAACTCACCGGTAGAAATACCCGGCTGCACGTGTTCCGCTATCATATGCAGCACTTCGGCGGCCAATTGCCCGGCCACCCGCATTTCTTCTATCTCCGCTTTTGATTTCAGCGTAATTGCCATCAATTCAGTCCATCGTTATGGGCTCAACAGCCAAGTTGAGAGTGCAAGATCCAGAGATTGAGCCGAAAAGAACTATTGTACATGCCTTTTGCCCCATGACGTTGCGCGGCCCAACTGGGATAATCTACGCATAAAAGAATAACTAATGCCCGTAGGCGGGTGGTTGGAGAATTCAGTAATGAAGAAATTTTTGCGTTACACCCTGCCCATGGGAATCATCGTGTTGTCCGTGGTTGTGGCTGTGGCACTGGTGGCCATTTCCAAGGGTAAGCGACCAGAACGAAAAGAAACCAGTGCCAAAGCCTTGCTGGTGGACGTCATAGCGGTAAAAGTGGAATCACTCAACCTGGTGGTCGAGTCACAGGGCAGCGTATTACCCCGCACTGAAACCAACATCATCGCCGAAGTCTCTGGCAAGGTGGTGAGCGTTTCAGAAAATTTTATTGCCGGCGGATTTTTCAAAAAAGGTGAAGTGCTGTTGCGCATCGACCCCAGTGATTATGATGCAGCGCTCAAAGGAGCAGAAGCCAACCTGGCTTCAAAACAAGCCCAATTTGCCGACCAGAAAGCCCGCTCTGATCAGGCCCTGAAAGACTGGCAAAATCTGGGCCGCAGCGGTGAGCCCTCCGATCTGACCTTGCGTAAACCGCAATTGGCAGAAGCATTGGCCGGGGTCAAATCAGCGGAGGCCGATTTACAGAAAGCCCAACGCAATCTCGATCGGACCGCGATCAAAGCACCCTATGATGGTTTGGTGCGCAGCAAACAAGTTGACATTGGCCAATACGTTTCGCCTGGAACCAGCCTGGGCATTACCTTTGCCATCGATACGGCTGAAATCCGTCTGCCACTGGCCATTGCCGATCTGCAATTTCTCCACCTCCCCACGGCAACCGGTTCGAGCGAAAAGATCGGAACTCCTGTGATGCTTAGCGCGGAAAGCACCGGGCTGAGCGGTCAGTGGCAGGCTGAAATTGTACGTACCGAGGGTGTTATTGATCAACAAAGCCGGGTGATTTATGCCGTGGCACAAGTCGTAGATCCA
>Ga0163153_10005424_pt1 | contig 15083 bp, 9 predicted proteins | sample OliLakLV19MP6IB1_FD_148629 | JGI IMG/M metagenome (GOLD analysis project Ga0163153, IMG submission 148629) | Freshwater microbial mat bacterial communities from Lake Vanda, McMurdo Dry Valleys, Antarctica - Oligotrophic Lake LV.19.MP6.IB-1 | ecosystem: Environmental > Aquatic > Freshwater > Lake... | reverse complement strand
GAGCGCGACCGTGGCGGCCGGCCAGGTGCGCGTGTAGCGCCTCGACGACCTCCCGGGGCAGGAACACGGCGTCATCGCCGCCGCCCTTGAGCCTGCGCAGCGTGAGCTGGTCACCGGCCAAGTCCTCGACATCGAGCGCCACGACGCTCCCGACGCGCAGGCCCGCGCGGAGCATCACCAACACCATGGCGTAGTCGCGCCGCGCCACGGCCGTCCTGGTGCCCTGTAGCGCACGCAGGAGCCGCTCAACGTCCGGCTCGGCCAGCGCGCGCGGACGCGCAGGCGGCACGCGGGAGCGCCGCACGAGGCGTGCAGCGTTCGTGGTCGCGTAGCCTCCGGCGTGGGCGAACGTCAGGATGCCTCGGACGGACGAGCGCAGCGCGTTCGCCGAGCTCGCGCGTCGTGGCGCGCCGGCGGCGGTCCGCGCCACGGCGTCCGACGCGAAGAACGTGGCGACGGTCTCGTGCTTCAGGCGCTCGACCTGGGGATCGCCCAGTTGCTGGACGAGCAGGCGGCCGTGGCGTTGAATCTGCCGCTGGGTGTGGATCGATCTGCCATTTGCCGTGAGCTGCGTGACGTACGCCTCGACGACCTCGTGAAGGAACACGGGGAACCTCCTTGGAAGGGTGACTCGGAATGGATCCCCACTGAGGCTCCAACTGGCCAACGCAGGAAGCCCCATTCCTCGAGTTTCTGCCGCCAGATCCCGCCATTCGTGGCCAGGTTGCGGATCCCTAACAGATCCCCCTGCGGGGCCGAAAAGCGGGGAATTCCGGGTAATTGGCACACCTGCTGCGTGCGATCGGCAGAAGTGCAGCCTGAACCTCGAAGTTCACTAATCCTGCCTCCTGCGTTCGCAGCTTCGAGCAATCACATGTCTGCGCCGCGACGGTGCGGCCACAACGGAGAACGAGAATGCGCACGATGCTCAGCCCCCAAGACGCCTTCGCCAAGGCCGTCGCGATCGTCAAGAGCCACAACGTCCGCGGCATGACGCCGAACCGCACGCTCGACGACGGCAGCGATTCCAGTATCTACCTCAGCGTCGAGTTCCGGCGCGCCTGGTCCTGCGACGTGAACCTGTACGTGAAGATCGACCGCGACAGCTACAAGCCCCAGACGATCCCCGCGCTCATGGGCCGTAGCGACCCCACGCTGTACTTCACCTACAAGGCTTCGATCGAGATCAGCACCAGCGGCACGAGCCGCAGCCTCGCCGAGACGCAGGTGCTGCTGAGCACCCTCGCCGACGTGCAGGCGCTCGCCGCAGAGCTGACCGCCGCACTGAACGCCGACCCGATCGCCGAGCGGTACGAGTCGCTGGAAGAGGTCAAGTGACCGACTGATCAGGACAGCCCCGAGCACTGCGGGAGGCAACCTCAGGGCATCGGAGGAGGCTCGTCCAACCCGGGCTGGATGTGGATCACCGTCGTCCGCCCGACCTTGCCGCTCCACAGCGGGACGGCGGTCCGGCCGTCGTCGTGCACGATGTCCCCGCAGTCGGGGCAGTGGGCGGGTTCTTCGCCATCCCGACAGATCACCATGCTGCACGCCACAGGGTCGGGCGCCCCGCAGCTCTCGCACGGTTCGATCTCGCTCCCGATGAAATCTGCCAGGTACTGGGCCCGAAACGTTTCCTCGGGTAGCCGCTTGCGCTCCGCCGCGATCAGCTCCGCCGCGATGATCGGGTTCTCGGCCGTCGGGAAGGACCACGCCGCGTAGTCCGGGTCCTTTTCCCCGCGCCTGAACTCGTCGCGAAACCAGCCCGGTCCGTCCGGCGTGCTGAGCAACAGGCACCAGCCGCCCCGGTCGAGCAGGCGCGGCGCGAGGTGCTCGTTCCACACGCGGCCGTCGATCTGCGCGGCCTCGTCCACCACCAGGAAGTCGAGGGATTCGCCCAGCAGCGACACTGGCCGGTCCGCCGACCTGGCGCGCAGGACCGACTCTCCGCCGCCCAGGTTGGCCACCGTAATGCTCCGCTCGCGGGCATCCAGCTTCACGATCCGGTGCGGCATGTGAGCTTGCAGCACCGCCACGACGCGCTCCGCGATGCGCTTCGTGACCTCGTAGGTCGGGGCGACGAGCCAGCCGAGCGCGCGCTCACGGGGGTGCAGGAGCGCCGCAACGGTCTCGTACACGCCTACCGTCGACTTGCCGAACCGCACCCCGCACGCGACCACGCGCCGCGACGCGTGCGACTTATGAACCAGGAGCTGCGCCGGGTGCGGGTCGTAGCCGAGGTGCCTGAACAGCGTCAGCTTGCGCAGCCCGAGTTCAGGCATCTTCGCCATCGTCGGTCGGCTCGGCAGGAGCGTCTTCGTCCACGTCGAGATCAACCTCTTCGTCCTCATCGGGGAACAGCGACCCCGTCACAAGCGTCTCGACCTCGCGCTTCGTGAGCGCCTGGATGGATAAGGTGTGGTGGTCGTTAGATTCCCCGAGGGAAGTACGTTCCAACTTGACACCTTCGACGAGCGCCTTTGCCGAATCGCGCGCGCTGTCGAACTGGTGAGCCTGCAAGCCCTGAACTGCGCGAGTCTGGATCAGCTTCGCGAACTTCAGGTGTCGCTCATGCGCCTCGACGCGGGCGTCCGTCAGCTTCTTGTCGGCCTCGCGGCGGGCCTCTGCATCGATGACTCGCAGTCGGGCCATCCACTCGTACTTCATCGCGATCGTAGTCACGGCGGGCTTCGAGATCCCGAACTGCTCGGCGATGCGCCTGTAGCTCCGCGAGTCTCCCATCGCGACGTACGCCTGGAACATCTCCTGGCGGTCAGGTCGTCGGTGCGCAGGCATGGCGATCCTCCTTCACTGCGGAGAACGTCTGGCCCGTCGCTTCGAGCGTCGCGACCTGCCCCGTGAGCTTCTGCCATCGCTCGACGATCACGTCGCAGTACAGCGTGTCCAGCTCGCAGAGGTAGGCGTTGCGCCCTGTCTGCTCGCACGCGATCAGCGTCGAGCCGGATCCGCCGAACAGGTCGAGCACGTTCTCGCCGGGGCGCGACGAGTACTGGATCGCGCGCGCAGCGAGTTCGACGGGTTTCTCGGTTAAATGAACCATGTGCGTGTGGTTCAGCTTCTTCACGTCCCACAGGTCGGTTGCGTTGTTCGGGCCGAAGTACTCGTGCGCGGCCCCTTCCTTCCAGCCGTAGAACGCGAGCTCGAAGGCACCCATGAAATCTTTCCGCGTGAGGACCGGGTGGAGCTTGTTCCACACGATTGCCTGCGAGAAGTAGAAGCCGCACTCCTTCAGCGCACTAGGGTAGTTCGCGAGATTGGCGTAGCCACCCCAGATGTAGAAGCCGCGCCCGGGCAGTAGCACTCGTGACGCGTTGCCGAACCACGCCCGCAGCAGCCGATCGAACTCCACCTCGTCGATGAAGTCGTTCGCGAGCGGGCGGTCCTTCGGGCGAAGCTGATCGTGCGTTGCCTTCGCCTTGCCCGGATGGCGCGCGAGGTCGAGCTTTTGGTGATGCGTGGTACCCGAGAACGAGCTGAGGCCCGCCGCGATCGCGTTGTTCGATCGGGGCTCGACGCGCACGTTGTAAGGCGGGTCCATGTTGACGAGATGGATGGGCGCGCCGGCGAGCAGGCGATCCACATCGGGCGCGAGCGAGCTGTCCCCGCAAAGCAGACGGTGTCGACCGAGGATCCACACGTCGCCCGACTGCGTGGTCGCGGCGTCCGGGAGCGCGGGGATGTCGTCCTGGTCCACGCCGATCGCGGAGTCGGCCAGAATCGCATCCAGGACTTCTTGCAGCTCGTCAGCGTCGAACCCGACGCCATCGAGCGCTCCGTCGGCCTGGAGGCTCTCCAGGAGTTTGCCGAGGGACGGCAGATCCCACTCCGCCAGCTCCGCGGTGCGGTTCAGCGCGATCCCGAGCGCCGTGGCCTGCGTGTCGGACGCGTCGAGCTCGACCACGTCGGCGTGGGTCCAGCCGAGCGCCTTCATCGCGGTCAGGCGGCCGTTGCCGCCGATTACGCGGCCGGTCGGCTTGTGGACGACGAGGGGCTCTACCTGGCCGAAGCGGGCGAGACTGCCCCGGATCGCGTCGAGGTTGCGCTCGCCGTGCTGGCGGGCGTTCGCGGGGTCCGGGTGAAGCGCGTCGAGAGGGACGCGAAGGATCGTCAGACTGTCCAAGCGAAGGCTCCTGATGGAGCGGCCGGGCTTGGACGGAGGACTTGGACGGGAAGGCCGCGCGATCTTCTACAAGTGTAGCAGATGAATCCAGCGTGCGCACCTCCCGCTCTGTGGACATCGCGTCGCTCGCGCCCTGGGCGCGGGCGATCGCGCGGGGCTGATCCGCGACTGCCACTTCACCCGCGAGCGCGGATCAAGTCGGGATGGAACGGCCGGACGCGTACGTCGCACTCGTGCCAGCCAGGGAACGCATCGCTCCAAGACGCGCATGGCCCGCGATGACGCGACGAGTGCCGACCTGCACGCTCTGCCCCCCGCGGTGCCCCGCTCAGATCCAGGCTCGATAAGGAAAATGAGAGTTATCGCACCGTCTCGGGGGGTGGAAAAGGGCCCATTGCCAACAACGGAGAGTCATCACCTGAGTCTCTATTAGCCTACTCAGATCAAGGATGTAGTTCATTGCAGCGCCACCCATCGGCGATCATTGAGGCCATGACCTTTTCGCTCTTGGATGGAGCACTGCCTACACGCCTCCTAATGAATGCAATCAAGTGCTGACGTGCTCTTGCTCTTGCGCCGGCTGCCTCTAGCCTACCAAGGGCATGTGCAATTCCGTGAAGCGCCGCAACTCTACCAGCAGTGTGTTCAGCACCCGCCGCGGCCGAGCGGAGCCGCGGCACCGAGACATGAAGACTGCTGTGAGCGCCAAGGTACTCACCTGCCATGAATGCTGCTTGCCCTGCAGACGTCCGCACGCTCATAAGATACTCCTGCGCAAGCGCAGCGGCGCGTACCTGACGACCCGAGAGCGAACTCAGCCACGAGAACACCTTGAAATGCAGGTCGGACGAGCCGACACCGCGCACTGTGAGGCACTGTTGCGCAACGACAAGACTCTCACGAAGATCGGCCCCTACGAAGGCCGCAATTCTACGTCGAATGGGCTCACGCGCCAAGCCACCGGATCGGTGCAAGACTTGCTCAATAGCCTTGACGATTCGCGACCTACCAAGCGACGATAAAGCCTGATAGTACGGAATGATCGCTTTCTCTGGAATCGCGAGAAGCAGTTTAGCGCCACTACCACTCGATGTGCGCGGGTTAGTCACCCGACTTGCCTTAGTTACCCGGCGGGGCCGGCGGTTCACCGCCGAGATTCTCGATCGCGTTCGCAATTTGCCCGATCTCCTTCTCATGGCCCTTGATGCTCTCCGCAAGTTTCTTAATTTGCTCTTTGATCGGCTCTTGTGCCTTGGGGCCTTTGGTGTCAGCAAGTTGCTTCTCCAGCTTCGCCAAGTCCTTCTTTGCTGTATCTAGCTTTTCGACGTGTTCCTTGTGCTCCTTTGCCTTCTTTGCGATTTTTTCTGCATTCTTGGCGGCTTTAGCCGCCTTTCCGGCCTTCGCGCCCATCCTGGCGACAGCAGCCGCGTCGCCGAAGACAGGGACTGCCGAGAACCCTGTGGCCAGCGCGTTCGACCAGTCGCCTTCGCACGCATACCAGAGCGCGTGGAAGCCATCAACGAATGGGCCGGCGACGGGGATCAATCCACCGACGTCAAGAATGTCGTGGACATCTGTCGTTAGTCCGAAGGGATCGCGCGCATCGAAGGGACGACCCCACGCGTATGCAACTGGCGACCCTAGGTTCCCCGAGTCTTCCCAGATCCCGATCGGATCCCTCTGTATGAATCTCCCCTGCTCGGGTAGGTAGAATCGGTTCCTGAACTCGTAAAGCGGCAGGATCCACGGCTCATATCGCCTACCCGAGAATAGGTACAGATTCCCGTATGCCGATTGTTGATTCGCCAGCGGCGCGTTGCTCGCATTCTCGAATCGGGGCTGCCCGTAGGCGTCGTACGTGTATCGCTCGACTACAGCTCCACCGCTGTTCGTGAGGCCGACTACATTTCCGAGCGTCGACTGCATGAAGTAGAGGGTCCGCGTTCCCGCTTGGCCAGGCAGTGCTTCAACACAGATCGGCTCGTCGATGTCGATTCCCATGACGTACCGCCGCATGAACTTCCATGTCGGCGGAGCGCCCGCCACGAGGTCGTGCTCTTCTATGACCTCCCAGCCGTCATACACGTACTGACGCTCGATCGGAGTGTTTGCCACGCCCTGGAAGATTGTCCGAACTCGCCGTCCCTCTGCGTCGTAGACGTGCTCGACGGCGGAACCCTCGCTCGTGTTTCGAATGCGGACCAAGCGGTTTAGGAAGTCGTAGTCAAGTACGACGGGCCCTGCTGTGTTCGGACTAGTCAGGTTGCCATCAAGATCATATCCCGAGACTACACCTCCAAAGCCCGGAACGATGTCGTAATTATGGACTTGATCAACTGCGCTGGTGTAGCTCGCGGCATCAATGGTAAATCCTGTCCAGTTATGCGCCCCATCGAGCGTCCACGATCGATCGAATTCATCTTGCCCCAACCCCAGCGTTCCGACATGCGCCGCCGGCACCCGACGCTCAAACTTCGTTAGGCGATACAGACTGTCAAGTCCGTAGTTGTCGCCCTTGCTCGCATCGTGGATTCTTCGCTCTAACTTGCGGGCACCCGTACGCGTGTACTCGTGCTCAAAGGATGCCAACTGCACAGAAGTCAGAATATTGAAATGATCGAGCCGTTTTTGGCGCTTCGCTCCATCATAGAACAGAGTATCCGCGAAGGTGCCGTCATGCCACCGGGTAACGGAGCGATTCCGGAGTGAGCGATCAAGCTTGCGGTCTGTCCCTGCGTACTTGTAGCTGGCGAGGTCGGTACCGCCTGTCTTGACTTTGCTAACGCGATCGAGGGAGTCGTAAATGTAGTCGACTGTGAGGGCCGGGGCGGTCGGGTAGACAACCTGCATGCGCTTTGCCTCTTCGCGCCACGAATAGGTCGTCAACTTGCCGTTCTGGGTCTCAGACAAAAGGCGATCGAGTACGTCCCAGGTCCTTGTGGTAACCCACTGGTGGTCAAGTCCGGGCGCGTTCGCGTCCGCCTGCGTTCGATACGTGCCGGTCGTGCCTGTGCGCCGGCCAAGTCCGTCGTAGGTAAATGACGCTCGGGTCGTCCCTAGGGCCGTAGCCGGGTTCGTCTCCAAGATGACATTTTGCAGGCGATCAAGGACATCATACTGTAGGTCCGTATTGTTGCCTCGGGCATCGATCTTCCAATCGACGTTATCATTTCCGTCAAATACACGTTGTATCTCTGTGCCGTCCGCAAACTTCTCTTGATACGCACGTCCCCGGTGGTCAAGCACATATTCCGTTACGTTTCCGTTGTCGTCGATCTGCTTCCAGAGTCGACCATCATCGTCCCATACCTTCTGAACGATGATAGTGTCCGTAATGGCCCCGGAACCGATGCCGTTGACCCGCAGGTCCTGTGTTTCGCTCAGCAGCAATCCTCTGCCGTCGTAAGTGTAGGACTGGGTGTTCCCAGGCGGATTCACGGTCACGCCATGAATCGTACCTCCTGATCCCGGCGCTTCAGCGTCGGAAGAGCCGGTCACAAAATCACGCGCATCGTACGAATAGCGGTCCGTCTCACCGAGCATATTTGTGAAGGACACCAGTCGACCCAGCGCGTCATAACGGCGCCAAGTCCAGAACGCCCGAGTAGTGCCACTCGGGTAGGTGTCGGTTTCCGTGATGAGCACCACGTTGTTCTCGTCGTCAAACGACCGCTGACGAATGTTCCCTGCTGGGTCTTTTGTCCAAGTCAGTCGCCCGAGCCCGTCGTAATGCCGTTCATAGGACTGGTTGTCGTCTTCGGTCCTAAACGTACGCCGAGAGAGTCGGTCATAGTCGATTCGATTCGTGATAAACGAATCACCAGAGAAGATTGCGCCTTCGGTCAGGCTGGTGCCGTCCTCGGCCTTACGATCAAAGCGCCAGGGGCGTCGCCGCTCGTCGTAGCTCGTGAGCGTGCTCCGTAGATCGGCGGCTGCACCGCTCCCAGTCGGCTTCATCTTCTCAAGCACCTGCGTGACGTTCGACGCCTGGTCGTACGTGGTAATACTCTCATTGCCGAGTGCGTCAGTAATGATGCGGACTCGGTCGAACTCGTCGTATCCGTACTGTGTCGTGTACCCTCTTCCGTTCACACGCGACAGAGTATTGCCGTTTCCGTCGTAAGTTAATTCCTCCACAAGATCACCGGGATTTGCTCCCGGTGATCCGAGATAGGTCTGTCGTTGCTGATCACGGGAGTCGTACGTGTACCCGGTGAAGTTGCCTAGCTGCGAGACAACCTTTTCAACATTCTCGTTTGCGTCGTAAATTATCTGGGTTGTGACAAACGTCCCGTGCGCCTTCTCTTGCCGCTCGGTGATCAAGTTGTCGAGGATGTTGTAGACATACTGCGTCTCCCAGACCGCCGATCCGCCTGCAACTGAATCTGTGTCCTGCACTGACACGACCATGGCGTTGGCATCGCGCAGTATTACGCGCTTGTAGTTGAAGGCGCCGCCGGAGAGGTGTGCTTCGTTCGCTTCTTCTGGTGCCCCACCCTGCCGCGTCGACGCTGCAGTCGTGTCCATCCCTTTGCGCACCTCCCACACCTCGCCGAGCTCATTCACTGACATTTCGTGGCGCACACCACGTCCGTCGACGTAAGCGATTACCTGCCGTCGTAAGTTGAAAGACAGATCAGTCACTCTGTTAGCAGGGGCCGGCGCTGGGGTGAGCCCCACGTTTCGTCCGATGTCGGTCGGGAGAGCGCGGACTACGAGACCGGAAAACTGCCCGGGGAAAACGAAATCACCCGAATAGGGCAAACTCGTGTCCTCAATCGTCCGTAGTGGCATCCCGCCCGTCTGGCCAACGGGCGATCCGCCGCCGTCGTCTTTCACACCGTCGTTGTTCACGTCGTCGTGCCGGGTATAGCCGAAAAGAGTGATGTTCTCTTCGGAGTCCGTCTCCGATGTGACCTGACCGTATATATTGTAAGTCCAGCTCGTAATCGCCTGCTGTGATGCGTCGCCCTCGGCCGCAGACTGATGATCAATGCCGATCGACTGGTCGAGGTTGACGGGGGGCTCGATCCGCTGGATAACGAGGCCGCGCGTTAGCACAGTTCCGCTCGAACCGCCAATGCTGTCGCCGTTGAGGTCGGCATTCCTAACCAGGTTCGAAACGAGGGCTCGTGCGCTCTCCACCCCGATACCGAGCATGCTGGCAATGCCAGGCGCCACATCGTTCGCCCCCCCAGGAGGCTCCACGTGTCCTTCCATGTAGTCGACCACGAACTCGGTCTTCCATGCCGCATTGCGAGGATCGGTTCGCGTGAGCAGATTATTGAACACAGGCTCCCACGTGTACTCCACCGTGATGGAGTCATAGTTGGGGTGTACGTCTGCGGCCGTCCCTCGGCTATGGATAACCGAGGCCAGGTTCCCCGTTTGGAAACGCGTCGTTGGCGTATGATAGGTGCGCGTCTCGATATTTCCCCGGGGGCGGGTGACGGTAAGCACCTCGCCCTCGGAGTTGTACGTGAACTTCGTATCGTAGTTCGCGGTGGCTCCGCCGGGCAGGCTTACAAGCTCTCTCTTGAGCGCGACTTGGCCGGTCGGGTTGAACCAGTACTGGGTCAGGTTGCCGCGACGATCGGTTACCGAGGTTAGAATCGAAACAGGACCTACATCGTACGGAGGCGCTGTCGTCGTGCTATAGGAATAGGCGATTGAGTACCCACCAAGATTCTGTGACTGAACCCAGCCATCTCGCCAGTCCCCAGCAGGGTAGTAGGCGAACGCTACATACGCTGCCGGGTTCGGTGTTCCAGGCGCGACTTCACGAGGCCTAATGATCTTGTACAGCCGGCTAGTGCCTGAATGGTAGGTATATTGTTCCGTACGGCCGTTTGGGAAATCGTTGACATCACCCGTAGAGTTGACAACTGGTGATCGCGCCGATAGCAGATTCCCAATATCATCGTAGCCGTAAACAACTTCGCGGCCTGTGAAGTCAGTGACCTTTTCGAGCCTGACATCCTGAAATAGCGTTTGGATGTAGTTGAACGTGATGTCCCGGCCGAGGCTGTCAGTGATTTTCTCTAGCCGCCCTGGCAAATAGTCCGGTAATGCACCAGCGGGGTAGTAGCTAAGGGTCAATGAATTTCCACTAGCATCCTCGATCTTGCGAAGGCGATAGGAGAAGTTTCGTCCAGGGATTGGAGCATACTCATAGTACGAACGGCTGCCGTGGCGCGCACGTAGTATCCATTCAGTGGCAGAGTACTGCGATAGCCGCGTGTATAGGCCTGCGTTTCCGACGAAGGCCGTTTGACCAAGAAGCTTCGTATAGTTGTCGATTCTATTGTTGCCGTTCTGAAGCCGCCCTGTAACGCGCGCATTGGCTGTTGGGTCACCGTCAAAGTCAATTCGCTGATCGAAAGCGAACTCCCATCCGTACCCCATTACGCTATCTTCGTTGGAGCGCTTTGAATTGTAGCGGCGAGTTAGATTGAAGTCGATTCCACGGCCGGGAATGTGCAAATCAGTTGCCCGGAAGCTGACCGCTCCGTTATGGAGCAGAATGGGGTCACCCGTGTCCTCGTAGGTTTCGCTGATTTCCGTGGGAGACTTGCCACCAGGGCAAGTGTCACAGGTGGCCTGGGACGGAGACTTGTCAATGTCCGTCCGCAAAGGCACGTCGTCACACGATGTCACCCCGCCCCTGGCGGGGCCGTCTTGGAGCAGGTCATCAGTGAAGTTCGGTGGATCTCCCACCTGCGCGAAGCCCACGCCTGCAATGAGCACGATCAAGAGCAGTTTCAGGAAGCGTCGGAGCATGTGGGGCTCGGTTTCGGTTCAGGAGTCCGGGGTGGAGAGTCCTTCAGTCGCCCGCACGTGCTCCGGCCGGAAGCTCGACGGACGCACAGCGATGGTCCGCGTCGGCGCGCGAAGCGCGACGGGTCGTGGATGTCCGTTTTAGGAGCGTGTGTGTGGCCAGCACAGGGGGGGGACTTAGCGAGGGACTGGTTTAGAACGTTGAAACGGCCTTGGTCCGCCACACTTTCCGGATTCACAAGCCCAACGTGTTGCCGAATCGTGCGTTATGGATTTGCAGTTCTGTAGGTACCACGCGAGGTGAGGCGCGGTCAGCGAGTGCGGCTCGTCGTGTGCGCTACCGAACGCCGGCGTCGTGATCGCCGTCTCCGCCGCTATCCCGCGCCTGATCCGCCTCGCGATGCTCGGACCGTTGACACGCGCCCTTCGATCCCGTTCCCACGCCGCCAGCGACTTCGTCATCCCGAACGCCTCGATCGCCTTGCCCTCGATCTCGACGCTGGCGCGGTAGTTTCTGCCGGTGATCGCATCCTCGGGCTTCCAGCCGCGCTTGAGGCGCCCAGCCAGGCCGGTGAGGGTAACGGTGCACCGCGGATCCCGTGACCACGCCATCGGACCCTTGGTCTCGCCGAAGGCCGTGATCGTCCACCGCGGCGTTCGACTGACCCTCTTGGGCCGGCCCAACTTCAGCGCCTCGCGTCGAGGCAGCCAGACGCAGTTCTTGGGTCCGTGCGGCTCGCGGCGATCGAGGCGCGCGATGACCAGGCCCTTCTGGTAGCCAGAGGGAAGCGCCCATGCGTGGAAACGTGGGAACGCACGCCATTCTGGAGCGAACGTCCGCTCTCCGTGCCGCTCGCGCAGGTCCGACCACACGCGGTGCAGCGCGACGCCGTGCTTGAGCTCCCGGATGGGCGTAGGACGCTCGCGCAGCCAGCCGCGCCGACGTAGGCCGTCCCGCAGGCCGCTGTAGCTCGCCCCGAGGCGCTTGGCGACCTGGGCAGTGTCCAGCCCCTCGACCAGGTGCATACGTCGAGCACGTGCCCAGTCGATCGGCCGGTACGCCCGCGGCTCGCTCGGCTGCCCGAGGGTCACCCGTTTCGAGGTGATTGCCAGCTTGGCCGGGACGCCCGACCGGATGCGCACGCGGATCGTCTGGCTGTTCACCACGGCCCGCGGGTCTCGCCCCCATCCTTCGGCAGACTTCGTTTCACCGAACGCTCGGATACCGCGGCCGCTCGCGGCGAAGCCTTCGCGGACGACCTCACCCCGGATCGCCCAGGCGCAGTTCCCGGGCGCGTACCCGCGGCTTCGCACGCGCAGCGACAGCCCCTTCCCATGGCGGTAGCCGCTCGATTGCGCCCATGCCTGGAACGCCTGGAAGTCGTGCCAGGCGCGGCACACACGAACTCCTTTGGCCCCGTACAGCCGGTACATCTGCGAGCCAGGCTTCTCGCACCTCGCCAGGATCGAGCGCCAGAACGAGTACAGCCGGCGGTCGGTGGGCTTCGGTCGCCTTCGACGAGGCGCCCGCACGCCTTCGCGTCTAAGCGCGTCGTACATCCCGCCTGCGGTGAACCCGGCGCGTCGCGCATACGCCGCCACCGTCTCGCCTGTTACCGGTCATCGAACGTGACCCCCTGTTCGGGCATGAAACGTGACCCCACCCTGCCCGCCCCGGCGCACTGCTGAGGGCGGCCAGGGACCGCCTGCTGGGGGCACGGAGGGAGGCCGTAGGCCGACCGTAGTGCCCCCAGCAGGCGCGGGATCCCCCTGGAGGTCATCTCCCTTCCCCGAATTCCAACTTCCTCCCGGTCCTTGGTGCGGACGCGCAGGCACGGGAGGTCGCGAGGTGATCACGATGAGTCTGTTCCTGTCTGTCCGAGCCCTTCACGAGGAGGGCGTCCCCAAGAAGAAGATCGCGCGCCAGCTCGGCGTCGACCGTCGCACGGTGCGCAAGTACATCAGCCGCATCATGCGCGGCGCGAACGAACCGCTGCGCAGCCGTGTTCCATCCAAGCTCGACCCCTTCCTCGACACGATCGAGTCGAAAGCTGGCCAGGGTCTCTCGGCCGTGCAGATCTACCAGGACCTGTGCGGCACGACCGGCTTCGACGCCTGCTACGAGACCGTCAAGCGCTGCGTGCGCACGCTGCGTCGCACCGAGCCCGAGGTCTACTGCCGCATGAACTTCGCGCCAGGTGAAGAGGCGCAGCTCGACTTCGGCGACATCGGCATGCTGCTCGTCGACGGTCAGCCGCGCCGCGTGTGGCTTTTCGCGATGACCCTCTGTTTCAGCCGCTACTCGTACTACGAACTCGTGCTGGACCAGACCGTGCCGACCTTCCTCGGCGCGATCCGCCGTGCCTTCGAGGACTTCGGCGGCGCGCCCGTGCGCGTGAAGCCCGACAACTTGAAGTCGGCCGTGCTGATCAGCTCCCTGGGCGAGCGCTACTACCAGGAGGACTTCTTCCGGCTGTGCCAGCACTACGGCACGCTGCCCGACGCCGCTCGGCCGATGACGCCGACGGACAAGGGACGCACCGAGCGCGACATCGGCTACGTGAAGGGCAGCTGCTTCGAGGGACGCGGCCTCACCACGATCGAGGAGGCACGGGCCTGGCTCGTGCGCTGGCGTCGCGACGTGGCGCTCGTGCGCGTGCACGGAACCACGCGTCGCCGTCCAGTCGACCTGTTCGACGAGGAGCGTGCCGCCTTGCGGCCGCTGCCGGCGGATGCGTACGAGGTCACGAGCTTCAGCCGGCACAAGGTGCGCAAGGACTGCCACGTGCACGTGCTCTCGAACTACTACTCGGTGCCGCACAGCTTCGTCGGGACGACGGTCACGGTGCGCACGAGCGAGCAGCGCATCGACGTGCACGCCAACGGCGAACGCGTGGCCTCGCACGAGCGGCTGCGCGGTCGCGGCGCGAGCCGGACCGACATCTCGCACTACCCGCCGACGAAGCGGCTGGCGACGCACGAGATCCATCGCAGGCGCGTCGAGCTCGTGCGCGCCGCGGGCCCGCGCACGATCGAGTACCTCGGTCGGCTGCGCGAGGGTCCGTGGGTCTTTGGCGATCAGGTCGCGCGACTCGACCGGCTCGTCACGACCTTCGGCCCCGAGGCGCTCGAGCGAGCCTGTGCGCGGGCGCTGCACTTCGGAGCACTCGACGGCGCCGTGCGCGTCGAGTCGATCCTCGAGCGCGGTCTTCAGGATCTTCCGCTGGAGCCGCTGCCGGTGATCGCGAACACCCCGCGCCGAGACTTCGGCCGATCCCTGGTCGAGTACGACGCGCTGCTCGTCGTCGATCGGAGGGCGTCATGAGCACGGCGCTCGATACCAAGCTGCGGCGACTGCGCCTGGCATGGATGGCACAGTCCTTCGAAGCGCAAAACACCGAGGCGATCCGCGGCAAGCACTCCTACCTGGAGTACCTGACGAGCTTGGTCGACGGCGAGCTCGAAGCGCGCGATAACAAGAGTCTCATGAAGCGTGTGAAGGCCGCGCGCTTCCCGCTCGCGAAGACGCTGGAGGACTTCAACTTCGACTTCCAGCCCAAGCTGGACGTCAAGCTGATCAAGACGCTCGCTTCGTGCGACTTCGTCGAGCGGCGCGAGAACGTGATCTTCGTCGGCCAGCCAGGCACGGGGAAGACGCACCTCGCCATCGCGCTGGGGCTGAAGGCCTGCGAACGCGGCCTCGACGTGCGCTTCACGACCGTGCAGGCCCTCGCCGCGGACCTGCGCGCCGCGCACGCCGATCACACCGTCGAGCAACGGATCGACGCCTTCGTCGAGCCCGACCTCGTGATCCTCGACGAGCTCGGCTTCACTCCGCTCGATCGGCTGCTCGCCGACGCCTTCTATCGCATCATCGCCAGCCGCTACGAGAAGAAAAGCATCATCGTCACCAGCAACAAGAGCTTCGAGTCGTGGGCCGAGGTGTTCCCTGATCCAGTCATCGCCAGCGCCGTGCTCGATCGGCTCGTCCACCACGCGCACCTCGTGCCCATCGTCGGCGAGTCATTCCGGATGAAGGACCACAAGTCTCGCCAGAAGGGAGACGCCGTCGCCAAAAAGTAGGCCTGGCAGGCCTCGTTTCACGCGACCTCCAGGGGGTCACGTTTCATGCCCGCAGAGGGGTCACTTGACATGCCCGGCCACA
>Ga0163153_10005421_pt1 | contig 15085 bp, 7 predicted proteins | sample OliLakLV19MP6IB1_FD_148629 | JGI IMG/M metagenome (GOLD analysis project Ga0163153, IMG submission 148629) | Freshwater microbial mat bacterial communities from Lake Vanda, McMurdo Dry Valleys, Antarctica - Oligotrophic Lake LV.19.MP6.IB-1 | ecosystem: Environmental > Aquatic > Freshwater > Lake... | reverse complement strand
GCGCGCGACGGCCAGGATCAGCGCCCGGTGCGTCTGCGTCGTACACGGGCTCGGGGTATTCATCGGCGAACGTCGACTGCGTGAAGTCGCCCCCGCCTTCCTCCTCCACGGCCTCGTCGGGCTCGGTATCGCCGCGATAGCGTGGCGGCGCGCTCTTCGCGTTCGCGTTCAACTGGGCCGTGGCGTGCCAATCGCCGGGACGATCGGCGACCGGCTCGCTCAGCGCAAACGTCCACTCGCTCTGCAGCACGAACCGCTGATCCAGCAGGAGCCGCGCCCGGGCCTCGCGGGTCTCTCGCCCGGCCGCGTCCGGATCCGGCGAGCGGGGCAGAGACGCGGCGAGTTGAAACAACGACCATTTCGCCAGCGGGTCGACGCCTCCCCTTCCGCGGATGACATCCGGCGAAAGGCCGAGTTCCTGGAGGTCGAGACGCACGATCATGCCCGCGCCGAGCTTGCGAGCGCCAGTCTTGTCGGCGGGCATGGCGCGGCGCAGCGTGCACACGAAGAGCGCCGGCGGATCGGCATTGCAGACCGAGTCCTGCTCGATCACCGCTTCGAACGGCGTGTCGCCGGGAACCACCGGCGCGTACCCATTGCCCGACAGCGCGTAGCACTGGTCGGGCAGTGCCCGGGCAAAAATCAGCCGCAGCCGGTTGAGCAGCGCGAGATTGAGCGGGCGCCGCTCGTCCTCTTTCTTATGGCCCGATAGCGCGTCGATCAGCTCCGACCTCGCCGCGTCGATCTTATCCTTGTCTCCGATCACCTTCTCATCGACATAGTGATACGCGCACCACGCCCGCGCACACGCCGCCGGGAGCGCCTCGAGCACCCGCTTCACCCACGCGCTCGGCTCCTTCATCGCTTCGAACTGTTCCAGCGTCGTCGCGCTCTCGACCGCACCCAGGAACCGTTCCGCCTCCGGCGACGCGACCGGCGTGAGCAACCGCGAGTCCAAACCCTTGACGAAGCTCACGCCCAGCGCGTCCAGCGATCGCCACGCCCCCTCCACGTCAGGGTCCGCCTTGTCGGCCCCCCCGCCCGCGGCGTCCTTGCGGCGAGTCCCGCGCGCCGGCATCCCGCCGTCGTACTTCTTCACGATCCCCGCCACCGAAGCGAGGAACTTCTGCACGCCCGCGAGCCGCGCCGCCTCGGCGTCGGCCTTCGCCTGCGCCTCCTCCTCGACGGCCGCCGCCGGGTCTTCCTCCTCGACGTCCGGCTCCGGGTCGGGCGCCGCCGGCGTGCTGGCGCGGGCCTCGATCCTGGCGAGCGTCGCGAGAAACTCGCTCTCCGACGGCCGCGCGATCGCGTACGTCAGCAACTCGTCGGCGAGGCATTCGACACGGATCGGGGCAACCGCCGCCGCCCACGCGTCGCGCCATGAGGGCTCGAGCTTGGTGATCGTCTCCCAGTGCCCCTTGAGCTCCAGCCACGCCCGCCGCGCCTTGATGCCCGCCGCGATCTTGTTGCGATGACGGTCGACGACGGTCCGCTGCTCCGCGCTCGCCGCGCGCCGCAGCTTCGCCACTTCATCCTGAGAGGCAGCCAGCCCCAGCGCCGTCAGCAGGTCGACACTCGACCGACCAGGTTCCCCGCTCAGCACCGCGGGCCAGTCCGCGTTCCAGCGCACGAGGTCGGCAAGCGCCTGGCCCGCGGCCCGCGCGATCTCCCAGGCCGCGACGACCTTGAGCACCATCTCCAGGTCGTCGCCGCACGACTGCGTGAGCGACGCCTGCATCTGTTGCACCCGCTTGCGCGTCGGCTCGTCCCAGTCGTTGTTGTTCAGGAACAGCTTCTTGGCGCCGACCTTCAGCACCGCCAGCACCGTCGCCATCTCCACGGCGCACGCCATCCGGTCCGCCACGACCATGAGGTTCGCCAGCGCCGCCTCGGACTGAAAGGCCGTGAGCTCCAGCCCGTGCTCGGTCAGCCGCCCAGCCTCGTCCAGCGCGCCCTTCGTGCGCAGGCTCCTGGCCGCGCGGTCGAGCTCCTTCGGGTCCGGGGGCTCCAGCCACGGGAAGTTGTTCACGTCGAGCGATTCAAGACCGGCCTTCTTGGCGGTCAGCAGGATCTGCTCCAGCGGCGAGCGGCGGATCTCCGGCTGCGAGTAGTACGGGAAGCAGCGCGGATCCCCCTCCGCCCCCGGCGGCTCGGTCACCTGCGAGTCCAACCCAAACTGCTCGCGGTTGTACAGAGGCCACGCGTCCCCGGCCTGCAACCGTCCCGCACGTCCCCACCGCTGCTTGCAGCCGGCACGGCTCTGTACGATCGCCCGGATGCCCGTCGTCTCGGTCTCGGGCATCCACTTGTTCTGATTGATCAGCCCCGAATCCACCACATGCAGAATGCCGTGGATCGTGAGGGACGTCTCGGCGACATTCGTCGACACGACGACCCGGCGCGGCTCTTTCTTTTGGGTGACAAAGCAGAACGACTCACCGTTGAGGGTGACCTTCGTTCCGTCCGTCGCGTTCTCGTAGGCCGCCTTCCACACCGCCAGGGCCCGAGAGCTCGCCACCACCACTCGCACGCCCGGGCCCTTGCCCGACGACGGCCTGGGGTGGAGCTTCTTGCCGACCTTCGGGGTGCAGGGCGAGCCGAGGTTCACGGCCTCGAACGACGACCAGCGTTGCACGAGGAGACGATCGCGCGTGTCCTTCAGCCGGTCCTTCTCGATGCCCCAGCGCTTCGCCATCGTCTCTGCGACCATCTTCTCGATGGTCTCGAACTGCAGGCCGACAACCGCCCCCACGTTGTCCGAATGCGCCAGGATGTCGGTCTCTCCGGCGTCGATGAAGCGGACGATCCGCTCGACGAGATCGTCGTGGACGCTGGGCTTACGCTCCAGCAGCGCTTTGTCCTGCTCGCTCTGCGGGAGCTGCGTGAACAGCGGCAGCGCCTCGACGCGGCAGCGCTTCAGCCGCGACTGTGCGACCCTCACGAGCTTGCAGCAGTCGAGGATCGGCTGTTCGCCGTGCAGGAAGCACAGGATGTCGCCCCGCCGCTCGGTGATGTCGACCTCGCGTCGCCAGCCAGGGGTCTGCTGCTCCTCCTTGGGCTTGTTCCCGTCGGGATCGAGCGACTGCGTGCGACGCACGCCGTCTCCCTGGACCAGTTGCTCGGGCGTCAGGTACATGTCCTCGAGGATGCCGATTGCGTGGGCGGCCACCTTCTCGTGCGCCGTCTTGGCGAGCTTGCGGAGCTTGCGTTCGACGGCGTCGACGCGGGCCGGGTCCTTGGCGCCCGGGTCCAGGAACGCGTAGTCGAGCTCTTCCCCCTCGAAGAAGTGGGGATCGACTCGGAACGCCTTCCCGTCGAACTCCATGAGCTCGCAGTTGTCCGCCGGCTTGAGGAACCACCGGCGGTCCTGCTCCACGAACGTGTTCGGGGCCACCACGATCCGCTCGGGCCCGTCCACGGTCTTCGTCACGCCGTCGAGCTTCCGCCGAACCTTGGTGTCCTCCCCGATGCGCAGCTCGCGGACCGCCCGGCGCGGCAGGTGGTTGTTGAAGTGATTGATGAACAGGTCCGCCGAGATGGTCGCGCTCGCGATGATGAGCTTGAGGCGCGGGTAACGCGGCAGCGACTGCGTCAGCAGTCCTATGATGATGTCGATGTTGAGGCTTCGTTCGTGCGCCTCGTCGATCATGACTGTGTTGATTTTGTCGAGCTGACCCGTGGCAATCCAGTTGATCATCGACCCGTCAGTGCAGAATCGCAACTTGCTCCGCCAGTCCGAGGCCGGGTTCTTCGCGTACTGGTACCCGATGTCAAACCCCGCCCCCAACGACGACCCCAGCATCGCCCGCGCGATGTACCCCGGAATGTTCCGCGTCGCCTGGATGCGCGGCTGCGTCACCACGATCTGCCCGTAGCGGTGGAACAGGTCGGCCGGAACGTCGGACGCGTCGAACTGGAGGGGCTTGCCGTCCGCCCCGGGCACCTCGCACCTCGAGCCGGGATTCTCAGGATCTGGCTCATACGTGACGTACGTCCGCGGCGGGTGCACCAGCCGGTACGGGAAATACGTCGACTTGCCCGAGCCCGTGGGTCCGACGACCACCACCACCTGCAGGCCCGGGTCCTGCGCGAACCAGCGGAACATCTCAACGATCTTGTCGTCCTTGATGCCGAACTTGTCGGGAGCCTCGCCCTTGGGCGTCACGTGCTCGGCCCGGTGCGGCCGCACCGGATGATCAAGGCGGCCAAGCGGGCTAACCAGATCCTCGTGCCGCACGCCCGGCCAGCGCGGCTTAAGCGTGGAGTACGGCTGCGCGACGGTGTTCTTCTCCTTGGCGTGCTGGCGCTGGCAGTCGGAGCACCGCTCGGGGCGCGAATAGCCGCGCTTGCGGTTCGCCTGGTAGTTCGTGTCCGAGTATCTGAACTCGGCGGAACAGTCCTTACACTTGCACGTCCATTCGGAGGTTCCCGGGTTCGACATCGCCGCACCTTCCTCTGTCGTTCAGAACCACTCGATAACGTTTCCCTCGCGGTCACGGCTCGGCTCATAGGTCGTGCCGCCCTTGAAGTAATGCGGCGCCACGATCAGCCAAGGTTCCAGGCCCGCCGCCCACTCGGCCTGGAACGACGCGTCTCCCGACAGCACGGCCGCGACCGCCCGGTAGAGTCCCACGGACGCCGGCTCGAAGCCCGTGTGGAAGATTTCGAGCCGAATCGGCGCCCCCAGGTCGTTCTTGAGCTTGGCGAGCTCACGAAGCTGCCCGAGGGAGTATCGGAAGCAGAACTCGTCGGACTCCGCCAGGCTCCTGGTCTGCGACACCTCGCGGTTGCGGTACCACGCCAGGTCGACCATGCGGTCGATGTCCAGGTGACGCATGCTCATCAACGCAGCCTTGATCACCCTGGGCTCGCCCGCCGGCCTCGCGCGCCCCGCAAGGCACCGCAGGGGAAAGGGCGCCGCCTCCGAGGCGTCGGCGTACACGATGCGCACGCGGGCGGGTTCCCCGGATGCCCGTGCCCACTCGCCGAAGACGTCGGTGCTGACCTCGTGCGGCTGATTGCTCGCGTTCACCTTGCCGCCCCGCCCGTCCTTGGCGTACTGCTCGACCGCCGCCGCCACTTCCGCGTGCAGGCGGTTCACCATGTCTTTGCGCTTAGGCTTGTCGGGGGCCAACTCAGCGTCGAAGTCCATCTGGGGAGGCGCCACAGCGTCGGGGTCCTGCGGTGTGTTCTCCGGAACCCGCGAGGCCGAGCTCCGAACGCCGGGAGCCTCGGTGAGCGTGCCGTTGTCCTGGACTAGCTGCACCTCGATCACGCCGAGCTGGCCGATGGACTTCACGCGCGCGTAGAACGCCGCTCTGGCGTCGGCGGCGGTACGGATCTTCTCGGGGAGCGGACGGACCGCGGACCGCCCGGCGATCTCCGCCGCCGCTGCCTCGAGATGGTCATCAAGCTGTTCGGCCCGGTAGATCGACCCGCCCAGGTCGAGCGGATTGGCCGGTTCAGTGATCCCCGGGGTGCGCGACTCGAGGCGCAGCGCCTCGAGCCACGAGAGCAGATGCAGGTATTCCTCACCCAATTCCAGCGCCGGGAATCGCATGAGCGCGATCTCCGTGCGAAGCTGCGTTTCGTCCCATTCGGTCCTGACGCTGTCCGGCCATTCGACGCTCCGGCGCAGCAGCGTGGCTTCGATCCGGTTGAGGATGTCGGTGAACCGCCCCCGCTCGCTCTCGAGATTGACGCCGCGCTCGATCCGCTCGCGCAGGGCCTTAGCCTCGCGCAGCTGCTCGCGAAGGAGCTCGTCGTCGGTCGGGGGCGACGCCCGCGGGCGGTCGTCCCAGAACGTTGCCGGCACAGCGAAGAGTCGGAAGGTCGGCATACGTTACTCCGGCAGCACGCGACTGCGGCTCAGCTTCTCGCGAGCATACCCGTCGAGCGTCCGCGTCGTCTCGGGGCACACCAGCAGCAGCACGCCCGACGCCTTGGCTTGCGCGAGGAACGCCTCCTGCTCCGTCGCCTTGAGGTCGTCGAAGTCCAGCGGAACCACGAGCGCCGTCCGCACGCCTGCTTTAACCGCTCCAGCGGCAACCACGATGTCGGCCTTGAGGAATTGCAGCAGGCCCGATTCGTCGCGAGGGCGCAGCAGCACGACAAGCATCTCGCCTTGTTCGACGTCGCGCCAGCGATCGTCCTTGGTTCGTTCGGTCCATGGCTGCCACGCAGGCAGGGGCATCGGGAGCTCCGCGGCACCAAGCCGGTAGGTGCGAGCGCCCCGCACGGGATCGTAGCGGACATCGAGGTCGCGCTCGTCGTCCTCGACATCGAGGCCGGGATTGGCCGAGTCGACCATCGACTTCGCGCCGTCGGAGCGACCCTTGGGCGCCGGAAGCTCTGCGGGCACGTGGCCAGCGAATTGCGGGTCGCGTGCGAGTAGCGCGCGATCGAGGACCCCGCCGAGCAGGGCCGTGCGTGCGTGCACCTGCGCAAAGTTGTACAGGTGGCGGCTTTCGGGTTGCACTTCGCCATCAAGGATGAGGTCGGGGAAGGGGCATCCGGTGATGAGCCCTTCGAGTTCGGGCAGCGTCCACACACCGTGTTGAACGAGATAACAGGCCCGCTCGAGCGTGAGGAGCCCGTCGCCGACCAGCTTGTCGATGCGCTCTCGCAGGCGTTCGGGGAAGCCGGTCAACGCGGCGTACAAACGGACGGCCTGGGCGGGCTGGAGGACGCCCGACTCGACGTCGGGAAGCGGCGCGACTCTGCAGTCCCGAGCCAGTTGCAGGATCGCGAACGGCACATGCCCGCGCTTCTGGCCCGACGCCCGCTCATCATCCGTCCGTTCCACGTGCTCGGTGAACCGCAGGCGCAACGCGGCCCCGCAGCGAAAGGCTTCGGACAGGACCATGAGCGTGAGCGCCCTGGCCGCGGCCAGGGGCTCGTAGGGGTACGGGGACTGACCCGGAGGAACCGTGTCCCGCGGCGTTTCGCCTTCGGGCGCGGGGTCGTTCGCGGTGCGGTAGCGCGGCTCGGCTGTGAGAAAGACGTCGATCTCGATCGCGTTCCGCTCTTTCGAATGGCGCATGACGGTGCAGGCGAAGATCACGTCCTGAACGGCAAGGCGGTACGGGCGCCAGGCGTTGGCGCGGGGCATCTTGTCGTCGGCGGTGCGGGTGTAGCCGAAGGCGTCGATATGCTCGACGAGCTTGCGCAGGCCATGCGGAATGTGCTCGCTTTGAATGGCATCGAGCAACATCTGAGCACCCTGAGAGTGAGTGCATGGACTTGTCGTCATTTTGCCTCCACAAGCGGATCAAGGAAGTCGTTTAAGCTCTATGGCCTGACTCAACGCTCATTGTAAACCGAGGTTAGTCACCGGAAAGGTCAATCCTTGGGGCTGCATCAAGCACCTCCTGGGTGAGCCAACCGGCGAGGACCCAGTCTTTCGCGCTCCGCAGTTCCACAGCAATGCCGCCGATGTCTACGAAGACGTTAACAACCCACCCACCCTTGTGGGGAGATTCAACAGTGACGTTGTCCCATTGGTTGTTGAAAGCCGTTCCGAGCACGACACGTTCGGGCTCCCCCGCTTTCTTGCTGGTCACGTGCATCATTTGAACTATGTCAGGACGGTCGGCGAGAGTATCATGACCCCCAAGCCCCTTTTGCGACTTGAACTTTCCATTCTCATCAAGCAGAAAAGCAAGCGGATGGTCCCCGCTGCCATTTCCATAGATTCGAGATTGTGCATCCCTCCTAAATTGTCTTATATCGGAGCCGATGAGTGTTCCCCATTGCTCATTGGCCCGTTGCTCGTCGGCGGCCCTCTGCGGGTCCACCTGATTCTGAGTTGGCCAACTCGGGCTCGATGGCGTTGCGGGCGCCGCGCTCCCTGGCACGGCCGTCCCTGGCTGAATTGACACGGATTGCCAGGGAGGGGATGTGTATGCCGGTGGCGGGGGCTGATAGACAGGTGGAGGTGATGGCGATGGAGGTGGCTGGTACCACGGAGCGGGAGCCGCGGGTACATACGCCGGCGGTGGGGACTGATGGACCGGAGGCGGGGGGGGCTCGTACATCGTTGCCGGCTGATACGTCGTCCCCGGCATCGAACTGGTGTGTTGGGCGTTGACCTGCTGCGACCCATGCCAGGCCGCTGCGTGGCGGTGCGCTTCATCAAAGTGCCGCCGCGCCACATCCGCCATCGATTCACCCGGGTTCGCGCCCGCCATCGACGCCGCGATGTCGGCGTACATCTCTTGCCGCTCAACATAAATCCGATCGCGGGCCTCCGAGACCGAAATATGGTCTTTCTCCGCGCGCTGGGCGGCCTCCTTGTCCTCGCTCGTGCACAGGCGGTTGCAACCCACGATCGTTACTCCGGTAGCCCACGAACGCTCGATTCGTCCGAGCGGCGGCAGTATACCTGCCGCCGTCTAATTGCACAACGACCGGCTCGCAGGTATTCTGAGACGAGCCACGGCTCGTGGCACATCCAGTGGGGCGTGTTCCGCGGCCGCATACAGGTACACCCAGTCGTACTTGGTCTGTTTCACCGCCGTGGGACGCGAGCCCATGGGGGCTGACACTGCGGTCGTGCCCTGCTGGCCGATCCGGACCTCGTCCATCCACATCACGCGGACACGCACTTGGCGGGCCTTGGCCATGATCGGCCCGGCCGCGTCCTTCACCGCGCGGACAAAAGGGGTCGGTCTCTTGCTTGAACACCTTCATCGCTGCGGAGTCGTTCTTCTCGTGCCGCGGCGGGGGTTGAGGCACTACAGGCCGAGCCGGTGCGTCAGGTGGTAAGCGCCCCTTGAGCTCGTAGTGCATGCCGAACTCGTCGAGCCGGATGCGCTGGGCGTCCCTGGCCCGCTGCGTGCACACGCCCTCTCTCTCGCGCGCGCCGCCGGTCATGTTTGCGATGAACTCGGCGTTGGGTGCGGGCGCCAGACGCGGGGCGTGGCCCTTAGGCTTGAGAGCGACCAGGGCGTCGATCCCGCAGTCGCGGTAGCGGTATGCCCACACCTGCGCTACGCGCCCGCTGGACGAGAGCGCCTCGGTGATCTCGTCCGTTTCCCAACCGTTGAGGCCAAGAGCGCCATGCGGCAGCGGTCACGCTGCTTGGCGGACCGCTCGGCGTCGGTGAGCGCCCGCAAACTCTGCACGTCCCCCGGTTCACGCTCAGGGATCTCCATCGCCGGCCTCCTTGCCGGCGACATCATCCCACACCCATGCCATTCGCGTAACCGATCACGCTGAATAGGCTCGCTGTTTCAGGCGGATTCCGTATTACTCCGCTCGCCGCCGCTGGTAGTACCAGAAGCCCCCGAGATAAACGAGCGCGTGGGTGGCATTCGTGGCTCGTGCGGTGAACTCCTGGCCCTCCCCTTTAGCCTTGTCGAGCCGAGCACCATCGCCGGATGTGCAGTCCTCCATTCCACCATCCCGCGGCAGCCTCCGCCCATCGGGGACCTGGATCGTTCCGTCTTGTAAAAAGGCGATCCCCCCGAACTCCCCTGCGCCCATGGGCTGCCAAGCCGCTGCGAGCACGTCTTGAAGACCTGGGTCGGAAGGCCGTTCTTGACCGATCCAAGCCCGTTGGACGTTTCCCTCCGTAAGCCATTTAAAGGCGTAAGTGGCGTCTGGCGTCAGTATCTCAAGCTCTCCTCCGTGGCCGGTGGCCCAGCGCACGCCATTCTTGCCGAGAGCCAGCGGGGATACGCGACTTAGCACTTCTGGAACGAGTCGGAGCGTGCCTTGCACCACGAGCGAGCCGTCCTTGTTCAGCGTGAATGATCCCATCTCCTTCACGCTTCCGACGAGGCCCCACCCAGCGTGGCCGGGAATGCCCGCCTGGATGCCCAACGGAGTTGTGCCGTACCTACCAGACATGGAGAGCCTCTCCTGCACCTGCGTCCATCCCGGCCGAATACTTCCGACAAGACCGTTGCGAGTCTGACCACTGGAATGGTACTCCCCCTACGTGCGGGGCGGCGCGGCCGGGGTAAATGCGGAAGCCGAAGGCGAGGAAGTCCGGCTGAGAGCCTCCAGTAAGCCAACCACGCCCGTCCCTCCTGAAACTGCAAGTAGCTGAGGCCGCTTCATCTCTCGTGGGCGCGAATTGTCGGCCACCACATCGCTCGCGTCACAGCGCATTGTCACCTATTCGGGGGGAGATCTCAAACGTCACGTTCCGCATGTCATACCGGCAAGACGGCTTGTCGGGGAAAGCGGCAACGATCCCACGTAATTCGTTGTGTGTATAAATGGTTATGACATACACCTGAGCAATGCCACCGACAATTCCGCCGCCAAAGTTGCCAAATCGCGCCGATTCCCGCCGCCCACCAAGAGACCGAGTGCCGTATCTACGATCCCTCTCCGCTTGTGAACGCCGCTGTGGCGGCGTTTTTTATTCGAGGGCGTGGAGGAGGTGGCGGCGGCGTTGATACGAGTGGTGTGCGCCCGGGGATGGAGAAGAGCGTACGGAGGATGAGCGCGTCGGCGCGCCGAATTTGTCGCGGCGCTCAGCCCAAGATCGTGCTGATGACGTCGGCGGCCGTGTAGGACGTCGCGCCGGGCGCGAGGAAGCGGGCGACTGTCGAGACATCGTCACCGGAAGTCACGAGCGGCAGTTCCGTTTCGCCGCCGCGCTGCACCTGGCCAAGGCCGATGTCGGCCGCGAGGGCGTTGCACAGGCACCTGCGGCCGACGGTGTCGGTCGCGTCGCCGCCTTTACTTATGTAGTCGTCCACGGGCTCGGCGGGGCACCGCCAGCCGATGGTACCGTCGGGGCGCTTGTACGCGTGACGGAGGTACCCCAGGTCGCAGACGCGCGTCCGTTGCCGATAGGCCGCTTCGTCTGCGAGCGTGCCGTCGAGCTGCACGAGCTTGAAGGGAAAGCCGGTGGGGGACGCGACCGGGTCGGTGAACACCTGCGCACGTCCCGCGCGGCTCAGGGCAAGGACCTGTGCCTTGAGGGCGGGGTCGAGGCCGGACTCCTCGCAATAGGCGAACGCTGTGCCGATCTGCACACCGGCGGCGCCGAGCCGCTGCGCCTCGCGGAGGCGCTCCGGCTGGGCGTACGAACCAGCGAGCCAGAACGGGAGGCCCAGCGACCTGATCGCGCTGAGATCGGGTGCGTCGCGCGCGGTGTAGATGGGCTCGCCCTGGTCGCTCAGCCGGCTTCGTCCTCGCGGCGGAGCGTTGTGACCCCCCGCGGTTGGGCCCTCGATGATGAAGCCGTCGACCGGGCCGGAGGCCTTTCTTGCGAGCATGGCCGCGAGCGTGTCCGAAGCGACGATTGCGAAGAAGTCGGGGCGTTCGAGGGCCGGCGCGGGGCCGGCGAAGAGTGCGCCGGGATCAAAGCGGGTCACGAAGTGGTCGTCGGGCTCGGCGCCGTGGACATCAAGGCGAAGCTCGACGGGTTCACCCCGGGCCAGACGGTCGATCGCGCCAGGAATGGCCTTGGGGATTCCCGCCCCCATAAGGACGCACCCCACACCCGCGAGCATCGCGCCGTACAGCGCGGGCAGCGTCGGAAGCTGGATCTTTTCGAGGAGGTTGATACCAACGGGGTTCGCATGCCCGCGCCGGGCCAGGAGCACCTCAGCGAAGCTGCTGACGACGAGCAGCTCCTGGAGATGGCGTGAGAGGGTCTGGGTGGGGATGGGCTTCGACCGGAACGGGTGCGAACGGGGCTTGGGACCAAAGACGAAGTAACGGTCGAGGATCCGCTGCGCCACGCCGGGGATCGGGAACCGCTCGAGGGCCCAGCGCATGTGCCCGCCGGGGTCCGCCAGCTGCAGCCTGCGCGAGAGAACCAGGTCAAGCGCGGTCCCGGAGACGACGCCGAGCTGGCCGGCCGACGACACCGCGTGAGCGAGCTTCCAGCCAGAAATGCCGACTCCCATACCGCCTTGGATGATCGCCGGAAGCCGGCGCGTGCTGTGCTTGGTCAACATGATCCACCTCGTTCGGGCGCCGGCCGTCGGTGCAATAGTAGCGTTCTCTATAGAAATATCGACTACTTCGGCGACCGCGCAATGAACGAGGCGATCCGCTGGTGCGGATCGCCTCGGGGATTGTCGCTGGTTGTTGCGGAGGTTGCTCGCGGGCGGAGGTTCACCCTGAGTTTGGGCTCAGGGCTGTTGAGCACTCACGGGCAATTCGCCGGCGGGTCGAAGTAGCCATTGATCAGGTCGGAGACGTCGGTCGAGTTCGAGACGCCGTCGTTGTTGATGTCGGTGATGGATGTGCCGTTGGCCTGGTCGATGAACCAGCTGTTGATGAACTCGCTGATGTCGGTCGAGTTGACGGTCCCGTTGCCGTCCCAGTCGACGGGGCACCAGTCGCGCCGGAACATCGAGGCGGCGACGACCTGCTTGGGCATCCCGGCCGCGGCGACCGAGACGATGAGCCCGGCGCCGCCGCCGTTCTCGAAGAACTCGACCCGGCACGCGTGAAGGCCAGCCTTGAGGCTGATGACGCCCGAGCGCTCTTCCATGCCGTGGAGCCCGTCGTTGTTGACGACGACGGTGTCGCCGATGAGCAGGCGCGAGCCGTCGTCGGAGTTGGTGTACAGGGTGTAGATGCCGGGGCTGGGGATCTTGATGTAGCCGTGGAAGACGGCGCCGACCTCATCGGCCCGGCCGCTGGTGACGAAGTTGCCGCCGGTGGACGGGAAGTCGATGTTCTGGGTGTTGTCCGAGGCGTAGGGGGTGAGGATGGAGAAGTCGGGCAGTACGCCGGGGGCGAACAGGGCGTAGTAGTCGACGTCGACCGCGGCGCGGTGGAACGTGGGGTTCTCGGGGTCGCGGAACCCCGTGGGGTCGGCGACGGTGACCGAGACGACGGCGGTGTCGGTGAGGCCCGAGAGGTCGCGGACCGTGTACGAGAAGGTGTCGGAGCCGACGAAGGCCGCGGGCGGCGTGTAGCGGAGCGCGTTGCGCCCGCCGGGGCCGCAGGCTTCGCAGAGGGTGATCGTCCCGCCGTTGGCGGACGCGCCGTCGAAGGCGTGGATCTTCACGACGTCGGCAGGGTTGAGGTCGAAGTCGTTGGCGAGCACGTCGACGAGGATCTGGGAGTCCGAGAGCGTGGTCGCGGAGTCGGCCACGGCGTACGGCGCGCGCGGGATGCCCCCGAGCAGGGCGCCCATGGACCCGAAGCTGTCGACGCGCCCCCAGCCGTAGACCTCGTCGTTGCCGGGGTCGCCCAGGTCGACGCAGCCGAGGTTGAGCGCGTTCTCGACGGCGTAGCTCGTGAGGGCGAGGTTGTTCGACCAGATGAGCCCGGCGACGCCGTTGGCCAGGGGCGTGGCCATGGACGTGCCGGAGTTGTAGCAATAGCCGTCGCCGTTGCAGGTGCTGAGGATGTCGACGCCGGGAGAGAAGACGTCGATGGCGTGCCCGTAGGCGCTGAAGCCGGCCCGGTTGTCGCCCTGGTCGCTGGCGCCGACGACGATGACGTCGGCGTAGTCGAAGCTGGCGAGGTTCGCCGCGTCATTGCCCGCGGCGTAGAGCAGGAGCTTGTTGAGCGTCCGGATGTAGGCGCCGGCGGTCTGGATGCTGGGGCTGGAGACGCCGCTGTAGGAGACGCTGACGACCCGGGCGCCGTGGTCGGCGGCCCAGCGGGCGGCCTCCATGAGCTCGCTCATCGCGGCGCCGCCGCCGGGGGAGTTGGTGACGCGGCACATCATGAAGCGAACGTTGAGGTTCGCGCCGGCGACGCCGGCGGCGTTGTTCCCGATCGCGGCGCCGATGCCGGCGACATGGGTGCCGTGCCCGTTGATGTCGGAGACGTCGCCGCCGTCGGCCTCGGCGAGGTTGTTGGGAGCGTTGTACCCCGAGACGCGGACGGCCTGGAGGTCGGGGTGGTCGAGGTCAACGCCGGTGTCGCAGAACGCGATCGTGATGTCGGCGCTGCCCGGGGTGACTTCCCAGGCGAGCTCCGAGCGGATCTTGGCGTGGTGCCACTGGGCGGCGAACTGCGGGTCGTCGGGCGTGACGAGCGGGTAGCAGATCCAGTCGGGAACGACGTACTCGTAGTCGCCGGTGGCGAGCAGCTCGGCGGCGCGGGCCGACTCGCCCGAACCCTTGGGGACGGGGATCACGAACTCGTCGACCTCGGGGTAGGTCTTGCTCGCGAGTTTGGCGAGGCGCGCGCGGGCGGTGTTCACGCGGTCCGCGGCGGCCTTGGCGTTCACGCCGCGGGCGAGCCACGCCTCGGGTTGAACCGGGCGCACGGTGAGGAACCCGCTGAACTCCATCACGCCGGGCCGCTCGACGAACAGGACCGGGGGGTTGCCTGGGGGCGGGACCGTTTCGTCGGCGACGGCCGAGCCGGCGAGCCCGATCGTTCCCGCGAGGGCGAGAAGTCCGAGAACAGAGGGATAGATCGGGCAGGGACGGCGAGTGCGCATCAGCATGATCTCCATGGCGTCGGTCGTTCGACGCCGAAGATGAAGTGTGGCCGAGAATCTCCCGCTGGGCAAGCCGCGGGGGGAAAGAAGCCCGCCTTTATTGGGGCCATGAGCGGGGGCGCGTCGGATGGTTGTTGCGGCAAAGCGCAGGCATGCCCGCGGGCGGGCCACATAGGATGGCGCGATGCTCGCCTGGTTCGGCCGGCAATACGCGCGGCGGCTCGTCAACGTGAACGTCAACATCCTGTTGGCGAACGTGCTGGCATTGGGGCTGACCGCGCTGGCGGTCCACTACTCGCGATACATCGGGATCGACGATAACGAAAAGTGGCTCATCGTCTGGTTCACGCTCGTCGTGGATCTCGTGCTCGACGTCGTGATTTATTTCGGGCTGCACTGGATGGCGAACCACTGGCCGCGCCGGCTGTGGCAAGCGCCCAAGGAGCTGCTCGAGGACACGCCCAAGCCCTCTTTTTTCCGGGACGCGACCCAGGTGCAGCTGCAGCGGATGGCGCTGAGCGTGGTGTTCTACGGGCTGGCGGTGGGGGGGCAGAAGTGGCTGCTGGTGCAGGGGCAGGACCGGGTGCTTGCGCAGGTCGCCGGCTACGGCACGGCGATCCTGACGACGCGGGTTCTCCACACGCTCTGGATGCTGCGGAACGAGCGGGCCGAGCGCAAGGCGTGGCTGGCGCGCAAGACCGGGCC
>Ga0163153_10005420_pt1 | contig 15089 bp, 14 predicted proteins | sample OliLakLV19MP6IB1_FD_148629 | JGI IMG/M metagenome (GOLD analysis project Ga0163153, IMG submission 148629) | Freshwater microbial mat bacterial communities from Lake Vanda, McMurdo Dry Valleys, Antarctica - Oligotrophic Lake LV.19.MP6.IB-1 | ecosystem: Environmental > Aquatic > Freshwater >... | reverse complement strand
GGTGCGCCGAGGCATGTTAAGTCACGAAATCAAGAAGATTTGCCCTGACGCGGTCTTTGTTGAGTCAGACTATGGGCTATTTCAGCTCTACTCCAAAAAGATGTTTGATATAGCTCGTCAGTACTCCCCAGAGATGGAAATTTACTCTATAGACGAGGGCTTCCTGGATATCAAAGGCATGCGTAGACCGCTAGCGCTAGGGTACCTTGAAATTGGAGCCACTATACAGCGGAAAGTACGTGCGCAACTAAGCATATCAATCTCGGTCGGAATATCTCTCACCAAGTCGTTGGCGAAGCTAGCATCGGCATACCGCAAGCCCGAGGGTATAACCATGGTGCCAGGTCGCAGGATACCTGAATTTCTGAGTAAAGTGCCCATTGGAGACGTATGGGGCATCGGTCATCAGACCACATCCTACCTTACTAAGCTGGGGATTGAGACCGCCTTGGAGTTCGCCAACAAACCGGAGAGCTTCTTTTTGAATGGGCGCCTCGCAAAGCCTTACAGAGAAATTTGGCATGAGCTAAGAGGACAGAAAATATACACCCTAAACACTTCTGAAAAGGAGTCATACAAGTCAATTTCTCGTACAGAGACCTTTTCTCCTGCCACAAATGATAGGCGAATTCTCCTTTCCAAAACAATACTCCATATAGAGGACGCCTTTGAAAAAGCTAGAAGTTTGCGGTACGTGGTAGGTAAGTTACATATATTTTTGAAAACTCAGCGTTTTTCATACCATACGACAGAGGTAATTCTCTACCAAAAGACCAATCTTCCGCTACTGATTCGTGATGAGCTTATTGCCGGTTTTTCACGCATCTACAAAGAAGGAGTGATTTATCGAGCGACTGGATGTACCATCTCAAATCTAGAAGATAGTCAGACTGTACAGCAAGGACTGTTTGACGTTGGGGACGAGAAGAAGGAAAAACTTAGCAAGCTATATGATCTGGTCGCCTCCGACAAAGTAGACTTCGGAAGCAAGCTGTTTGATGAGAAAAGAAAAGCTCCAAAAGCTCTTCTCACAACCAAGCTTAATTGGCTCAGCCTGGGAGGAGAGTAGGTTCTAAATTTGAAACCTTGGAAAATTCCAAACTTGTTTCTGATTTCGAGTTTAGGGTTTCGAGTTTATTATCTTGGTGAGTTGGCAGTTTTTGTGATCGTGCTTCTTTGCTGGACAGTAGGTTCTCCCATACATTATTAATCGATTGGTAAAATTAAACCAGTCGGCCCTAGGTACTTGCTTCATAAGATCTTTCTCGATCTTTACAGGACTCAACTCAGACGTAAGTCCAAGAACTCTTGTGAGTCGTATTACATGAGTGTCGACAGCGATACCAACCACGACGTTATATACATTGCCAAGGACAACGTTAGCGGTTTTTCTAGCTACACCCGGAATGAGAAGCATTTCTTCCATGGTTTTGGGTACCTTACCTTTGAACTTGGTCTTTACAAGTTTGGCCGCTGCCAGAATGTTTTTTGTCTTTGCTCTGTAGAAGCCGGTCGAGTAGATGTCCTTCTCAAACTGTGCGGGTTTTGCGTTTACATATTCCGTGAGGGTTCTGTACTTCTTAAATAACTTCGCAGTAACCTCATTTACCTTCTTGTCGGTGCACTGTGCCGAGAGAACCACCGCAACCAACAACTCCCAAGGGTTGGAGTAGTTCAGGGCACATTTAGCATCGGGAAATAACCTTCTCAACTCCGCATTTACGGCCAAGGCTAGTTTCTTTTTATGTTCCATGACTGAATATTACCATGGTTAGTGTCTATAAGGTCTATAAAGTCTGTAAGGTCAGGAAGGAAGATGTTTTTCGGCTTTATGAACTTTATAAACTTTATAACTTTATAAACTCACTATCCCATCAGCCCCATTTCCTTCATGCTTGTGAAGCCTTTTTCACAGACGATGACATGATCAAGGACCTCGATATCCAAGATCTTGCCAGCATTCTGAAGCTTTTTGGTTACTAGGATATCTGCCTCTGAGGGTGCGGAGTCACCTGAGGGATGATTGTGGCTAAGAATAATGTGAGCACAGAGGTTGCGAACCGCTGGCTCAAAAACTTCGCGTGGATGCACTATGCTAGCGTTTAAAGAACCGAGAGAGATGAGTTCCTTTTTTATTATGCTGTTGCGAGTGTCTAGATAGTACACAATGAAGTGTTCCTTTTTACTTGTGTGGGTCGGGAGCATATCCTTCCAGATATCGGCAGGCGAGAGAATATCCTTTGCTTCGTAAAGACTGTTCAGTCGCTTTCGTAACTCGATAACTGACAGAATCTGACAGGTTTTTGTGTTACCCATTCCGCCAGTTTTTATCAGCGTATCAAAAAGTGAACTAGGCTCAGCTTCGGTAATTATTTTCAGGATTTTTCTAGCCAGACTGAGGACATTTTCACCTTTTCTACCAGTGCCTAAAATAATGGCAAATAATTCCTCTGTCTTTAGTCGACTCGCGCTCCTGTAGCGCAATAGTTTCTCTCTGGGTCGATCAACCATCGGCATTTGCTTCATTTTCATGATAGGTTTGGCGAGTGAAACGTGTGAAACAACGAGCAATTCATTATGTCATGCTGAATTTATTTCAGCATCTTACGAGATCCTGAAACTAGTTCAGGATGACAATGGCCCAGGAATAAACTCGCAAAACTCGTTTTACTCGTAATAATAAATACCATAATGAATACAATGACTATTGTCTATGGATTATATGCTACAAAAACTGTTGTTTAGAGCGCGTAGATAGGTCGTTTACGGTATGTGCCAATAGAGGGTGACTATTCCATTTTTATGATCGATTACAATTCCCTTTCCCAGTGACCCATTGTAGCTACAGGTAGCAGAAGTTGTGTAAGCTTCGCCAGATTCCATTGCTCTAATCGGGGTATTGAAAGGTGCTGCTATATCTATTCCAGTGTGTGTTCCAAGAAAGTACACCTCGCCGTACCAAGTGGTGACATTACTAGGATATCCAGGGACGGGTTGTTGATACGATCCATTTTCTAGATATGATTTAGGATCAACTCTATTTCCTATCACGCGACCATTTTCTACTTTCGCATCGGTATAAACCTCAAGATGTAAGTGTGGTCCTGTAGAACAACCGGTAGAGCCGACACCGGCTATTACATCACCCTTATTAACAGATCCAATTTTTACTCCTACGTTACCAAGAGCCGTGTTAATCGATGCCGCGTCAGCACGAAGATGGGCTAAAAGGACCTGAAATGTTTGTTCATCATTTTGAGTAGTTCTTAATAGTTGTTGTTTTTGAGCCTTTTGATTCTCTAGTGCCGCTTCTTGTTGTTCTAGAGACGCACTTAATTTATTAAGTTCTTCTTGTTTCTGTTCCCGTAAGTTTTGTTGCTGTTCGAAATTGAGCTTCGCCTGCTGTACCTTAAACGCAAGCTTTCGATCGTTTTCCTCAACTACCTTTGCATACTTAAGACGATTGATCATCGTTGATGCATTGTCAGGATCTATGAAAATCGAGAATAGAGGAATTTCACGGCGCTTGTAACCTTCTATAATTTTCTCAAGGAGGAGCTTGCTGATGTAATCTAGAGATGAGTTGAGGGTTACGATACGGCCCTTCAGACTTTCGACCTCATCTGCTGTCTGAGTAATTTTTCTCTCTACGTCTTGAATTCTAAGTGTAGTTAGATAAATTTGGGTATCGGCAAATTCTATTTGCGAAGCAAGAGTTTTTTTCTGATCTCGAACTACTGACAATTTTTGTTCAGTTTCCGCTATAAGCCTATTACATTCGTCAGTTGATTTGCCTGTACAAGATTGAGCAAGTGTTGGTCGGGGGACAGAAAAAAATCCTGTCAGTAAGGCTAAGGCTAGAATTATATATATAGTTATTTTTTTCATACATAATTTGAAATTTGAAATTTTTAATTTGAATTCAAACTTCAAATTTTAAATTTGAAATTACTTAATGTACTTTGACGTTGATAGGTAGTTGCCAATGTACCCTATGCCGATACCTGCCAACACAGTTAACACATAGGACAGAAGAATAAATAGAGGGCTAGGAGGCCAGACAAAAAGACCGTAGGAGCCCAGACCCATAAATTGAAGATCCGGTATTCCAGAAAGATAAGAGCTAAAAAATGGCTGAAGAATGAAAAACATCAAGTAATAGATAACAAAGGCCATACTTCCACTGGCGAATCCGAAGAACATTCCCTCCTTAAGAAAAGGCCATCTTACGTATGAGTGAGTTGCTCCCAAGAGGCGTAACAGCTCAATCTCTTCCTTTTTTAGAGCTATCTTAAAGGCCGTTGTGGTCATAAGAACAATAAACACCACGACAACCAAGAAAACTAAGATAAGCGCCGATACACGACGGAGCATAGTGGTGAGTGAAAGAAGCTTATCTATAACATCTCTTTGGTAAACTACCTCATCAACCCCGGTTAGATGATTTAGTTGATCCGCAATCTGCGGAAGATCCGAAACCTTGTTTGCATAGATCTCCAAAGATGCCGGAAGAATGTCTGCGCTAACCATCTCAAGCAGTAGAGGGTTGTTTTTATTTAGACTCCTGTATATCTTCAGGGCTTCCTGCTTGGATGTGTACTTTACATTGGAAACCTTGCCTGAGTTGACTAGCTGTTGTCGGATAGATCCAATCGAGCTTTCTTTAGTTTCATTCTCAAAGTAGACAGTTACCTGTGGTTTGGTTTCAACATATGAAAGAATTCCGTTAAAAAACGTGGTCATTCCAAATAGGAAGACGGCAAGAAATAGCGTAAAGAAAAGAATGAGAAATGAGGCAAAAGACTGGTATGGAGTTCGCCTAATCGATGTGAATATTTCGTTCATAGATCATATCCTCCCTTTTTAATATCTTTTTTGAGCTCGCCGTCCTTCATGACAAACACACGTTTTCTCATACTATTAACGATGTCACTATTGTGAGTGGCAAATAATATTGTTTTTTTACCCTCGAGCTTCTTAAATATTTTCATAATCTCCCATGAAGTTTTGGGATCAAGATTACCAGTTGGTTCATCTGCGACTATGATGTCGCGATTTCCAACTATGGCTCGTGCTATAGCAATTCTCTGAAGCTCTCCGGCAGACATTTGAGCGGGGAACGCCTGTTCTTTATGTTTGAGACCGACCAAATCTAAAGCCTGCTGCACCTCGGACTCAATCTGCGATCGTGATACGGACTGAATGCGCAGACTCATAGCGATGTTCTCAAATACGTTTTTATCAGGAAGAATCTTAAAGTCCTGAAAAACTACACCCATCATTCTACGAAGGTCCTCGGTCTGGTTGAAAGCAGGAGAAGTTACTTCCATATTATTAACCAATATGGTGCCCTCAGATGGGGTAAGTTGTTTTAAGATGAGTTTAAGAATAGTTGTTTTACCTGCTCCTGAAGGTCCAACTAGAAAAATGAACTCGTTCTCCTTAATTTCAAAACTGACGTTTCGCAGAGCGGCATTTCCCATAGGAAACTGCATAGAAACATTTTGAAAACTAATCATGATACATTCATTATAGAACAGAATTTGAGGCAGATGTTACGCGTTATTGAAGTTCTACGAATCCTACATCCATGAGCCATCCAGCAGTTTGTGCTTCGAATGTCTGTCCCTGAACCTTAATTTTTTTACCCAAGAACTTTGAGAGATCGACGATGCTTGAGGTAAGATAAACGTTTTGTGATTTGCCTCCGGGTCTCTCAAGGTGATAGCTACCTTCACCATCGATTCCACCTTCCTTAAGTATGCCTGTTGCTGTATCTGGAAATTTTTTTGTATCCTTAATTCCTGATGATTTCGCTGTCTCAACAGCCTGAGACGGAGTATCGGTTGCTGAGGACATCTTACCTGATATGAACCAGCCAAAAACTCCTCCGATAAGTCCCGCCACTGCCAAAAATATTATCGCTAGCCAGACAGGAAGAACAGAAGTGGTCTTGGTTTGAAGTGGGCGAACGGTCGAGGTCTTTGAATCCATGAATACATGGTAGCAAAAAGAATTTCAAAACTCAAATGTCAAATGTCAAAACCATATCGTAGATTTTAAATCTGAGTTATGGACGTCATCCTGAACTCGTTTCAGGATCTCAACGGGATGCTGAACCCCGCTTCGCCTATGCTACAGCGAGGCGAGTAAATTCAGCATGACATTATTTTCTCTTGTCTGATTTGAGCCATGCTTCAATAAAGCCATCGAGATCTCCATCAAGCACTGTTTCGGCCTGTGAAGTCTCGTAGTTTGTACGCAGATCTTTAACGAGTTTATATGGGTGTAGTACGTAGGAACGAATTTGTCGGCCAAAGCTTGCAATCTTTTCTCCTTTGAGGCCTTCGATTGTTTTTTGCTTGCGCTCTTCCTCAATCTGCCATAGCTTAGCACGTAGAAGTTTGAGCGCAATCTCTCGATTCTGCATCTGCTGTCTTTCGGTCTGTGCTGAGACCGTAATGCCAGTTGGCTTGTGAGTAAGTCTGACCGCGGTTGATACCTTGTTTACGTTTTGGCCTCCATGGCCTCCTGCTCTAAAAAACTGCCATTCAAGCTCATCTTCTCGAATTTCTATGCTCTGATCTTCGATAAGTGGAAGTACCTCAACCAAGGCGAATGAGGTCTGACGAAGTTTATCGGCATTAAACGGGGACTGCCGGACAAGTCGATGTGCTCCTGCCTCGCCACGCAGATATCCATATACATATGCGCCAGAAACATTGATAGTTATACTTTTTATGCCCGCCTCTTCTCCCGCAACTCGATCAATTTCCTCCCATCGCCAGCCCTTAAGTTCAAAGTAGCGCGTGTACATGCGAAAAAGCATACTTGCCCAGTCCATGGCTTCTGTACCACCCTGCCCTGAGTGAATAGAAAAAATGGCGTCTTCTTTGTCATAGTCACCGGATAGAAAAAGAAGTGTCTCGTATATTTTTAGTAGTTTTTTTGCCTCATTCCATTGTTTTTCTTCACAAAGAAGCTCAAGCATCTCCATATCCTCAAGTTCTTTTTTAAGAACGGCGATTTTTTTGGAAGTTTTCCCTGCCTTCTCAGAGTCCTTCCAAAAATCTGCATCGTAGGTCTGCTTCTCCAAAAGCTCAAGACCTAATCTGCGTTTTGGCAGATCGGCCTTTTCCAACACGTTTTGTATGCGTCTGTCTAAATCTTCATCCATGCATCAATTATATCGTAACAATGGGCCAAAGGGTTAGAGGCTAACAATCCGGAGCCTGGCATCAATAGTGACCTCTTGACACGCCAAATAGGTATTCTTCTTACTTTAATTATTTAAATAATTAAAGTAATGGGCCAAGTTCGGAAATATTCGCAACAAAACATGCTTTCAATGTTTTTTTTGGTCTGTTCAGACAGCTCGCATACCACCTCAAAGGTGGCATTGGTATAATAATGACTATGGAACTGGGGAGAATTGTCTTAGAAAAGATCGTCGGAGATCATAACGTCTTTGTTCGTTATGTGGACAAGGACGACGCTGAACCTATGCGTCAGTATATTAACAAGATTTCTAAAGAACAGACATTTATTATGTTTCAGGGCGAGCAGATAACTTCTGAAGAGGAGCAAGAGTATGTAGTAGGTGCGGTTAAGAAATTGCAGGACGGGACTATGGTCAAGATACTTTTATTTGTCGATGGTAAGGTGGCGGGTATTGCAGAAGTTTCACTTGGCATTCGGACTCATTCACATGTGGGAGAGCTTGGTCTATCTCTTGACTCGGAGGTTCGAGGTAAAGGATTAGGACGACTGTTGCTAGAAACAACCATTCAAGAAGCGATTAAAGAATTGAAAGGTCTTCGAATGATTGAACTATCCGTTTTTGATATGAACGATATTGCTATTAATCTATATAAAAGCTACGGTTTTAAAGAAGTAGCGCGTATTCCAGAAAAAATTCATTACAAAGGCAAATATGTTGACGATGTTATAATGATTTTGAAAATATGAAGGCGCCAAAAGACATGAAAGAACTAGGGATGGATTATCTGAAGGTCTCTTTTTGATTACTTTAATTATTAAAATAATTAAAGTGGAGAATTTCGCTCTGCTAGATTCCTCTCCCGACACAACGTCAGGATCGGAATGACAAAGAGTGTTACTTGAAGTCAGATCCCAAAATTATGATGACGTCTGAGGTGTCGCCAGCATCAAGCTCCTCAATCTTTGGAGCCTTAACGCTACCATCAAGCGCTGTGGTAAGCTCATCTTCTACTCCTGTGAACTTAGTCTTGATCTGGTAAACCGACGTTGCGTACTCGTAGTTGTCTGCGTTTGCCGTTACAATCTCCTTAAATCCTGCATCGGTCAGCAGTGTTTTTGCGGTGCTCGCAATACCAACCTCACCAGATCCGTTAAGAATCTTAACTCTTATTGTTTCTTTGTCATAGCTTGGTGTTGGGGTTGGAGCTATGGTTGGGATTGCTGTTGGAGTAGGCTGTACTCTAGCGAATGGATTAGAGATTGAGGGCATTGATGGAAGTTTCATAGATGCAAAGTTTGAACGAGACAGTAGGAAAAATGCTCCGAAAGAAATACCAAATGCCACAAGGAAAATCATAAGCTCCTTTCTAAACAAAGGAATCTTAGGTAAGGAAAATGATGTTCCTGCTCCTTTAAACATGGTTTTTGGTGCTTTTTTGAGAAGTTGGAACTCCTTGTTCTCCTGCAAAAGAATGAAGGTTCCAAAGCACACATCAAAGGTCAGAATTGGGAATGGGGTGCCTGTTGGAATTACTAAGGACTTAAGATACGTGTCATAAAAATTAGGAATGATTCTTTTGAGGGGATTGGTCCATGCTCCTACGGCCTTTGTAAATGTATCCTGCCTGACGCTATCGGAGGCATTTCCCGATAGGATAATTCTGCTTAGTTTATTTCCTTGCTCTGCAAACTCATCGGTTTTGGCCTTAAGAATTTCCTCTAGTTTACTGCCTTCATCGATCTTTGCCTTCCAGTGAGTCTCGGATGCAAGCCCACCCGAATCAAATAAGTATCCGCTTAGATCGGAGCCACTGTAGGATACATACCAAATGTTTTCTTTTTTCTCCTGCCGCAGAGTTTTTTCAAATAGTTTGAAAATCGCAAGTGTCTCCGGAACTATATGAACCGCCTTTAGATTCAAAAGAGTAAGAGTCTCATTGAACGAGTCCAGCACGGAGCTGTCAATCGCATAAAATGAAACCTGTTTTTGATTAGCTAATTCCTTTACAAAGTAGTTGGAGTAGCTGTTGTCTAGAGCCATCTGAAGCGTTGCACGAGCTTTGTCATAGACGAATGAGCTTACCGCAGAGGAGGCAATGTCAGCAGGAATATCAACCTTGAGAAATGAAAAGGACCCCTGTGGCAGTATCAGTACGACGTCTCGGTCGGAAAGTGCGTTTGCATGGGTTACGCCCTCCTTAATCGCCGAGGCCAGTAAATCCACGTTCACGACTCTCCCCTGATCCAAAAGATCCGATTCGTGCTTTTTTTCAAATGTCGTTATTTCGTACTGTCCAAGAAGCGATTTTTTCAGTGCAAGAATCTTTATCTGGTTAGATTCTATGTGTATGTATATCATATGACCTAGTTCAATTATACTCTCCCTGATTTTAGGATTACAAGGCATTCTCTAGTATCGATATTCGATATTCGATATTCGATATTGGGTATTGGGAATGGAAGATACTGAATACTGCCCCGATGATCGCTGTCATCGGGATCCCGACTCGGTGTCGGGAAATACTGACCACCGAATACTATGCGAGTGGTACAATGTGCCGATGGTAAGCGCAGCCGAAGAGATTAAGAAGAAGGTTGATATTGTTCAGGTGATTAGTTCTTATATTCCTGTTAAGAAAGCAGGGCGCAACTTTAAGGCTATCTGCCCGTTTCATAAAGAAAAATCTCCGTCATTTTTCATCTCTCCTGATCGTCAGATCTGGCACTGCTTTGGTAGCTGTAATGAAGGAGGAGATGTCATCAGCTTTTTGATGAAGATGGAAAACCTAACCTTTCTGGAGGCGGCACAGGAGCTTTCGAAAAGATACGGACTTAATATTTCGTTTGCGCAGGTGGATGATGCAGGACTGAAGGTAAAGGATCGATCGTACTCATTAAATAAAATTGCCGCAGACTACTATCAGTACGTTCTTGAAAGTACAGAAACAGGTAAGGCTGCGCGTGAGTACCTCAAGGACAGAGGAATAAAAAAGGAGGTTGCCCAAACATTTCAGCTGGGGTACGCTCCTGCGTCATGGGACTCTCTTATGAAGTATCTGCTTAAAAAAAAGTACACGCCCGAGGAGCTGGAGCGTGTAGGATTGACGGTACAATCTGCAAAGTCCAGTGGCTATGACCGTTTTCGAGGAAGACTGGTTTTCCCGATAAAGGACTCAAGAGGAAACATCATTGCTTTTTCTGGACGTGTGCTCAAGGAGGACAAAGACAATCCTGGCTCCAAGTACATAAATACTCCTGAGACAAGCATTTACCATAAACGTGAGTCGCTGTACGGTGTCTACTCTGCAAGAGACAGTATCAAAAAAGAGGGATTTGTTATTTTGGTTGAGGGAGAGTTTGATGTTATTGCGCCGTTTCAGTACGGAATAGAGAACGTAGTTGCAGTTAAGGGGTCAGCAATCACAGGCGACCAGTTGATGTTGTTAAAACGATACTGCACCAGAGTTGTGTTTGCGCTTGATGCCGACGCGACAGGTGAGGAGGCGGTTAAACGTGGTACGGACGAGGCAGAAAAACTAGACTTTGAGATTGAGGTTATGGTTCTGGACTTTGCAAAAGACCCAGATGAAGCGGTACGAAAAGACTTAGCCAAGTTCAAACAAGCTCTGTCCAATCGAGTTCCGGTCTACGACTTCCTCTTGTCTACACTTCTTAAGAAGTATTCGGCAGAGGACCCTTTTGGCAAAAAGCAAATTGCTGACGAGATGGGTGGCTTCATCGCCAAGATACAAAATCCAATTGTTCAGTCTCACTACATCAAAAAAACAGCGGATGCGCTTGGTGTAAGCGAGTCTAGCATTCAACGCTCTCTTTACAACAGCAGAAAAAAGTTTGTGCAACCGAGATATACGTCAAAGACTCAGACCACAGTAGCAAAAACTCCAAGAGAAGTTATCATACAAAAGTACATTATCGGACTACTTTTTCAAAAAAACGAGGGTGAAAAGCTGTACGAAATGATTCACGACTTTGATCCTGAGGTGTTTACGGTCCCTTCCTATCGGTTGCTCTTTAACGAGTTTATTTCGTTCAGGAAAAAGCACCCAGCAAGGTCTATCGAAGAGTTTAGTAAACAGCTACAGGCAGAGTTATTACCTGTCTTTAATGAACTTTATTTATTTGCGTCATACGAAGAGGAGTCTGGAGACGCAAACTTCACCAAAACCGTGTATGAACTACAGCGAAATATGTACAAACGAACCATTGCTGGGCTTATGGCAAAGGAAGAGGACGGGAAAACTAAGGAGCAACCTAGGCTGCAGGAGCTCATGACAAGCTTAACAGAGGTGGAAAAAAAGCTCGGTTTGTTATAAAATTGAAGCTATGCTGAAGCACAAACTCCCCAAATCTCTCGTTGAGCTACTTGATCAGGGTGAAGAAGACGGATTTTTGGTTCAGGACGACATACTTTTAGTCTACCCAGAGCCAGAAAATCACATCGCAGACATCGACGAATTTTTTGAGCAGGCGCTCAAGCGTGGTATTGATATTTTTGAGACTGTGTCTACTCGTGAAGAGGAGGACGCAAAAAAGTCAGCTGAGGAGATTGAAAAAGAGATCGAACAGTTGATTACCGCAAGACACGGAGAGTCGCTCGACCCTATTAAAAAATATCTTAAGGAGATAGGCAAAACCCCACTTCTTAAGTTCGAGCAGGAGGTAGATCTTGCAAAGCGTTATGAAAAAGGAGACGAGCAGGCAAAGGAGCTACTTATTAAAGCAAACTTAAGACTAGTGGTCTCTATCGCAAAAAAATATCTTGGAAGACGACTGTCATTTCTTGACCTGATACAGGAAGGAAACAAAGGACTCATAAGAGGGGTGGAGAAGTATGACTGGAGACGAGGATTTAAGTTCTCAACCTACGCCACATGGTGGATTCGGCAGGCCATCACTCGCGCAATTGCAGATCAATCAAGAACAATTAGAATTCCTGTTCACATGGTTGACCAGATCAATCGATTCTACAAAACCCAGAGAAGGTTAACGCAAAAATATGGTCGCGATCCTAAACTTAAGGAGATTGCCAAGGATATGGAGATCACTGTCGAGGATGTAGAGAATCTGATGAGAATTTCTCAGCAGCCAAAGTCTCTTTCAACTCCGATTGGTGATGACAAAGAGACGACTCTTGAGCAGTTTATCACGGACACCAATCAGCCCAGTCTTTATGACAAAGTTGCAAAAGAGCTTTTAAAGGACGCGCTAAATAAAGTGCTTGATACCCTATCGCCACGAGAAAGAAAGGTCTTGATGATGAGGTTCGGACTAGAGGACTCAAAACAAAAAACGCTTGAGGAGGTAGGTAAAGAGTTTAAGGTCACCCGTGAACGTATCAGACAGATTGAGGCAAAGGCAATTCGTAAACTTAAGCATCCTACAAGAGCCCGTAAGCTTAAAGACTTCTTGGAGTAAAGTTTTCCTTCATTGACCCGTATATCGTATTTCGTATGTTGTATATTGTATGAAAAGCAAAATACCAAATACCAAATACGAAATACCACATACGATTCGGAACGTGTGGTATAAAGGCAATTTTTTCCTTTTCTGACAGTCCAAATATCCGATTTTGTAGCATATAAGCTACAGACACCCATCATTCCATGCTTTATTTTATTCATGGATGAAGGGAAACTATTTCTATAAGAGGCTAGGTGAAAAAATATGTTGCGCACGTAGAAAGCGCTCCATTTCGCAGGAGAAACTTGCGTTTCTCTCCGATGTTGATCGTACGTATGTAGCCCGAATTGAGGAGGGAAAGGTAAATCCATCCTTAAAAATTGTTCATAAAATAGCTAGGGCTCTTCGGGTTCGAATCCATCGATTAATTTCTTAATATCTCTGTTGCATTCGTGATTTTCATCTTGTAGAGTTTAGGTAATTACATGCGTAGCAAGCTTACCTACACCGAGCGAGTTCTGAATATTTGGGCAATCTCAATGATTTTGTGGAGTTTTTATAGAGCTGCTTTTCAGGCAAATCTAGGTGTGTGGGCCGACGAGATCATTGCTAAGCCAGCTATTTTTCTTGTTCCAATGTATGTTTTCATTACACGATTTGAGGGTAAACATTTCTTAAAGGCTGTCGGACTAAAGGCGAAGTCCCTCTGGCATGAACTGGCAATCGGAGGGTTAATGGGGTCTATATTTTTTCTTGCGATGCTTCTTTTGAGCGACACACATTTTTTTGTTGATAAGAAGATTGTCCAATGGATAATTCTTGCTCTGGTAACCGCAACGACAGAGGTGTTACTGTCGCAGGGATTTGTTCTTGAGAGACTGCTTAAAGACTCGAAAAATGTTATCACCGCATGTATCTATGCCAGTGTTCTGAACTTCTTTTTAAATGTTCCGTTACTGTTTACCACATCGGGTCTTACAGGAGACCTTTTGATAAAGGTTCTGGTCATACAGATGAGTCTCAATCTGGCTCTTTCGTTTCTGTATGCGTACAGAAGATCTGTATATGCGCCAATCATAATAAAGGCGATGTACCTGCTAAGCGTTTACTTGGTTGTGTAGATTATCTTTCTAGAATTGAAAATATCTCTTCTGAACCGATTCGTATTGTTTTAATATTTGCCTCATCTACGTCTGGGTTAAAACCAGGCCTGGAGCGAATTTCCCAAGGGTATCCTACGTATACAACCTTCTTTTCGTTTAGCTCATTTGGCATACGGAAGATAAATTTATCAAACTTCTCCACCTGTCCGAAACCATACTTGTCTGGCGCGGATAATGTTGCCTGCGATTGATATTTTTCTGGTGGAAACTGTAGTTGATAAAGTAGATGCATGTAAGGTTGGCCATGCTCCTTGGTGATGTAAAAGCGATCAAACTTGTTGTAGTTTTGTTTAATGTAACTAGCTAGTTCTGAGTATCCACATTCTGATGCACGAATAACCAGTGGTCGCTTTGCGTAATGATTGAAGTAAAAATCCCAGGTTCCGACTCGGAAAAAGATAAATGCCAAAGTTATTGCGATAAATACTAGAAGCTTGGCGGTCTTGCTTGGTATTGACCTAACGAAGCTAAAAAATCCATATGATACTATCAGTAAAATTGGCACAATTGATAAAAAGTTTCTTGTCATTGAAAGTTCCGCCCAAGACAGTGCCGCTGACAAAGGGGCCCACAAGAGTAAGGTTAGTAGAAAGTATTTATGTTTATGGTCGTTTTTGAATAGAAAGTACAGGCCAATTAGAATGAAAAGATATTCCACCGGGGTAATTGGACCCATTTCCGTATACCAGAAACGTGGGTTTTCATCTCCGACAAAACTCAAGTAGTAAGGAGAAAGATATGTTAAGTAGTTTTTCGAGAGGACGTTTACTGCCTCTGTTGCTACGTTATAGAATACTGGATTGTTGTTTTCGATTCGTTTTTGTTGGATATTTTGTCTGAATCCTTCGTTTTGATAAAACACAAGATTCCCAATTCTATTGCTTGGATTTTTGTACTCTGTGAATGCGAAGAAAAGGATGGGAATAATAAAGATAAGAAAAATTTTCTTCCAGTCTTGCTTAGTGCTAGATTTTTGAAAAAAAATGTAGAAGGTTATCCAACCCAAAAAGAAAGGTTGAATAAGTTTGCCAAGGTGATAGGTAAATATTGATAAACAGTTGAAGAATGAAAAAAACAAAATATATCTTAATTTTTTATTCTCAAAAAATTTTAAAAGAAGGATCGTAGCGCAAACTATAAAAAAGGTGGAGAGCGAGGCTTCATTTGCATGTCTGGTCGTTATCTGAATCCATGACGATACAGATGTAAGAAATGCGGTCATGAGGGCGATATTTTTATTTTTGAACAACTGAAATGAAAGAGCAAACATCAGAACTGGAAAAA